>Ga0316222_1001599_pt1 | contig 27005 bp, 23 predicted proteins | sample TBH18011metaG_FD_206008 | JGI IMG/M metagenome (GOLD analysis project Ga0316222, IMG submission 206008) | Freshwater microbial communities from Trout Bog Lake, Wisconsin, USA - TBH18011 | ecosystem: Environmental > Aquatic > Freshwater > Lake > Hypolimnion/Profundal zone | place: USA: Wisconsin... | reverse complement strand
AAAACCCTCTCCCGGGGGAGAGGGCAGGGTGAGGGCGAGTGTTAAAACTAATTTTTGCCCCCGCTTTTTTAAATCATCGCGCAATATGACCCTCTAAATTTCCATGAATATTTCAATCTTGTTCCGCCGCGCCCTGCTCGGCGCGTTGCTATTCGCCGCCGCCGGCCGCCTCGCCGCCGATGAGTTCACCCTGCCCGACAAAGACGACCCCGGCGTGGCGTGGTGGCGGGATTCCCGCACCAACCTCGACACGCGGCTTGCGTGGTTCCGCGACGCCCGTTTCGGCATGTTCATCCACTGGGGTGTTTACTCCGGCCTCGGCAACCAATTCGAAGGCCGCAAGGGCGGCGGGTACGCGGAGCACATCCAGCGCGTCCTGAAGATTCCCGGCCCGGTCTACCGCGCGAAGGTCGCGGGCAATTTCAATCCCACCAATTTTGATGCCGATGCCTGGGTGCGCCTGGCCCGGGACGCGGGCATGAAATACATCGTCATCACTTCGAAACATCACGACGGCTTCGCCATGTGGCCGACCAAGGTGAATGATTACAACATCATGGACGCCACGCCCTGGCATCACGACCCCATGGCCGATCTCCGGGCCGCGTGCGATAAGTACGGCCTCAAGTTCGGGTTCTACTATTCGCAGGCCTTTGACTGGGCGGACCCCAACGCTCCCGGCAACGATTGGGACCGGCCCAATCCCGGCGGCGACAAACACATCGGCGGCAAGAACTGGTGGGAGACCAAGCCGGAATTCATGGTGAACGCGCGGAAATACGTGGATGAAAAAGCCATCCCGCAACTGCAGGAACTCATCCGCCTGTATCATCCGGACATCCTGTGGTTCGATACCCCGAGCAAGCTGCCGGGGACGGAAAACCTGCGCATCATGAAAGCGGTGCGCGCGGCTGACCCGAACGTGGTCATCAGCGGCCGCCTGGTGGGCGGCTGGGGGGATTATGACGACACCACGGATCGCCCGGCGAATTTCCCGCCGCATGACGGCACCTGGGAGGGCATTCCCACCACGGACGAATCCTACGGCTGGAATCCGTTCGACAACCTGCACAAACCGCCGTCCCACTTCATCCAATTGCTCGCCAAGGCCTCCGCGCGCGGCGGCAATCTGCTGCTGAACATCGGGCCGATGGGCACCGGCGATATCGATCCCAAGGACAGCAGCATTCTGCAAGGCATCGGGGCCTGGTGGAAAGTGAACGGCGAATCCATCCGCGGCACCACGGCCACGCCGTTGCCGGTGCAGACATGGGGGGAATCCACGCGCAAGGGCGGCACGCTGTACCTGCATGTGTTTCACTGGCCGGCCAATGGCAAGCTGGTGATCGGCGGGCTGAAAACCCCCGTCTTGAACGCCCACCTGCTCGCGGACCATACGCGCCGCCATCTGATTCTGTCTGATTTTGATCCGCACGGGGTCACCATTTTTGTGCCCGACACGGCGCCGGACCCGGTGGATTCGGTGGTGGTGGTGAATTGCGGAATCGACAAGCTGGAGGTGGATCCCGCCCGTCTGTTGCAACCGGAGTATCCGCTGGAAGTCTTGCGCGCCTTTGATGGCGAATTGTCGGGTGCGCTCAAATACGGTCCCGGCAAGAAGACGGATGACGTGGTGATGAACTGGAAGAAAGCCGGCCAGTCCATCACCTGGCCGGTGCGGCTGAACACGGCGGCGACGTATGAGGTCGCCGCGAACTACAATGCGGCGGAAGAGTCGGCGGGCGGCACTTTCACCGTGAGTTTTGGGTCGCAGGCATTGACCGGGACCGTGCAGTCGGGGACCAACCAAACGACGGCGCTGGGCCGGGTGACGGTGCCGGCGGGATCGCTGGCGATCAAGGTGGCGGCGGGGCAGATCAAGGGCGGCGAATTGTTTGAGTTGCGGCAGTTGGAATTGAAGCCGGTGGCCAATTGACGGGCGAGGATGGCGGATGGCAAGGCTGGGGGCTCGTTGCGGCGGGGCCGCGGGGTGCGGGCGGGCGGGGCGGGGATGAGGGCGCTGCGGCCGGGCTTTGCCGCAGCCGCGCTCCGGGGCGGGGCTTAGAACAAACGTTCTATGGTTTGCGGGCGGGGGATGTGTCAGATTGGGGCATATCCACCGCATGAGCACGCACCGCCAATCTTTGGCTGCTGGAATCATTCCAGCGGAAAACCGCCGTCCCGCCAACGGTTTCACCCTCATCGAACTCCTGGTCGTCATCGCCATCATCGCGATTCTGGCGGCCATGTTGCTCCCGGCTTTGGCGAGCGCCAAGCTGAAGGCCACCGAGGCCGCGTGTCTGAGCAACCAGAAGCAGCTCATTCTCGCCTGGACGATGTACGCCAATGACAATAACGACAACCTGCTTTGCCAGCCGGCCCTGGCCGGCTTCAAGAGCGGGGGCGGCTACTGGTATCTGGATAACGGCGCCCCGGGCAACTGGGGCGGAAGCACGACCGTGGCCGAGGCGGATGTGAAGAACCAAATGGCGACCAACAGCCTGCTTTCCAAATATGCCCCGGCCGCCGGGGTTAATCATTGTCCCGGGGATGTCCGCTACCGGAACCCGGTCGGCAATGGCAACGCGGTGGGCTGGGCTTATGACAGCTATGCGCTGACCGAGAACGTCACCTGTCCGACCAATGGTAATTCCAACGTGTATTACAAGTCGGCCGCCATCTCTTCGAGCGCCAATTGCATCGTGTTCGTGGAGCAGGAGGATTCCCGCGGTTACAATGCGGGTACCTTCGCGGGTGACGCCAATTCCACCCAGTATACCCTCTTCGAAGATCTGTACGCCATTTATCATGGCAATGTCGGAACCATGTCGTTCGCCGATGGCCACGCAGAGTATCATAAGTGGACGGATGGGGTCATCATTGGGGCCGGCAAAGCTTCCGGTATGGCCGGAACGGGGATTTACGATTATGCGGTATATGGTTCGAGCCCCAGCAAGACCGGCAATGACGGGGTATTTCTCTGGCAGCACTGGAAGAACCCGAACAATCCCTGAACCCGTCGGCCGGCCGGCCAATCCGGTCTTGAATGGGCAAGGCTGTCCCGCCATCCTGAGGCGGTCGGGGACGTTTTATGAACTTGGTCAAGCCACCGCCTTCCGCCGCTTTCCCCGTCCGGGCTGACAATCGAACAAACGTTCACTGGCGGCGGCGGCCGGGTTGAACCGATAATATAATTTGTGCATTTATCATTTGGCCATGGCCGCACCGGCCGGACGAAGTGTCGCTGGACAGGTTTATGGTCCTGCCTGGCCGGGCTTTGGCTGGGCGGGCTCAGCGTTTCCGCCGCCGAACGCCTGACGCTCAATTTCGACCCGGATTGGAAATTCCTCAAGGCCGACCCGGCGGCGGCCGCGCAACCGGGCTTTGATGACGCGGGTTGGCAGTCCGTTTCCCTGCCCCATACCTACAACGATACCGACACCTTCAATCATTTCTCGCTGCCCGGACATCGGGGCGATCAGAACCAGTGGGGCGGGCGCACGTGGTATCGCAAAGTCTTCTCCCTGCCGGCGGATTCGCAGGGCAAAAAGGTGTATCTCGAATTCGAGGCGGCCCGGCAGGTGGCGGAGGTTTACTTGAACGGCCACCATCTCGGCACGAGCAAGACGGGGTTCATCCCCTTCGGCTTTGACCTCACGCCCTGGCTGCATTTTGACACCACCAATGTGCTGGCCGTGATGTGCGATAACCGGTTCATGAAGGACCCCATGGCCGAGGCCGGGCCGGACGGGGTGCGGGCGGACGCACCGCTTTCCAAACTCTCCGCACAGGTGAACGCCAATATGCCGGAGGACGTGGACCTGATCCGGGCGGACCAGATTCCGTGGAATAATCCGCACTGGCACCCGGCGCATGGCGGCCTCTACCGCAATGCCTGGCTGCACCTGACCGATCCGCTCCACATTTCCCTGCCGCTCTACAGTTTTCTCCGGACGGCAGGGCCGTACGTTTATGCCACGGAGATTTCGACGAACGCCGCGACCATCCACGTGGAGGTGCCCGTGGAGAACGGGCGCGGCACGGAGCAAGCCATCGCGGTGGCGGCGCAGATTTTGGATCGCGCGGGCCAGCCGGTCCTGACCCTGCACCAGACCGGCACGGTGACGGCGGGCGGCAGCACGCTCATCACGCTCGCCGGCACGCTGGCGAATCCCCGGCTTTGGGAGCCGGATTACGCCTATCTGTATCAGGTGAAGCTGGCGCTCCAAAGCGGCGGCGGGACGGTGGACACGGATACGGAGCCGCTGGGCATCCGCTCGGTCCGGTGGGACGCGCAGACCGGATTCTGGATCAACGGGCATCATGTGAAGCTGCACGGCTGGGGCCAGAAACCGACGGATGAATGGCCCGGCCTCGGTGCCGCGCAGCCGGACTGGCTGCATTATTACACGCTTTCACTGATGAAACAGGCCGGCGGCAATTGGGTCCGCTGGGGCCATTGCGCGGCACCCACGGCGATGATCGCGGCGGGTGACCAGTTGGGCATCATGGCGGAGCAACCCGGCGTCGATGGCGAATCGGACACCACCGGCGCGGCGTGGAAAATCCGCATCGGGGCCTGGCGCGACACGCTGATTTATTTCCGCAATCATCCGTCCATCATGATCTGGGAGGGCGGGAACCAGAAGGTCACGCTCGCGCATGTGCAGCAGTTGCGGGGTTTGCTGGATACCTATGATCCCCATGGCGGCCGCGCCTACGCGATGCGCCGGGCGGACCAGACGGATGGCAAATACATGGATGTCTGCATCGGCACGGAAGGCGGCCGGGAAATCCCGCGCCTGCCCGTGGTCGAGGGCGAATACGACCGCGAGGAATCACCCCGCCGGGTGTGGGACAACCTGTCCCCGCCGGAGTTCGGTTACCCGGAGGCGAAAGGGAAGTCGGATTACATCCTCACCTCCGAGGAATACGCCATCAACGAGGTTTCCCAATACGTCACCAAGCTGGGCGCGGCCAACCATTGCGGCGGGGCGAACTGGATTTTCTCGGATTCCACGAGCGGCGGGCGCGACGGGGCGGAAGTGGCGCGGGCAAGCGGCGAGGTGGACGGCGCGCGGCTCCCCAAGGAGGCGTATTATGTCTGCCAGGCGATGTTCCGCAACGACCCGCAGACGCACATCGTGGGGCACTGGAATTACGCGGCGGGCACGAGGAAGAACGTGTATGTGGCCTCCAACTGCCGCGACGTGGAATTGTTTTTGAACGGCCGTTCGCTCGGGCACGGGCAGGTGTCGAACCGCTATCTGTTCACGTTCGCGAACGTGGCGTGGGAACCCGGCGAATTGAAGGCGGTGGGCAGCAACGACGGCCAGCCGGCGGCGACGGATCGCAAGCGCACGGCCGGCGCGCCGGTGGCGCTGAAGCTGACGCCGCTCACGGGGCCGGCGGGTTTCCTGGCGGACGGCTCGGATGTGGCCTTGCTCGATGTGGAGGCGGTGGACGCGCAGGGCGAGCGTTGCCCGACGTTCCAGCAGCGCGTGGATTTTGATTTCGCGGGGCCGGGCGTCTGGCGGGGCGGCTACAACAGCGGCCGGACGAACACGATCAACCAGCCTTACCTGGACCTGGAAGCCGGCATCAACCGGGTGGCCGTGCGGTCGACGGCCACGCCGGGAGACATCACGGTCACGGTGCGCGGCGCGGGGTTGACGCCCGCGAGCCTGACGCTGACGAGCCGGCGGTTCGCCACGGCGGACGGGTATGCGCTGGCGCGGCCGCCGGTGCCGGCGGCCCCGGCATTGCAGCACGTGGCGGCCGCCAGCCAGATGGCCGTGACGGAACCGGTCGCGAAGGCGGAGACCGGGCGGTATCTGGCCTCGTTCTCCTATTCCGGCCGCACGCCGGTGGTGCATGTGCAGCAGGCGGCGCGGGACGGGGCGAAGATTTATGCGGACCGGGATTACGTGTTCGCGGGCCTGCCGGATTCCTTGCAGAAGAGCGACTGGGTGCAGACGGCGAATGCGGACAAGCTCTACAGCGCGGAAGATCTGATCGACCTCTCGCTGAATGTCGATGCCATCGTGTATGTGGCGCATGACCGCCGTTTGCCGAAGCCGGGCTGGCTGCAACGGCTCTTCAAAGCCACGCCGCTGACGCTGACGGTAAACAATCAGGTGATGAACATCTACGAACGGCACATGCACAGCGGGGAAAGCCTGACGCTGGGGTCCAACACGGAGGACGTCCGCGTGAGCGCGTGCAACATGTATGTGGTCTTCCTGAAACGGGTGGACGGGGAACTGACCGCGCAGCGGTGAGGGCGCGCCGCCGGATTTCCGCCTGGAAAACGGGCCGGGGATTGCGTTCGGCGGGGGATTCTGTTAGCTGTTTGGCCAACCCGAACAATCCCTCCTAATCATGGCTTCTGAAATCAACCCGGCCCGGCGCGGCTGGACCGTCACGTTCGCCGGACTCGGCATCAATCTCGCCCTCGGGGTGCTTTACACGTGGAGCCTCTTCAAGGCCGCGATTGAGAAGGAGTTCGGTTGGAAAGGGGCGCAACTGAATGATCCCTATGCACTGTGTTGCCTGGTCTTTGCGTTCACGATGATTCTGGCGGGGCGCTGCCAGGATCGCCTGGGACCGCGGTTCACGGCGACGATCGGCGGGTTGCTGGTGGGGCTGGGCTTGTTGCTCGTCTCGACCACGAATAATTACGGCATGTGGCTGCTCGGCTTCGGCGTGCTGGTGGGAGTGGGCATCGGGTTTGGCTACGCCTCGGCCACGCCGCCGGCGCTGAAATGGTTTCCGCCGGCGAAGACGGGGCTGGTCGCGGGGCTGGTGGTGGCGGGGTTCGGGCTGGCGCCAGTGTACCTGGCCCCGACCTCGGATTATCTGCTGCGGCATTACGGGTTGCTGAAATCAATGCTCGTTTTTGGCGGGGCTTTCACGGTGATCGTGTGCGGGCTGGCCCAGGTGCTGGCGAATCCCACGGCGGCGGAGACGGCCCGGATCAAAGCGCAAACCCCGGCGGCGGCCAACGCCGTTCCCGCCGTGGAATATTCCCCGGGCCAAATCCTGCGGCAGCCGGGTTTCTGGCTGCTCTGGGTGATCTACTTCATCGGCGCGGGGGCGGGCCTGATGGTGATCAGCAGTGTGAGCGGCATGGCGAAGAAGACGATGGGCGACCAGGCGTTCGTGGCGGTGGCGGTGATGGCGCTGGGCAATGCGGGCGGCCGCATCGGGGCAGGCGTGCTGTCGGATCGCATCGGCCGGCGCGGGACATTGCTGCTGGTGCTGCTGGCCCAGGCCGTGCTGATGTTCGTGGCGATTCCGGTGACGGCTTCCGCGGACGGGGCCAAGGCGGTCATCGTGCTGCTGGCGACATTCATCGGTTTCAACTACGGCGCGAATCTTTCACTGTTCCCGTCGTTCACCAAAGACCTGTGGGGGTTGAAAAATTTCGGGATGAACTACGGGGTGCTGTTCACGGCATGGGGCGTGGGCGGATTTGCGCTGAGCCGGCTGCAGGCGATGCTGTTCGCCGCGAGCAAGGACGCGGCGGGGCACGGAAATTACGCGTCGTCATTCCTCACGGCGGGGGCCTTGCTGCTGGCGGGGAGCGCGCTGACGCTGCTGATCAAAAAGCCGGTTTTGGCCAGGGAATGAAAGCTCCGGATGGGAAAGGGAAAATGGTGCGCGGTGCAGGTTTCGAACCTGCGACCCCTACCGTGTGAAGGTAATGCTCTACCACTGAGCTAACCGCGCGTTCCGAACGAAGGTCCGGCAAACCGTGAAGTTGGCCGGACATCGTTTTGAAAGTATCGCAAAACCTCCCGCCCAACGCAATCCGTTTTTCGCGGCCAAAGGGAAGTGCCGGCGGCGGCGCGGGCGGGCCGGCCGGGCGGGGTCGCGGCTTTCCCGGAAAAACCATTTTCCACCGCCGGCCGGCGGATGTAAAGTGAACGCGATGATGGACACGCATAAAACATCCGCCACCAATCCGGGACCGCGGCTGGCGGTCTGCAGCTGGTCGTTGCAGCCGGCCGGTCCCGAAGCTTTGATCGAAAAACTGCTGGCCACCGGCATCCGCCGGGTGCAGCTGGCGCTGGACCCGTTGCGCGAGGCGCCGCCGGTTTGGGCGGAGACGGAAAATCTGTTCCGCCGGCATGAGATCACGGTGGTTTCGGGGATGGTGGGATGTCTCGGGGAAGATTATTCAACCTTGGAATCGATCCGGCTGACGGGCGGCATCGTGCCGGACGCAACGTGGGCGGAAAACCGGAAGAACATCGGCGCGGCGGCGGTGCTGGCCGGGCAGATGGGGCTGAAGCTGGTGACGTTGCATGCGGGTTTTGTCCCCGAGTCGGAGGGTGACCGGGATTTCGGCAAGCTGTGCGGGCGGCTGGGCGAGGTGGCGGATATTTTTCAGGCGCAGGGGGTCGGGCTGGGATTGGAGACGGGGCAGGAGACGGCGGCGGCGCTGACGCATCTGCTGGGCCGCCTGAACCATCCGAACCTGGGGGTGAATTTCGATCCGGCCAACCTGATCCTGTACGGCAAGGGCGACCCGGTGGCGGCCTTGCGGGTGCTGGCGCCGTGGGTCCGGCAGGTGCATATCAAGGACGCGCGCCGGACGCGGCAGCCGGGCACCTGGGGCGAGGAAGTGGTGGCGGGCACGGGGGACGTGGACTGGCCGAAGTTTTTCGCCGCGCTCGCGGAATTGAATCCCGCGGTGAACCTGGCCATCGAACGCGAGCAGGGCACGGAGCGGGTGGCGGATATCCGCGCCGCCCGGCTGCTGGTGGAAAAATTCTTCAACTGAAACTGTAACCACGACCGCATGGCCAAACCAAATTCTTCCTCCCAAGCTCCTTCCAAACGAAGTCCGGTCCGCGTGGCCGTGGTGGGCCTCGGGTTCATGGGGGTCACCCATTTGCGCGTTTACCGGCGACTGCGGAACGTGCGCATCGTGGCGGTGGGCGGCCGGGGCCGGTTGCCGGTCAACGGGCGGCTGGGCGGGGTGAGCGGGAACATCCAGCAGCCGGAGGCGATCGAGCTGGGGCCGCAGGTGAAGGTGTACGCGGATTATGCGGCCCTGCTGGCGGACCCGGCGGTGGATGTAGTGGACCTGTGCACGCCCACCGCGCAGCATCCGGCGCAGGTGGTGGCGGCGCTTCGTGCGGGCAAGCATGTGCTGTGTGAGAAACCGTTGGTGCACACGCCGGCGGACGCGCGGCGGGTGCTGGCGGCGGCGGCCGCGGCAAAAACATTTCTCATGCCGGCGATGTGCATGCGGTTCTGGCCGGGGTGGAGCTGGTTGAAGGGAATGGTCGCGAAGAAACAGTTCGGCCGGGTGCTGACGGCGGGATTCCGGCGGGTGTCGGTGAAACCGGCGTGGGGCGCGGCCGGGTCGCATCCGGGCGGGGCGCTGCTGGACCTGCATATCCATGACACGGATTTCGTGAACTTCCTGTTCGGCCGGCCGGCGGCGGTGTTCGCCACGGGGGTGACCAATGCGGCGGGCGTGGTGGACCATGTGGTGACGCAGTATCTCTATCCGGGCGGTCCGGCGGTGCAGGCGGAGGGCGGATGGCTGCTGCCGGCGGGGTTCAACATGGGCTTTGAGATCGTCTGCGAACGGGCGGCGGTTTCCTTTGACCTGGCGCGCGGGGCGGCGGCGTTGCAAATCACCGAGGCGGGCAAAAAAACGCGCACCGTGCGCCTGCCCGCCACGGATGGTTATGCGGAGGAGATCCGGTATTTCATCGATTGCGTGGCGCAGAACCGCCGGCCGGAGCTGGCGGGGGTGGCCGACGGGGTGACGGCGCTGGCGATCTGCCGCGCGGAGGAGCAATCCATCCGCACGGGCAGGATTGTGAAACTTTGAACTTTCCGCAGATAAACGACCAAGGGCATACTCCCAAAGCATGAACCAATCAATCCGCCTCAAACTGTTTGTGATGATGGTGCTGGAATTCTTCATCTGGGGGGCATGGTTGCCGCTCATCTTCACCTATCTGCCGAGCCTCGGATTTTCGCCGGGCGAACAGGCATGGATCTTGAACGCCTTTCCCATCGCGGCCATCGTGGGGATGTTCTTCAGCAACCAGTTTTGCGACCGCAATTTCGCGGCGGAGAAGTTTCTGGCGTTCAGCCACGGCATCGGCGGGGTGGCCATGCTGGGGCTGTTTTTCGCGAAGACCTTTTGGCCGTTCTTCGGGCTGATGCTGGTGCATTGCCTGCTGTTCGTGCCGACGATGTCGATCGTGAACTCGATCGCGTTCGCGCATCTGAAGGATTCGCAGAAGGAGTTCGGCTTTGTGCGGATGGGCGGGACCATCGGGTGGGTGCTGGCGACCTGGCCGTTCATTTTCATCCTGGTGGATTGGGGGAAAGTGGCGGCGGCGCACCCGCACGGGCTGGTCGACTGGCTGGGGGCGGTGCTGGGGTCGGGTTTGACGGGCGATGCGCTCAAGAAAGCGACGGCGTGGACGTATGTGGTGGCGGGCGTGGCCTCGCTGCTGTTGGCGGGCTTCAGTTTCCTGCTCCCGCACACCCCGCCGCAACCGGCGGCGGCGGGCGGGGAGAAGCTGGCGTGGCTGGAGGCGCTCAAGCTGCTGCGGCATCCGTTCGTGCTGGTGCTGTGGCTGGTGACGCTGACGGATTCCTTTGTGCACAACTGCTATTTCAACTGGACGGGCACGTTTTTGGGGACGGACCAGGCGGCGGGGGGCGTGGGCATTCCGGGGAACTGGATCATGCCGGTGATGAGCGTGGGGCAGATCGCGGAGATCTCGACGATGTTCATCCTGGGGGCGACGCTGAAGCGGCTGGGCTGGCGGACGACGATGATCGTGGGCGTGCTGGGCCATGTGGCGCGGTTCGGGGTCTACGCGTTTTTCCCGCAACATCCGGGGCTGATCATCGCGGTGCAGATCCTGCACGGCGTCTGCTACGCGTTCTTCTTTGCGACGGTTTACATCTTTGCCGATGCGTATTTCCCGAAGGATGCGCGGGCGAGCGCGCAGGGGCTGTTCAACGTGATGATCCTGGGGCTGGGCTGCCTGCTGGCGAACACCATCTGTCCGTATCTGGGCCAGCAGAAGTTCACGCATGCCGGGGTGACGGATTTCCACGGGCTGTTCCTGGTGCCGATGGTGTGCGGATTGGTGGCGGCGGTGGCGCTGGCGCTGTTCTTTCATCCGCCGAAAACGCCGGTGCCGGCGGCCGCGCGGCATTGACGGGTTGGCGGCCGGCCGGGGGGAGCTCCCGCCGGTCTGCAAAATGGCCCTGATAACAACCTTAAAACCTGAACATCGGAGGAACGCCTCTGCACAGATCAGACCGCCACCAGAGCCAAGGGTAATATACTCCATGAGATTTCATTTTGCCAGTCGCGGCGGGCGGGCAAAGATGCGCTGGCCGGCCGGTCGGGTGCCGTGGTAGGATGACGCATGAGGAAATGCCGTGTTTTCGGCCTGATCTGGTTGATATTCATGCTGCCAGTCCTCCTTGGTCAGGCGGTGCCGGCCGGGTACGGGCTGCGCTGGTCCGATGAGTTCACCAACAATGCGCTGGATACCGGCAACTGGAGCTATGTGCAAACCGGCTGGCGGAACTCGGCTTATAACACGCCGTCCGCCGTGAGCGTCACCAACGGCTGCCTGGTGATCACCACCTACACGCAGGGCGGCACCAATTTCACCGGGTTCATCGACACCTCCGGCAAGGTGACGAACAGTTACGGCTATTACGAGGCCAGCATCGAATTTTCCAATGCGCCCGGCAACTGGTCGGCCTTCTGGTTGCAATCCCCCTTTGTCGGCAATACGAACAGCAATCCCACCAACGGCGTGGAGATCGACATCTTCGAGCATCGCGAGACGGATGGCAGTGTTTCCTGGGTGAATGGCGGGGACAGCGCGATTCACTGGAACGGCTACGGCAGCGCGGAGCAAAGCGGCAGCTGGAGTTCCACCTCCATCGGCGTGGGCAGCGGGTTTCACACCTACGGCCTGTGGTGGGTCACGAACAGTTACACGTTTTATGTGGATGGGGTGGCCCATTGGACCACCAACCATTTGATCTCGTCGGCGCCGGAGTTCATCCGGCTGACCTCCGAAGTGCGCTCGAACAACTGGGCGGGCAATGTGCCGGCCGGCAGCTATCCCGGGTTGGCGGCGAGTCCGTACAAGATGCTGGTGGATTATGTGCGCTATTATGCGCCGCTGGTGACGCCGGTCCTGAACGGCCCCCTGCACCGCGCTGCCGGGACGAATTTCTTCAGCTTCAGCGGTGTCAGCGGCCAGTCCTACCGGGTGCTGGCCAGCACAAATCTGCTGCTGCCGGTGACGAACTGGCTGGTGCTGACCAACGGCACGTTCGGTGCCGGGCCGGTGAATTACACGGATAACGCGGCGCTGACCGGACCGGAGTTTTATCGCGTCACCTCGCCGTAGGGTTGGCCGGCCTCAGCCGCGCTGGCGGTTGGCTTCGTAGAGGAAGATGCCGGCGGCGACGGCGACGTTCAGTGAATTCATGTGGGACGGCATGGGAATCTCCACCATGTCGTCGCAGGCGGCGAGTGCCGCCGGAGTGAGGCCGGGACCTTCCGCGCCGAACAGCAGGCAGCAATCGCCGCGCAGGTCGGTGACCGGCAGTTTCTTCGCATCCGGCCGGGGATGGGCGGCAAGGCAGCGGATGCCCCGGGCGCGGAGGGTGGCGAGGGTCTCGACCAGGTTCGCGACGCAGATCAGCGGCTGCTCAAAGACGGTGCCCATGGAACCCGAGACCGCCCGGCGCTGATACGGACTTCCGGAAGATTCCCCCACGATGAGAAAATGCACGCCGAACGCCGCGCAACTCCGCACGATCGCCCCCAGGTTTTCCGCGCTGGCGATGCCTTCCACGGCGGCGATGAGCCGCGGGCGCGGGGAATTCCGGAGCAACGTCTCGAGGTCGGGTGCCGGGGGAATCTTGGCGACGGCCAGCGCGCCTTGATGAAGTTTATAGCCGGTGATGGTCTCGAGCAGCGGCGGGTCGGCCAGATAAATTTTGATCTCTTCCGGGCGGGCGCGCAGCTGGGGTCCAAGTTTGACGAGCCAGGCGGGGGTGAGGAGGGCGGAGACGACGGTAAAACGGCTGGCGAGCAGGCGCTTGATGGTTTTGACATTGGCGGCCACGAGGACGCCCTGGCGCTCGTGTTCCTCCGGCCGGCGGAGGGTCAGATAGACTTGCAGTTCCGGGGCGTCGAGGGATTGGACGGGTTCGATATGGGCGATGGCCACGGGGAATTAAACCGTGCGGCGGCGGCAATTGAAAGCGCGAAACGGAAGCTCAGCGCAATTTGAGCGGGGCGGTGGGGTTGCAGTTCCGACCGCTGTCCGCAGGATCTTCAGCCCATCGCTACAGCATTTTTGGAAATGCTCTAATGGGCGGCGGCCGGGACGTTCGTTACCATCAGCGGCTTCGGGGCGCGGCGGGGTTTCCAGCGGTTATGGACCCAGAACCAGTTCGCGGGGTCGCGGCGCACGGCGGCTTCCATGGCGGTGTTGATATCGAGGGTGATGGCTTCGCTGGTGCGGCGGCGGCCGTTCTCCTCGGTGGGGATGGCCTCGCCGGTTTCGATCACCCATTGGCCGAGGGCGAGGCGGTAGCAGATGGGCACGTAGAGCGTGCAGCCGTAGCGGGCGGCCATCACGGCGGGGGCGCGGGAGGCCATGCAATTGTGGCCGAGAAAGGAGACTTCCTGGCCGGTCTCCGGCACGCTTTGGTCCGCGACCAGGATCAGCAGCAGGCCGCCGTGGCTGAGGGCCTTCTTCAAGTCATCCGATTCCGTGCGGCGTTCGAACATCTGGATGCCGGACTGCGCGCGCAGGTCCCGGAACATTTCGTTCAAGGCCGGCTGCCGGATGCCGCGGTAGGTGGCGGCGAACTGGTAGCCGCCGATGTAAGCGGCGAGGCGCGTGAACAGCTCAAAATTCCCGAAATGGCCGGTGGCGAAGAGACGGTTGGGGGCGACGGTGTCCGCATCCTGGTGGCTGAGCGAGCCCGGGCCTTCCACCCGCAGGACTTCCTGGAGTTTGGCCGGGGTCAGCGCGGCGGTATGAATGGCGCAGCAGGAGTTTTCCCCGATGCGGCGGAAATTTTCATGCGCCAGCGCGCGGATCTCGGCCGGGGTCTTTTCATCCTTGAAACAGCGGGTGAGGTTGGCGATGGCCATGCGGCGGTGCCGGCGGTCCGCCCAAAAAACGATTTCGCCGCCGAAGCGACCCAATAGCGCGGCCCACCGAAGCGGCATCGCTTGCAGGAGGCGAATGCCATTGCGGGTGAGGAGGCAAAGGATTTTGTCCACGCGCGCCGCCAGTATCGCAGACGGGCGGACGCCCGCCAGCCATTTCGTGTGACAAATTCTGAATTTCCACATTAGATTCGGTCGGAGTAAGCCGCCGGAAAAGCCGGGTTCCAAGGTCCGGCCCGGACCCGGCCGGGGCGGCGGTTCTCCGTCCCCTCACCATGTTCAGCCAAAAAGTTAATTCGTGCTATTGGCCCGGCTACTGTTATCATTCCCGTCATGCCATTCAGAACACTTGGTCTTGAGACCCGGATTTTACAGGCGGTCCAGGAAGCGGGCTATACCGAACCCACCCCCATCCAGACCGCGGCCATCCCGCCCATCATCGCGGGCCACGATCTCATCGGTATCGCCCAGACCGGCACGGGCAAGACCGCCGCCTTTACCCTGCCCATCCTCACGAAACTCGCCCAGCTCCCGTCCGGGGCGCGCGGCACCCGCGTGCTCGTGCTCGCCCCCACGCGCGAACTGGTGGTGCAGATCGAGGAGAATGTGAAGGCCTATGCGAAGCATCTGCGCCTCACCGTCGCCACTGTTTTCGGCGGCGTCGGCGAACAGCCCCAGATCCGCGCCCTGCGTTCCGGCACGGATATCGTCATCGCCTGCCCGGGCCGGTTGCTGGACCTCATGGGCCAGCGGGCCGCGGATTTCTCCCAGCTGAAATTTCTCGTGCTGGACGAGGCCGATCGCATGCTGGACATGGGTTTCCTCCCCTCCATCCGCCGCATCGTGCAGAACCTGCCGAAGCAGCGCCAGACGCTCATGTTCTCCGCCACGCTCTCGAAGGAGATCGAGGCGCTCACGCATGAGTTCCAGCGCGCGCCCAAAATCGTCCAGATCGGCCGCCGCGCGAACCCGGCCGAGACCGTCACCCAGTTCGTTTACGAGATCCCCAAGCATCTGAAGACGCCGTTGCTGCTCCATTTGCTGGGTGATCCGGCCATGAACATGGTCCTCGTTTTCTCCCGCATGAAGCATGCCGCCGACCGCCTGGCCCGGCAGCTCGAGCACGCCGGCATCGGCACGGCCACGCTGCACTCGAACCGGTCGCAGGCCCAGCGTTTGCGCGCCCTGAAGGATTTCAAATCCGGCGCGGTGCGCGTGCTCGTGGCCACGGACATCGCCGCGCGCGGCATCGACGTGGACGGCATCTCCCACGTGGTGAACTACGACTTCCCCATGCACATGGAGGATTATATCCACCGCATCGGCCGCACCGGCCGCGCGAACGCCATCGGCGACGCCATCAGTTTCATCACGCCGGAAGACCAGGGCGAATTGCGCGCGCTGGAGCGGTTCATCGGCCGCGGCATCGTGCGGAAGAAAGCGGAGGGATTCAATTATTCTTCCGCCGCCCCCGCGCCGTCGCCCTTGGATGACGACCGCCGCGAATCGCGCTTTGGGCGGGGCCGTCCGCAAGGCCGCCCGCAAGGCCGCCCGCCGGAGCGTCCTCAGGGGCAGGGGTATTCCCAGGGCTATTCGCAGGGAAGTTCACCGGGCCAGGGCGGCGGCCGTCCGCAACGTCCGGGCCAGCCGCGGCAGCGGCGGCCGGAATCCAGCCCGCACAATCACGGCCCCGGCTTCGCCGACAAGGGCGCCGGCGGCCAAGCCCGTCCGGCCCGCATCACCCCGCCGAGTTGGCGGAGGTGATACGTGAGATCAGACGGTTTGAAGATTCCGCGGGGGATAAACCTGCCTGACGGAAAAAACGCGTGGTTCGCGGCCGGGCAGTAACTGCCGGCCGCAACGTCTTCATCGCACGAACGCCTCGCCCGAGGCGGCGGGGCGGCGGAATGAATGACTTGCGGAAGAACGTAAAGACGACACCACTGATGCAGGCATCCTTGGGGCGGATGCCCTGATCACCCGCTGGCCCCGAGTAAAAAGCCGTGGAAGGCTTCTTACTCCATCGGCAGCGCATCCCCGTCCCGCTCGAGCGGTTTCGGCTCCAGCAGCGTGCAGCCTTTCAGCAGACGGCAAAAATCTTTCTTGCTCGTCTCGTGATGGGTGCCCGCGGCGGTCTTGAAACTCTTGAAGGTTTTGTAACCGACTTCCAGCCGTTCCAGGCGCACGATGCGGATGAATCCGTCGCCGTGTTTCCAGATCTGGCCTTGCCTGAGTTTCAGCGCCATGGGGATTGGTATGAAGGGAGAAATGCCGTCTCTCCGGAAAAGACTTCCGCGAGAGACGGCAGGAGACCGGCGTTACTTCTTCTTGGCAGCGGTCTTTTTCTTGGCAACGGTCTTCTTGACTACGACTTTTTTCTTCGCGGGTTTGGTTTTAGCAGCCATAACTTTTTTGTTTTTTCTTCGGTTGACTTGCCGGTGGAATATTAGTTTCCCCACCGGCAAGGATTATCATGCTCATATTGCGGCCGGATGTAAATGGCCTGTGTCATTTTTATTGCATTTTTGAAAACCCCCGGTTTTCGTCCGCCGGGACGCCGTTCCCGGAAAAAACCGCTTGCGCGCCCCTGGGTTCCGTGTAATAGTTAACCATATGGTTAAATGTTCACCGCGCCGGCTGGACCGGACCTTCGCCGCGCTGGCCGATCCCACCCGGCGGCGCATCCTCGAGCACCTCGCGCTCGGCGACCGCTGCGTGACCGATCTCGCGCGGCCGTACCGCATGTCGCTGCCCGCGGTCTCCAAGCACCTGCGCGTGCTGGAAAAGGCCGGCCTCGTGCACCGCCGCCGCGACGGCCGCGTGCACCGCCTCAAGCTCGAGGCCGCCCCGATGCGGCAGGCCCAGCAGTGGATCGAGGAATACCGCCGCTTCTGGGAAGACAGCTTTGACCGGTTGGATGCCTATCTGAAAAAACTGCAAACCAAAGAGAACCAAGAAAAATAGGAGCAAGATCATGACCGCAAACAACACCCCTCAAAAAAATGCCGCCGTACCCGCGGTGGTCGTCACCCGCACCGTCCAGGCCCCCTGCGACCTGGTCTGGCGGGCCTGGACCGAACCTGACCAGCTGGCCCAATGGTTCAGCCCGGAAGCGGCGGAATGCCGCGGCGTGACCGCCGATGTCCGCGTCGGCGGCGCCTTCCGCATCCGCATCAAATGCGCCGACAAGGATGAGAATGCCGGCTATGGCACCTATCTGGAGGTGGTCCCGCACCGCCGCCTGCGCCTCACCTGGCAATGGGAAAACTACGCCATGCCGGACAGCGTCATCACCGTGGAGTTTGAGGACCTCGGCAAAGCCACCCGCGTCACCCTCACCCACGCCGGCCTGCCGGACCAGGAGGATGCCGCCGACCACAATCGCGGCTGGAGCTCGCTGGCCGACAAGTTTGTCCGCGTGATGGAACAGCACCAACTCAAACCGGCCGCCAATAAATGATATGACCGCCAGCAAAGCCGTGAAAGATTACACCGGCCGGGAGTTTGTCATCGAACGCGAGTTCGCCGCCCCGCGCGAACTCGTCTTCCAAGCCTGGACCGATCCGAAACTGCTCCTGCATTGGTGGGGGCCGAAAGGGTTCACCAATCCGGTGTGCGACTGGGACGTGCGCCCCGGCGGCCGAATCCACGTTGTCATGCGCGCGCCCAATGGCACGGATTATCCCATGGGCGGCGAGTTCCGCGAAATCAAGGCACCGGAGCGGCTGATGTTCACCGCCGGCGCGCTGGATGGACAGGGCAAGCTGCTGTTCGAGTTTTTGCACGATGCCCGTTTCACCGAACGGAACGGCAAGACGCTCCTCACCCTCCGCTCGCAGGTCATCATGACCACGGCCGAGGCGAACAAATACATCGGCGGTTTCGAGGCCGGCATGACCCAAAGCCTGGAACGTCTGGCGGAGGTGCTGGCGGCGCTGGCGGACGGTCCGCTGGTGGTGGAGCGCGTTTTCGACGCCCCCGTCGCGCTCGTCTGGCGTGCCCTCACCACGCCGGCCGAGATGAAGGAATGGTACTTCGACATCCCGGGTTTCAAGGCGGAGCCCGGCTGCCAATTCGGTTTCGTCGTGGAGCACGAGGGTTTCCAATATGACCACCGTTGCATCGTCACCACGGTGGTTCCTGGCAAAAAACTCGTCCACACTTGGCGCTATGCAGGCCATGCGGGTGATTCGCTCGTCACCTTCGAGCTCTTTGCCGAGGGTGAACAGACGCGTCTCCGGCTGACCCACGAAGGTCTCGACACCTTTCCCCGGCAGGCGTGTTTCGCCCGCAAAAACTTCTTCGGCGGCTGGACCCATCTCATCGGCGCCAGCCTGGCGGAATATTTGGAAAAGAACCAGGCGGCCGGATCTGGCACCGCCGACCGCGAAATCGTCATCACCCGCGTCTTCGATGCCCCGCGTGAACTGGTGTGGGAGGCGTGGACGAATCCGGAACACATCATCCACTGGTATGGCCCGCAGGGGTTCACCACCACCATCGAAGTCATGGATGTCCGGCCCGGCGGCGTCTGGAAGCATGTCATGCACGGTCCGGACGGCACGGATTATCCGAACCACAGCGTGTTTGAAGAAGTGGTGAAACCCGAGCGCATCGTCTTTGCCCATGGGGGCGGCAAACCCGGCGGCACCGAGGCCACCTTCCAGTCCACCTGGACCTTTGAAGCCGTCAGCTCCGGCCGGACCCGCGTGACCATCCGCATGGTTTTCCCCACGGCCGCCATGCGCGACACCATCGCGAAGGAATACGGCGCTGTCGAAGGCGGGAACCAGACGCTGGCCCGGCTGGCCGAGTTCCTGGCCCGTTGACAAGGGCATCGTTGGCAACTGCCTTGTAGCGGCAGGCATCCTTGCCTGCCGTAGAGCCGTGGCTTCCAGCCCGGCGGAAAAGACGTTGTTTGGCCGCAGGGTATCCATACTGTCGACGCCCGCCGCCAGAACATCCGGATGCGGGTCCCGGGTGGCAGGATGCCACCCTCTACGGCAGGCAGGGATGCCTGCCGCTACCGGCTTTCCGGCCGTTGGAAAGCAGTTTCCAAAAGCCCGGTTTGGCTTATGCTTGGGGCGTGCCGATCTTTCTGGAATGCCAACGTTGCACGGCCTGCTGTCGCTGGCCGGGGCAGGTGCGCCTGTCCGATGCCGAGATCGCGCGGCTGGCGGCTTTCAAGGGACTGAGCGAGCACGAGTTCATCCAGGGATACACCCGGCTGCGGCATGACCGCCAGGGCCTCGCGCTGCTGGAGCAGGCCGGCGGCGGCTGCATCTTTCTGGACGGGGACGACTGCGCGGTGCAAGCGGTGAAGCCGCAGCAATGCCGCGATTTCCCCAACCTGTGGAATTTCCCCGGCTTTGAAAAAGTCTGCCACGCGATTCCCCGCGAAGTGGACGCCGCCGAATACGCGCGCCGGATCGCCCGCATCCGTGCCACCGGTTCCGCCCGGGATGGATCACGCTGACCCGCCGACAGCGGAGCGGCTTGCCAGATCGTTCTTGATTTACGCTAGGGTGAGGTCAGCCGGAAATAGGTGTTCGTGCCGGGCAAGTTGGCGGTGTAATAGACCACGGTCGCATTGGTGTGATATTGCGCCGGGGCAACCTGGGTCCAGGCCAGATTGCCGGCCAGCGTCGGACAGACCTGCAGGAGCCATCCGGCGTAAGTGAGCGGCCAGGCGATGTTCACGGCGCGGTTCGTGGCGGTGATGGTCAGTTGCGGCGGCGCGACGGGCGTTTGCGAGAGGATCAGCGCGCTGTAAGGCCCGATGGTGATGCCGGCCACGGGCGGGCTGCCGCTGGCGGTCACCACGGTGCTGCCCGTGTTGCTGAAATCGGATCCGTAGTTGGTCGAGTCGGTATTGAAATGGACGTACCAGGTGCCGGCGGCGGGAAAATTCAGGCTGTAGTTGCCGTTGGTCGTGCCGGCGAAGTTCGCGACCACCACCACGTTCTCGTTGGTCGCCCCGGAATTCCAGCGGTCGAACGCCACCACTTTCGCGGTGTTGTCCATGCGCAGGATGCCGCACCGGTCGCCTTCCAGCCCCGCAGTGCAACCGCCCAGATTGCGGCGCGCGCCGATGAGGTCGCGGTAACATTGCACGATGGCATGATAAGTATTGGTCTTGGTCCAATCCACCGGCAGGCCGGAATCAAAGGATTGGTTCTCCAGCATCTCCTGGCCTTGAAAGATCATCGGCACGCCGGGCGCCGTGAGCGTGACGGCGGCGCCGAGGGTGGAAAGTTTCCGGGCCCGGTAGCTGCCGGGAGTGGCGGCATCGATGGCGGCGGGCAGCCGCACGCCGCTGTTCAGGTCGCCGACCACATCGTGTGACTCCAGAAAGACCACGCGACCGGAGCCGGCCGTGCCACCGTAGCGGACGTTGGCCAGCACCGCATTGGTGACGGTGGCCATGTTGCGATTCGCATCGATGGCATTGGTCAGCACCGGGGTGAACGCATACGGATAACTGGTGTCCCACGCGCTGTCGAAGCCGAAGCCGTTGTAAACATCCTCGGCGATGCTGATCTTGCCGGGGTAATTGGTGTGGATCATGCCGTTGATGGCGTTGAGGAGCGTGCCGGCGGCGGGGATGTAGGCGCCGGCATTGTCATTGAGCAGGGCCGAGGCGGCGTCCCAGCGGAAACCGTCCACGTGATATTCGCCAAGCCAGAGGGTGAAATTGTCCTGCAAAAAATCGGTCACCTGGCTGCTGCTGAAATTCGGCCGCGTGTTGCCCCAGGGCGTGATCTGCAGGTTGGTGTTGCTCTCGTAGAAATAGATGCCGCCGCCGCCCAGGGAGTTGGTGCCGGCCCAGCCATCGAAGTTCCACATATCCAGATCGGACGGACCGAAGTGATTGAGCACCGTGTCGAGCAGCACGGCGATGCCGTGCGCGTGGCAGGCCTGGACGAAGGTCTTGAACGCGGCCGGGCCGCCGTACTGGGTGTTGTCCACGGCGAACGGCTGGGCGGGGTCATAGCCCCAGCTGCTGCCGCTGTTGCCGAATTCCGCGACCGGCATGACTTCGACGGCGCTGACGCCGAGACTCTTCAGGTAATTCAGCCGGTTGGTGGCGCCCAGAAAGCCGCCGGCCCCGTTGGTGCAGAAGGTGCCGATGTGCAGCTCATAGACGAACAGGTCGTTTTGCGGCGGGTTGGTGAAGTTGTCGCCGTTCCAGTTGAAGGCCGTGGGGTCGTAGACGATGTCATTCGCGCCGGACGCCGTCCCGGCGGCGGTTACCCAGCGCGCGCGCGGGTCGTGTTTGTAAAAGCCGCCGCCGTTGTTGAGGTAATATTTGTACTGCGAACCGCTCGCCACGCCCGCCACGTCGGCGGACCAGACGCCGTCCGCCGTGCCATTCGTCTGCTCCTGGGTCAGTTTGGTGGCGGAGGTGGACCAGCCGTTGAAAGTGCCGGCGACATAGACGCTGGTGACGTTGGGCGCCCACACGCGGAAAGTGACGCCGGTGGCGCCGCTGGCGTGATAGGGCGTGGCCCCCCAGCCGGTCCGGCTGGATTGCGCCGGCGCGGCTCCGGCCGCCAGCCAGACGGCGAGCAGCAAACCGAGCCGGCGACGGTGGGAATTGGACATGGTGAGAACATATCACAATTCCGCCTGACAGTTCACCGGCATGAACATGCGGTGGAAGGCATCCGGTGGAAGGATGATTCCATTTGGCTTGCCGTTTTTCATGCCGGAGCCTAGTTTGGCCGGCATTGATAGTTATGTGTCACTTGGGAAAAGTACTGGCCGGTCTGTTGTTTTTCCTGTCCGTCGCCGGAGGAAGACTGCGGGCAGCTCCCATCGAAATCTCGTTTCTGGACAGTGAAAACGCCATCCAGGGGACGCTGGCACTGTTGTCTGAAAAAGGTTGCGACCAGGGGACCACCAACTTGTTCCGAAGCGTAATCGACTGGTACAATGCAAGTCCGACGGATTTAGATTGTAAAAATTTTCCGCCGCTACAAAACGGCTTCTATTCGTTTGAATCCACCTCAAACCTGGCAAAAGCACTGCCACATTCGCTTATTTATACCCGCCACCAATGCGAACTCAATTGCTTCGATACGATGATCTTGCTGGCCGGGAATCGCATCCAGACGAAACTCCAGCCTGACGATCCCGCCGGACCGATGCTTGCCCCGTTTACCCTGACCAATTGCGTTGTCACGCCCCGGCCGGCGGCGACACCCCGGGATGCCTTTTCGATCATTTACCCCGCCTGGTGGGGGAAGGCTTCCCAGGGCATTTTTAGCGGGGCCATGCAGGACAAACGAATCTGTTTGACGGCGGCCTTCGATACATTTTGCTATTTACCGCTTTCCACCACCCGGCAAAATTTTCAAAAGGCGCTGCTAAACCAGTTGCGGGCTGGCTGGCAGCGTGAGGGCATCGCTTTCCCGACAAATATGGAAGTTGTCATTTGTTACGATGCCGTGCTGGACGGGCAGAGTGCGCCTCACGCGGTGAGTACCCACACAGGATTGCTGATTCCCCATGGGAACCAATTTGTATTTCTGGAAAAATCCGGTTCCAACGGCCCTTACGTCCGTTTTGATTTCAAAGACCGGAAAGATTTGCTGGCCTGGCTCCGGATGGAAATAGAACCGACGACTGACAATGGGGATTTGTTGTTCGCCACAATCAACGACCGGGAAATTGTCTCTCTTAACGAAACTGGCGATTAGAGCTTTTCAAGAAATTCTGTGGCCTTGCGGAGCGAGGATTTTTGACTTTGGGCGAGGCTTTGGCGAAGGCGCAGGTTGAAAAAACCCTGTAACTGAGCCGAAACGAAGCCGAAAGGCAAAAAGACCGCTGCGTTGGCACCTCCATCCGCACGGCTGCAGAATTCCTTGAAACGCTCTGGCCGCCAATCCGCCAACATGATTCACCCCACCTGCGTGCGGATGACGCCGCAGATCTTTTCCGACCAAGCTTTGAGCGTGGTGGCATCGCGGCCTTCCACAAGCAGGCGCGCCTTGGGTTCGGTCCCGGAGTAGCGCAGCAGCAGGCGGCCGCCTTGCGCGGCAAGTTCCTTTTCCGCCTGGGCCACGAGTTGGCTCAGGCCGTCCAGCTGATCGAACGGTTTCTTCTCGCGCACTTTCACATTGGTCACGAGCTGCGGGAATCGGGTCCAGCAGCGGGCGAGCTGTGAGAGGGGCGTGTCTTTCGCCTTCATGATGCGCAGGATCTGGAGCGCGGCCACCAGACCGTCACCGGTGCTGGCGTAATCGCGGAAAATCAGATGGCCGCTTTGCTCGCCGCCGAAGTTGTAGCCGTGGCGCAGCATCTCATCAATCACGTTCTTGTCGCCCACGTTGGTGCGGATCATGCGGCCGCCGGCGGCGTTGATGGCGGCTTCGAGGCCGGCGTTGCTCATCACGGTGGAGACGAGGGTCTGCCCGGCCAGCGTTTTGTCCGCCAGCATGTCGAGCGCGGCGATGGCCATGATGTCGTCACCATCGATCAGCGTGCCGGTCTCGTCGCACAGGAGCACGCGATCCGCGTCGCCGTCATGGGCGATGCCGATGTGCGCGCCGTGTTCGACGACGTGGCGGCACATGGCTTCCGGGTGCATGGAGCCGCAGTTCTCGTTGATGTTTTTGCCGTCCGGCTGGTTGCCGTAAACGATGACTTCGGCGCCGAGTTCGCGCAGGACGCAGGGCGAGGCCTTGTAAGCCGCGCCGTGGCCGCAGTCGAGGACGATGCGGACGCCCTCGAGGGTGAGGCCGCGGGGGAAACTGGTCTTGGCGTGCTCGATATAGCGGCCGAGGGCGTCGTCGATGCGGACGGCCTTGCCGATCTCGCCGGCGGTGGGGCGGATGTTCTCGATCTCGCCGCTGAAGACGAGGTTCTCGATCTGGGTCTCGATCTTGTCATCCAGCTTGTAGCCGTCCGCGCGGAAGAATTTGATGCCGTTGTCGGAATAGGGATTGTGCGAGGCGGTGATGACGATGCCGGCATCCGCGCGCAAGCTGGGGGTCACATAGGCCACGCCCGGCGTGGGCAGCGGGCCGATGAACAGGACGTCCACGCCCATGGAGAGGATGCCGGAGCTGATGGCGTTCTCGAGCATGTAGCCGGAGAGGCGGGTGTCCTTGCCGATGACGATCTTGTGCCGGCCGCGGGAGCGGGACTGGCGTTCGCGGTTTTTGAAGACGTGGGCGGCGGCGCGGCCCAGCTTGAGGGCGGTTTCCGCCGTGACGGGTTCGACGTTGGCCGTGCCGCGCACGCCATCCGTCCCGAATATTTTGGAGGGGGCAGTCATGAATGATGGAAAAACTTAATCCGCCTGCGGCGGGGCGACCACGTTCACCTGGGGCGGGTCCACCTTGATGACGGTGACGCCGGGCGGCACCGAGACATCGACGGATTGCCGGGTGCCGCCGAGGGGTTTCAGGTCCGGGAGGCCGGCGAGGTCCACCACGGCATGGATCTGGTTGGTTTGCAGCATGGCCATGGCCTCGGGCGTGCCGCTGACGGTGACATCGACGAGGGCCGGGCTGACGTGGTAGAAATGCACATCCGCGGCGGCGGCGACGATGAGCACGGGCACGCCGCTGTAGATGACGGGGCTGCCGGTGGAGCGCTCCTCAAGGATGCGGTGCACGGTGAGCCAGATCATCACTGCCAGCAGCAGTGAGAACAGCTTCCAACCGAGGTCGCGGATGAGGAGGTCGCGGATCACAGGTTTAAAATCATTTGGCGCCGGGTTTGACGGCCGGGCGCGCCTCGCGCTTGGTGATGACCGCCGGGCCGGCGGAGTGTTTGGGTTCGTTCAGCCGGGCCCGCAGCCATTTGGCGAACGGATTGGATTTGGCCGGCCGCAAAATGACGGAGGTGAGGAAGGCGCGCAGTTCCTCGAGCGTGACGCCGCGCACAAGCTGGCCTTTGTAGGCGTAGGAAACCATGCCGGTCTCCTCGGACACGACCACGATGGCCGCATCCGTCTCCTCGCTGAGGCCGATGGCGGCGCGGTGGCGGGTGCCGAGCGATTTGTTCAGGTCCGAACGCTGGGTGAGCGGGAAGATACAGGCGGCGTAGGCGATGCGGTCGCCTTTCAGGATGACCCCGCCGTCGTGGACGGCGTTGTTCGGGAAAAAGATGGTCTCGAGCATCTCGGGGGTGGCGTCGCAATCCACCTTGATGCCGGATTCCACGGCCTCGTGGAGCTGGATGGATTGCTCGATCGCGATGAGCGCGCCGATGCGGACTTCCGCGAGCCGCTCGGCGGTCTGGATGACCACCTCGATGGCTTCGCGCTGTTCGCTGGTGGTGGCGAAGAGGGGGAGGTTGCCCAGCTCGGCGAACATGCGGCGGATCTCCGGCTGGAAGATGACGACGGCGCCGAAGACGATGAGGACGGAGGCGCTGCCGAGCATCCAGCGGAGGACCTGGAGATTCAGGATGGTGGTGGTGAGCACCAGCGCGAGCAGGATGAGGACAAAGCCGATGACGACGGGCCAGCCGCGGGTGCCGCGCACGAAGCGAAAGGCATAATAGATCAGCACCGCGAGGATGAGAATCTCCAGCGCGGGTCGCCAGCTGTCTATGAAATCACGCCACATGTCGTTTTGCCAGGATCGCTTCCGCCATCCGCACCGCCTGGACGGTTTCCGCCACGTCGTGGACGCGCAAGATGTGTGCGCCCGCGCCAACCGCCAGAGTCGCGCAGGCCAGCGAGGCTGGCAAGCGTTCATTCACCCGGGCGCCCAATAATTTTTCGATGAACGATTTCCGCGAGACCCCCGCGAGCAGCGGCCGGCCGAGCCGGGCGAACGTTTCGAGCGCGGCGAGCAGCTCCAGATTGTGTTCCAGGGTCTTCCCGAAACCGATGCCGGGATCGAACACCACTTGGTCAGCGGAAACCCCGGCGGCGTTCAATCTTTCCAGCCGCTCCGTGAAAAAATCGCGCACGGCGCCCGTGATGTCGGCGTAGGCGGGGCTTTGCTGCATGGTTTGGGGCGTACCCCGGGCGTGCATGGCCACGTAGCCGGCGCCGGACCCGGCCACGGCCTGCCAGAGGGGGTCGTCCGCCGTGCGGACATGGGCGGCGACATCATTGACGATGCTGGCGCCGGCGGCCAGGGCGGCACGGGCCACGGCGGGGTTGCGGGTATCGATGGAAAGCGGCACGGAGACGCGGGCGGCCAGGGCGGTGATGACGGGGAGGACGCGGGCGAGTTCCTCGGCTTCGGGCACGGCAACGGCGCCGGGCCGGGTGGATTCGCCACCGATATCGAGAATCTCCGCGCCTTGCTCGACGAGGTCGAGGCCATGGCGGATCGCGGCCTCGGGGCGGTCGAAGCGGCCGCCGTCGGAAAAGGAGTCCGGCGTGACGTTGACGATGCCCATGACGAGGGCCGGGCGGGGGAACCGGAATTCAAACCGCCGGGCGCGAAACAGGATGTGACCGGGTGCGGACACCCTTGGATTGTGGACGAAAACCGCGCATTCTGCAAAGAGAACCGGACCCGAAGGATGCGTCACGCAGAGAAGCGGAGACGCAGATAAAAGGGGCCGACTTGGAGCGTAATGATAAATCTGCCGGCCTTTGGCGGGCGCGAGGCTTTTCCGCCGGGCTGGAAGCCCCGGCTCTACGGCAGGCAAGGATGCCTGCCGCCACCGGCTCACACCTTCGTGCGGAAGTAGGCGATGGTGTCTTTCAGCCCGTCGGCCAGCTTCACCTTGGGTTCCCACTTCAGGATGGTACGGGCCTTGGTGATGTCGGGCCGGCGCTGCTTGGGGTCGTCCTGGGGCAGGGGTTTGAAAACGATTTTGCTCT
>Ga0316222_1001598_pt1 | contig 27019 bp, 24 predicted proteins | sample TBH18011metaG_FD_206008 | JGI IMG/M metagenome (GOLD analysis project Ga0316222, IMG submission 206008) | Freshwater microbial communities from Trout Bog Lake, Wisconsin, USA - TBH18011 | ecosystem: Environmental > Aquatic > Freshwater > Lake > Hypolimnion/Profundal zone | place: USA: Wisconsin... | reverse complement strand
CGCCTCGCGGATAACCGGAGCTGACTCGCCGGTAATGGCCGACTCGTCAACCGAGGCTACGCCTTCAATCACTTCGCCGTCGCCTGCGATATATTGGCCGGCCTCGACATGAATGATGTCTCCCGCGCGGAGCATGCCGCTTGCGACGCCTTCCAGGCTGCCATTGTCCGCATACCGCATGGCAATGGTCTCGCCTTTGGCCTTGCGGAGCGTGTCTGCCTGCGCCTTGCCACGGCCTTCGGCCATGGCCTCGGCAAAGTTTGCAAACAGCACCGTGAACCACAGCCAGAGGGTGATCTGGAGGTTGAAGCCAAAGCCGGAACGCTGGGTCCGGATATTGTCCATCAGGATTGCGGAGGTAAGCAGGCTGCCTATTTCCACCACAAACATCACCGGATTCTTGATCATCCAACGCGGGTCAAGCTTGCGCACCGAGTCAAGCAGCGCCTGCCCGATAATCCGCGCATTCCAAAGACTCTTTTTCTCAGCCATAACAGTTGGTCTCGTTTCTTCCTGATGCTCTGATGGGTTAGAAAAGCTGGCCAGTCTTCAGCAGCAAATGTTCCAGAATCGGTCCCAGGCTCAGGGCCGGGAAAAAGGTAAGCGCACCGAGTATCAGGACGACGCCCACCAGCAGAATGGCGAACAGCGCCGAATTCACGGGGAAGGTTCCAGGCGATGGCGGCACGCTCTTCTTTTGGGCCAGATTGCCTGCCAGGGCGAGAACGGGAATCATCATCAGGATGCGGCCGCAGAGCATGTCCCATCCGAGCGCGATGTTGTACCACCAGGTGTTGGCATTGAGGCCAGCAAATGCAGAGCCGTTGTTCCCTGCCCCCGAGGTGAAGGCGTAGAGAATCTCAGTAAGGCCGTGCGGGCCGGCGTTGTTGAGGCTGGAGAGGCCAACCTTGGGCAGCATCATGAAAACCGCGGTGAGAGAAAGAATAATGAGAGGAAAGATGAGCGCATACAGCATGGACATCTTCACGTCGTAGGCTTCAATTTTCTTACCGAGATACTCTGGAGTGCGGCCCACCATGAGCCCGGCGATGAAGACAGCGAGCACGACAAAGATCAACATGCCGTAGAGCCCGGAGCCGACGCCGCCGAAGACCACCTCGCCCAGCATGATGTTGGCCAGCACAACCATTCCACCAAGCGGAGTGAAGCTGTCATGCATGCCGTTGACGGCACCGCAACTGGCATCGGTGGTGACGGTGGCAAATAGCGAAGAGTTGGCGATGCCGAAGCGGACTTCCTTACCCTCCATGTTGCCGCCGGGCGCGGTGACGGTGCTGGTTTGTGCGGCGCCGTGGAGCATGGGGTGCGGTTGAGACTCAGCCCAGTAGACAGTGGTGAACCCGGCCGCAAAGAGGACTGACATGGCTGCCAGCACGGCCCATCCGTGTCCGGGTGAACCCGTCATCCTGCCCAGCGAATAGGTGAGCCCGGCGGGAATGATGAAGATGGAAAGCATCTGCAGAAAGTTCGAGAATGGGGTGGGGTTCTCGAACGGATGGGCGCTGTTGGCGTTGAAGAATCCGCCGCCATTGGTGCCCAGCATCTTGATGGCCTCCTGCGATGCCACCGGACCCTGCGCGATGGACTGCGTCTGAGAGGGCTGCTCCAGCGGGTGGGCCGTGGTGTAGGGGTGAAGATTCTGGGGGACTCCCTGGGCCACGAGCAGCAGCGCATAGATCAGTGAGCCAGGCAGAAGTACGTAGAGGATGGTGCGGGTGGTATCGACCCAGAAGTTGCCGATTGTGGCGGAGGCCGTCCGTTTGATGCCGCGAATAAGCGCCACAGCCACGGCAATGCCTACGGCCGCAGAGAAGAAGTTATGCGTCGCGAGCCCGGCCATCTGAGTGAGATAGCTCATTGTGGTCTCGGGCGTATACGACTGCCAGTTGGTGTTGGTTGTGAAACTAGCCGCGGTGTTAAAGGCCAGATCAGGCCCTACCGCCGCCAGTCCCTGGGGGTTGAAGGGCAACAACGCCTGGAGCCGCTCAATGCCGTATGTAACGAGCATGCTGACGGCCGAGAAGCCCAGCATGGCATAGGCATATTGACGCCAGTTCATCTCGCTTTCCGCATTGACGCCAGAGAGCTTGTAGATGAATCTCTCAAAGGGGCGCAACACGGGGTCAAGCCAGGTGCGCTGTCCCTCGAGGACGCGGGACAGGTAGATGCCGACTGGGCGAACTGTCGCCAGTAGAACCAGGCAGAAGATGGAGAATTGCAGCCAACCGTTCGCAGTCATGTCAGAATTTCTCCGGATAAAGCATGCAGACTGTCAGGTGAACCAGCAGGACAATCGCCAGGACAAGCGCAAGCACAGTGAACAAATCCATCGACCTACCTCAGCTTCTGGCATGCCTTGACGTATAGAACCGCCAGGGCGAAGAAAACAGCCGTGAAGAGCAACATCACCAAATCTTGCATTGCAGATCTCACAGTTCCAGCCGGGGAAATATCCCGGCACAAGAATGATTTTTTACCGCGACCAGTTTGAGTATCGAAAGGGTTTCCTAAGTTATTCGTAAGGAAGGATGGAGTCGAAGACGAACCGATCATACCTGCGCTCTGGGAGAGGCAGCACGAGGGAGTTGGAATGGGGACTGAAAGGCAGAACTATTCTTCGTTGCCGCTCCAGCCCTCGGGGATGAACCGGTAGCCTACCCACGGCTCGGTCTGGATGTACTGCTTGCCGGTTTCGCTTTCGAGCTTTTTGCGCAATTGGCCTACAAACACGCGGAGATACTCCGGCTGATGGGCCGACTGCGCGCCCCACACCGAAGTGAGGAGGGCGCGATGGGTCATCACTTTTCCGGCGTTGCGGGCGAGGTGGAGGAGCAGGTCAAACTCCTTGGGTGTAAGGTGGATTGCCGTGCCCTGCAGGGTGATGCTGTGGTCATTGGAGTCAACGACGAAGTCGCCAGCCTCGATGACGGCCGTAGTGCGCTCTGGAGCGCGACGAAGGTGGGCGCGCACGCGGGCCAGCAGTTCCTGAATGCTGAACGGTTTGGTAACGTAGTCGTCTGCGCCAGCGTCCAAAGCCTCAATTTTGGAACGCTCGTGGTCGCGCACAGACAGGACCAGCACCGGCGTGGAGCATTGCAGACGGATGGCGCGGCATACTTCAACCCCGCTCATGTCCGGCATCATCAGATCAGTGATTACCAGATCGGGGAGCCAGTCTTTGAAAACGCGCAGCCCTTCTACGGGATCGTTGGCGGTGCGAACGTCATAGCCCTGCGCCGAGAGGGCCGCACGCAGCACACGGGTGATCTGTGGTTCGTCGTCGATAACGAGAATTCTGCCAGGCATGGAGGTTCTGCTTTCATCGGAAGTTTATATCATCGCGAAAGGCCGGTATGATTCCCGTGGAGTGAATTTGGCAATGAAGACAGGTTTGCGCCGAGTTTCAGGTGATGCGATTCGATTGCTGGCGGCAGTGCTGGCCGCGGCTGTGGTGAGCGCCCTGCTGGTATTGCTGGGAGCCAGCGCCACCTCAGCCGGCATGATTTTTCTGGCGCTGGTGGTTTGGTTCGCGTCCCAGGCAGGCATCTGGCTCTCGCTTCTTGTAACGCTACTTTATGCGCTTTTGTTCGACTTCTTCTTTCTGCCGCCACTGCACTCCTTGCAGATCGTGGGGTCTCAGCATTGGGTAGCCCTAGTCACTTTTTTGGCCAGTTGCCTGGTGGTAAGCAGGGTTGCAGAGTTGGCTCGGAAGCAAGCGGTGAATGCCGAGCAGCGACGGGCAGACGTGGAACGACTCTACGCTTTGAGCCAGGAGATGATGTTCTACGAGGATGCAGACCGAATTATCTACGAACTGCCTCGCCTCATCGAACGCATTTTCAGCCTTTCCGGGGTAGTACTTTATGTGTGCGAGCGAGACCAGTTCTACGCTTCCACCCCAGAATTGCCGATGAGCATCCGAGACGGCCTGCGAACTATGATCCAGGGGCCCAACCTCACACTTGACCTACCGGGCGGCGTTACCGCCATGGCGCTTGTGCTGGGATTGCGTCCAGTGGGCGCACTTGGGTGGAAGCAGACGGTGCTATCCCGCGAGGTAGCCTCTGCCATGAGCGCGCAGGTCGCCATCGTTATTGCGCGATCGATTGCGATTGAGGCCTCAACGCGGATGGAAGCCGCGCGTGAGGGAGAGCGGCTGCGCACCGCGCTGACTGACTCGCTTACACACGAACTGCGCACGCCGCTCACCTCAATCCGCGCGGCGGCAACAACTCTGCTTCAAGCAGAGGGGTTGGATGAAGCCGGGCAGCGAGACATGGCCGCCATTATTGATGAAGAGTCTGCACGGCTGGATCTGCTTATCGGCGAGGCCGTGGAGATGGCAGAGATCGACGCAAATGTTGTTCAGGTACATCCGGTTCCGCAGCACCCGCGGGCCCTGCTCGATCAAGCAGTGGAGGAGTCGCGCAAGAATCTGGCATTGCATCGCGTGAGGATCACCGTGGAGAACGAAGGCCAGGAGGACAGGCCGGCCTGGTTCGATCCGAGCCTACTCGGCCGTGTGCTGCGGCACCTGCTTGAGAATGCGGCTGCCCATACGCCTGCCGGCAGCACTGTAACTCTGAGTAGCCGACGGGAAGACGATCGGCTCGAATTCCGCGTGGAAGACAATGGCCCTGGCATTGACTCGCACGACCTTCCCTTGATTTTTGAGAAGTTTTACCGGGGCAAACGCAGAACAACCAAGGGCAAGGGATCAGGAATGGGGCTGGCCATTACGCGCGCCATTCTTGCCGCTCACGGCGGGGGGATTGAGGCGACAAGCGTCAGCGGCAAGGGAGCGTGCTTCCGGTTCTGGGTGCCGCTGGTGGAGAAGGAACCAAACAGCACTCAATGAAAAGAGCTTGAAACTCCAGGTGGGGAGCCCATTACTTCGGCTCGTCACTCCAGTCGCAGGCAATCTCGCAGTGCTTCTCGGAGCTTTCCGCTGCCCACTCAAGCACGCGGGCGACGCGCCACGCATCGCGGGCAGCGACTGGGGCGGGGCCATTGCCGAGCAGAGCGTCGCGAACAGCTGCATAGTAGAGTCGGTAGTCTCCGGGGATTGGCTCGATGGAGCGTGTAATCTGGGCTCCGTTTAATTCCTCGTTTAGCGTTCCCCAGTCGGCAGGCGGCTCCTGCCCCCAGGGGCCTTCAGCGATGCTAACAACGCGGCTGAGCGCTGCCTCCTGCGGATCGACACCGTGCTTCCAGTAGTTTCCCCTAGTGCCGCGCAGATGATAGCGGGGCCGCTGCAGCGAGGAGAGCGTATTGGCGGCCACGACAACCGACAGGCCCGGATAGCGCAGCCGAATGGTGAAGGAGTCATTTGAGCCGCTGCCATCGCGCTCGCGCGTAACCTCGGCTCCTACCGCTTCGGGTTTGCCGAAGAGGGTCAAGGGCTGGTCGGCGAGATGAGTTCCAAGGTCAAGCAGGAGGCCGCCCTCCGCCGGGTCGTCTTTCCATGGCATTCGGGCCGTGGGCGCAGATCGCCAGCGATCGATTGTGGACTCGAAATGGACCAGGCGGCCGAGCGAGCCCTCACTCAACAGCTTCTTCAGGGTTAGGTAGTCCGAGTCCCAGCGGCGGCTATGGAACGGGATGATCAGGAGGCCTTTTGCCGCTGCCAAGTTCATAAGCTCTCTAATTTCGGCAGCGGTAACGCATACAGGCTTGTCCACGACCACGCTTTTGCCGGCTTCAAGAATCTGCCGGGCCATTTGGAAGTGGGTTCCATTGGGCGTGGTGACCACGAAGAGGCCAAGGGTGGGGTCAGCGAGCATATCTTCAAGCGAGCGGTAGGTGGTGATGCCGGGATAGCGCTCAGCTGCGTGGTTGGTAGTGCGCTCAACGACAGCCGCCAGTTGGATTCCCTCAACCGATGAAAGAAGGGGAGCGTGAAAGACACGCCCTCCCAAACCAAAACCAACCAGACCCGCACGAATCATGCAGCACTCCCGCCACGAATTAACTTCGGCAATCTTACTTAGCTTTCAAGTTTAAACCGGGTCTCCGCGAGGCGGTAGAGGCGACGCCAGACGAGGCGGTTCATGGTGACGACCATGAGAGATATCAGGATGGTGGCAAGGAGAAGGATGGTGAGTTGGTTGTGTTCTGTGGCGGAGTTGATCTGCGCGCCCAAGCCAAGAATCTCAAGAGTTCTGCCATTCAGATGAAAGTACTCCGCAAAGATCGAGGCATTCCATGCTCCGCCGGAGGCCGTGACCATACCGGTAATCAGATAGGGAAAGATGCCGGGCAAGATCACCGTGGTCCATCTCTGCCACCTGCTGAATTTGTAAAGAGCCGAGACCTCTTTCAAATCACCCGGAATGGATGTGGCGCCTGCGATGACGTTGAAGAGGATGTACCACTGCGTCCCCAAGAGCATGAGCACGATGGAACCGATTCCCAATCCGCCACCCAGCTTGATAAGCCCGAGCAGCAGCACCGGAAACAGCGCTGTGGCCGGCACCGAGGCCACCACCTGGGCGATGGGCTGCGCGACTCTTGCCAGCCGAGGATGAAAGCCGATGGCAACGCCCACGGGGATGGTCCAAGCCGCTGCAATAAGCAGGGAGAGGTTGACGCGCAGGAAAGTAGCCCCGGCCCCGGCCAGCAAATGCAGAATTTCTGCCTTGCCCACGGAGTGAAACAGCGACGGTAGATGAAGGACGCCCCAGAGAATCAACAGCCCGGCGACTGAACCGAGCAATGCTGTGGTCATACTGATTCCGCGATTAGGCTCCGGCTGGTCCATGGGCTGAATCACCGTGCATGCGCGGCTGTGAGCCATCCGGGTGTAGATTTTCTCTTCTGCTTTTTCCAGGACCTTACCGGGCAGCCGGAGCAGGAAACTGGATTTTTGGAAAAGGGCGAGAATGGGCGAAGTGACGCGGTCAGCGGACTCAACCTGCTCGAACTTGAACTTGTCACTCCAGGCGATGAGCGGACGCCAGAGCAACTGATCGGTGGCAACAATGATGAGCACAAGCACTGTCAATCCGGAGAGAAGCGCGTGCAAGTCCACGGGATTGGCGGAAGCTGCAGTGAGCAGATAGCTGCCGAGACCCGGCAGGCGGAAGTCAGTGCCCTTGAGCGAAAACATTTCGCAGGCAATGAGCGCGAACCAGCCGCCTGCGACAGAGACAATCGAGTTCCAGATGAGACCGATGGCGGAGTACGGAAGCTCCAACTGCCAGAAGCGCTGCCAGGCGGAAAAGCGGTAGATGCGCGAGGCCTCTACCATTTCTCTGGGAATGCTTTTGAGCGACGAGTAGAAGCTGAAGGCCATGTTCCAGACCTGGCCGGTGAAGATGAGCAGGATTGCGCCCATCTCAAGCCCCAACTGGTAGCGAGGCACCAGAGCCACCATGGCCAGCATGACCGGAGGCAGAAAGCTGAGCACGGGGATCGACTGCAGGATATCGAGGACAGCGATCATCCACGCTTCAACCCTGGGGTTATAAGCGGCGAGATAGCCGTAGGCAACCGCGAAGACAAGGCTGAGCAGGTAGGCGATGCCGATGCGCACGACGGAGTAGAAGGCGTAAAGCGGCAGCGACTGGACGGAGAGCGAGATGGCGGCTGAGGGCACCTGCCTGGTGAGCCAGTAGCTTCCCATTTGAACGATGCCAAGAAACGCGGCCAGGCCAAAGGCCGCCACGCCAAGGTCAGTAAAAAACGGCCAGGTGCGTATGGTGACCAGAGAGCGCGCAAGAGGATGCTGGATCTTCATTCACGGCCCTCGCTGGAGGCAATCTCCTCAGCAATCTCTTCTTCGGATGCGTCAGGCAAGACGAAGCGACGCCGGCCGGCGTCAAAGTCAAACAGCTCGGCATAGCGGCCCCAGGTGACCGCGGTCTCAATCTGGTGGAGGCACTCCTCTTCACTGAATTGCTCGTCGAGCATGTCAAGGAAGAACTCTTCCGGCACGGTGTGGTCGCTCTTGGCCTCAAGCGCGCGGCGAATCTGGCGCAGCAGAAGGACGTTTTGAACGGCGGCGTCTCGGAACAGTTCTTTCTGGCGGAGGATCTCGGAGTTTGCAAACTCCGTACCGCTTGCAGTAATGGCCGCATCGCCCTCATCGATGGTGAGGAAGCCGAGGAGTTGCGCCGCATCCACAATGGGAAGCAGGTCATCAATTTCGAAGGCCAGGTCGTCGGCCAGGCGGTAGATATCGTCGCGCCCACCCTTGTCGAGGAGCATTTCAAGCAGGCCGGCCATGCCGCCGGGACGGGCGTGGGGCAGCATCTGGTAGTGCATCTGGCGCTGGTCGCGCACCCTGGTTTGCTGCTCGGGGGCTTCGGCAGGAGCAACGTCTGGCTTGGTGAGGACTTTGTAGATGTAGTCCACCAACTGCGTGAACGGCTCGGATTTGCGATCGCGAGGCTGAGGGAGGTTAACGCGGAAGTCGGTGCGGATGTGGCCGGGATTGCGACCAAGAACAACAATGCGATCTGCGAGGAGGACTGCTTCTTCAATGTTGTGCGTAACCAGAAAGACAGCTTTGGTGGGCATGGTTTTTTTGGCCCAAAGCTCGAGGAGTTCGCTGCGCAGGTTCTCGGCTGTAAGGACATCAAGAGCGCTGAAGGGCTCGTCCATGAACAGCACCTCAGGCTCGACGACGAGAGCGCGGGCAAAGCCGACGCGCTGCTTCATTCCACCAGACAATTCTTTCGGGTAGGCTGCCTCGAAGCCATCAAGACCTACCGTGTCCAACATCTTCATGCTGCGCTCGCGGCGCTCGCCGGGGGAGACGCCCCGCGCTTGAAGCGGCGCCTCGACGTTTTCAAGAACCGTCAACCAGGGGAAGAGGGCGAAGCTCTGAAAGACGATAGACACATTCACTTCAGCTTCAGCGATGGGCTTGCCGTGCCAGTAAACCTCCCCTGCAGTGGGCCTCGACAGCCCGCTTAACATGCGGAGCATGGTGGACTTGCCGGAGCCGGAGGGGCCGAGCAAGGCAAGGATTTCGCCGGGGACGATGTTGAGGTCGGTAGCTGAGATGACCTGAATGCGATTCTGACTGGGCTGCTCGTAGTACTTTTCGACCTTGACGGCGCGGATAATGGCTTCCTCAGATGGGGTGAGGGGGAGAGCCTGAGTTGGGGAAGGGGCAGTGTTTTCCTGCATGCATGTTCTCCGGCAGGGCTACGCCTGCGAAACTGCGGACGTTTGTTCCGAGTATATGTTTGTCGTGTTGACTGGCGATGAATCGGGCTTACGGTGGGATACTTGATGCTACATTGCACTTGGCAAAGACGGGCTTGCACGGGTGCTCTAACTGTAAGGATAGCTTAGCAGAGCCTCAATATTGGCATTGATTCCATTGCAGTTGCGTCGCGTATCGAGTCGTTCTCTGTTAGAAGCCGCCTATGCCAGCACCAAATTGAATCTCTCCTAAGCCTGTTGCCGCCGGGCGGCTGAACGAGCTTACGGAAAGAAAATGCGCAAGGCGAGCGTATGATGAGGAAAAAGCGTCAAGGAAGTAGAAGTCGGCGTTCAATAGTTTTTCCGGTTCACTGGCAGTTAGCGATTGGTTCTGTAGGCGAATACCCAGGAGATTATGCCAGCAACTAAGACAAAACCGAAGGTGCTGGTTGCCGACGATGAGCGGGTGATCGCAGACACTCTGACGATGATTCTGAATCAGAGCGGCTTTGATGCTCGTGCCGTATATTCCGGCGAGAAAGCTCTGGAGATCGCCCCGACGTTTGGACCGGACATGCTCATTTCTGACGTGATCATGGCAGATTTGAACGGGATTGACGCTGCAATACGGATTCGAGCGATTCTGCCGGAAATCAAGATCCTGTTGTTTTCAGGCCAGGCGGCGACAGCGGATCTGCTGGAAAAGGCACCTCACAGGGGATTTGAATTCGAGATTCTTGCCAAACCAGTACATCCACAGGACTTGCTTAGCAGGCTTCGCCGGTAAGAAGTGGACCTAGTCAGCCTGATCTGGAATGAAATTTGATTGATTTTCTACAGATTGACCTGCTTGCGAATCATGGTGGGCGGTCAGGGACTCGAACCCCGGACTTCCTGCTTGTAAGGCAGGCGCTCTAACCAACTGAGCTAACCGCCCACAATTCACTCAAAGACCATTGCGGCCTGTTGTCATCATACCAGCGGAAGTGGCTTTGTGTGGCGAAGTCCCCTGAGTTGATAGACTCAGCCGGTGAGACGACTGATTGTAAACGCGGACGACTTTGGGCTGACAGGCGGAGTGAACCGGGCGGTAGAGGAGTTGCACCGTGCCGGAGTGCTAACGAGCACTACTCTGATGGCGCGCGCCGAGGCCACGGACGAGGCCATTGAGATTGCCCGTTCAACCCCCTCGCTGGGGGTTGGCTGCCATGTGGTGCTGGTTGATGGCGAGCCGGTGCTGACGGCGAAAGAGGTTCCCACACTTGTTGACCGCAAGACGGGGTGCTTGCAGGCGAAGCTGGGCGCGTTTCTGCAACGGCTGCTGAACGGGCGCATGGATGCCGCCGAGATTGAGGCAGAGGCCAGGGCACAGATTGATTTGATTCAATCCAAAGGACTTGTTCTCACCCACATCGACACACACAAGCACGCGCACATGTTTCCCGCAGTTCTGAGGCCGGTGCTGAGGGCAGCACGGGCGGCGGGGATTTGTGCGGTGCGGAATCCGTTTGAGGCGGCTTGGAGTTTGCGGGCGACGCCGGGGGGGCTGTGGGTTCGGCGCACGCAGGTGAGCTTGCTGAGGAGGCTGGAGCCAACGTTTCACCAAATTGTGGCGGAAGAGGGGTTTACGACGACCAATGGGGCGATTGGCGTGCTGGCAACGGGAACGCTGGACGCTGCCACCGTAAATTGCCTGCTGGGAGTTATGCCGGAGGGAACATTTGAGCTGGTTTCGCATCCGGGGTACAACGATGCGGAGCTGGAAAAGGCGCATACGCGGCTGCTGGCTTCGCGGGAGACGGAACGGGAGGCTCTGATGGCGGTGGAAAAGTTTACGGAGATTGAGTTGATCGGCTTTAGTGAACTGGGCCACAGATGAGGGGTCAGGGCTTAGAGGAGCTGCCTGCAGGGCAGTGATTTTTGATGTTAACAGTAACATTCAAACTATCTAACCCATGGCCATTTTGGAATAGTCGAATTGCAAGGAATCGCGCCGCTCAAAGATGCGAACTTGAGTGAAGAAGCTGCTGGTCTTGTACTGTTTCTGCACGCTCGTCCGGCGCCTGAGAGCCTGGGATTGTGTCAGGCGGGAGTGGATTCAGGTTCAAAGATGGGGGTGTAGCCTAGTTTGCGCCAGAAATCGTCGAGCAAGGCAGATGTCTCAGGGGCGGTGTGGGGGGTGGTGTGGAGAAGTATCTGTGTGCTGCGACCGGCGGTAAGGGCGGAGGCTTCAGCGGCCATGGCAATGCACTTTTCAGGACGGTAGGTGCAGTTGGCCAGGTCAGTGATGGAGAGGCGCATGGTGGGGGTGGCGAAGACGGCGCGGGGCGGGGCCATGCGGTCAAGGAGCCAGAGAATCTCAAGCTTGGACTCGAGTTCGTCGGGGACGCAGTCGATGACCAGATCGGCATTACGAACGGCGTCCTCGATGGTGGAGACGAAGCTAACAGAGGGAAGGGACTGTGGGTTGAGCTGCTGGCGGATGAGTTCCTGTGCGTGGTGGAGGTTGTTGGGCATCACGTCTTCAAGAAGGACCGTGAAGCCGGCGCGAGCCGCCTCTAGGGCGAGCCAGCGGCCGAGAGGGCCTGCTCCGATGATGGCGACAGTGATCATGAAGTGGGTTTACTTGACGGCGAGTGCTTGCGCTACGTCTTCAGCATTGGGGCGGGCCTGAACGAGGTGCTCTGCGACGCGCGCGCGCTCTTCAGGGGTGAGCGTAGGGATGGTGGCCAGGACGCGGCGCAGGGTAACGGCTACGTCGTCAATGTAGTTCATGAGGCGAATGGCTTCTCCGGAGAGGGGCATGATTTTGGGTCCTCGATCAGGTAGATTTTCAGTTTCTATTGTAGGGGGTTGGGGCGGTGCGGAATACGGCTGAAAACAAGAGAGCGCAGCCTAAGCCGCGCCCTTTTGGAATTTAGTGCGAATTCTGGTGTTGCGAACCAGCTACTTGCCGGACTTGGCGGGAGCGCTAACAGGAGCGGCCTTGGTGCCTTCAAGAACGGAGTGTGAGTTGGTAGAGCGAACATAGAGGACAACCAGCGCGATGGAGGTGCACATGAAGATTATGGCCGACCAAGTGGTGAGGCGGGTGAGTACGTTGGCAGCGGCGCGGGGTCCAAATGCGGTCTGCGAGCCCTGGCCACCGAAGGCACCGGCGAGATCTGCCGAGCGGCCCTGCTGGAGGAGGACAACACCAATCAGGAAGAAACACACGATGATGTGCACAACGATCACGAAGTAGAAGAGAATCTGCATTTCTAAGCTGCTTTCCAAGTCTGTCCGGTCGAACCGGGCTCAAGGTATCCGGCGAGCCGGACTGAAGATCAAATGGTGCGGAGGAGGGGACTTGAACCCCTATGCCTTTTGGGCGCTAGCACCTCAAGCTAGTGCGTCTGCCAATTTCGCCACCTCCGCACGGGAGGAACCTAACAAGTATAGCAAAGCAATGGGGCTAGTTGGGAATGCGTTTGAAAGCGGGTATAAACTCATCGCAAGGGATTGCCATTCCGTGCAGGATTGACGCGGTTGACATTCTGTTTTGGATTGATGCGGGGGTTGAAAGCGACCCTCCCTCTGGATCGAGTTTTCCGCAGCATAAAGAGCACGCGCAGTTGAAATAGAACTCCGGCAAGAATGAAGGTTCATACGACTATGCACTTACGTGATTCGATTGCACTGTATTTGATTTCAGCCACGGCGCTGGTTTGCGCCCAGACGCCAGCGAGGACCGCACACACCATGACCGCGAAACCGAATGCCGCCACCGTGCACCAGTCGGCGCTTGTGATTGATACTCATGCCGACACGCCGCAGCGTTTTTTGGACGAGCACTTTGACCTGGGCGAAGCGCTAAAGGGCGGAGACTTGAACCTGGAGACGGCGCGCAAGGGGAACCTGGGAGCGGAGTTTTTTTCGATCTGGGTGGAACCGGAGTCGCAGAAGGGCCACTATGCGCGGCGAACGCTGGAACTGATTGACGCAGTAAAGCTGCAAGCGGCGAGGCACCCGCGCGATATGGAACTGGTGACCTCAGTCGAGGGAATTGAGCGGGCGCACCGGGCGCACAAACTGGCGGCGCTGATGGGAATTGAAGGCGGGCACTCGATTGAGGACTCGCTGGGGCTTCTGCGGCAGTACTACGCGCTGGGCGTGCGGTATATGACGCTGACGTGGGCCAACTCGAATGGCTGGGCGGACAGCTCCGGGGATATCGACGACAAGACGGTGGCGCACACCAAAGAAGGGCTGAACGAGTTTGGCAAGGACGTGGTGTATGAGATGAACCGGCTGGGCATGATGGTGGATGTGTCGCATGTTTCAGACCGAACATTTTTCAGGACGCTGATTATCACGCGGGCTCCGGTGATTGCGTCGCACTCCGCAGCGCGAGCGCTGTGCAATGCGCCGCGGAACATGACGGACGACATGCTGCGCGCGATTGCGAACTCTGGCGGGCCGGAGTCAAAGGGCGGCGTGGTGCAAGTGAACTTCTACTCCGGATTTATTTCGCAGCCCTATCGAGACGCGCAGAAGGCGATGGAGCCGGAAGCAAAGAAGGCCGTGGAAGCGCTGAAGGCCAAGGCCAAGGCGGAAGGGCGCGAGGCGACACCGGCGGAGATTGAGAAGCTGCAAAGAGAGATGGCGGACAGAATTCCGCGGCCGCCGCTCTCAGTGCTGATTGACCACATTGACCACATTGCCAAGGTGGCAGGCGTGGACCATGTAGGGCTGGGATCAGACTTTGATGGAATTAACGGACAGCTACCGGAAGGGATAAACTCGCCTGCGGATTTGCCGAAGATCACGGCGGCACTGATTGAGCGGGGCTACTCAGCGGAGGACTGCAGGAAGATTCTGGGCGGGAACCTGCTGCGCGTGTTCCGCGAGGTGGAGCAGGTGGCGAAGCAGTTGCAGGCGGAGGACAGGCCGCGGATTACGGAAAAACAGCCGTTTGCGAAGTGAGAGTGCTCAGCAGCCTCCGATCAAGGTTCAAGAGATTTATCAAGGGCGCGGCCATGACGAAAACTGCCTGTTTTTGCCCCAAAACAGGCCGAAAAAAGGCTGTTTGACGACGAATTTGCAGGGTGAGGTGTTACTAGTTAGTCAGCAGGTCGTCTTTATAACTTATTGATTCTTGGACTGGTTATAAAATCGGCGGGTGCGAAAATTGGGGTTTTGGGGGTATGGGGTAGGGGGGGTACGTGTTTTGGGGCCGAGTTGCGGGTTGTGTGAAGGGACACCATGAGATGATTGTGCGCCGATTGGGGCTAATGATCTGCAAATAAAAAGAGGGGTCAGGCTTCTGGCTGGCGGGGGGCTGGACGGGAGGTGGTCTGCTTCGGTAGGGCGTGTTGCGAAGAACCGTGCGAAAACAGATGCCGGGTTTCCGGTGGCGATTGGGGGCATCTTGGGAATGCTCTTGGCGAGATGGGTGTATTGTCAGGAGTAATCCGTGGCTGGTGAGGGCTGATGCGATCCCAGGTCTCAGAATCGAAACCTAGGGCACACGCTCGTTTTTGATTGGTCAGACATGGGCCACCTGCCATCGTTGGAGCCATGGGGGGAGAACAACGACTACGGCGCGCCCTGGCGTCGATCGCAGCGGTCGTGCCGACGCCAGAATAGTGGGCTGACCAACTCACCTATTGGATTGCATAAATATAGTAGGAGCCGGAGACGAACAGCTTCGTCCCGTCGGTGGTGAGTCCGTTCCCTCCCCCGCTGCTGGGTAGCGTCGTCACTTCGCCAGTGGCGATCACGATCTTGCGGATCACGTCGCTGTCAGCGACGAACAGATTTATCCCGTCGGTGGTGATGCCGGTAGGATCATGAAAGGTTGCAGTGGTCCCGGTACCATCGGCATGACCGCGTGTTCCAGCGCTCCCGGCCAGCGTAGTGACTTCCCCGGTGGCAATCACGATCTTACGAACCGTTGAAGCCATTTGGTCGGTAACATACAGACTAGTTCCGTCGGTGGTGATGCCAGCGGGCATATCAAAGGTGGCTGCCGTCCCGACGCCATCGGCATGACCGGGTGTTCCGGCGCTGCCGGCCAGCGTAGTCACCACTCTGGTGGCAATCACGATCTTGCGAATCGTGTTGTTGCTTGTGTTGGCAACATAGAGGTTGGTTCCGTCCGTTGTGATGCCCCTGGGACCACAAAATCTGGTTGAGCCCCCAGTACGACCGGTACAATTGGAACTTTCGGCAGTGCCGGCCAGTGTGGTCACCGCTCTGGTGGCAATCACGATCTTGCGAATCGTGTTGTTGTCTGTATCGGCAACATAGAGGTTGGTTCCATCGGTCGTGATGCCCATGGGCCCCTCAAATCTGGCTGCGGGCCCAATACCGTTGGCAGAACCAATTTTATTGGCAGTGCCGGCCAGCGTAGACACTACACCGGTGGCAATCACAATCTTTCGGATCGTGTTGTTCCCTTCGCCTTCAATGGTGCCCATGTCGGCGACATAGAGGTTGATTCCATCGGTCGTGACGGCTTGGGGATAACTAAATCTGGCTTTGGCCCCAGGACCGTCGGCAGAACCGTCTTTTTCGGCATTGCCGGCCAAAGCTGTTACCACACCGCTTACGGTAATAGCTTTCCCCTGTATTGCCCCACCCATGAGTTGTGTAGCAGTGTCGCTGCTGGCGAAGATGGTAGTTGGCAAAACCATGATCGCAACGCAGGCCAAAACGGTAAACCTTTTCATGGTTCTTCCGGTTCCTTTGATTTCGTCCAAGTTTTTGCTCGTTGCAAGCAGCGCTTTCGTTGCCATTTACTCTTCAGTCGTTTCAGGGGATTCCGGTTCGCCCAAAGTTGATTCGGCCTTCGCCTGAAGGTATGCTAACTACCCTCGCAAGGCCGACACGAAATCCCGATCCGGCTGATCCATCTGCGTCCACGTCAAGACGCAGTCTTCTTCTTGCCGAACACAAGGCCGATGAGACCCGCGATCATGTTAATGAAAAGCGATGTGAGGGTTTTCTGGTTTTTTCTTCCCATAGGTGGCTCCAAAGAGGAATGAGTTCCGAGACAATTCCTCCATCCATCCAGAGAACACTTCACGGCAATCCGTGTCAAGCAGGTCTCCGCGGAGCCAGCAGTTCTAAATGCCATTGGGAATCCAAGTAGTTATTTCCCTTCGCGTTGTGGCGTGGCTTGTTGAGGCATGGAGATATTCGAGACGCTTTTGTCTGGATTGCGCAACGTTTGCGCTGGATTTACCGATACACGACGTATCAGAACGAAACGCCCAACTTTGCAATATAATGCCGGCAAGACCGAAATTCAGACCACTAACTGTTATGTCCGAAGGAGCAAACGATAGATGTGCACCATACGGCGAATGGCGTATTTTTTCCTACTTTGTATGTGTGTTGTTGTGGGCGCGGCCCAAACGCCTACGGTGTCGGGCAAGTGGGACGTTATTTTCAAAGGCACGACCAGAGCGACGCTCACACTGCAGCAGTCCGGTGCGAATGTGACTGGCACGCTTGGCACTTCCGATGGAACCCCTTCACAGGTGAACGGCACATTTGACGGCACCACCCTCACCCTCTCCCGGGACACTGGCCTGCAGACGATCCAGCGCTATCGCGTTACTGTGCAGGGGAGCAGCTTTACAGGCACGTATTGGAACGACGGGAAGATACCAGATCGAGGCGAATTTGCAGGAACGAAGAGCATCACATCGCCGCCCGCGAAATCTGCAGTCACTCTGGTATCTGCACTGCCGAATCTGGCTGGCCGCTGGAGTGGCGTAAACGCAATCGGAAACTCTGAGGGTGATGGCACCGAGACAATCGAGCAAAGTCCCAGCGACCCAAACCGGCTGCTATTCCGCAATTTCGGCGGTGATGTTTCTTGGGGGCACTTCCTCAACGCGACAACGGTGATCGCCGACGACTGGCAGGGTGGCCTGCGCGGGACACTCGAGGACAACGGCCGTACCATTCGCTGGGCCAATAGCACTTCGTGGTCGCGGCCTGCGCCTGTGGTATCTGCACTGCCAAGCCTTGCCGGCCGCTGGACCGGCGTGAACGCCAGCGGGAATTCTGAGGGTGACGGCACCGAGACAATCGAACAGAGTCCGAGTGCCCCCAACCGGCTGATCTTCCGCAATTTCGGCGGCGACATCTCCAGGGGGCACTTCCTCAATGCGACGACAGTGATTGCTGATGACTGGCAGGGCGGCCTGCGCGGGACGATCGAGAACAAGGGGCGAACTATCCGATGGGCCAACAGCACGTCATGGTCTCGGTGAGTTTCAAATAGATTAGGCCCACAATGGAACCGCTGTTGCAAAGGCAATGAGGAATGGCGAATTGCCGTATGTGGGCCGCACCTTCTCTAGAACAAAGGCCGTCATCAGCCATGGGGGGTTGTTCTCGATGCTGCGATAGCGCACTTTGGTGTAGCAGACAATGCGCTTCACGCCTTCATCTACGGTGTACTGCTTGAACTTCACTCGGCGGCAAGCCATATCCTGCGGCTCTTATGAGGCTTCGGCGACGATGGGTGGCTGGGTCTCGTGGACTTGTTTGGCGCGGTCGAGGGCGGCCTGGACGTTGGGCATGATGTTTTCGGGGCCGACCTGGTCAAGGAATCGCTGGCCGTGGAGGAGTTTGGAGGGCTGCTCCATTGCCCCGCAGAGGATGAGGGCACGACCGGACTGCTGAAGTCGCTTGGCGAAGGTCTCAATGGCGTGGATGCCGGTGGCGTCAATGGCCGTCATGTTGCGAAGGCGGAGGATGACGACGGGCTCGAAGGCGTCAATGTTGACGGTGGCCTCGATGAGCTTCTCTGTAGTGCCGAAGAGGAACGGGCCGTGGATGCGGAGAAGGCTTACGTAGTCCGGTACGATGCGGCCCTGGAGGATGTGGGGCATGCCGTCGCGGATGTAGTCCTCAGTGACTGGAGAGACGGTGGTGGTGTCTGCTACGCGGTAGATGTAAAGCAGCGCGGCCAGTGACATGCCAACCGAGACGGCGACGGTGAGATCGGCAAAGACGGTGAGCGCGAAGGTGACGAACCAGACGGAGATGGCGGTGAAGTCCATCTGGAAGATGCCGCCGATTTCGCGCCACTCTCCCATGTTGTATGCCACGACAAACAGGACAGCGGCAAGGGTGGCAAGCGGAATATAGCTGGCCAGAGGCGCGGCTACGAGCAGGATTCCCAGCAGGGTGAGGGCGTGGATGATGCCGGAGACCGGCGAGCGCGCACCGGCGCGGATGTTGGTGGCGGTGCGGGCGATGGCGCCGGTGGCGGGAATGCCGCCGAACAGGGGGGAGACCATGTTGGCTATGCCCTGGGCTACCAGTTCGACGTTGGAGTTGTGACGGTCGCCGGTCATGCTGTCTGCGACGACGGCGGAGAGCATGCTTTCAAGGGCCGCAAGCAGGGCTACGGTGAAGGCGGCGGGGATGAGGGGCAGAATGTGCTCGGAGTGGAAGTCAGGGATGGCGAAGGGGGGCAGACCGCGGGGAATTCCACCAAACTTGCTGCCGATGGTTTCAACGGACAGGTGAAAGAAGAGGCTGGCCGCGGTGCAGACAAGGAGAGCCACGATGGAGGCCGGGACGCGCTTGGTGATGCGGGGCAGGAGCAGGAGAATGGCGAGGGCGCCCAGGCCAAGGCCGAGAGCCGATGGATTGAAGCTGGCGAAGTGAGCAGCAAGCAGCTTCATGCGGGGAAGGAATTCGCTGGGAACGGGGCCGGTGCGGAGTCCGAAGAAGTCCTTTACCTGGGTGGAGGCGATGAGCACGGCGATGCCGTTGGTGAAGCCGATGACCACCATGCGCGGGATGAACCGAACCGCCGCACCGAGGCCGGTGAGGCCCATGAGGAGCAGGATAAAGCCGGCCATGACGGTGACCATGGCGAGTCCGCTCATGCCGAAGCGGGCAACGATGCCGGCGACGATGACGACAAATGCGCCGGTGGGCCCGCCAATCTGGGTGCGGGAGCCACCGAGGGCCGAGATGAGGAAGCCGGCGACGACCGCTGTGTAGAGACCCGCCTGGGGCGTAACACCGGAGGCAATGCCGAAGGCCATGGCCAGAGGCAGGGCGACCAGACCGACGGTGATGCCGGCGAGGAGGTCGTGGAGGAACATCTGGGAGTTGTAACTTCGAAGAGCAATAAGCGATTTTGGGAGGTTCGGATTGCTTATGGACATTGGCCTATAGAGGTATTTTACGCTTATTTGTCTTTTGGGGGCGCAGGGACCAGGGGAGGCGACGGCAGAGGCTTGGCGTAGATGAGGGCGGAGAGGCCGGGGGCGTAGTAGTTCTCTTCCCTGCCCTGGGGGAGATAATCGCGGGACTCGTAGAGGCGGATGGTGGCGGCATTTTGCTCGTGGACGTGAAGCCAGAGGACTGTGGATCCGGCGGTGGTGGCGGATAGTTCGATGCGGCTGAGGAGCTGATTGGCGATGCCGCGCTGGCGGTGGGCGGGGGCTACTTCGACGGTCTGGATGTAAGCGACGATCTGGGTTGACTCGCGGGTCCACTCGACGATGGCGAAGCCGGCCATCTGCTGGTTCTCTTCGGCGATCCATGCGGCGGCCCTGGAGCGGCTGAGGATTTGGCGCATGTAGACGCGGCCAAATCGGAAGGGGGGCTGGAAGCAGAGCTCTTCTATCGCATAGAGGCTGTTGAAGTCCTCGGGCTGGAAGGGGCGATAGAGCATGGGACTACTCCAGGAAGCATCCTATCAATATGGGAGATGGGTTTGCGGGTGGATTGCCATCCTCGCTGAGCCACCTTGGCTGCCTTTGTACACGTTGTATGCGATGGGAGATACAAAAGGCCATTCCCGCTTGGAGAATGGCCTTATGCTTTCCAGCTCAGGGAATGGAGGGTTAGACCTTGGCTTCGAGGTCGGTGATGACGTCAAAGAAACGCTGGTCAAGGCGGCGGTTGGTGGCGATGGCTTCCTTGATGGTGATGTCAGTGATGTCAGTGCCCTGAAGGACGGCGATGCGGCCCCACTTCTTGTCGTGGACCATGTCAATGGCATGGAGGCCGTAGCGCTGGCCGAGCAGGCGGTCATACGCTGTGGGAACGCCGCCGCGCTGGGTGTGTCCGAGGTTGACGGAGCGAGTCTCAAAACCGCTCTTCTTCTCGATGAGCTCGGAGAGGGCTTCACCGATGCCGGAGAGGCGTGCGTGACCAAAGGAGTCAACCTGCGAGGAACCGATAACCTGGCCGACTTCAGGCAGGTGGCATCCTTCGGCGACAACAACGATGCCATAGTGCTTGCCGTGATCGTAGTTGTACTTGAGAAGCGCACATACGTGATCGATGTCGATTTCCTTCTCGGGAACCAGAGTCACGTCAGCTCCGCCAGCCACACCGGCGGCATAGGCGATCCATCCTGCGTCGCGGCCCATCACTTCAATGACGATGACGCGGTTGTGGGAGTCAGCAGTGGTGCGAATGCGGTCAACGGCCTCCGTCGCGATCATGACGGCGGTGTCAAAGCCGAAGGTGGCGTCCGTGCCGTTGATGTCGTTGTCAATGGTCTTGGGAACGCCGACCGAGGGGACACCGTTTTCACTGAGGAAAAGGGTGACGGACTGGGTGTCATCGCCGCCGAGGGCGATGAGGGCGTCAATGTTGTTGAGCTTGAGGACTTCCTGGACCTTCTCAATGCCGCCGGGGATCTTCTTCACGTTGGTACGCGAAGAGTGGAGGATGGTACCGCCCTTGAGTTGGATTCCGTCAATGCTTTCCAGGGTGAGGGGGATGAAGTTGTTGTCGAGAACGCCGCGCCAGCCGTTTAGGAAGCCGATGAACTCATCGCCATAGTGGTTGATGCCTTTTTTGACAGCCGCGTAGATAACAGCATTCAATCCGGGGCAATCGCCGCCACCGGTGAGCAAAGCAACTCGCATCGTAAAAATCTCCTCGTCAAATTGGCGCGACTTACAGGAGCCGGGCCGAAGAACAGAATGATCCTATCGAGCCGAGAACGGAAAGAATCCGGCCTCGACGCCTTATCCAGTGTACTCCGCTGCTGTAAAGAAAAATCGTGACCGGGCTCACTCAATGACTGGAGTCAGGGAACATTGTGCTGGCCGCGGGGGGAGACAATTTTGGGGCGAAGGCACTTCTCTTTTTGGAAAGGGCAGGCTTCAATGGTTCAATAAGGGATATGCCTGGAATCGGCGCGTTGCTTCTGCTGGCTTTTGCCAGCCTGGTCATGGTTGTTCTACTGGTGCTGCTGCAGTTGACGCGGCTGGGATTTTTGATACGGACCACGATCCCGGACCGGCCACGGCGGCGCATGTTTATTGCCTCTGTTTCGTTTTTAATTACATTTATCGGGGTTCGCATCCTGGTGCACCGAATTGTGCACCATGAGGGGCACTTTGAGTGGGTGGTTGTGCGGGGGATGCATATTCACCACCTGGTATGGGGCATCCTGATCCTGCTGCTGGTGGGCTACGGCTGGCTGATGGATCTGGGTCGGTCGCACTCGCCGATGTCAATATTTTTCAGCCGGCTGATGTCCGTGAGTTATGGCGCAGGGGCGGCACTGACGCTGGACGAGTTTGCGCTGTGGCTGAACCTGGAGCCGGACGCGTACTGGTCAAGCGCGGGACGCCTGAATATCGACGCGATCATTTTTTTTGGGAGCCTGCTGGCAGTGGGCGCCTGGGGGGCGCCCTTCTTCCAGGCAGTGGAGCGAATGTGGAGCAAGGGCATTCCGCTAGGCAAGGAACTAGCGGGGTCTCCTATTCGCCTCGTGAGGTTGCTTCGTCCTCGTAAATCGAGGAAATTACCTTAGCGTAACGAGTATTGAGGACGCGACGCTTGAGCTTCATGGAGGGAGTCAGCTCGCCGGACTCCTGCGTCCACTCATCGGCCACAACGCGAAAACGCTTGAGGGCTTCAAAGTTGGCGAGGGAGCCGTTGACCTGGCGTACGATTTCTCCGTAAAGGGCGACGACGCGAGGGTCTTCGACGAGTTCGGCGCGGGAGCCGGCCTGAATACCGTGCTGGCGAGCCCACTCCTCAAGTGCGGCGAAGTTGGGCGCGAGCAGGGCGGAGATGAACTTGTGCTTGTCTCCGACGAGGGCGGCCTGGGCGACGAGGATATTGTTCTTGAGCTTGTTCTCAATGGGCTGCGGGGCAACCATTTTGCCTCCGGAGGTCTTGAGCAGCTCTTTTTTGCGGTCGGTGATGAAGAGGAAGCCGTTGTTGTCAAAGTGGCCGATATCGCCGGTGCGGAAATAGCCCTCGGCATCGAAGCACTCCGCGTTGGCCTCAGGCTTGTGCCAGTAGCCGGTGAAGATGGAGGGGCCGCGGACGAGCAACTCTCCGTCTTCACCGAGCTTGAGCTCCAGATTGTTCAAGGGCAGGCCGGCTGCACCCATGCAGTGGCTGATGGGAGTGTTGAGGGCGATGACGGGCGAGGTTTCAGTGAGGCCGTATCCCTCCCAGAGGGCGATGCCGGCGGCGGCGAACCACTGTGCAGTTTCGATACCGAGGGGGGCGCCACCCGATACGAAAACCTTGACGCGGCCGCCGAAGGCTTCGCGGACCTTGGAGTAGACCAGCTTGGATGCCAGCTTCCACCTGAGCGAAGAGGGCTGTCGCCCGTCGTAGACGGTATCGCTGTGAGCTGCGCCGAGTCCGATGGCCCAGGCCAGCATGCGCTTCTTGACTGGGGAGAGAGAGGCGCGGCGCTCAACTTCCTGACGAATCTTCTCAAAGACGCGGGGCACACCGACAAAGACCGTGGGCCTGATTTCACGCATGGCCTGGGGAAGCTTGTCGAACTGGGAGCAGTAGGCAACCTGCGCGCCGGAGTAGTACATCACGTAATCAAGGGCGCGAGCGGTGATGTGAGAGAGGGGCAGGAACGAGATGCAAGCGTCGGTGGTGTTGAAGGGGAAATCGGCCACGGCACAAGTCTGATTGGTGGCGATATTGCCATGTGTGAGGGCGACACCCTTGGGCTCCCCAGTGGTGCCGGAGGTGTAGATGAGAGTGGCGAGGTCTTTGGGCTCGACGGAGCGACTGAGGGCGTCGAAGACGGGATCGCGCTGGCTACCGCGGGCGTCGGCACCCTCAAGCAGCGAGCTGAAGGCGATGGCCCCCTCGGGCGCGGGAGAATCCATCATTACAATTCGATCGAGCTGGGTGAGGCCGCGGACGGAGTTGAGCTTGTCGTATTGCTGGCGGGTAGAGACGATGGCGATGCGGCAGCCGGCGTCACTGACCATGGCGGCCACCTGTTCCCCGGTAAGGGTGGGGTAGATGGGCACATCGGCGACTCCGATGGAAAGGGTGGCGAAGTCAGCGATGGCCCACTCCCAGCGGTTTTCGCCGACGAGAGCGATGCGGTCCCCCTTTTTGACTCCCCAGGAGAGGAGCGCCTGAGCGACGGCGCGGACGCGCTGATACATTTGATCAGAGGAAATGGGCTGCCATTGGCCGAATTCGTCCTGCCAGAGGACGGCGCGGGGATTGGCTGCGGCGGCGACGCGGCCAAAGAGATCGTTGATGGTAGAGATGGGCGCAGTAGTTGTCATTTGTTTGAAAGAGGGAGCGAGAACAATTTTACCCCGCAACAACCGAGAGTGTAACAGCGCAGAGGTTAGACGGGCTTGGGGGCAGGGGTGACCGGGGTGGAGGAATGCGTTGATTCAGGGTTCCAGATGGGGTTTGCGGGGCGTAAACTGAATGCGAGACCGGAAAATCCGCGTCCCCATCCAGCACGTTTCCGGCTCTTTCCTTTCTACGATGCGTAAAGAATTAGCGGCTTTGCCTCCGAGCGAACCCGACCCAGCACTGATGTTGAAACTGGGCCGGGTGGAACGTGCCTGCCTGGCCACTGTGAGCATTGTGGTCGCGGTCAACATGGCCGGGTGGCTTATCCCTGCGCTGGGACGGATCTTCCAGGGCGGCTTGTACCTGATGAAGGCCGAATCGGCGCTGGGCGCGCTGCTGAGCGCGCTGTGCCTGAGGCTGGTGGAACCAAGACAGACAAGGAAGATGCACGAATTTGGCCTGGTGCTAGGGGGGCTGGTGGCCGTGCTGGGAGTTGGGTTTCTGCTGGCGGGCCGGCAAGGTATCTTGCTTGAAGTAGAGAGGCTGATTCCCTACGAGAGCGGCGCAGATTTTGCGGGCAGGATGTCAACCCAGACCGCTTGCGGGTTTGCGCTGTTGGGAATCTGCATGATTATGCTGCGCGCACACAAGCGCTATGCGGTTGTGGTGGGCGACGTGCTGACTTTTTGCCTTTGCACGCTGGTGCTGGTGCTGGTGTCTGGCTACATTTTTGGCACCCTGAGCGCATTTGGCAACCAGGCAACGATTCCGACTTCGCCACAGACGTTGTTTTGCCTGATGCTGCTGACGATGGTGGTGGTTCTGCGCCGGACCGGGAACGGGGTATTCTCAATTTTCGCCGGACACGGGATAGGCGGGAGGCTGGCCAGAACATTGTCGCCAGTTCTGCTGGCGCTGCCATTTGCGCGCGAAGGGGCACGCGCTCACCTGCTGGGCAATAGCTTGATGCCGACCCACTATGCGACAGCGATGCTTGCATCGGCGGCTGCGGTACTTTCTCTGGGACTGCTGCTGATATTGGCGTGGCGCATCAACATCATGGAGACGAAGATCCACGAACTGACGCTGCGCGACGAGTTGACTGGACTCAACAATCTGCGGGGGTTCCACATGCTGGCCGAGCAGGCGCTGCGGCTGGCACAGCGATCGAGCCTGCCCTTTTCCGTTCTGTTTATCGATTTAGACGACCTGAAATTTGTGAACGATACGCTTGGCCATTCGGCGGGCTCACGCTTTTTGATCGAAGCGGCAGAGATACTGCAGGCGACGTTCCGGGAGACCGATGTGCTGGGGCGGATTGGTGGTGACGAGTTTGCAGTGGCGGGGCAGTTCAGCGAATTTGCGATTGAGAAGGCCTCACTACGGCTGGAAGAGCTGTGCACAGAGAAAAATGCCGAGGCAGACAGGAAGTTTGTGCTGAGCCTGAGCGTGGGCCACGTAACCACGCGCGATGAAGGGCGGGATACGCTGGACGAGTTGCTGGCCACGGCGGATGAGGCGATGTACGAGGAAAAGCGGCGGAAGAAGATGCAGGCCAACTGAGGGTGAAGGCACTCGTCTTGAGATTGCATAATCCGCGGATAGATATTTGACGAGCAGCGGGGCAGAGTCCACATATTGACACGGAGCGGACCGGCGGCGGGGTTTTTCCTCAGGCGACCGCGTCAAATCGAATTGAATACTTATGCAGAGCGGGTGTATATTTATACGAGCGTGGTTTCCGCTTCGCGGACCGCGCCTTTACTTTTTACGGGTGAAACAGGAAGCGGCGATGAAGACTGCACGTCTGGATGCGATACGGGAAGTGCTGGCGAAGTCCCTGGTGGCGAACCAGGACGAACTGCGGCGCAAGCTGCGGCGTCGCGGCATTGAAGTAACGCAGGCGACGCTCTCAAGGGACATCCACGAACTGCGCCTTTCCAAGGGGCCGGGCGGGTATTCACTGCCCAACGGACACAGGGGAACGGTAGCGACGGCGGCGGTGGAAGACGACAGCCCGCCCTCAGTTGAAGAGATGATCGAGAGCTTTGGGTTACGGGTAAAGCAGGCGATGAACCAGGTGGTTGTGGGAACGGTGATGGGCGGAGCGCAGCCGCTGGCCGCCGCACTGGATCACGAGGGCTGGCCTGATGTTGTGGGAACGGTTGCGGGTGACGATACGGTGCTGGTGATTTGCCCCGACGTGCGCCGCGCTGGAGAAGTTGAATCACGATTGAGGACGATGCTGGAGTCATGACGAATACATTACAAACGGCAGTTGTGGGGGTTACGGGGTACGCGGGCGCGGAACTGGCGCGGCTGCTCCTGCACCATCCGCGTTTGAAGGGCAAGACGCCAGTGTTTGCCGGACGCGTGGACGCCAAGGATATTGCGCGGGGAGGACAGCCGCTGGCTGAGATTCACCCGCAACTGGTTGACAGCAGGGGCAGCGGGCAGTTGATTCAGCAGCCTTTTTCGTGGCGGTTGCTGGATGACCTGGGCGTTGAGGTGCTGTTTCTGGCTACGCCGCACGAGCAGTCGCGCGAGTGGGTTCCAGAGGCACTGAAGCGCGGGCTTCGCGTGATTGACCTGAGCGGGGCGTGGCGGCTGACGGAAGCGGCCAATCGCGCGGTGTATGCCTTCGAGGACATTGACAGCGAAGTGGCTGAGGCTACGCAGGCAGAAGCGGTCTACGGGATGCCGGAGCTGCATCGCAAAGAGATCAAGAGCGCGCGGCTGGTGGCGAATCCGGGCTGCTATGCAACGTCTGTGATTTTGCCGCTGAAGCCGCTGGTTGCAGCGGGGCTGGTGGACCTGGAGCGCGGGATTGTGGCCGACGCGAAGAGCGGCGTGAGCGGCGCGGGCAAGGCGGCGACGGCGAAGACGCACTACATGTACGCGGCGGACAATCTTTCAGCGTATGGGGTGTTTACGCACCGGCATACGGGCGAACTGCTGGAACAGATTGGCCTGGGAGCGAGCGAGATTGTATTTACGCCGCACTTGCTGCCGATTCCGCGCGGAATTTTGTCGACGATTTATGTGCACTTCAAGGAAGCGCAGACACGGGCGAGCGTAATGCGTGTGTACCGCGAGTTTTTTGCAGACAGTCCGATGGTGAGGCTCTACGAGCACGCATTGCCGCAGATTCAGTATTCAGTGAAGACGGGCTATGCGGACATCGGTTTCCAACTGGACGGAGATGGCCGGCGGGCGGTGATTGTGAGCTGCCTTGATAACTTATTGAAGGGCGCTTCATCGCAGGCTGTACAGAACA
>Ga0316222_1001597_pt1 | contig 27023 bp, 28 predicted proteins | sample TBH18011metaG_FD_206008 | JGI IMG/M metagenome (GOLD analysis project Ga0316222, IMG submission 206008) | Freshwater microbial communities from Trout Bog Lake, Wisconsin, USA - TBH18011 | ecosystem: Environmental > Aquatic > Freshwater > Lake > Hypolimnion/Profundal zone | place: USA: Wisconsin... | reverse complement strand
TTTTCGGTTACAGGAACGAGCGTCAGAGAGCCTTGGGGTTTCTCCGAGTACCCGGCGACCACAGTCGGATCAAGACCAGCTTTGCGGGCTTGGGCCGGTGTGATAGGTTCCTGCGCTTTGCGCAGGTCGATGCCAAGAAGGTCGCCGATCGCGAACACCTCGGCAGCGGATTTGGTCCAGCGTTCACGACCGCGACTATAGTCGGCCCGGAACAACGGAATGTCGGTGCCTTCACGCAGCAGGCGCAACGCTTCCTCTTCGGTGGCGTCGACCAGCATCTTGATCCGGCTCTGGGCTTCGCGCAGCCAACTGAGCATGATGCCGAGTTGCTGCGGCGTCATGTCGATCGGTCGGGACGCATAGGCAATGTCGATTGCCGACATGCCCGATTGCAGCGCGGGCTGACAGTGCAGCAGGCCCGGGCAGTCGCGGCAATGTTCGCCGGTCTTGGACTTGGGTTCGTCCATCGTGGTGAAGACGGCCGCTTCGTAGAATTTGTTCGCCCACTGGTCCAGTTCGGTGCCCGACAGGCTCCAACTACGCCACGTCCCCTCGGGGTGATAGCAGCGCGGCTGGATGATCGTCAGGTTGACCGTCCAACTGCTCCAGTCGGTGATGTCGTTGCATTCGAACACGCCCATCGCATAGAGCATCAACTGCGGGTTCTGGAACACATCGACGTAGCGATGGCCATATTTGTAATCCCAGACATGCAGTTGCCGGTGCGGGATGTCGAGCTCGATGATGTCCGGGGTTCCCCAGCAATCCCGATGCACCACGGTGATCGTGACCTTTTCCTCGACGCGCAGATTGCGGCCTTGCAAATGGCGCACGACGTCGAGGGCGTTCTCGATCATGTCCTGGTCGATCGTCACGCCGTTGGGTGCAACGTCACCTGCCGCCACCGGGCGCCTCAACAGCATTTCGGCCAGGGCGTGATGAGCGGCGGTGCCTTCCCGAGAGGCTTCGGAATCTTCGTCCTCGGGGTAGAGCGCGGCGATGTTGGGGGCCGCACTGCAGCCCCCGGTCGCCCAACGATACGCCGCTGACGGAGCCAGCCGTGCGTGATCATTGGTTGCCATAAATAAGCGTCTCCAGAACGGGAACCAGATCCGGGCGGGCAACCAGCGATGCCAGCGTCGGCAGCCCGAGCTGGGCGACAGCGGCATTGACAAAGTCGTCCGACAGTGCGCCATTGGCCTTGTCGGTGGCCAGCCGGGTCAGCAGCGTCACGTACCCGGTCGGGTCAACAGGCGGTGCAGCGTTCGACGACGAGGGCTGAGACTGGGGCCCATCCGCTGCCGGCGCAGGCGGCGCAGGCACCACTGGCGGCGGCGGTGCCACCGGCGGCGGGGGCGTCACTACCACCGGCGGCGGCGGGGGCGCCAAAGGGGCCGAGGCACTCATGGTCTGCTTGAGTTCGGCGCGCACCTGATCGAGCACCGCAGGATCGACGTTGCGACGTTGACGCCAGGTGCCGTCAGCGTTGATGGCCCGGCTTGCCGAATGGATCCGCGCATCCCAGGGCAGACCGTCGCTGTCGACCTTCGGGGTCATCATGTCGGCGATCGCAGCGGCCTCTGCCTGCAGTTCCGGGGTATAGGGGATGGTGACCTGAGCCGGCGTGTAAATCGGCGTGTCCGCCGGCAACGTATCCGGCAGCGGCTGGTGCTCAAACATCATCGGCTCGGCGGTCGGCTCGGGCTCTTGAGCGACCAGCATGTGGATAACGGTCGCCATCGTTTTGAGCATGTGCTTCGGTGTGTCAGGGGTAATTTGCAGAATGATCGTCATGGTGGTTTCTCCTCTTGACGAATCACTCCTAGGCCCGCATGACCGTGCCGTCAAGAGGAGATAATATGGCATCGTTGACCGGTCCACAGGTACAAGCTGCAGCGGCTCGAAAGAGACGTGCGGAATTTGCTGAAATTGTAGCTACGGGCGTCACGTTGCGTGCGGCCGGCGAGCAGATGGGATTGCGTCAGTCGCGGGCTGGGCAATTATGGAAAGGCGTGAAAGACGAATTTGCCCAGTTGGTGTCCGACGGCGAGTCGGTGCTTTTTGCGTCGATCGCACTGGGCCTGTCGGCGCGGGCGGGAAAATATGTGTGGGCCGCTATTTGCGCCGGGCTCGGCGAAGATGTGGACACACCAGGACTCGAACCTGGAACCTACTGATTAAGAGTCAGATGCTCTACCCATTGAGCTATGCGTCCATGACACGCTGGATAAAACAGATGGCAGCCTATTACAACGAATTTGACCCGTACGCGGCCCAGTGGCTGCGAAACCTGATTTCCGCTGGGCACATCGCGCCCGGCGACGTAGACGAAAGAAGCCTGACCGATGTCCGACCCGACGACCTGCGACCCTACACCCAGTGCCATTTCTTCGCCGGCATCGGGGTCTGGAGCCACGCCCTGCGCCGCGCTGGGTGGGCTGACGATCGCCCAATTTGGACAGGCTCTTGCCCCTGCCAACCTTTCAGCGCAGCAGGCAAAGGCGCTGGGTTTGCTGACGAGCGGCATCTGTGGCCCCACTGGTTCCACCTCATCACGCAGTGCCAGCCTGCAGTCGTCGTTGGAGAGCAGGTTGCGTCTGCTCTCGACTGGCTCGATCTTGTATCGGCTGACATGGAAGCAGCGGGCTACGCCTTCGGGGCGTCAGATCTGTGCGCTGCGGGCTTCAGCGGTGCGCATATCCGACAAAGACTTTACTGGGTGGGTCACAGCCAGCAGCCGGGATTGGAAGGACACGCCGGGTATGGCGACGGTGGCCGAGGACGGGCGGACCCGACTGGATCAGTTGCCCCGGCAGGCGGCGCTGGCGGGTTGGCCGACACCGGTGACGAACGACGACAACAAGAGCGTCGAGGCGCACCTGGCGATGAAGAAGCGCATGGGCGAACGGGACGGAACGGGGTCGAACCGCACCGCGATAACGTCGCTGCAGGTGATGGCGCAGGTAGCGGGTTGGACCACGCCGAACACAGCGGACGCGAAGAAGGGTACCGAATCGCGAGACAGACCGCGCGGCGTGACAATGCCGGAACAAGTTCAGTTGTCGGGTTGGCCGACAGCACGCACGGAGGACGACGAGTCATCGGGCGCACGATGGAGCCGAGGGACGTTCGACACGTTGACGGCGGTGGCAACACATCTGGCGGGTTGGACCACGCCGCAAGCGCACGATGTGTCGGGTCGGTCGAAAGGCCAGAAGGAAATCCACGGGACGAAGCATGGGTGCGCGTGTCTGGTGCGGGACAGCGATCTGGCGGGTTGGACGACACCTATGGCGGGTACGCCAGCGCAGAACGGCAACAGTGCTGCTGGCAACACGGACAGCAGCCGCGCGACGGTGGCGCTGATGGGCGGGATCATTCGGGGACTGCAGGATCACCCGCAGCCGGCACGCTTCTGCTCGGACGGTACGCTGCTGACTGGCTCTTTTGCCGGGATGGCCGCTGGCGGCCGGTTGAACCCGGCACATTCCCGCTGGTTGATGCGGCTCCCGCCCGAGTGGGACGCCTGCGCGCCCTTGACACGCAATCGCCCTCGCGGGTAGGAAGGTTGAGGGCTTACGGCAATGCGCTGGACGCCGAAACTGCCACTAACTTCCTCATTGCCTGCATGGACGCGCGAGATGCCTCAAACTCCTGAACGGAAGCGCCAATACTACTTGGAGCGTAAAGCCGTCAAATGCGATCAGATGCGCGCAGTGCAGGCGGACTGGCGAAACAAAAACCGCGAGTATCTTCGCCTCAAAAATAGCATCCGCAGGAAGAAATCCCGCGCCAAGTGCCTCGTTGCTGCAGCTCGTTGCCGAGCGAGAAAGAAAGGCGTTTTGTTCGACCTAAACGACGAGGACATCCACAGGCTTCAGAGCGTCATCGACGCTGGCAGGTGCGAAATGAGCGGGGTCGAGTTCACCCTTACCGGTCCCAGATCAGCTACTAGCCCGAGCTTGGATCGGATTAAGCCTTCCCTCGGGTACACTCGCGACAATGTCCGCGTGGTTTGCAATGCGCTTAACGCCGGTATGGGGGATTGGAGCGAGGCGGAACTGCTTCGCGTGGTCAGGTCTTGGCTGGATCGCATCGATGGTTGACGCTCTTTTCCCCTACCAGCACGAAGGCGTTGCATTCCTCGATGCTGAAACGGCGACAAATTTCATCCAAGCAGTGACGGAGATAGTGCGATGACCACCAAAGAGAGACAAGCCGCCGAAGAACTGGTCCGTCTGTTGACGAAGCGCCAGGACAGCCCGTTCCGCAACATGCATCAGGGCAAGGTCGACCTGTACGCGATCCACGAGATTACCAAGATGGCGGGCTATGTTGCCGCAGCTTAGGCCCTATCAGACCCAGATCGTCAACGATGTGCGCTGCGCCTGGGCAGCCGGGCGGCGCAACGTGCTCATGCGGCTCGACACCGGCGGCGGCAAGACGGTCACCCTCGGCAACCTCGTCGAGAGCGAGCCGGGCGCGTCGTGCGTGATCGCGCACCGGTCCGAGCTGGTCGGGCAATTGTCCGTCACGCTCGCCCGGTACGGCGTGCGTCACGACCTTATCGCCAGCGATGCGACCAAGCGGACGATCGCCGCGCTTCACGTATCCGAGCTGGGCAAATGCTACCTGACGCCCGGCGCGCGCTGCAAGGTCGCATCGGTCGATACGCTCGTGAGGCGCACTGCATCGGTGCGCCAATGGGCGTCGACCGTGGGGCTGTGGGTTGTCGACGAGAGTGCCCACCTGGTCATCGACAACAAATGGCACACGGCGATCAGCCTGTTCACCCGGCCCGACGTTCGCGGCCTGGGTCCGACCGCCACGCCGGTGCGCGCCGACGGCAAGGGTCTGGGCGCACCCGAGCTCGGCGGTGACGGCGTGTTCGATTGCATGGTTGAAGGCCCGCCGATGCGCTGGCTGATCGACCAGGGTTATCTGGCCGAGTACCGGGTCGTCTGCGTCGAGAGCGATCTGAGATTGCTCGAGGAAGACGTCAGCGCATCGGGTGACTGGTCGCCCGCCAAATTGCGCGATGCCAGCCGCAAGAGCCACATCGTGGGCGACATTGTGGCGACATACCAAAAGTGGGCGCCGGGCAAACTGACGATGACGTTTTGCACCGACGTCGAGACGGCGATCGATGTGACCAAGGCGTTCAACGACGCCGGCATCCCGGCCGCAACCCTGACCGGGGAGACCGAGGATCGGCTGCGCGCCCAGATGCTGCGACAGTTCGAGAAACGGGAGATCCTGCAGCTCGTGTCGGTCGACGTCGTGTCCGAAGGGTTCGACTTGCCGGCGCTCGAGGCTGTGCAACTTGCCAGGCCCACGCAGTCCCTCGGGCTGTTCCGGCAACAGGTCGGCCGGGCGCTGCGCCCCAAGCCCGACGGCAGCAAGGCGCTGATCATCGACCATGTCGGCAATTTCCTGCGCCACGGCCCGCCCGACCGGCCCGTGCAGTGGTCGCTGGCGCGGCGCGACAAGCGGTCCAAGGGCGTCAGTGACGCCATCCCGCTGCGCGTGTGCGTCGAGTGCTACCAGCCATACGAGCGGATCCACCCGGCTTGTCCATATTGCGGGCACGAGCCCGAGCCTGCCGGCCGGTCCAGCCCGGAGATGGTCGACGGCGATCTGGCCGAGTTGTCGCCCGAGGTGCTCGAGCGGCTGCGCGCCGCCGTCGCGGTGGTCGACCGCAATGTGACCGAAGTCCGTGACCACTATGAGCGGATGGGATTGCCCGAATTGGCTGTGCGCGGGCAGATCAAGCAACACAACGAACGTGTGCGGGCACAAGCCAGTCTGCGCGATGCGATTGCTGCCTGGGGCGTTGCGCGCTGCGCCGAGGGCCTCGATCAGCGGCAGCGGCAGCGGCTGTTCTTCCACACGTACGGTGTGGACGTGCTGTCGGCCCGCGCGCTGGGCCGGGCCGAAGCGGAGGCTCTGACAGCAAGGATTGTATCATGAGAGTTCTTGCTTGGGTAGACGGGGTCAACAGCGCCCTGATGACCTACATTGCCATACAACAGAACCCAGATGTTATTCCAGTTCATTGCGACCTGGGAACGTCGGTACACGAAGACAGTCACAGATTCATTGACGATCTTGAAAAATTGTACGGCAAACCGATTATTCGCATACGATCAGAAAAATATCAAACCATCGACGACGTATTTGACCATCGAAATTATCTTTCTGGAATCAACGGAGCGCCTTGTACTGGGGAAATGAAAATTGTTCCTCGTATGAATTTTCAACTGCCTAGCGACATGCACCTGTGGGGTTACACTTCTGACAAATCGGATGCTGTTCGTTTTGACAGAATGAAAGAAAATTTTCCCCAACTTCGTCAGCGATCACCATTGATCGAGATGGGCATCACTAAATCAGATTGTCATGCTGTTCTTGCTGAGTTGGGTATAAAACGCCCAATCGTTTACGATATTGGAATGCCTAACGGTAATTGTCTGGGTTGCGTCAAAGCAACTAGTCCAAACTATTGGGCTTTGATCAGACAATGGTTCCCAGATGTGTTTGAACGTAGGTCTAAACAGTCGAGAAGATTGAATGTAAAACTTACTCGAATCAAAGGCAAAAGAGTATTCATTGACGAAATTCCCCAAGACTGGCCTACGACAGTTCGAGGAAATTTCGGCGGTTGCGGATTTCACTGTGACGGAGATCAAAAATGACAGTGAGCAACGTCATCATCGCCGGTAGCGAGGATCAGGTGATCTGCACCGTCACGACGTTCCCGATTGACGAGAACGGGTTGGACGAAATGATCCAACTCCAGGAAGTCGACGACGATGCCGAATAGTTGGCAGAGCTGGCGGAATAACTGCTTCCACCAACGACCAGAGTCGAGAAACTGTTTTGCGGGTGAGAGCCACTGATTGCAAAAATCAACTCAGTCGTTCCACTTGCCACCAACACATACAAGTCGACAATTGCCGACCCGGTGTTTGTGAACGTCGAAGGACTGATCGAACCTATGGAAGTATTGTAACCATAGTTGTATATGTTGTAGGCTGGGACCGAACTGTATCCCACGGTCACCGAGTACGTGGTTCCGCCGCTCCCGCCGCCGGAAGCGTTTCCCGTGATCGTGGAGGACATTATCCCGCCCATCAGGACACGCCCGGACCCGCGACCGAGAACACGTTCGACGCCACGCACAGGATCGTTGCGGATCCATAATTGGCGATCGTGCGGCTGCCGGTCGTCGTTGTGCCGGCCAGACGCAACGTCACGCCCGTGCCGGAAGCGACGGTGATCGATGAAGAGCTGTTGTTGACCACCATGATCACGTCGCCGACATTGAACACGCCAGACGTCATGGTGACCGTGTTCGCGGTATAGATGTGCTTGCCGACGTCCGAAGAAGAAGGCGTATAGGTGGTCGACTGGGCGTTCTGGGGGATGTTGATATAACCGACGCCATACCCGTTGACGGTGGTGTTGCTGATCGTGCCGTTGTTGATCGTCGGCGTGTTGATCGTCGGCGAGGTCAGCGTCTTGTTGGTCAGCGTCTGGGTATCGTTGATACCCACCAGGGCGCTCGTCGGCGCGGTGAACGACACGCCCCATCCCGAACCCGTTGACACCACGATCCCGGCGCCGGGGTAGGTGACGCCGGTGGCGTAGGGAACCGATCGCAGCCACCGGCCGGCCACATTGGTGTAGCCGTAGGGCGTGATCGTGTTGATGTCGTCGTCGGTGCCGGTGGCGCTCTGGTTCCAATAGAACGTGCCCTGCTTGCCGTCCGCAACGCTGTCGCCGCCGAGCGTGTAGACCTGCATGCCCTGGTTGGCCGGGAAAGACCGGAGATCCGAGAAGGTGTTGCAGGTCTGCCCGAACGTGTTGAGCATGTCGGCGCTGACCGCTGCGCCGCCGAGCGTGAAGACAGTAAGGGCTGGGTTGCTCATGAGGATTCCTTACACAATTCCAAGTTTTTCCGCAAACGCTCGTCGCCCGGGGCGTGACTGAGCGCCAATTCAGCCTGGCGGATCGCTTCGTCCCGCATGCCCAAATTCCAAGCTGCGATGCTCGCATAGTCGTGCGGCATGAAGCCCCAGACTTCAGGATCGACCGTGTATACCATCTCTCGGTTGGTTATGGCGAGAGCAGACTTTGCGGCGCCGTAACATTCTGCCCACTGATGCCGGCGGTATGCCAGCTTGGCGACTTCGCACCAGGGTTCGCGCGTGCCGGGCGCTTCGATCACACCCAGCCGCGCGCACCGCATCGCATTGTCCCAGTCGCCCAGTTCATCGTAGCTGCGCGCCATCACCCGGTAGGCGTAGCAGCGTTCGTTCGGCCAGTCGGCCCCAGGTAGCGCAAGGTACCGGGCGCACTCGTCGATCGCCTGCTGCCACAGACCGTGGAAGCTCAATTCCCGGGCATAGTAGAATGCGTTGCGCGGGTCGTGCGGATCCTCACGCACCGACATCTCGAGCAGCGGCAGATATTGCCCACGGCTCTTGCTCGGGTCGGGCTTGTGGATCCCGATCAGCATGTCGGTCCACGCCAGCGTCTCGACGATGCCGAACGGCACCGGCCGCTCGTGGCACGGGTGAATCCAGCGATACCCGTGGCGGGCGTGAATCTTCTCGTAATGGAAGGCGATGCCGGCGCCCCAGTCGAACATGTACCGGAGCCGGGTTGTCCCGGGCACCCAGGCGCGCTCGATCTCCTCGCGCCAGCCGGGCTGCAACTCTTCGTCTAAGTCAAGACTGACACATATATCAACGTCCCGAGGTAACAGAGCAAGAGCAGCGTTACGAGCATCATCGAAGCGCCACGGGGTGATGCAGATTTCATGAACGATTGCTCCACATTGCTCGGCCAGGTCACGGGTTCGATCGGTGCTGCCGGTGTCGGCGATCACGATCAGGTCTGCGTCTCGAGCCGAGTTGCAGAACCGTTCGACGAACATCTCCTCATTCTTGGAGATGGCATAGACGGCAATCTTCATCAGAACATCGCAAAGAAGTTGGATGCGTTGGTGGTCGGAGTGTAGGTCAGGACCAGCAGGCCGGGCTTGCCCACGCCGCCGTTCGACAGCACCGGGCCGGTTCCGTCATAGCTGCCCCCGCCGCCGCCACCGCCATATGAGCCGCCGGCTGCCCCGGTGCTGTCATCCGAACCCTTGCCGCCGCCCCCGCCGCCGCCCGCACCAGCAGTCGAGCTGGGGGAGAGGACCGTCAGGCCCGTGCCGGTGATGCTGTTGCTGGTGGCCGTCCACTGCGCCGACGTGCCGCCCGCGCTTGACCCGCTGCCGGTGTCGCCCGAGCCGCCCGAGCCGCCCGAGCCGCCCGACCCGCTGCCGCCGTTGCCGCCGACTGACGACGTCGCCGCCACGCCGTTCGACCCCGCGCCAGTGGGACCGGCCGCGCCACCCCCGCCGCCGCCGTTGCGATAGGTCGTGCCGCTATTGCCGCCCGCGCCGCCCGTGCCGCCGACATAGGTCGTCGTGCCCACCGAGCCGCCGCCCGAACCCGACACCGCCAGCACGCCCTGCGACGTCGTGGTGGGCGCCGATCCGGTGTTGCTCAACCATGTCGACGTGCCGGCCGTGGGCGTGGAGTTGCTGCCCACGCCGCCAGTGCCGATCTGGATGGTATAGGATGTATTGGCCGCGCCGAAGTTCGAGATGATCGCGTAGGCGCCGCCCTGACCGCCCGCGCCATTGACGCTTGAGGAGCCGGCGCCGCCGCCGTAGCCGCCGCCGATCACCTCGATCGTGTTGTTGGCGGGGTTCCAGTCGGCGGGCAGCGTTACTGCCGTTCCGCCCGTGATGATGATTACTTTTGCAGCCATTATGATACCGCGATGACATCCCAGTAGCTATCTTGCGAATTGTACACACATCCGATGTACAATGGCGTCGATGCGACTGTTGTGGTTGGAAGGGTGACACCTTCTGCTCGATAGGCGCCACTGGTGGTTGTCCATGTCAGTGTCTGAGCCGTACCGTTGTCCTTGATGCGGATCAAGAGCTTTTGCCCGTCCACGGGAGTGCCCGAGGGCGCGGCGATCGTGGCCGACACCGCGAGGGCCGTCACGTTGTACTGGTTGGTCGTGCCAGCCGTCGGCGTGATGGTCGCGCCGCTGGTGGTTGACGCCGTGAGCGGCTGGTACGATCCGTTCACGGTGACGACGCCCGGAGCGGCGGTCGAGCCGAGGGTGATGGTGGTGGTGGACCCAGACAGGCCGCCGGTACCGATATTGACGGTCTTGGTCGCCGCCGACGCCGTGGCGCCGGTGGCCACGTTTACGGTCTGCGTGCCCGTAGCCTGACCAAAAGTGATGGCGCCCGTTCCCGCCACGGCCCCAACAATGATGGTGCCGCTGGTCTGGCCGGAGCCGATCGAGATGCCCGATGATGTCGAGGCCGTCCCGAAGCTACCACCGCCCTTGACGGTCATCTGGCCGTTGACGAACAGGTTGTCGGTGCCAAGGGCATACGCCGTCGTTACCGTGACATTGGTTCCCGCCGTGGGCTGGGAAAAGTACACGCCGTACAGCGTGGTGACCGCCACTGAGGTATTCGACGCCGCGTAGGTCTGGGCGCCAAACAGGTTCATGTAGGCAGTCGGGACCGTGCCGCTGGCAGCCGTCGTCGTGTCCGTGAAAGTGGCGGCGGACACGATGTGGTTGATGCCGCTAGTCCCCCATGCCGCGTAGCTGTTGGACGTGCCGGCAGAGAACGTCGCCGGCCCGCCGACGGCAAGCTGCCGGGTGGTGCTGGTGAACGTGAGGGACGCGCTCTCCTGCAGTACCGAGCCGGTGTCGAACATGATCTGCCCGGCCGCGCCGCCGGTGGTGGTCGTTGAGCCGACAGTCAGACTGCTGCTGCCGTTGGCTCCGGTCGGCCCGGTAGGCCCAGTGCCGCCGGTAGGCCCAGTGGGGCCGCTGGCGGGTCCGGTCGGCCCTGCGCTGCCTGTCGGCCCGGTGGGGCCTGCGACCGTACTGGCCGCGCCCGTCGGCCCGGTGGGGCCGGTGCTGCCAGCACTGCCCGTGGGTCCGGTCGGTCCGGTGGGGCCTGCGACCGTACTGGCCGCGCCCGTCGGCCCGGTGGGGCCCGTTCCGCCGGAACCAGTCGGCCCGGTCGGTCCGATCGGACCGCTGCCGCCGCCGGTGAAGTTGACGCGGATCCAGCGGCCGGCACTGGCATTGCCCGACGGGGTGATGACGTTCAAATTGTCGTCGGTGGCGGTCGACGTGTTGTTCCAGTAGAACACCCCACCCAGTTGGTCACCAGGGCTGGTGCGACCGCGCGCAAACACCTGCATCCCTGTGGTGCCGGTGAACGCGCGCAACTGGGAGAAATTGTCGCAACCTTGCTCAAACGTGTTGAGCCCGTCGGCGGTGACCGCCGCAGTGCCAAGAGCATATTGGGTAAGTTGCGGGGCGGTCACGATCAACTCCAAAAATTACGATACTGCGATCACATCCCAGTATCCTGAGCCACTGCTATTGTACACACACCCGACATACAGCGGCGTCGACGCCACGGTGGTGGTCGGCAGCGTGACGCCCAGCGCCCGGTATTGCGATCCCGACCAGGTGAGTGCTCGAGCCACACCGTTGTCCTGGATCCGAATGATCAGTTTCTGCGCGTCGACCGGGGTGCCCGAAGGATTCGCGATCGAGGCTGCCACAGCAAGTGCCGTGACCTCATACTGGTTGGTCGCGCAAGACGGCGTGATGGTCGCGCCCGATGTCGTGCTTGACGCGGTGGTGACGATCAGCGGTGTCGTGACGCTGGTGGTGAACGTCGGCGCCGTTGAGCTGAGTGATGTGCCCCACGCCGATCCCGTCGACACGGCCAGGCCGGCGCTAGGATATGTGGTGGGGCCGGTGGCGCCCGTCGGTCCGGTAGCGCCTGCACTGCCCGTCGGCCCGGTGGGGCCCGTCGGTCCGTTTGATGGCCCGGTCGGCCCGGTGGGGCCGGTGGCACCTGACCCGGGTCCGGTCGGCCCCGCGATGCCCGTCGGTCCCGTCGGCCCGGTGGGGCCGGTTCCCGTCGGCCCAGTCGGGCCCGCAACCGTGCTGGCCGCGCCCGTCGGCCCGGTGGGGCCGGTGGCGCCCGTGGGTCCGGTCGGGCCTTGCGGGCCGCTGCCGCCGCCGCTGAACACGATCTGCACCCACCGCCCCGAAGCGCCGCCGCCGGTCGGCTGGATGACGGTGAGGTTGTTGTCAGGCAACGTGCTGGTGGCATTCCAAGAGAACACCCCGCCCAGTTGGTCACCCGCGTACATTTGCCCGCGCGCGAACACCTGCATACCCTGCGTGCCCACCAGGCCGCGAAGTTGCTGGAACGTGTCGCACGATTGCTCGAACGTGTTGAGCCCGTCGGCGGTGACCGCCGCACCGCCGAGAGCATACTGGGTGAGCTGGGGAGCGGACATTACTTGCCCTTGGACTTGCGCGCCTCGTTGAGAGCGATGGCCACGGCTTGTTTACGGCTCTTCACCTTGGGGCCACTTTTGGAACCCGAGTGCAGTTTGCCCTCGGCATATTCCTTCATGACCTTGCGGGTCTTCGCCTTGGCAGGTGCCTTGGCCATCACTTTTTCCCTTTGACAGGCGGGCCCTTCTTGTTGCCCTTGGCGCTGATACCAGGCGCTTTACCGCCCTTGCCCACGTTCGGACCCTTGCCCGACGGCACGGCGCCTTTGCCCTTGCCCATGTTCGGGCCTTTGCCGTCGGGCGTACAGCCCTTGCCCATGTTCGGTCCGCCACCTTTGGGCGCGCTGCCCTTGCCTTTGCTGTACACGGTCTGTCTCCTTACGGCATGAATTTGAGAGTGTAGAACCCACTCGTTGCGCTGACCAGCACAACCTGGCAGGTCGGGCAAACCGTGCCATTGAACACCAGCGATCCGCCGGCCGGGATCGACACCGCGCCGTTGCCGCCCGTGCCGCCAACCGTGGCAGCGCCGTTCGGGTCGTTCGGATTGTTGACCAGCCAGACGTACGGCGCCGTGGCATAGTTGGAACCCGGGTCGTCGATGCTGATGCTCGCAACCGATCCGCCCGACAGGACGGCGGTCGCCTTGGCCGGGCGCGTGGGGCTGACTTCCTGGGGAAGCCCGACACCGAGATAGCTGCTGTTCTGGAACTCGCCGGTGACGCCGCCGCCGCCCATGAACAGGACTCGCGGCGGGTACGTGTAGCCCTGGCCGGCGTTGGTCACCGTCACGCTGGCGACCGACTGGTTGGGCGCGGTGCCCGTCATCACGGCCGTGGCGCGGGCGCCACCAAAGTCGGCGTAGATCGTGTTGGTGCCGGTGTTCTCGATGAGGAGAAACGAACGGCTCGTTGCGATCGGCAATGCCAGAACCGGGGTGTTCGCGGTCAGCGTCCCCGAAGCGTCATAGATCTGATGAAACGCCGACTGATTGGCGGAACCCATCAATTGCATTGTGACTTATCCCTTCTGAGTTCAAGCCAGACAACCGGCAATACCACAAGAACGGCGTATGCGACAAGCACGCCCAGATGCAGATAGTCGGTGGCAGAAACAGCGAGAATGAATGCCCCGAGCAGTGCCAGCAGCAGCATCGCACGGATCGAGAGCGACTTGGCCAGGATGTCCCCGGCCATCTTGAGAACCCTTACGGAGCTTTGATCCGTGGAGGCGAAGATCGGCGGTGAACTCCGAAAGGCTTCTGCTGCCTCACGTAACTCTCCGGCACTCTGCGCGACATCAGCCAGAGCAATAAGGATGCGCGGGTCAAGCTCATTGGGCTTTGCGGGAACGGCTTCGACGTGGAGTCTCGTCACCGTCGCCGTGGAAGCGTTTTCTGATTGCATCGAATTTGGACTCCTGGAGCTTTTTGGGTGGTTCGGCCTTTGCCCGGAGCGCCGCGTAATCGACGACCGCCTCGAAGATTTTCACTTTGGTCGCCGCATCCACAGGGATCGGTTCCTCATCCGTCGTGTCAACCGCTTCCGGGTTGAGCAACTGTAGCATCTTGATGGCGCCCTCGTCCAGCGCGGCGAACAGGGCGTCTGAGCCGGTCGTGTCCTGGGTCATTGTGCATACATCCCCGGCTTGAGGAAAGGATTGTCGCTGTCCTTGCCTGCGGCGGGTGCAGGTGTCGGGGTTGCAGCAGAAGCAGGGGTCGACGATGGTTCATACATCCCCGGCTTGAGGAAAGGATTGTCGCTGTCCTTGCCTGCGGCGGGTGCAGGTGTTGGCGCAGGCGCTGACCCGGGCGCCGGGGTTGCGGCGGGTTCGGGTGTCGGCGCCGGTGCGGTTTCGGGCGATGAAAACAATTTGTCCAACTCTTCGTCGATCTTGGTTTTGGGACCGGTCGGTTTTTGAAAATCGTCCGTTTCCAAGGTCTCGGGATTCAGATTATACGACGTCGCCAAGCGCGTCATGCCGTTCCGCAACGTGGTAGCGACAGCACCGGTTGGCTGCTTTTCGATCACATCCATGATCAAGTCAGGATTGCCGTGCGTGAGACGAGTGATGGCGATAGCCTCTTCGCGTGTCATGCCGATACTGTTTGCAATATCCACCAATGACCCGACCGCACTGGGGAGCTGATGAAACAAGAGTTTGCTCATCAGACCACCAGTTGCAGCGTCGTCTTCGGACATCTTGGGTATTTTTGCCCCACCCGCTTCGAGTTCCGTGTGAGCATTTCTTGCAAACGCAGCATTCTCTTCCGGTCCGAGAATCAGATTCATGTTCTGGGTGAGAATGTCGTTGTTCAATGCGTTCACCAGAGGTGACGCCGACGTCTTGTTCTTCAGAATGTCAGCAAACCCATCACGCAGGGCGATGCGTGCGTCTTCGCGCGATTCGATCGGCAGCGTGCTCATGAACTCTCGGAAGTCGCGAGGATTCATTTCAAAAATGTGCTTGGTCATTTCTTCGATCGCATCGGCCCGACTGAGGTGATGCGAGTAGTCTTCCCAAGCTTTGCTCATTCCCGGAATGCTGGCAATCTTTTTCTTGATGTTCTCATTGAAACGAGTGAACAGACCGGCTTCGGACGATTTGGATTGCCCGACAAGATCTGTCGCTTTGCGACCCGCACGAGACGCAATCAGGTTCAGCGTACCCGCCGAAACTTCCGGCGGTGGTGGGGCAACCGGTATTGTCGGTTCGACCGGTCGAGCCATTGCTGGGGCACCGGGCGTTGAAAGTCGGTTCGGGTCGTTGTATTTTTTCAGTTCATCTTGATACTTTTTCAGAGTACCGTTTTCAGGATCAGAATACCTAGCCCATGCTTCTTCGTATTCTTTTCGATCCTTGAAGTATTTCAACAACGCATCAATGTCTGCCTTGTGCTGTTTCGACTCGATCACGAAATCTTCATCTCGAAAACCCGCTTGGGTATCGTAGATGTCGTTCATGATGCTTTTGATGTCGGGATGAGCAAGGTTCAGATCGTTGACATCTTGCGCACTCAACTTGACTTTCGTGCTCCACGGCTCACGAAAGTTCTCACGAGCATTGGTTCGGGCGCGCAAACGAAGATTTGCGGCACGCTGCGCAACCGTCTCGTCGGTACCCGGGGTCAGCCCGGCTACCGTGTCATTCACAGGCACGGGCACGCCGATCTCGGGAGCGGTTCGTTCGGTCAGCCCGGTGCCGCCGGTCGCCTTGCGCGCTGCTTTGCCACGCAGTTTGGTGACGTCGGTTTTCGACCCAGGCGCTTGTCCACGGGACGTACGCTCGAGTCGACGCCGCGCCACCGCTTCTGGATCAACCCAGCCGCCCTTGACACCGATTGCGTCCCACAGTTCCCGGCCAAGCGCACCAGCGGTGCCCAGTCCAGCGCCGAACAAAAAGCCTGTTTCGCCGCCTTCACGCGCGCCTTCAAGACGATGACCTTCACCTGCTTCGCCGGCACCTTGCAATGCTCCGTACCCAGCGCCTGTGACACCGCCGCGCGCCGCACCTTCGAGAATCGGATGGCGTGCAAAAAACCTGCCTGTGGGAGCGAGAAATTCCCTAGCGCGAGTAGCTGCGGGCGCGGTACGAGCGACAATCGGCGCAAGTCGCGGTGCAGCAGCAAGTGCCTCGCTGCCGCGAGTGAGCAAATTGGCACCTTCGGTTATCGGCGCGGTCAGCAGCATACCAGCAGTGTCGGCCACGGCTCTGCCTGTCGGGTCCATTCTTCGTTGCTGCCGCAGTTGCGCCGCTTCCCATTGATCAGCATATTTTTTGCCATACATGGCGGACAGGATGTGCTTTTCCAGAGCAATGTCCCAATCCAACGTGGCGCCGTGAAGCACTTCTTTGAGTTGTGCTCTCTGGTTTGTCCTGACACCTTTTTCGGTCATCTGATCTTGTGTCGGAATCACGACAGCGCCCGGCATTCCATAGACTGGAGTCCGGTGTGCATGCTCGGCAAGTTTCTTCGGCGGCGGGGCACTCTTGGTGTCCCAGCCCATCCACTTGTAGAAGCGATCGAGATACGAATCAGCCATTGTTTTCTCCGATCACAACGTGCCAGTGTGGCCCAGTGGATCTACCGCTCGGGTGCTTCACTTCATCGCGTTTTTCAATGATGTGATATCCCGCATTTTCGATTTTTCTGATGAACTGATCGAACGTCATACCCGGAACGGACGACGGACGAACGTCGACCGCCGCATGGCTTCTATGATGCCAGTCACCCGGATATCCCGTTGGGTCACTCGGACTGCTGTATTCACGATTGATGTGAATCCCCGGAAACAGTTGACTGAGAATCGGTTGAGCGTCGGCTACTGGGCGAAAGGTACCCGACCTGCCGGCCGGACCTCCCACAGCTTTGTCGTACGCTTCTTGACCAAACGCTTCGATGAACTTTTGTTTGAGATTGGGATCTTTTTTCACAGCATCAATTGCAGCAGAACTTGGCTTACGCTGAGACCCGGAGGTTGCAGCGGGCGAAGGACTACCAGACCTTTGTTCGTGAATGGTGTTCACGAGACCAATCAGAGCAGACTCTGATTTTCGAATTGCATTCGCACCCTCTTCTCCGATGTAAGGTTCAAGAGAGGTTGCCTTGTCGTCTATTGCTTTGGCTGTAGAAACTGCGTTGTTTCTTATGTATTGATCAACCATCTTGATGAGCAAATTACCTTGGTTATCGTCAAGACCACCACCAGTGTTCCAAAATCTATTAAACATAGTTTTTGCGACGTCACTGTACGGATACTGGTCCTGAATAAGTTTAACCATGAACCCGCGAATTGCCTGACCGCCCGTACTTGACTTGGTGAACGCTTCTTTCAGTGCTGCTGAAAGATAGGGATCTACCATGTGTTTTGTTTTGAGTTCGTTCATTGCATTTTGCAGAGTGCTTTGAACATCAGCAGACTGCAAATACCTGTATTCTTTCCCTACTGGATTTTGTTCAAAAATTTCTTTGGTTGCGGATTCAACCATTTTTCCTGCTTGCGCTTCCATTCGTGCTGCAGAATTTGGTCCAATCGAAATGGCCATCTTTCTGAGTGTGGCTGCTGCTTTGATTTTGTCTTCCCTGGACGCTTTGGGATCGTTGGCGACCGCCAGAGCTTCTTGAAACTCTGGATCGCGAACAAGCCCCATCGACGCGATGCGTTCGGGGCTAGTTTTGACCATTGCATCTGCTTCAGCCGTCATTCTGGCAAAAAATGACTTTTCAACGGCGATGGCCTGTTCCATGCCTTTGTAGCCGCTGACACCCAAAGCCATAAGACCCTTTTCGTCTCTGAAAGACGTAGCGAGCCAAGCAAGCTCTCGCTCCATGTCGGAGATGCGTTTCGCATAGTGCTGATCGGTCTCATTTTCGTGACGATCAGCTTGAGCCAAGAGTTTTTCGTATGCTGCTTGTTGATGCTGAAACATTTTTTCAGCGTTTGTGCTTTCCACCTGCCATTGTTTGAACGCGGTGTTGTAGGCATCAATGTCGTTTTGGTGGAAAGCGTCGATGGCTTTTGACGCCGCGTTCAGAGCAGACGTCATTGGTGCTCGAGTCAAAAGTGACCCCAGCATCGAAATCATCATTGCTGCCGAACCCCAAGCCTTCATTGCATCAGTTTGATTCTGATGCGGGGCTTCCGTGGGTTTTTCGGGAACCGGCTGTTCAGCCTGCAACTCCAGACGTTTCAGCTCGTTTTCGTGTCTTTCCGATTCTTGAGCCTCACGAGTTTGTGCCAATGCTTTTATGCCAGCATTGCGTGTTTCTTCTGCTTCGCCCATGAGCTTTCGGGCGCCAGCAATTTGTTCTTTGAGTCCGCCCACCACCTGAGCAGACGTAGCGCCGCCCGGTGACATTGCGGCCGGATCGGGCTTGTAAGACGGAGTCAACGGATCGGTAGCGGGCGTCAACGGATCAGCCATGACTTAGCCTCCCGTCTGCTGAGTGGCGCCCGCGCCCAGTCGCGCCAGCGACCCGGCGAAGCCAGCGATCGCGTTCGACGCCTGCTGATCGCGCTGGTTGAACGTCTGCATCAACTGCGCGTACAGTTGGTCGCTCACGCCAAGATCGCTCACGCCCTGCTTGTAGAGCTGCTCGGCGATCTGAGCGGCCTGTGCCTGCGCTTGGAGCTGGACGTTCTGCAAGTCCTGCTGCTCGGCGCTCGACCCGGTCATGCCGCGCGAAGCGTACATGGAGCGGATCTGAGCCGTCGCGGCGCTGGTTGCCCGGTTGATCTGATCCTGCATGCCAGGTGGCAGCGCGCCGCTCGTGAGATAGCCGGTGAGCTGATTGCCCTGGCTGGCGAGAGTGCTTGCCGCACCGGCAAGCTGACCCGAGTAGGCGGGCGTTTTATTGCCGGCCAGCAAGTTTGCGCCCATCCCGAGAATCCCCAGATCGGCTATCGGGTTCTTGGCGAGCGAACCGAGAATGCCAGTAGCGCCGCCACCGCCAGCGGTGCCCGAATAGGCGTTGGCGATGTCCGACGGATCGACCGGGGTGTTCAAGATGGTGGACAAATCGCCCGTTCCCAGCGTGGATGCTGGTGCCAACGGCGATACCCCGAGGTCCGAAAGAGATGAAGTCGTCGTCATAGGAGTTGATCCCGTGCCCGTGATTGCGGACGCTGCCGCATTTGATTGTGTCAGACCGCCCAGGTTGGGTGCTGGGGCAGCGGAAAATTGATCCCCGGAAGTGCCGGCGTTCGAAATCGCACTGGTGTTGCCCGCAGCCGCACCCACGCCCGTGACGCCCGGCAAATTGCCCGAGCCGATCGTCGACGAACCACCCGAGGCACCCAAGAGCGATGCGTCGGCGCCGCCACCAGGGATGCTCGTGCCCGTGACCGGGGCGTTGACGCCAGTCCCGCCCGGCAGGCCCGCGCCTGCACCTGCACCGCCGCCAGGGATGCTCGTGCCCGTGACCGGGGCGTTGACGACGTCGGGCGCCACGACGTTCGGATCGACCGCACCAACGCTTGCCGGCGCCGCAGCACCAGCCGCACTCGCAACGCCGCCGCCGGCCGTGGGGGCTGCCGAGGTACCGGCGCCACTGCTGCTGCCACCCTGCTGGTTAAAGCCGCCCATCGCACTGGCCAGAGCGCCAGACAAGGCGCCACCTTCGACGCCCTTGAGCACATTGCCGCCGGTGATCCCTGCCGCCAGCGCACCGCCGATCGCATCGCCCACAATCGCCGTCCCGGTCGTGCCGAGCGCACCGCCCGCGCCGAAGATCGAACCGGCCGTGGTGTCCAGAACGGAACCAGCGCCCGCGCCCAGACCGCCGGTCAAGCCACCGAGCAAGGCGCCCTTGAGCACGTTGCCGCCCTCGATCGCACTGAGACCGCCGCCGACCAGCGCACCTTCAAGCGCGGTTGCACCGATGGTCGCAGCAGCGCCTTCGATACCGATGTCGGCCAGACCGGCGACGATTGTACTGATAGCCATCTCAGTTCAGCCTTTTGGAATATCCCTGCTCGATCATAGCATGACCGCGACGTTTAAGCAAAACCCCGGGCGTCGGATGATCGGTCTTGTGAGTGGTGTGCATGACGTGGACGCCTCGAGCCTTCAAACCCTTCTCGACGGCCGCAAACAGAGCGAGTCCAATGCGACCATCACGATGGGCGGGATGTATCCAAAACAGATCGGAAACAGCCCACACATGCTGACGATAATGAGGGTGATTGCGAACCAGATATACCGCATAGCCGATCAGATTCCCTTCTTTGCGCACCACGAAAGTCGCGAGCATTCCGGCCTTTTCGAGCGCGTCGTAGATTTTGAAATCCGGGTCGAGCGGGATGTCTTCCTTGTTTCGGGCCAGTTCCGCCCAGTGTTCTTTGAGAAGGGGTAACGCTTCCTCGACTGCCGGCCAGAACGGTTCTTCAGCGATGGTGGTGGTCATGCTATATCCCCAATGCGAGTTCTGCGCTCTCATGCTCTCTGGCGTGAATCTGGATCCACGCAAGCCTCTGTGCGTCGTTGTTGAAATCGACAGACAGCAGATCCGAGCTCTGCAATCTCAATGCCGAGTTCATGTCCGAATGCAACTGAGAGTTGTATTGGAGGAAATCCCCGATCTGCGGCCCCCGAATGGGGTCGATCGGGTAATCCGGCAGGTTCGGTCCTTTGTTGGCTGTGATCGCCGCACGAATGTTGTCGTGGCTGTTCCGATGATGAAACGACCAGCGCAACCACTCCTCCGGGCTGCGAGGAGCCTCGTACAGCACAGCCCGCACGGCGCGTTACTCGCCCGTGCGGTTCGACCGGCCTGCCGGGCGCGTCTTGGTCGGCTCGACCTGCGGGCGCGTGTACGGCATGCCATACTGGTTGTTCCAGCCGGTGCCCATCCACTTGGCGGTGCCGTTGGGCGTCTGCGCCGTGAAGTCGGGGTCGTTGAGAATCTTTTCCCAGTTCAGTTTACGCATGTCAGGATCCCATCGTGAAGGTGTCGGTATCGTAATACAAAATGCGCCAATCCGCGAGGATGAAATCGGGTGAGGTCGTCGTGAACCTGGCGCCGACATTGAGACACGATATGCCGCCGGTGCGTGTTGCAAAGACCGGCCAATATGGCTGCGGTGCCGCGAAGCCGCCGGTGTACGTCCACAGTTGCGTGCCCGGGATCACGTCGTTCGGCGTCATGTAGATGTCGGGATCCGCCGGCTGGGGTGTAACTCCAGACACGACAAGGTCGACGTTCCATGTGACCCCGACCTGGCTTGCGGACTGGTCCTGCGCCTGCATGTACATGTACTGGATGTCCTTGAACACCCAGTTCGACCCGCCGCCGCCGTAGATCTTGCTGTCCAGGCGCTTCGTGAGCGTGCTGCTGGCCTGATTGAACAGCGGGTAAAGGCTCTTGCCGTCGGTGCCCCACGCATACAATTTGGAGGCCACTTTCTGCGTCGAAATGTACGTCAGCGACACATTCTGCGACAGGACCGTCCAGTCCTTTTCGTTCCATGTCAGCAGCACCGTTCGCGGCGTGAGCAGCACCGGATCGGTGATGGTCGCGAGCAGCATGTAGTGCTTCACGTCGAACAGCGTTGCCGAGGCGCTGCTGGGCGTCACGCCGGTCGTTGTGTCGAGCGTCAGGAACAGATCGTTCAGTTTGGCCGACGCCAGCGTGGCGCTGCCGCCGTAGATCCCGAATATCCCGGTCTCGTTGGCGAACAGGATCGTCTTGCCGAAATCCTGCACCGAGTTCGGGAATTTCGCACCGGTCTGCGGGTCGACGTTCTGGTAGTTGAACGTCGTGGTCGGCGGGCTGCCCGAGGTGGCCACGCTTGAAATGATGCTCACCGAGCCGTCGCCCAGCATGTACAGGTAGCCGTTCGACTGGTGGATCGCCGTGTACTTGGTCTGCAGGAAGTTGTCGGAGTTGGTGAACTCGACCCCGCCATCCGACGTGGCAAAGTCGATGAACGAGCCCGGGGCGCTGACATTGAACTGCCCGCCAGGCGGAATTGTCTGGGTGGGGGTGGTCGCAGGGTTGGCGACCCACACGCGCTGCTGATAGGTCTGGATCGCCGCGCCGCTGATTCCGAACGGCATGAGGTTGACCGTGGCGGTCGCCGCGTTGTTTGACCCCGAACCCAGCACAACGGTCGGCGCGCTGGTGTAATCCTTGCCGGCCGACGAGATCAGCACGCTCGAGATCGTGGTCGGCGTCAGCACGGCCTGTGCCGCAGCGCCCGTGCCCGGATCCTGCGTGCTGGTCTGATAGTTGGCTGGCTGGACGAAAATGAGCGGCTGGGTCGTGTATCCCGACCCCGGGTTGGTGACGATGATCTGCACCACCTGACCCTGCGCGATCACCGCCGTTGCTGCCGCGCCCGTGCCGCCGCCGCCACCGCTGATTACAATGGTCGGGGTCGTGACATATCCCGATCCGCCGGCAACGACGTTGATGCTGGCGATGCTGGTTCCGGTCAGTTTGACGATGCCGGTCGCGCCCGACCCGCCACCGCCTTGGAACGACAGAGACGGCGCGCTGGTGTATCCCGACCCGGCGTTCACCACCGTGACACTGGTCACGCTGCCCACCTGGAGCAGCGAAAAACCGCCAGCGCCCGTGCCGCCGCCGCCAGTGAAGCTCACGACGGGCGCGGTGCTGTATCCGCTACCGGCTGAAGTGATCGTGACGCCAGTGACCTGCCCGCCGCTGACGGTGGCCGTCCCGGCGGCGCCGCTACCACCGCCTCCGGTGAACACCACGGTCGGCGCGCTGGTGTACCCACTGCCGGGTGAATTGACTTCCACAGCCGCGACACCACCAGACGAAATGTTTGCGGTCAACTCGGCACTGGTGTCAGATCCGCCGCCAGAGAAAGCCAACTGCACGACGTCGTTGACCTGATAGCCTGTGCCCGGGCTGGCGATCTGAATGTCCGACACCGCGCCGCCATCGACCGTGACGTTGAACGTCATGCCCGTGCCGCTGCCGCCAAAGGTGGTCACGTTCGGAATGGTCGTGTAATTGTTGCCACCCGACACAATGTTGACGCCCTGCGCCGCCGCAGTGCCCGCGCCGTACAGCAGCGTGCCGTCCCAGATCCAATATGAGTTCTGATTGAGCCTGCTGGCGATAAGCAGCAACTGGGTACCCCAGTTGGTCGCGCACGGCAGGTCTGTCATGCCGGCTACCCAGAACGTGCCAGCGGGCCCGATCTGGGTGACATTGCCGCTCATATCGACCTGCACGGCCGATCCGTCGCTCAGGAACACAGCCACATAGTAGCTGGTGCCGATTGTGAAGAACTCGAAGTAGATGATCGTCGCACTGCCCGTGACGGTGTAGAGCGGCGTGCCGGCGTCCCAGGCCGTCCGGTACTTGCCGTCCCCGAGGCGCACGAAATTTTCGACCCACAGGAACTCGTTGTCGCCGATGCTGGGCGGCGCGGCGAGCAGGTTCATCCCGCCGAACGGATAGGGCGAGAAGAATTTGGGAGAAGGGTTGCGAACGCCTTGGGGTGGCATCAAAGCACCTTGGTGTAATAGTTCGGGGTCTTCCCGCGATCACGCGACAGAACGCCCAGGCCAGCCTGTTCGAGGAATTTCTGACCCATGAGCTGCGATTGCTGATACCGCTGCCCGCTCAGGAACGCCAGTTCCGCCGCACGAAATTTGATCGTGCTCTGGAAGCCCTCGGGGATGGCATCGTAATCGGCATCGCTGTAGATGTCCATCGGCACGCACGCAACGTACGCCTCGATCTCGCACGGGCTCGACGGAACCGGGAACATCCAGACCTCGCCGTCCTCGCCGTCGTTGAACACCGACCAGACGGACGGGTAGCTCGTCGTCTGGTTCGAATATGCCCGGCAATATGCCTGGAAGTCGTCCCAGGGCATCCACGTCAGCGCGGGCCGAAACGTCGTTTCCCAAGTGATCGCCAACTGCACGCAGTCGATCACGCCCTTCATGCCGGCGTATTGCTGCGTCAGGAACGGGTTGAAGAACCCCTTGAACGGATACCGCTCGACGCCCGGGATCGTCTGCATACCGTTGAACGAGGTGTACGGGAACCCCGTAGCGGGCGTGACGGCGCCCGGGAGCGAGCCCGGCTGGATGCCGCCCGGGATCATGTTGCCCGGCTGCGCACCGGCGCCCTGCGCGCTCTGGCCGCTGATCAAACGCTGGATGCACCCGGTCAGCTTCGCAATGTCCTGCCGCGCCTGATTGATCCAGCGCGTGAGCTGATTGTCCGAGATGAACAGAGCCGATGTGTCGTTGATCAGACTCCGAGTGTCTTGGATATAAAACTGATACGACACGTCATGCTCCCAAACAAGGAAGCCCCTCCCCACCGTCCGGTAGAGAGGGGCCCTTTCGCCAAACCACCAAGCGAAACTTAGACCTGGGTCAAGTAGCTCGTGTCGGAGGTGCCGCCCATCGTGACGGTCACGACCGGTGCGGTGGTGACCACCGAGGCGTTCGGCACCACCAGCACCGTCGGCGCCGAGGTGTAGATGCCGCCGTCGTAGATCACCGCGCCGGTCGCGGTCACGCCACCCGAGCTGGTCGCCGCACGGATGTCGGCCTGACGGGTGCGGACCAGGTTCGCCTGCGTGGTCGTGTTGGTGTACGCCGCAGCCGTGGTCGGGAAGTTGTCTTCCGCCGTGACGCGAACGTAGCTGCCCGACAGGCCCGCGCCGGCCGTGGTGACAGCGATGCCGGTGATGGTCGCGTTCCAGATCGCGGTCGCAGCGGCGCTCGACCCGCCGCCGCCCGAGAAGGACAAAGTCGGCAGCGAAGTGACCGAGCTGCCCGGATCCAGGCAGAGCAGGCCGGTGATGGTGCCAGCGCCGGTCAGGGTGGCGACAGCGGTCGCACCATAGCCCGGGGTCAGACCATTCTGGCTTTCGCGCGGATCGGTCGTCAGCGTCACGGTCGGAGCGGTCACATAGCCGGCACCCTGGTTGGTGACGGTGATGCTGATCACGCCGCTCGACAGGGTGGCGTAACCTTCAGCCTGGATACCGCCAGCCGGGGGAGTCGAAAATTCGACGCTCGGGGCATAGGTATAGTTGCTGCCGCTGTTGGTGACGGTGACGGTGGTGCTCACCGCGCCGCCCACGATCGCACGCCAGATCGAACCGCCGGCCGAAGCCGTCACGGTCGGAGCCGAGGTGTAGCCCGAACCGGCGTTGGTCAGCAGAGCGCCGACGACGCAGCCGGTCAGGTTGGCCAGGCGATAGTTGACACCGTCCGAGTAGATGTACTGATCGCCCGGGGCGCCCGCACCGATGGTGCGCCAGATGCCGGTGATCGGGTCGTACTGCTGAAGCGTGGTGTACTTGCCGAGACCGAGATAATACCAGCCAGCCGGCTGGAGCAGGACGACGGAACCGCCGGCCAGCGTGATTTCGTTGGTCACTGCGCCCTTGAGGGTGGGCGTAAGACCGGGACCAGAGAAAAGACCCATTGCAGTTACTCCTTACTGGATGACGGGCGTGGTGCCCGGAACGTTCGGCCACGCCGCGCCAGTGATGCCAGTGACCTGGGCACCCGAGGAGGGCTTTGCACAGACGAGATCCGCCGCCGAGATCAGGACGCCGATGTCCGAGATCTGACCAACGGGGATCTGGCTTTCGAACCCGGAGAACGTCATCGGCGCGTGCTCGGACATGTACAGCCCGGTGTAGCGCGAGTTGATGAGGTACATGCTGCCGAGCGGGCAGAACGGATCCGGGAAGATGGGAACGCCCATCACATTGATCGCGCGGAAGCCGGTGTTGACGGCGTCGTCCTTGCCATAGACCGACTTCGGCGTGGTCATGTACATTTCCAGGTTCTGGAAATCGGCCTGCAGCACCGCCCAGTTCGCCGGGTTCATCACGCCGTAATCGGGCGCTTCACCACCGGCGCCCGACAGGACGCGCATGATGAGCTGGGTCATGCCAACACGGGTCGTCGCCAGACCGCCGGTGTTGGTGATGAGCTGACCCTTGAAGAACGAGTTGCTCGAACGGTTGATGCCGCCGTAGGTCGGCACGTTGGTGCCGTCGTCATAGGCCATCGAGAGGCTGTCCCAAGCCTGGGCGTTCGACACGTTGTTCGAATACAGGGCGTTGGCGAAAGCCTGCTTCATGACCACGCCCGCATCGCTCATCACGGCGCGCAGCTTCGGGATCACCGTTTCCGACGACTGCAGAATGGCTTCCATCCCGAAGAACCCGATCGGAACCATGCCCAGCTTCAGGTTGAACTGAGCGTTCTCGATCGCGGCCTGGTCGGTCGGCATCGGGAAGTCGCCGGCAAACGAACCCCAGTTGAAGCTGGTGAACGAAGCGCCCTGGACCGGCACGGTGATCTGACCAACGCCGCCACGAGCCGCCTGCGCGTTGCTCATGAACAGCGACAGCAGCGGGTGGCTGCTATAGATCTGCACGTACAAGCTCGGAATGAACGCGCGCCGCGTGATAGCGGAGAGCTGTGCACCAAGCTGACCGCCGGGGGTAATGCCATTGTTGGTAATGGGCGCTACCGGCGCGTTAGGAAAAGCCATTTATCATACTCCTGGATAAAAAGCCCTTGCGCCGTTAAGCGAAGTGGCATGCGGCATGTGACTTAGAAACCCAAAGTTTCGTTCGTATAGGCTTCGGGATTGGCGACGAATTTCGCCAGTTCCGAGTCCATATACGCATCGGGGTTCTGGTGGAGGAGCCGATACGACTCTTCCTGGCGTTCGTTGTGGTGACCGAACAGATCGAGCTTCTTCGGCAACCAGTCGGCCTTGGTCGGCGAGGTCGCAGGCGTCTCTTGACGCGCAACCCAGGCCATCGCGGCTTCGGGGTCACCGTAGTTGCCCGTTTCCTTCATGCGGTCGAGGGCACGATTGTACCCGTCTTCCGTCAGCGAAGGGAAGTTCTTGCGAGCCTGCTCGATGCGCTGATGAAACGTGCGAGTCTGCTCGGCTTCTTCACGAGCCTTGCGTTCTGCAGCAGCTTCTTCGCGCATCTTGGCGAGTTCGCTCTTGTACTCGTCCAGTTCCGCCTTGAGCGGCTGGACGAGCGGGTTGACGTGGTCTTCAGGCACGGTGATGTCCGGGAACATCTCCTTGGCCTTCGCACGCACGGCGGGATTGTCCCAGAGGGC
>Ga0316222_1001592_pt1 | contig 27094 bp, 22 predicted proteins | sample TBH18011metaG_FD_206008 | JGI IMG/M metagenome (GOLD analysis project Ga0316222, IMG submission 206008) | Freshwater microbial communities from Trout Bog Lake, Wisconsin, USA - TBH18011 | ecosystem: Environmental > Aquatic > Freshwater > Lake > Hypolimnion/Profundal zone | place: USA: Wisconsin... | reverse complement strand
TCCTCCAAGCGCCTCCCGAATCGCGCCGCCAAAGCCTCATTGGCGGCCAGGACGGTTCCATCGCCATCGGTGAGGAAGGCGGCGTCAGCGCTGGCGTTCATCAAGGCCCGCGCCAATTCCTCGCTCTGCCGCAGCGATTCACCGATCCGCCAACGGGTGATGATTCCGGCCAGGGTGTCGGCCGCGAGGGTGAGGAAACTCTCCTCATCGGCGCTCCGAGGATGCCCGGCCGGAACGTAGACATTGAGAACCCCGATCACCGCCCCGGCTGAAACGATCGGAACGCAGTAATGGCCATGGTCCGGCATCCCTGGAAATGCCGTCTCATGACGGCTATCGACCTCATTGGCGAAAACCACCAGGCCGGTGGCGGCGGCGTGGCCGCACAGACAATGGCCGGGGCGGACCGAGGCACAGGCGGCGCGAACCTCGCTGGAAAAGCCCTGCTCGGCAGCCAATCTCAGAGTGCCATCGGCTGCATCGACGAGGAATATGCCGCCTTGCCGTTCCAACGAGAACACCCGAACGGACAGCAATCTGGTTAGCGCCGCATCGAGCAGCCGATCAAGCGGCAGATCTTCCAACGCCAGGCGCAAGACATCGCCCAGCGCCCCGGTAACCTCGGCGTGACGTTCCGCCTCGCTCCGCGATTGCTCGACCGCTGCCGTGTGGGCCACGCGGCGGCGCCAACCGCGGTAAACCACCACCGACAACGATGCCGTGGCCACGAAAAACATCAGGAACAGCCCGGCCATCAGTTTGGCGGTGCGGCGCCATTCGGTCAGGGCGTCCTCGTCGGCGACCCCAACCACCACTGACAGGGGGAATGATCCAACCTTGCGCAGCGCGTAACTGCGCAGGACTTCGTCGGAGCCCGAGCGGGCGCGGTAGCGCACGGTGTCTTTCCCCGAGGACAGGGCGGCCGCCAGCGGCAAAGACGGCGTCACGCCACCGACGGAGTGAGCGAAGCCCTCCCCTGCGGTATAGCGAGCCAACAATGTCGGCTCATCATTCCACAGGGCGACGGCGCCATGCGGACCGATCGTCAGAGTGGAAAAGGTCTTGGTCAGGTGCTCCAGGGTCACGGACACATGGACGTCGCCGGCGAAGGACCCATCAAGGTTATTCAGGCGGCGGCTGAAGGTAATGATCCAGACTTGGCCGGTGCGACCGAAGACCGGCTTGGATATCACCAGCCCGACGCTCGGATTATCGCGCATCTGGATGAATTGCGGCCGGTCGGCGATACTGGCCCCGCTGACCGCGACGCCGCCGACGGCATGGCGGATAACCCCGTCAAAATCCGTCACGCGCAAACCAAGAGAATCGGTAATGCGGGCATTGTAACGGGCCAAAAGCGCATCAATGGCGGCGGAATCGATGGCGCCGGCCGCCCGTTGCCGGTCGATCTCGTCGCTGACCGCAAGCAGGGTCAGATCGATCTTGCCGATCAACCCGGCCAGATTCTCCTCCAGCACCTCGGCCAGATTGGCGGCGGTGGCCTCTGCTTGTTGAAGTTCCCGTGTCCGGCTTTGCTCCAGCAGCAAAGCCGCAACCGCCGCGACGAACAGATTGCCGAAGAGGAACACCGCCAGCAGGAAAACGACAAACCGGCGCTCCTTGCCGCTCCGCTTAGTCGCGTGGACGACGGGGGCCGGTGCCATGTCGGTCGAGGGGGTCACCCAAAGCCTCCAAAAAAGACGCCGGCTTGGGCGCCGTTACCGCACCTGCTGCCGCAATTCAAAAATACGCTCGACCAGCGCTTCGATGCCGAGCGTCTGTTCGTAGGCGGCGCGGCGTTCGAACACCTTGGCGCGCTCCTCGGTCGAGGCTCCACGCAATTGGGCGTTCAGCTCCTCCTCGAAGGTGGCGAACAGATGCATGGCGTCGTCGAGTTGGGCCTCGAGACGGTCGATTTCAGCACGAAGATCCGAAGGTGTCGAGGTCATAGGAATCTGCTCGGTGGCCGGAGCTGGGATCGTGTCGGCATGCTGATGGCTAGCGGCGAACCGCGCCATCTCCAAATGGGGACTATTTCTCGCCCGGAGGTTATTTTGGCGCCTGGAATTCCGCCACCATCGGCGCGAGATAGGTTCCGGCATCCCCCGGATGTTGGTGCTTCACGTCCATCAGCTTGTCCAATCGGCCTGGAAAGGTGTATCCCATGGGGGAACGCGGGCGAATGGGGCCAATCATGGTTCTGGAGGCATGGGACGAATCGTATAGCGTCGGCAACGCGTTGCTCGATTCGGATCACCGCATCCTGTTCAGCCTGATCCATCAATTGCACGACGCCATGGAAACCGGCCAGAGCCGCACGGTGGTGGGGTCGATCATCGGCGTGCTGGTCGAATATGCCGAGCACCATTTCCACCGCGAAGAGGCGATGTTTGGCGCCACCGCCTATCCCGACGCCGAACGCCACACCGCCGAACATCGCGCGCTGGAAGCCAAGGTTGCCGCCATTCGCGACCGTTGGATCGCGGGCGAGCGCGAGGCATTGTGCGAAGATGTTCTGGGGTTGCTGAAGAAATGGTTGACCGATCATATTATGGTTGTGGATAAATCATATGGGCCTTGGTTGGCGGGGGCCGACGGCGCGTCCGCGCGCCGGACGTAACCGGGCCAAAATGTGAGGGGGGACGTGCCGTGGCGGCGTTTACAGGCGAACGGAAGATGTTCACGGCCGAATTGCAGCTCTTGAAGGCCCAGGCCGACAAGACGGGGAAGGTCGTCGCGCCCGGCGGCCCAACCGCCCCCGAGGTGATGGAGGCGCTCAACGACATCAAGGCCGAGCTGCGCGCTCTGACCCATCTGGTCAAAGGCGAGGAACCACCGCCACCTGAAGCCAAGGCCGCCCAGCAGGAAGAGGTGGTGCAGCAAAAGCAGGCCGAAGTGTCGATGCTCAAGACCGAGCTTCGCGCCCTGGCCGTCTGCATCGAGCAGACCAAGCAGGAAATCGCCGCCCTGAAGCCGGCCGACCTCGCCGACGACCGGCTGATGGTGGTCGCGTCCGAACTGGACGCCATCGTCAGCTCCACCGAGGGCGCCACCCAGACCATCCTGGGTGCGGCCGAGAAGATCGAGGGCCTGACCAGGGAAATCGCCGCCCATGGCGTCGATTCCTACGTCACCCGGCTGACCGAGGACATCAACGAAACCATCGTCGAGATCTTCGAGGCCTGTAACTTCCAGGACATCACCGGCCAGCGCATTACCAAGGTGGTGCGTACCCTGAAGTACATCGAAGCTCGCATCATGGCGATGATCGATATCTGGGGTCCGGACAACATCGCCGAGATCATTCCCAAGACCTACAACGCCGAAGTCAATGACGAGACCAAGCTGCTGAACGGTCCCGCCTTGGAAAACCAAGGCATCAGCCAGGACGATATCGACAAGCTGTTCGGCTGATGGCTTGACGGGCGCCCCCGAAAGGCCCCATACCTCGCCCGCGCCAGACGGCTGGACGGCCGCTTTCGAATCGCAAGGTTCGGGGGAGGAAAGTCCGGGCTCCACGGAAGCACGGTGCCGGATAACGTCCGGCGGGGGCGACCCTAGGGAAAGTGCCACAGAAAGCAAACCGCCCGCGCGACCTTCGGGTCCGGCGGGTAAGGGTGAAAGGGTGCGGTAAGAGCGCACCGCGTCGCCGGCAACGGGGACGGCACGGTAAACCCCACCGGGAGCAAGACCAAATAGGGGCGGCAGCTTCCCCGTTTCGACGGGGGACCAAACGCGCTTTCGCGTAGCCGCCCGGGTCGGTCGCGTGAGGCGTCCGGTAACGGACGTCCCAGATGAATGGTCGTCATCCGCTGAAAGGCGGATACAGAACCCGGCTTATAGGCCGTCTGGCGCTTTAATACCAAATATAGTCTTTAAATCGCGACCAATCGGCACAGAAGAGAAATCTCTCTTGTCTGCCGGGGCGCCGCCCCGCGCTCCGCCGCCGTCGATTCGCCTGCCCACGGCCATCCCATGCCGGCCCAGCACCGCCCAGCACGGCGAATGGCGGGCCTTGGCGCCCCTCATTGAGAACGCTTCAAGAACTTGATTCCAGGCACCTCGGCCGCATCAAAAGCCAACATTTCATTGAATCAATGGGTTGCAGCAACATCCTCGAGTACTTTGATAAAAACTTCGACAAATTGCCGAACGATGCGATTGGCCCATCGTTTTACTACGCATTACCATTGACGACCACCCCATCCCATGATATCCCATGAATACCCAATCCATGCCCTCCGGGGGCGGTCATGGCATGTGATGGGCGTCCATGTGGCGAAGGCGGGTGGGGGATGCGTCTTTTCCTTTCAACATTCACGAACAAGGTCGACAAGAAGGGTCGGGTCTCCGTCCCCGCGACCTTTCGTGCCGCCCTGGCCGCCCTCGCCGCCAATGGCTCCGCCTTCAATGGAATTGTCGCCTACCGCAGCTTCACCGCCCCCTGCATCGAGGGCTGCGGCATCGATTTCATGGAACGCCTGTCCGACAGCGCCCAGCAGCAATTCGACGCCTTCAGCCCCGAGGCGGACGACATCACCGCGCTGATTTTCGCCGATGCCCGCCAATTGCCCTGCGACCCCGAGGGCCGGGTGATGCTGCCCGAGGACCTCTTGGCCCATGCCGGGATCGGCGAGGGCGCCACCTTCGTCGGCAAGGGCGCCACCTTCCAGATCTGGGAACCCGAGGCCTATAAGCTGGTGGATGCCGAGGCCCGCGCCCGCGCGCTGCGCGACCGCCCCACCCTGCCCTTGAAGCCGCGCCCCCCGGTTTTGAGCGGAGGCGGCAATTGACTGGCTCGCCCCACATCCCCGTCCTGCTCGCCGAAGTCCTCGCCGCCCTCAGCCCCCGAGACGGCGAGATCCTGGTTGACGGCACCTTTGGCGCCGGTGGGTACACCAAGGCCCTGCTGGGTGCCGCCGCCTGCCGGGTGATCGCCATCGACCGCGACCCCAGCGCGGTGGCCCGTGGCCGCGAATTGGCCAGCCATTGGGATGGCCGCCTCGACGTGGTCGAGGGCCGCTTTGGCGATCTGGCCGATGTGCTGGCCACCCGTTCCATCGCCAGCATCGACGGCTTGGCGCTCGATATCGGGGTGTCGTCGATGCAGATCGACCAGGCCGAGCGCGGTTTCTCCTTCGCCAAGGACGGCCCGCTGGACATGCGCATGGGTGGCGACGGCCCCACCGCCGCCGATTTGGTCAACACCACCGACGAAACCGAGCTGGCCAATTTGATCTATCGCTACGGCGAGGAGCGCCTGAGCCGCCGCGTCGCCCACGGCATCGTCGATGCCCGCCGCACCGAGTCCTTCTCCCGCACCCTCCAGTTGGCCCGAGTGGTGCGCCGCGCCGTGCCCAAGTCCAAGGACGGCATCGACCCCGCCACCCGCACCTTCCAGGCGCTGCGCATCGCCGTCAACGACGAGTTGGGCGAGTTGGAGCGGGCGCTCCTTGCCGCCGAACAGGTGCTAGCGCCCGGCGGCCGGCTGGCAGTGGTGACCTTCCATTCGCTGGAAGACCGGGTGGTCAAGGACTTCCTCAAGGGCCGCAGCGGCGCCGCCGCCCAGCCCAGCCGCCATCTGCCGGCCGCCGCCACCGGCCCCGCGCCCAGTTTCACCCTGATGGCGAAGAAGGCCATCAGCGCCAGCGCCGAGGAATGCGCCAAGAACCCGCGCGCCCGCTCGGCCAAGTTGCGCACCGCGATGCGCACCAAAGCGCCACCCCATTCCAGTCCTGGAGGTTCGCCATGATCCGTGGACTCGTCGGCACCGTGCTGTGGAGCCTGCTGGCTGGCGCCGTCGGCATCGGCCTGTTCTTCGTTAAGCACGAGGTCAAGGACCTGGAATCCCGCCTAGCTGGCCTCAACCAGGACATCGCCCGCAATCAGGATGAAATGCACGTCCTCAAGGCCGAGTGGAGCTACCTGAACGATCCGGCCCGCCTGCGCGACCTGTCGGAGCGGCATCTCGGTATGCGCCCGATGGGCACCGGCCAGATTGCCACCCTGGACACCTTGCCGGGCGCGCCCTCCGACCTACCTGCTTTGGCCAGCACGCCAAAGTCTGACGCTCCGTCGGTGGCCAAGGCCGAATTCTCCGCCGGCCTCAAGCCCGAGCCGCGCCCCAGCCCGCAGCCCGCCCCCAAAACGCATTCGACGGTCCGGCCGCAATTGGCGGCCGACCTTCCCACCGGCCATGGGGAGGAACGGTGACATTATTTGGCACCAAGCGCCCGGCCGCCGGCATTCATGCCGGTGACGACCTCCAAGCCCGCTCGGGCGCCGTCCGCATCGACGGCGTCAGGATGCGGGCGCTGGAGACCGGCCGCACCCGCTTGGTCGCCGCCGCCACCGTTTTCTTCGCGGCCTATGCGGTGATCGCCGGCCGCATGATCGACGTGGCGGTGCTTGACCGCGGCCATGCCAAGCCGGTGCCCACGCCCTCCGCCCGCAGCGAACAGACCGATATCCAGCGCGCCGACATCCTTGATCGCAATGGCGTGATTCTGGCCACCAGCCTGCCGACAATGTCGCTGTACGCCCGCACCAACGAGGTGCAGAACGTCCAAGAGGCGGCAACCAAACTGCTGACGGTGTTGCCCGACCTCGACCGGGCGGAGATCGTCGATCACCTGTCCTCGGGAAAGGCCTTCGTCTATTTGCGGCGCAACCTGAAGCCGCATCAACAATACGACGTCAACGCTCTGGGGATTCCCGGCCTCTATTTTGAGAAGGGCGAGCGCCGGGTCTACCCCCACGGCAATCTGGTCGCCCATGTGGTCGGAATGACCGACCTCGACAACAAGGGCGTGGCGGGCCTCGAAAAGCGCTTCGACGGCAGCCTCCGGGCCAGCCACGAGCCTCTGCGCCTGGCGCTCGACGTGCGCATGCAAACGGTGGTGCGCAACGAGTTGGCCCGGACGGTGGCCGAATTCTCGGCGCTGGGCGGTGTCGGCCTGATCACCGACGTCCATACCGGCGAGATCGTCGCCATGGTCAGCCTGCCCGATTTCGATCCCAACGACCCGCCCTCGGCCGACGATCCCAAGATGTTCAATCGCGCCTCCAAGGGCGTGTACGAGATGGGTTCGACCTTCAAGCTGTTCAACACGGCGGCGGCGCTGGATTTCGGCACCTCGACCATGAATTCCAGCTACGACGCCCGTGGTGAATTCCACTACCACGATTCCACCATCCACGACGCCCATGGCGAGAATCGCTGGCTCAGCGTCGCCGAGGTGCTGATCCACTCCTCGAACATTGGCGCGGCGCGGATGGCGCTGGACCTCGGCACCGCCAACCAGCGCGCTTTCATGCAGCGGGTCGGCATGCTGAAGCCGAGTCTGGTGGAACTGCCCGAGATCGGCACCCCCCAGGTGCCCAACCCCTGGCGCGAGATCAACACCCTCACCATCGGCTTTGGCCACGGCATCGGCGTCACCCCGCTACATCTGATTTCCGGAGTGGCGGCCCTGGTCAATGGCGGCGAATACCGGCCGCCCACCCTGCTGATGCATGACGATCCGATACTCGGCGACCGGATCATCAAGAAGCGGACCTCCGAGCAGATGCGCCAGTTGATGCGCATGGTGGTCACCGAGGGAACCGGCAAATTTGCCGACGTTCCCGGCTATTTCGTCGGCGGCAAGACCGGGACCGCCGAAAAGGCCGCCAATGGCGGCTACAAAAAGAAGGCGGTGCTGTCTTCCTTCATCTCCGCCTTCCCGATCGAAGACCCCCGGTATTGCGTGCTGATCATGGTCGATGAGCCGCAGGGGACCAAGGAAAGCCACGGCTTCATCACCGCCGGCTGGACGGCCGCGCCCGCGGTGGCGCGAGTGATTGGGCAGATCGCCCCGATGGCCAATCTTCTGCCGCACCGTGAAATGCAAGCGCCCGCCGGCCGAAACATCGTCAATAGCAACGGGAGCAAAGAAGTTGCCGAGGTCGAGTGACATGCACGGAACGGCGATCCTGCCGGCCGGGCTCGACCTGGCCGGACTGACCGCTGATTCGCGGCGGGTGAAGCCGGGTTTCCTGTTCGCCGCCCTACCCGGAGCGAAGGCGGACGGCCGCGCCTTCATCGCCGACGCCATCGCCAAGGGCGCAGTGGCGGTACTGGCCGAACCGGGCGCCCAGGTGCCGGACGGCACACTCCTGATCACCGATCTGAATCCCCGCCGCCGCTTCGCCCAGATGGCCGCCGCTTTCCATCGGCGCCAGCCCGAAACCATGGTGGCGGTAACCGGAACCAACGGCAAAACCTCGACCGCCGAATTTTGCCGCCAGATATGGACCCGGCTGGGCCGGCACTCGGCCTCGATTGGCACGCTGGGCGTCATCGCCAAGGGCTGGAACAATCAAGGTGGCCTCACCACCCCCGACCCCGAGGCGCTGCACGCCACCTTGGCGGCGTTGACCGAATTCGGCATCACCCATGCCTGCATGGAGGCCTCCAGCCATGGCCTCAGCCAATATCGCCTCGACGGCGTGCATTTGAAGGCCGCCGCCTTCACCAACCAAAGCCGCGACCACCTCGATTATCACCTCGATATGGAGGATTACGCGCGGGCCAAACTGCGGCTGTTTTCGGAACTGCTTCCGACCGACGGAACCGCCGTGATCAACGCAGATTCCCATCTCGGCGGCCGGGTGGCCGAAGTGGCGGCGACGCGCGGCCACAAGATTTTGAGCTTCGGTCGCGCCGGCAAGGAGATCCGCCTGGTCGATTTGGTCCCGGCAGCGGACGGCCAGACCCTGACTCTCGACCTGCTGGGCCGGATTACTCGCATCCGCCTGCCGTTGGCCGGCGCGTTCCAGGCCTCCAACGCCCTGGCCGCGCTCGGTCTGCTAATCGCTTGCGGCGCCGACCCGCTGGCCGCCTCCGAGGCCTTGGAACATCTGGACGGCGTACCCGGCCGGCTGCAAAAGGTGGCCGAGCGGGCCTCGGGTGCCGGCATCTATGTCGATTACGCCCATACCCCCGACGCCCTCGAAACCGTGCTGACCGCGCTGCGCCCCCACGCCGCCCACCGTTTGGTGGTGGTGTTCGGCTGCGGCGGTGATCGCGATCCCGGCAAACGCTCCCAGATGGGGGCCATCGCCGCCCGCCTGGCCGATCTGGTCTTCGTCACCGACGACAATCCACGCGGCGAAGACCCGGCGACGATCCGCCACGCCATCCTCGCCGCCTGCTCGGGCGCCACTGAAATCGCCGATCGCGGCCAGGCCATTCACGAGGCGGTTTGGCGGCTGGGTCAAGGCGACCTGCTGGTTTTGGCCGGAAAGGGCCATGAGCGCGGCCAGATCGTCGGCGAGATGGTGCTGCCCTTCGACGATGCCGAACACGCCCGTCAGGCGGTGGCCAAGGTCGATGGAGGCCGGCCATGAGTCTGTGGACCGCCGAGGAAGCCCGAATCGCCACCAACGGTCGCCTCAACGGCGCCGCCGCCTGGTCGGCCGAAGGCGTATCCATCGACAGCCGCACGGTCGCCCCCGGCGACCTGTTCGTGGCCCTGGTCGGCCCCAACCATGACGGCCACGACTGGGTGGCCCAAGCCCTGGCGGCGGGCGCGGTCGCCGCCATGGTCCACCGTATTCCCGAGGGTTTGCCGGCCGACGCGCCGCTCTTGGTGGTCGAGGACACGTTGAAAGGCCTGGAAGGGCTCGGTATCGCCGCCCGCAACCGCTCGGCAGCCCGCATCGTCGCCGTCACCGGCTCGGTCGGCAAAACCGGCACCAAGGAAATGCTGGCGCTGACGCTTGCCGCCCAGGGGCCGACCCATGCCAGCGTCGGCAGTTTCAACAATCACTGGGGCGTGCCGCTGTCGCTGTCGCGCCTGCCCGCCGACGCCCGCTTCGCCATTTTCGAGCTGGGCATGAACCATCCCGGCGAGATCACGCCGCTGGTCCGGATGACCCGCCCCCATGTGGCGATCATCACCACCGTCGAAGCGGTCCATACCGCCTTCTTCACCGGCACCGAGCAGATCGCCGACGCCAAGGCGGAAATCTTCCTGGGGTTGGAACTCGATGGCGTGGCGGTGCTGCCGCGCGACAATCCCCATTTCCGCCGCCTGGCGATGGCCGCCCGCGATGCCGGCATCCGCACCATCTTCGGCTTCGGCAACCATATCGATTCCGAGGCCCGGCTGCTTGATTGCGGCCTCGATCCCGCTTCGACGGCGGTGTTCGCCCTGGTCCACGACGAGCCGCTCGCCTATCGCCTTGGGGTGCCGGGGCGCCACTGGGCGGTCAATTCTCTGGCGGTGCTGCTGGCGGTGGGCGCATTGGGTGCCGATATCGGCGCCGCCACAGCCGCCCTCAAGAGCATGGCGCCGCCCAAGGGACGCGGGGAGCGCAGCCGCATCAGCGTCAATGGCAGCGACATCGAACTGGTCGATGAAAGCTACAACGCCAGCCCGGTGTCGATGCGCGCCGCGCTCGCCACCCTCGCTGCGGCCAAGCCGGCCAAGGGCGCCCGGCGCATCGCCGTCCTTGGCGACATGCTGGAATTGGGCGACCAGGCGGCCGAGCTGCATGCCGGCCTGGCCGAGACGGTGGAGCAATGGGGCATCGATCTGGTGTTCGCCGCCGGCCCGCTGATGACCAATCTTTTCGAGCGCTTGCCGCCCCCGCGGCAGGGCGCTCATGCCGCCGATTCGGCCGCTCTGGCGCCGCTGGTCAAGGCGGCGTTGCAAGCCGGCGATGTGGTGATGGTGAAGGGCTCGGCGGGCAGCCGCATGGGCCGGGTGGTCAAATCCTTGAGTGAAGGGTGATTGCGGCAGATGCTTTACAACCTGCTCTATCCGCTGGCCGATGAGATCCCGGTCTTCAACCTGTTCAAGTACCTGACCTTCCGGACGGGCGGCGCGGTGCTGACCGCCCTGATCGTCGCCTTCGTGGTCGGCCCCGGCCTGATCCGTTGGCTGCGCAAGTGGCAGAAGCAGGGGCAGCCAATCCGCTCGGACGGCCCGGAAAGCCACCTGCTGACCAAGAAGGGCACGCCCACCATGGGCGGCTTCCTGATCCTGATCGCCCTGGTGGTCGCCACCCTGCTTTGGGCCGATTTGCGCGATCATTACGTCTGGATCGTGTTGCTGGTAACCCTGTCCTACGGTCTGATCGGCTTCCTCGACGACTTCCTCAAGGTGTCGAAGAAGAACCCCAAAGGCCTGTCCGGCAAGATGAAACTGGTCGCCCAGATCGGCATCGGCCTGGGAGCGGCTTTGTGGGTGCTGGCGATCCAGCGCGAACCCCTGGCCGGCGCCCTGGCGGTGCCGTTCTTCAAGCACGTGCTGGTCCAGCTTGGCTGGTTCTACCTGCCCTTCGTGGTGCTGGTGGTGGTTGGTTCGTCCAACGCCGTCAACCTCACCGACGGCCTCGACGGCCTGGCCATCGTCCCGGTGATGATCGCTGCCGGCGCCTTCGCGGTGATCTCCTATCTGGTCGGCCATGCCGTCTACGCCAATTACCTGCAAATCAATTACGTCCAAGGCTCGGGCGAACTGGCGGTGTTCTGCGGCGCCCTGGTCGGAGCCGGGCTGGGCTTTTTGTGGTTCAACGCCCCTCCGGCCATGGTCTTCATGGGCGATACCGGCTCGCTCAGCATGGGCGGCGCGCTGGGCGCCATCGCGGTGGTGACCAAGCACGAGCTGGTGCTGGTGATCATCGGCGGCCTGTTCGTGCTGGAGACCGTTTCGGTGATCGTCCAGGTCGCCTCCTACAAGCTGACCGGCAAGCGGGTCTTCCGCATGGCGCCCCTTCACCATCATTTTGAAAAAAAGGGCTGGGCCGAACCGACTGTCGTTATTCGCTTCTGGATCATCGCCAGCATCCTGGCCCTGATCGGCCTCTCGACCTTGAAGCTGAGGTGAGACGGCAATGATCGACACCTCGTTCCTCCAAGGCCAGACCGCCGCGGTGATGGGGCTCGGTAAATCCGGGACCGCCACGGTGACGGCGCTTGCCCTGGGCGGCGCCCGTGTCTGGGCCTGGGACGATGTGGCGGCGACCCGCGAGCGGGCGGCGGCGGCAGGTGTGCCGATCGTCGATCTGGCCCAAGCCGACTTTTCCCAGGTATCGCTGCTGGTGTGGAGTCCGGGCATCCCCCACCGCTTTCCCCAGCCCCATCCAGTGGCCGAGAAGGCACGCGCCCTTGGCATTGAGCCGGTCTGCGACGTGGAAATCCTGGCCCGCGCCCGGCCCGACGCCCACGTTCTGGCGGTCACCGGCACCAACGGCAAATCGACCACCACCACCTTGTTGGCCCATATCGAGACCGTCGCCGGACGCCAGGTCGCGGCGGGCGGCAATCTCGGCACTCCGGCCCTTGACCTGCCCGAACCCGGTGCAGAAGGCCGCCTGGTGCTGGAACTCAGTTCCTACCAGTTGGAACTGGTCCCTTCGCTGCGGCCAGACGGCGCCATCCTGCTCAACATCACCCCCGACCATCTCGGCCGCCATGGCGGCATGGACGGCTACATCGCCGCCAAGCGGCGGCTGTTCGATCATATGAAGCCGGGTGCCACCGCCGTGGTGGGAGTGGATGACGAGGCTTGTGCCGCCATCGCCACCGACTTGACCGCCTCGGGCCTGCGCGTGGTGCAGATTTCTGCCGAGCGCCGGCTTGATCGCGGCGTCTCGGCCCACGATGGCACGCTCCGCGTAGACGGTGTCGCCCTTCTCGATCTGACCACTCTCCCCCGCCTGCCCGGCCGCCATAACTGGCAGAACGCCTGCGCCGTCACCGCCATGGCACTCGCCGACGGCATCGACGGCGCAGTGATCGCCAAAGCGCTGGCCAGCTATCCCGGCCTGGCCCACCGTCAAGAACTGGTGGCGACCGTCAAAGGGGTCGCCTATGTCAACGATTCCAAGGCGACCAACGCCGACGCCGCCGAAAAGGCCCTGGTCTGTTACGACCGGGTGCTGTGGATCATCGGTGGTCAGGCCAAGGAAGGCGGCATCACCTCGCTGGTCCGCCACTTCCCCCGTGTCGCCCACGCCTTCCTGATCGGTGAGGCTGCCGGTGTTTTCGCCGCCACCCTGGCCGGCAAGGTGCCCTTCACCCAATGCGGCACCCTGGAGGACGCGGTGGAATTGGCCCATGGCATGGCTCGGCCGGGCGACACCGTGCTGCTGTCGCCGGCCTGCGCCTCGTGGGATCAATTCAAGAGCTTCGAGCATCGTGGCGAAGTGTTCCGCACCCTGGTGACCGCCCTGGATCAAGGGAGGGCGGCATGAGCTTCGGACGCACCGACACATCGACCGTAGGCCGCTGGTGGTGGACCGTTGATCGCTGGTCCATCGCCGCCCTGTTTGGCCTGATCGGCATCGGCATCCTGTTGACCCTGGCGGCCAGCCCGGCGGTGGCCGAGCGCATCGGTGCCGATTCCTTCCATTTCGTCCGCCGCCAATTCGCCTTCCTGGTGCCGGCGCTGGTGGTGATGCTGTCGGTGTCGCTGTTGAGCCCGCGCCAGGTGCGCCGGCTGGCGGTGCTTGGATTGCTCTGCGCCCTGACGATGATGCTGGCGGTGCTGTTTCTGGGCGCCGAGGTCAAGGGCGCCACCCGCTGGCTCAACATCGCCGGCCTGTCGATCCAGCCCTCGGAATTCGCCAAGCCGACCTTCGCGGTGGTCGCCGCCTGGATGTTCGCCGAGGCCAGGCTATCGCCGGGCTTCCCCGGCAAGGCCATCGCCACCGGGCTTTACGGGGTGACCGCGATCCTGCTGCTGGCCGAACCCGATGTCGGCCAGACCCTGATCATCTCGTCGATCTGGGGCGCCGAATTCTTCCTTGCCGGTCTGCCCATGCTGCTGGTCGGCGGACTGGCGGTGCTGGGCGTGTGCGGCGGGGTGGGCGCCTATCTGGTGTTCCCCCATGTGCAAAGCCGGGTGGCCCGCTTCCTCGATCCGCAATCGGGCGACGCCTATCAGGTCAGCACCGCGCTGAGTGCCTTCCGCCATGGGGGCATCTTTGGCACCGGCCCCGGCGAGGGTCACCTCAAACTAGTGCTGCCCGACGCCCATACCGATTTCATCCTGGCGGTGGCCGGCGAGGAATTCGGGGTGCTGCTGTGCTTGGCGGTGTTGGCTTTGTTCGCCTTCATCGTGTTGCGCGGCTTCTCGCGGCTGATGCGCGAAGACAATTTGTTCGTGGTCCTGGCCGCCTCGGGCCTGTTGGTCCAGTTCGGCCTGCAGGCGATGGTCAACATGGCCTCGACCCTGCGGCTGATGCCGACCAAGGGCATGACCCTGCCGTTCATCTCCTATGGCGGCTCGTCGATGCTGGCGCTGGCTCTGGGCATGGGCATGGCGCTGGCGCTGACCCGTAAGCGCTATGGCGGCGAGGGGGTGGAGCGATGAGCCCGAACACCCGCCCGCTGGTCGTCCTTGCCGCCGGTGGCACCGGCGGCCACGTCTTCCCCGCCGAAGCCCTGGCCACGACCCTGCTGGAGCGCGGCTACCGTTTGGCCCTGGTCACCGACCGCCGTGGCCAGTCCTATGGTGGGACTCTGGGCCAACTTGACACCCACCGGATCGCCGCCGGTGGCGTCACTGGGCGCGGCAAGTTGGCGAGCTTGCGCGCCCTGGCCGAAATCGGAATTGGCATGCTCCAGGCCCGCCTGTTGCTGGCCCGGCTCAAGCCGGCGGTGGTGGTCGGCTTTGGCGGCTACGCCTCGGTGCCGACCATGGTGGCGGCCAGCCTGCGGGGTATCGCCACCGCCATCCACGAACAGAACGCGGTGCTGGGCCGCGCCAACCGCCTGTTGGCCCCCCGGGTGCGCCGAGTCGCCACCTCCTACGCCTATGTTGCCCATATCGACGAGCGCCTGACCGCCAAGGTGGTTCATACCGGCATGCCGGTCCGCGCCGCCGTCGCCGCTCTGCGCGGCACCAAATACCCGTCCCTGGGCGCAACCGATCCGCTGCGGCTGTTGGTGCTGGGCGGCAGCCAGGGGGCGCGAGTGCTCTCCGAAGTTATCCCGGCCGCGATCGCCTTGCTGCCCGAATCCCTGCGCGGCCGGCTGGAGATCAGCCAGCAATGCCGGCCCGAGGACCTCGACGCGGTGCGCGAGGCCTATGGTGACGCCAACATCGCCGCCACCCTGGAAAGCTTCTTCACCGATGTGCCCGAGCGGATGAGCGCCGCCCATCTGGTGATCGCCCGCTCCGGCGCCTCGACCGTGGCCGAACTGACCGCTTTGGGGCGACCGTCCATCCTGGTGCCCTATCCCCACGCCACCGACGACCATCAGACCGCCAACGCCCATGCCGTCGATGACGTCGGGGCCGCTTGGCTGATGCCGCAAACCGCCTTCACTCCCGAGGCGTTGGCGACCCGTCTCGAATCCCTGTTCACCCAACCGGGCACTTTGGTCCGAGCGGCGGAATGCGCCAGCGCCGCCGCCCGCCCCGATGCCGCATCCCGCCTCGCCGACTTGGTCGCCGAACTGCTGGGATCAACCCAGGAGTCGCCATCATGAGGACGATGCCGCTGTCCATCGGCACCATCCATTTCGTCGGTATTGGCGGCATCGGCATGTCCGGCATCGCCGAAATCCTGCACAACCTCGGCTATTCGGTGAGCGGCTCGGACATCGCCGACAATTATAACGTCGAGCGCCTGCGCAAGATGGGCATCGCCATCGCCATCGGCCATGCCGCCGCCAATCTGGCCGATGCCGGCGTGGTGGTGGTGTCGTCGGCGGTCAAGGCCGACAACCCGGAACTGGTGGCCGCCCGCGCCCGGCTGGTGCCGGTGGTGCGCCGGGCCGAAATGCTGGCCGAGCTGATGCGGCTGAAATATGCCATCGCCATCGGCGGCACCCACGGCAAGACGACCACCACCTCGCTGATCGCCACCGTGTTCGAGGCAGCCGATCTCGATCCAACGGTGATCAATGGCGGCATCATCAACGCCTACGGCACCAACGCTCGGCTGGGCGATAGCGATTGGATGGTGGTCGAGGCCGACGAATCCGACGGCAGCTTCACCAAGCTGCCCTCGACGGTGGCGGTGGTGACCAACATCGACGCCGAGCACATGGACCATTACGGCACCTTCGACAAATTGCGGGACGCCTTCCGCACCTTCGTCGAAAACATCCCCTTCTACGGCTTCGCTTGCCTGTGCGTCGATCACCCCGAGGTCCAGGCGCTGATGCCCAAGGTGCAGGATCGCAGGATCGTCACCTACGGCTTCAGCCCCCAGGCCCTGGTGCGGGCGATCAACCTCAAGGCCGAAAAGGGCGGGGTCCGCTACGACGTGGTGGTGACCAACCGCAACAGCGGCAAAGGCCGATTGATCGCCGACCTGTTCCTGCCGATGTTCGGCGAGCACAACGTCCAGAACTCGCTGGCGGCGGTGGCAGTGGCGGGCGAACTGGGCCTGAGCGACGAGGTGGTTCGCACCGCCCTTGCCGGCTTCGCCGGCGTGAAACGCCGCTTCACCAAGACCGGCGAGGCCAAGGGCGTCACAATCATCGACGATTACGGTCACCACCCGGTCGAGATTGCCGCGGTCCTCAAGGCCGCGCGCTCGGCCAGCACCGGCAGCGTCATCGCGGTAGTGCAGCCGCACCGCTTCTCGCGGCTGGCCAATCTATTCGAACAATTCTGCACCTGCTTCAACGACGCCGACACGGTGATCGTCGCCGACGTCTACCCGGCCGGCGAAGCGCCTCTTCCTGGCATCGACAAGGACGCCCTGGTCAAGGGCTTGCAGGAACACGGCCATCGCCATGCGGCCGCACTCGCCACGCCGAAGGACCTGGCCGCCCAGGTGGCCGCCATCGCCAAGCCTGGCGACATGGTGGTCTGTCTCGGCGCCGGCAGCATCTCGACCTGGGCCCATGCCCTGCCCGGCGAATTGGAGGCGATCACCCAATGATCTCCGCCGCCCGCCCCCTCGCCGATTGGATCGACCGGCTGCCGCCGGTGCGCGGTCGCGTCGTGCGCGATGCGCCGTTGGGCGGGCTGACTTGGTTCCGCGTCGGTGGTCCGGCCGAGTTGCTGTTCCGTCCGGCCGATACCGACGACCTGGCCATCTTCCTGACCGCCCTGCCAGACGACGTGCCGGTCACGGTGATTGGCGTCGGCTCCAATCTGCTGATCCGCGATGGCGGCGTGAAGGGCGTGGTGATCCGCCTGACCGGCCCCTTCGCCGAACTGACCATCGTCGATTCGGTGGTCCAGGCGGGAGCGGCGGCGCTCGATATGACGGTGGCGACGACCGCTCGGGAAGCCTCGCTGGCCGGGCTGGAATTCCTTTCCGGCGTTCCCGGCACCATCGGCGGCGCGCTCCGGATGAATGCCGGCGCCTTCGGTGGCGAGATGAAGGACGTCACCCTGGCCGCCACCGCCATGGACCGCTCGGGCCGCCTGCACCACCTCACTCCGGCCGAACTCGGTTTCGGCTATCGGAGCTGCCAGGTGCCGGATTCCTGGATCTTCCTGGGCGCGATGCTCCAGGGCAAAGCCGGCGACAAGGACGCCATTTCGGCCCGCATGGCCGATATCCGCACCGCCCGCGAGGCGGCCCAGCCGACCCGCGCCCGCACCGGCGGCTCGACCTTCGCCAATCCGCCGGGCGGCAAGGCTTGGGAATTGATCGACCGCGCCGGCTGCCGTGGCCTGGTTCGGGGCGGCGCCATGATCAGCGAAAAGCATTGCAACTTCCTGATCAACACCGGCGACGCCACCGCCTCCGACATCGAAGACCTGGGCGAAGAGGTACGCCGTCGCGTGCTCGAAAGCTCAGGGATCGACCTGCACTGGGAAATCCGCCGTATCGGCGTCAGAGGAGATGTGTCGTGAGCAAGCGTGTCACCGTCCTGATGGGGGGAGCGTCGGCCGAGCGCGAGGTGTCGCTGCGATCGGGCGCCGCCGCCGCCTCCGCCTTGGCCGAGGCCGGTTACACCGTCGCCACCCTGGATATCGGCCGCGATCCCGCCGAGCTGGCAGCCAAGGTCGCGGCAAGCGGCGCCGAGGTGGTGTTCAACGCCCTGCATGGCCGCTTCGGCGAGGATGGCTGCGTCCAGGGCGTGCTCGATCTGATGGGGATGCCCTACACCCATTCCGGCCTGCTGGCTTCGGCGGCGGCGATGGACAAGGCCTTCGCCCGCCGGCTGTTCGCCACCGCCGGTATTCCGGTGGCCGAGGGACGCGTCGTCGCCAAGGGCGAGGCCCCGCCGCTGCCGCGCCCCTATGTGGTCAAGCCGATCAACGAAGGCTCGTCGGTCGGCGTCTACATCGTCCGCGACGACTCCCCCCTTTCGCCCCTGGAAAGCTGGCCGTTCGAAGCCAATCATGTGCTGGTCGAGTCCTTCATTCCCGGCCGCGAGCTGACCGTGGCGGTGATGGGAGACCGCGCGCTGGGCGTGTTGGAAATCACCTCGGAGCGCGGCTTCTACGATTACGAGGCCAAATACGCCCCCGGCGGCTCACGCCATTTGACGCCGGCCCCTCTGCCCGAAGCCGATTACGCCGAGGCCTGCCGCCTGGCTCTGGCCGCCCATCAGGTCTTGGGCTGCAGGGGCGTGTCGCGGGCCGATCTGCGCTACGACGACACCCGTCCCGGCGAGGCTCCCCGCCTCTACCTGCTGGAGGTCAACACCCAGCCCGGCATGACTGCGACCTCGCTGGTTCCCGAGATCGCCGCCCATTGTGGCATCAGCTTTCCCGATCTGGTCCGTTGGATGGTGGAGAACGCAACATGCGACGGATGAGCGCCACCGACATCGTCATCACCGCCGACGACCGGCCCGGCGCATTCAGCGACCGCGCCGCGACTCGCGCCACGGCCGAGCCCAAGGTGCCCAAGACGAAAAAGGCCCGGACCCGCAAGCCGCCGCGGCCGCCGCTACTGGCGCTTTCCCCGGTGCAAAAGGCCGCCGCCATCGGCGTCGCCACCGTCGCGGTGGTGGTCGGCTCGGCGGTGCTGTGGCATTCCGGCGCGCCGCAGCGCATGGGCCGCGCCACGCTGCACAGCGTGCTGGACGGCACCGCCCGGATCGGCCTCAAGGTCGATGAAATCACCGTCACTGGCCGCAACCGCACCATCGACGGCGACGTCATCGCCGCGCTGGGAATCCGCATCGGCGACCCCATCCTCGGCATCGACATCGACGACGCCCGCGACCGGCTGGAGGCGCTGCCGACGGTGCGCGCCGCAGCGATCCAACGCCGCCTGCCCGGCTCGCTCCGGGTGGTGATCGCCGAGCGCCAGCCGGTGGCGCTGTGGCAGCATGACGGCGAATTCGTCCTGGTCGATCGCGACGGTCACCAGATCCCCGGCGCCATCGACGGCTTCGAGGACCTGCTGCTGGTGGTCGGCGACGGCGCCCCTACCGCCGCCTCGGACCTGTTGGAAATGCTGGCCACCGAACCCAAGCTCGGGCCTCGGGTCAAGGCGGCGGTGCGGGTCGGCGCGCGACGCTGGGACCTGCGCCTGGACAACGCCGTCACCGGACTGGAAGCCAAGCTGCCGGAAGAGAACGCCGAAGCCGCCTGGCACCATCTGGCCCAATTGGAGGGCGACAAGGGACTGACCCAACGCCGGGTCACCATGATCGACCTGCGCCTGGCCGACCACATGCTGGTCAAGACCGAGCAGACCTCCGCCCACCACAAGGACAATGGAGCCTGATGGTGACGCGCAACGGACTCATCGCCGCATTGGATATCGGCAGCACCAAGGTGTGCTGCTTCATCGCCGCCATGCAAGATGACGGCACGCCCCGCATCGCCGGCATCGGCCACCAAGTGTCGCGCGGCATGCGCGGCGGCGCGGTGGTCGATATGGAGAATCTCGAGCACTCGATCCGCGCCGCCGTCGAAGCTGCCGAGGAGATGGCCAATGGCCGCATCAAGGCGGTTTTGGTCAATATCTCCGGCGGCCAGCCGACCTCGGCCAGCGTCAAGGTCGAGGTGGCGATGAACGGCCATCCGGTCAACGAAGCCGATCTTAGGCGCATGCTCGACCACGGCCGCGCCCACCACGACGCCCCCGACCGCGATTTGCTGCACGCCATCCCGGTGGCCTACACCATCGACGGCAATGAGGGTATCAAAGACCCCTGCGGCATGTACGGCGACCGCCTGGGCGTGGCTATCCACGTCATTTCAGCCGCCAACGGCCCGCTACGCAACCTGGCCACGGTGGTCAATCGCTGCCATCTCGACATTGAGGCCCGCGTAGTCTCGCCCTACGCCTCGGGCCTGGCTTGCCTGGTCGAGGACGAGCGCGATTTGGGGGTCACCTGCATCGACATGGGCGGCGGCACCACCTCGATCGCGGTGTTCCTGGCCGGACAATTGGTCCACACCGAGGTGATCCCGGTGGGCGGCCAGCATGTCACCAGCGACATCGCCCGTGGCCTGTCCACCCCGGTGGTCTACGCCGAGCGGCTGAAGACGCTGTACGGCTCGGCCATCCCATCCCCGGCCGACGACCGCGAAATGCTGAAGGTGCCCCTGGTCGGCGAGAGCGAGGACGGCGCCGCCAATCAAGTGGCGCGCTCGCTGCTGATCCAGATCATCCAGCCCCGCCTGGAGGAAACCTTCGAGCTGGTGCGCACCCACCTGGAACAGGGTGGTTTCGACAAGCTGGCCGGGCGCCGCGTGGTGCTGACCGGCGGCGCCAGCCAAATGCAGGGTGTGCGCGATCTCGCCGCCCTGGTGCTCGACAAGCAGGTGCGGCTCGGCCGCCCCGTCGCTTTCCAAGGTCTGCCCGAAGCCACGGGCGGCCCCGCCTTCTCCACCTGTGCCGGCCTCATCCGCTACGCCATCCTCCACCAGCCCGCTTCGGCGCGCGGACGGAAGACGGCCTCTGGCGATGAGCAGGCATCGGGGTTTGGGCGGATCGGTCAATGGCTGAAGAAGAATTTTTGATTGAGTTCCAGTAAGGCCGAAAACGGCCAAGACAGCGCGGAGAAACAACCATGGCTTTGAGTTTCCTTCCCGGAGCTCCCCACGAGCTCAAGCCCCGAATCACCGTCATCGGCGTCGGCGGAGCCGGCGGCAATGCCGTCAACAACATGATCGCCTCGCGGCTTGAAGGCGTCGAATTCATCGTCGCCAATACCGACGCCCAAGGCCTGGCCGGCTCGCGCACCGAGAAGCGCATCCAGCTTGGCGTCATCGCGACCCAAGGCCTGGGTGCCGGCTCGCGTCCCGATATCGGCCGCGCCGCCGCCGAGGAAAGCATGGGCGAACTGACCGAGATGCTGGCCGGTTGCAACATGCTGTTCATCACCGCCGGCATGGGCGGCGGCACCGGCACCGGCGCAGGTCCGGTGATCGCCCGCGCCGCCCGTGAGATGGGCATCCTGACCGTCGGCGTGGTGACCAAGCCGTTCCACTTCGAGGGCGCGCACCGCATGCGTACCGCCGAGGCCGGCATCGAGGAGCTGTCGCAGATCGTCGATACCCTGATCATCATCCCCAATCAGAACCTGTTCCGGGTCGCCACCGAGCGCACCACCTTCGCCGACGCCTTCAAGATGGCCGACGATGTGCTGCATTCCGGCGTGCGCGGCGTCACCGATTTGATGGTGATGCCCGGCCTGATCAACCTTGACTTCGCCGATATCCGCACCGTGATGAGCGAGATGGGCAAGGCGATGATGGGCACCGGCGAGGCCGAGGGCGACAAGCGCGCCATCGAGGCCGCTGAAGCCGCCATCTCCAACCCGCTGTTGGACGACACCTCGATGAAGGGCGCCAAGGGGGTGTTGATCAACATCACCGGCGGCCTCGACATGACCCTGTTCGAAGTCGATGAAGCGGCCAACCGCATCCGCGACGAAGTCGATAGCGACGCCAACATCATCTTCGGCTCGACCTTCGACGAGAAGCTGAACGGCAAGATGCGGGTATCGGTGGTGGCCACCGGCATCGCCTCGGAAGCCGCCCAGCAACAGCCGCCCAAGGTAGTCAAGCTGGTCGATGTGGTCGCCTCGACCCAGGTTCCCAAGCCCCTGCCGCAGCACCAGGCCGTGACACGGCCGGTGACCCAGATGCAGGCGCCGTTCCGTCCCGCCGTGACCGCCGCTCCGACGGCCGCCCGCGCCCCCGTCGCCCCGGCGGTCGCGCGCCCGGCCGAGCGCTACGAGGAAGAGGAGATGGACCTGTCCCCGGCTCCCCGGATCGAACCTGCTCCCCGCATGGAGCCGGCGCCCCGCGCCGAGCACAACGCGTTCCGAGCCGAACCGACCATCGGCCGTGCCGCCCTGCCTCAGCGCGAGCACAGTATGGAGACCATGAGCCAAGCGGTCAGCGCCATCAGCGAAGCCGCGATGGCCACCCCCGCCGCCCCGGCCCCGCAACCGCAGACCAGCTACGAACCGCCCAAGCGGGCCGCGTCGCTGTTCGATCGGCTGGTGTCGCGGCGTCCCGCCGCCTCGCGCGAGCTGCCGCCGGCCCCGGCGCCGCAGCCGCAACCCCAGCCGCGTAGCGTCGAACCCCGCCGCGACCTTGGCTCGGCCGGCCAAAGCGACGACCTCGACATCCCGGCCTTCCTCCGTCGCCAGGCCAACTGAGCGACGAGAGCGAAGGACGGTTCCGCGCTGAATACCACCTTCGGGCCCGGCCACGCCGGCCGGGCCCGGTTTTTCTTCGGCCACGAAGCCTAAGGCCGCTCGGCGCGATTTGGGATCGCGTCCCGCCGATTTGATTCACGCAAAGCGCAAAGAGACAGATCACGCCCCCTCGCGCGTCATCCCGACGAAGGAGGGATCCCATCCTGGCGCGATGTGTCAGAATTCCCCCCGTCATGCCAGGAAGAGATCCCTCGGCTGCGCTCGGGATGACCAGAATTGATCGGCTCCACCGAACCCTTCGCGCTTTTGCGGCTTCGCGTGCCCAAAAATTGAACCCGACAGCTGTGGGGCAAGCCCGGCCATGACGCGGCAGCACGAGATGCCATCGGTGTGATGGGTGACCGGATAGGCGCGGCGGTCTCGTTCGGCCGCTTGATCGGCCCCCCCTCCGAGCGCCAATGATCAAGCCGTAACAAACCGAAACAATGATTGATTTGAGGGCTGGAGGTCCGGCTGGTAGACCTTGACCGTCGAAATGTCCCCGCCGCTGGTGTTCCTCTTCACCAGGCCGGTTTGGGGAGGAGACAAGGGGAAGTTCGCGTGAAGCACATGGCCGCCGATGTATTCGCCTCCATCAAGACCCGCCCCGACTTCTCCGATTCCTCCGCGACCCGGCAGCGCACCCTGAAGACCAGCATCGGCTGCACCGGGGTTGGGCTGCATTCCGGCACCAAGATGACCATGGTACTGCATCCGGCAGAGCCCGATACCGGCATCCGCTTCCGTCGCATCGACGTTTCCGGCAAGGGCGCGGTGATTCCCGCCCTGTGGTCCAGCGTCGGCGACACCCGCATGAACACCACCCTGACCAATGACGAGGGCGTGGTGGTCGGCACCGTCGAGCATCTGATGAGTGCTCTGGCCGGCATGGGTATCGATAATTGCCTAATCGAGATCAACGGCCCCGAAGTGCCGGTGATGGACGGCTCCGCCGCCCCCTTCCTGTTCCTGATCGAATGCGCTGGCGTGACCGAGCAGGCCGCCGCCCGTCGCGCCGTGCGGGTGCTGAAGCGGATCGTGGTCAAGGATGGCGACCGCGTTGTCTCGCTGACCCCTTCGGCCGGTAGCTCGCTGCGCTTTGAGATCGATTTCGAAAGCCAGGCCATCGCCCGCCAGGAAATTTTCGTCAATCTCGGCCGCGGCTCGTTCAAGACCGAAATCGCCCGCGCCCGCACCTTCGGCTTCGAGCAGGAAGTGGCGATGCTGCGCGCCGCCGGCTTGGCCCGGGGTGGCTCGCTCGATAACGCGGTGGTGATCGATTCGACCGGCACCCGCGTCCTCAACGACGACGGCCTGCGCTACACCGATGAGTTCGTCCGTCACAAGGTGCTGGACGCGGTCGGCGACCTCTATCTGGCCGGCGCTCCGATCATCGGCCATTTCCACGGTGTTCGCTCGGGCCACGCGCTGACCAACAAGCTGCTGCGCACTCTGTTCGCCGATCCCACCGCCTGGACCTATAGCGGCATTGGCGCCAACGCGCCCTATGCTCCGCTGCCCGAGCGTTCGGCTCTCAGCGCCTGAATGCGCTTCGGCGGCGCAGGCGCTTGCCTCTTCCCCCGGCCTGCGGCCGTGCTATAGTCCCGTCCGCATGGGACCAGCCGGTGTATCGAACCCAATGATCAAAGTGTTTACGCCCGCCCGGCGCCGTCTGACCGGGGCCATCTTCCTCGCCGCCCTGGCGTTGGCCGCCTGTTCGGACAAAAAGGAGGACGGCTATAAGGATCGCGCCGTCGAAGACCTCTATAACGAGGCGATGGACGACCTCGATTCCGACGAATACACCAAGGCGGCCAAGGCCTTCGACGAGGTTGAGCGCCAACATCCCTATTCCGTATGGGCAACCAAGGCTCAGTTGATGGGCGCCTATGCCTATTACGAGCGCAACAAGTACGACGACGCCATCGTGGCCCTGGACCGCTATATCCAGCTTCATCCCGGCAACGCCGACACGCCCTACGCCTATTACCTCAAGGGCCTGTGCTACTACGAGCAGATCGCCGACGTCGCCCGCGACCAGAAAATGACCGAGCAGGCGCTGAAAGCGCTGCAGGAAGTGGTTGATCGCTTCCCGGCCAGCCCCTATGCCCGCGACGCCAAGCTGAAGGTCGATCTTGCCCGCGATCACATGGCCGGCAAGGAAATGGCCGTTGCCCGCTATTACCAGCGCAAGGGCCAATATCTGGCCGCGATCAACCGCTACAAGGTGGTGGTCGAGCAATACCAGACCACCACCCACGTGGCCGAGGCGCTGCATCGCCTGGTCGAAGTCTATCTGGCGCTGGGAATGGATGACGACGCCCAGCGCACCGCCGCCGTGCTGGGGCATAACTTTCCTGGCGGCGAATGGTATCAGGACAGCTATTCCCTGCTCACCACCGGCCGCTCCTCCTCGGTCAAGGCCGAGGAAGCGTGGTATGGCTGGGTCCCCGGTCTGAGTTCCCCCGCCGCGCCGCCACCGGCCGCCGCCCCCATCAGGCGCGAGCAGCCGAGTTGGTTTAGTTGGTGGTGAGACCATGCTGGTCTCGCTGGCGATCCGCGACGTCGTCCTGATCGAACGACTGGACCTGGCCTTCGACGGCGGATTATCGGTGTTCACTGGCGAAACCGGCGCCGGCAAATCGATCCTGCTGGATTCGCTCGGCTTGGTTCTTGGCGCCCGAGCCGATTCCGGGCTGGTCCGCCACGGCCAACCGCAGCTTGCCGTCACCGCCCAGATTGACCTTTCCCCCGCCCACCCCGCCCGCGCCCTGCTAGCCGAGCAGGGCATCGCCGCCGAATCCGAATTGGTGCTGCGCCGGGTGGTCACCGCCGATGGCCGCTCGCGCGCCTTCGTCAACGATCAGCCGGTGTCTGTCGGGCTATTGCGGCAGATTGGCGATGGATTGGTGGAGATTCACGGCCAGTTCGAAAGTCATGGACTCCTCGATTCCACCACCCATCTGGGCGTGCTGGATGCCTTCGGCGCGCTGATTCCGCTGGCCACCTCCACCGCCCAGGCCTGGCGCGGTTGGCGCGAGGCGGCCAAGGCCCGGAGCGAGGCCGAAGCGCTGCTGCTGAAATCCCGCGCCGAGGAAGAGACTCTGCGGACCGCCGCCACCGATCTCGAAGGGCTGGGGCCGAAACTGGGCGAGGATACCAGCCTGGCCGAACGCCGGGCCATGTTGATGAACGGCGAGAAGCTGATCGAGGCCTTGAACGCCGCGCAGAGCGCCCTGTCCGGGCGTGGCGAGGTCGAGACCTCGTTGCGCAGCGCCCAGCGGGCGCTGGAACGGGTGGCTGATCGCGCTGGCGACCGGCTGGGGCCGGTGATCGCCGCCCTGGACCGCGCCGCCGTAGAGACCGCCGAGGCAGTCGCCCTGCTGGACCGCGCCTCGGCCGACATTGACCTTGATCCGCGCGCCCTGGAAACTGTCGAGGAGCGCCTGTTCGCCCTGCGCGCCGCCGCCCGCAAGCACGGCACCGACGTCGATGGCTTGGTGGCTCTTCAGCGTGATCTCGCCCACCGTTTGTCCCAATTGGAGGGCGGCGGCGAGGATCTCACCCGCCTGGCCCGCTCCGAGCAGGCGGCTCGCCTAGCCTATCTCGAGGCTGCGCGGACCCTGTCCAAGGCCCGCACCGAGGCGGCCGGTCGGTTGGACGCGGCGGTCGCCGCCGAATTGCCGCCCTTGAAACTGGACCGCGCCGCCTTTCACACCCGCGTGGCCGCCCGCGCCGAAGCCGATTGGGGCGCCGACGGACTCGATGGGGTGGAATTCCTGGTGGCCACCAATCCCGGCACGCCTCCCAGCCCACTTGGCAAGATCGCCTCGGGCGGCGAATTGTCCCGCTTCATGCTCGCGCTGAAAGTCATCCTGGCCGGCATTTCCTCCACCCCCACCATCGTCTTCGACGAGGTCGATTCCGGCATCGGCGGCGCGGTGGCAGCGGCCGTCGGCGACCGCCTGGCCCAATTGGGCAGCCGGCTCCAGGTCCTGGTCGTCACTCACTCGCCCCAGGTGGCGGCACGCGGCGGTCGACATTACCGGGTGGCCAAGCGGGACGCCGAGGGCGGCCGCGTTTCCACCACCGTCGATGCCCTCGATTCGTCGGCCCGGCGCGAGGAAATCGCCCGCATGCTGGCCGGCGAATCCATCACAGACCAAGCCCGCGCGGCAGCCGACAGCCTGATGGCGGGGTAGCCTAGCAGAGCAATCGGGCGACGGATCGCATTCCCGGAACCCTAATCGTCATCCCCGCGAAGGCGGGGATCCACGCAGCCGCAGGCGCTATCTCGCGGCCGGCACACCTCCTGTTTCCGCCATGGAACCCCGCTTTCGCGGGGATAACGTAAAGGTGGCGCAACAGCGCGCATTATACCGGCCGACGCTTGATGTGACTCGAAGGGGGTTCCGCTGATCGGCGGGGCGTGATTCACTGGCTTCACCAAATGCAGGGGGAGCCATGTACGGTCGTCTCAAGATATCGGATAGCCTGACGTCGTCGGAGCTC
>Ga0316222_1001586_pt1 | contig 27169 bp, 20 predicted proteins | sample TBH18011metaG_FD_206008 | JGI IMG/M metagenome (GOLD analysis project Ga0316222, IMG submission 206008) | Freshwater microbial communities from Trout Bog Lake, Wisconsin, USA - TBH18011 | ecosystem: Environmental > Aquatic > Freshwater > Lake > Hypolimnion/Profundal zone | place: USA: Wisconsin... | reverse complement strand
CGAGACCTTGAAGCAACCCACCCGATGACGCGTTCGAGCCCGTGGCGGAGTTGGTGTTTCCCCCCCCCAACAACCCGGTCACGCCCTGGATGATGGAACCGGCCTTGCCCCCGAGGGCTGGAGCGATCCCTTGGGCCGTGCCGCTCAGCAAAGCCATGGTGTTAAGGTCCTTTTGTGGGGCGCCCAGAGTGCCCTTCATAGTGAAGAAGTCGGGCAGTTTGACATAGGTCGCATTGGTGGGGGTGTTGGCAGGCATAAACCTGATTTTTTGAGCCACTGCTCGCGAGAGTGAGATCGAGACGGGAACATTCAGGGCGGAATTGGTCAACACGGGGTCCAGGGTCACCGTGGTGGGGGCCTCGGCTAGAAAAGTCGGACCGCTGATGGATGCCTGTTGCAGCGTGAGCTTGCCCGACGCAACTCCGCCGCGCATCACGATCGAGTTGATCACGGAGTGCTGAAGGTCGCTGGGCGTGGGGTTGTTGGTCGAGCCCGTGAGGCGCGATAACAAACCGCTGGCGGCGGAAGCCGGGTTCTTGATGAGGTCTGGAACCTGGACGATGACCGTTACCAGGGCCTTGAGCAGTTTGTTCTGAACGTTCTCGACCGACAGGTTGAGGTTGGTGGTGCCAAAGTAGAATTGTCCCGCCAGGTTGGTCTGCAAACTGGGACCGGTGATGCCGGTCCCGCTGATCCCAGCTTGGGCCGTCAGGGTCCCGCTGATCTGGCCTTTCCGCTCGGGCTGGAAGGAACTGATCAAGGGAGGAATGGGTAGGTTGGTCGCGGTGAGGTCGAAATCGTACCTATAGCCGGGAACCGACAGGTCCAGCGCCATTCCCGCGCTCACTGGGGCGCCGTTTAACGTGAGCCTGAAAGGGGCCACGGCCACATGGTTGCTGTCCAGGCGTGTCCCGGTCTGGAAATCGGCCACCTCGACATCGTGGAGATATAAACGACGAATGCTGGTGTCGATGGTAAAACTGCCAATCGGGAGCTTCACGGGGGCGGGTTCCTGGGGAGGGGAGGTGGGGGCTGAGGGCTGAGATGCGGTGCCAGAGGGTTTGGTCGCCGCGACGGGTTTTGTTACCTCCGGTTTGCTGCCGCCCGCAAACAGGTCATAATAGGCAGTGAAATCCAGGGCCTCGGCGGTGAGTTTCAGGTTTCCTTGGAGGGCGTTGGTTTGGGTCATATCGACCTGACCGGTCAACGACACCTGGTTCGTAGCCCGAGACGTGGGGGCCAGAGAGATCTGGATCTGGCGGAGGTTGGTGACCTGTTTATGAACGGCAACATCGGCAGTCAGGTCGACCTGGGAGAGCGCGTTCGAGATGGCCGAAGACATGGGCATCGAAAGGGCTTGCAGGACGCGGCCTACCATCAACTGGACGGTGAGCTTGAGGCTGGTGTCCTGGGACTCCTTGTCGAACGAGGCCGAACCGGAGGCGGAGAGCAGGGGCTGGTTGCGCTGGCTGACCTGCAATTTGTACTGCCCGAGGCTGAACTGCTTGAACTCACTGGACTTTCCATTCAGTTGGAGGGACACGCCGGCTTGCGCGACCGAGTTTGTGCCCGCGAGCACGGTCAGGCCATCGACCGTGGAACTGAGCTCGAGGGTGAGTTGCTTCCCAGCTTGCTGGGAGAATAATTTCAACTGGGCGTTGATCACCCCGGACGGAGCAACCGTGCCGAGCAACGGCCTCCAGTTAGCCAAGTTCAGTCCCGTGACCGCGAAGCTGAGAGTGGAATCTCCGACCGTTGGCGCGGTCCTGCTCCAAGCGACGCTCATCGGGTTGTTGAGATCGGCGTGGAGGATCGGGCTGCCTTGTTGGACGCCGCTAAGGCTGAGGGCCCGGAGGACCGCGTTACTCTGGGCACGGTCGACGCTGAGTTCATAGCTCGCGGAAAAATCCAAGGAGGGAGTGGTTTGATTGGTCAGGGTGATCTGGAGGCCGTTGATGCTGAAATGGCCCCCGGCCTTGATGAGCATGCCGGAGTTCGACAACTCAACGGTGTTGGTGGACCTGATAACAGTAGTTCCAAAATCCATGCCTTTGCCGGCGGTGGCGAGGTTCAGGAGTTGGTGGTCGATGGATGGAATCTCAACCACGATGCGGCCTTCCATTTTAGCCAGGTCGAAGGGACCGCTTGCGCGGACTTCGCCCAACGGAGTGCCACCCTTTGCGAATTGCAGGGCAATCGTGTTGAGGCGAGTCGGAGTTATGTCACAGGTCAAGTCCGTGCTGAACAAAGTCAATGCTGACAGCGAGCCCTCGGCACGGTTAATGCCAAGGTGGGCATTCCCCTTGACGATAGGCAATTTCGGCCCGGCGGTCAGGTCGATGGCAAAGTTGGCGGCCAGTTTTGCACTCAGTGAGGTAGCGGTCTCCCGGGCGGATGCGTTCGCTTGCGGTTGGCCGGAAGGCGCTAAGGTCAGTTGGTCGGCACTCGAAGCGATGTCCAGGGAGATCCGTTTGCCTCCTTGTTGCACCAACGCTTTCAGTTGTGCGTTGATCATGCCGGCGGGGAGGATCGTGCCGAGGATCGGTTTCCATTTGGCGAGGTCCAGGCTGGTGACTCCCAGGGTTACAGTCGAATCGCCGAGAACGTTTGCGGGGTCGCCCAAACTGAGGGTGATGGGGCTCGTGATTTCGCTGTGCAGGATAGAGGCGCCATCCTGCATGGCGCTGAGGTTGAAGGCGCGCAGGACGGTGTTGTCCTTGGCGCGGTCGACGCTCACGTCATAATTCACCAGGAAATCAAGAGCAGGGGTTGTTTGATTGGTGATCGTCACCTGGAGGCGGTTGATGCTGAGTTGGCCGCCCGCAGTGATCACTGAACCGGCCTGGGCGAGCACGATCGTGTTGGTGGATTTGATCACCGTTGTGCCAAAGTCCATACCGCGGTCGGCGGCGGCGAGGTTCAACACCTGTTTATCCAGGGCGGGGATCTCGAACACGATCCGGCCCTCCAGTTTGGCCAGATCCAACGGCCCACTGGCACGAATTTGGCCCAAAGCGGCGGCGCCTTTCTGAAAACGCAGCACCAGGCCTTTAAGGTCTGTGGGGGTCAGGTCGCAATCCAGGTCGGTGCTGAAAGTGGCCAATTGGGCCCACCCACCATCGGCCTTGTCCACGCCCAGATGGAGGTTCCCCTTGGCGGTGGCGAGTTTGGCGTCGGCAGCGAGGCCTAGATCGAGGTTAAGGCTTAGGGTCGCTTGCATCGAGGCACTGAGCCCCGGCGCGGGCGGGTTCATTCGTGCCTGGATGGCGGCGGCGAGAGCTACTTTGCCCGTCTGGCCGTTCTTGAGATCACTGAGGGTAAAGTTGACGTTCGAGACCTCGTAAGCGTCACGACTGCCGTTGGCGTGGATAGTGATGTAGCGGACGGTAGCGCCGGTCAGCGCGACCTTCTTGAGGTTGAGTTGCAGAGGCTTCCCGGGTTTGGCCGGGACGGCTGGTTTAGCGGTCGGTACCGGCTCTTTGGACCCTGACTTGGTGAACGGGTCCAGGTTACTCGTGCCGTCGGCGTTCACGACCACGATTACGGTGGGAGATACGACCGCCACCTCCTCCACATTGATATTCCCGCCGATGATGTCCAGCAGACTGTAGCGAAGGCGGACCTCGGGCACGACCACCAGCGGATCTGAACCCGTAGTTTTGACCTTGAGGTCCTTCAGCACCACCTGGTGGAACGGACTGATGGAGGCGTCACTGGCAGTGATCTCCGCGTTGATCGCTTTGGCAACGCGCGGAAGAATAAAGCCTTTAAGGAAGGCGCCGCTGGTGGCCGTAAAGTAGGCCGCCGCCAATAGCAGGATGAGGCCTCCGAAAAGCCAAACAAGGCGGCGAACCCAGCGATGTTTTTGATGGGGAACGGTCGAGGCTAGAAGCTGCTCAGCCATAATCAGTCCTAGCGTTGGATGCGAGCGGAGCCACCCTTGGCGAAGGCGCGAACTTGTTCCAGCGTGGCCATAGTGGTATCACCAGGGAAGGTTGTGAGCAAGGCGCCATGAGCCCAGCCGAGATTGACCGCCTCCTGTTCGGGTTCGCCCCCAAGCAGTCCGTAGAAGAAACCGGCAGCAAAACCATCACCGCCGCCGACCCGGTCGAGCACGTCGAGTTCCCGTGTAGGGGCAACGAAGGTTTGCCCGTTGATCCAGGCAACGGCGCTCCAACTGTGGTGGTTAGTCGAATGAACTTCACGGAGGGTAGTGGCTACGATTTTGATCTGAGGGTGCTTGCGTTTCACGTTGTCCATCATCCCCACGAAGGCTGCGGGATCGAGCTTGGATTTAGCGGCAACCTCGGGGCCGGGGATTCCGAGGCCCAGTTGGAGGTCCTCCTCATTACCGACGAGCACGTCGACGTTCTTGACGATGCGGTCGAGGACCTTCACGGCGTGGTCCGGGCCGCCGGAGAAGTTCCAGAGTTTCGCCCGATAGTTGAGGTCGAAAGAGACAATCGCGCCGGCAGCCTTGGCCGCCTGCATGGCCTCGATGATGACTTCGGAGGTGGTCGGGGAGAGGGCCGCGAAGATGCCGCCGCTGTGGAACCAGCGAATTCCCCCGGCCAAGATCTCGCTCCAGTTGAAATCGCCCGGTTTGAGTTGCGCGGCGGCCTCATTGCAGCGGTTGTAGAAGACCACCGGGGCGCGGACACCCTGGCCGCGGTCGCTGAAGACCGTGGCCATGTTCGGTCCCTGGACGCCATCATGTTTGAAGCGCTTATAGAAGGGCCTCACCCCCATCGCGCGGACACGCTCGGCGATGAGGTCCCCAATGGGGTAGTCCACCATGGCGCTGGCGATGCCCGTCTTGAGCCGGAAGCAATCCGCCAGGTTGGCGGCGACATTGAACTCGCCACCACTGACATGGATCTGGCATTCGGTCGCCTTGCGGAAGGGAATGATGCCCGGGTCCAGGCGGTGGACGAGCGCTCCCAGGGAGACCAAGTCAAGTGCGCCCGCGGAAGAGATATTCAAACCGTATTTCATAGTCATCTTTGGTGATCCAGTGTTCAATGCCGAAAACGTTTTCCGACTGTCATGATGCCCAACCGGGTCTAAATTGTCGAAAACAATTCGAATGCTCCATTTTTGTGCCCCATCCGGGTTGCGGGGTGGCCGGCGGTATCCAGGAGCAAATCTCCGACTAGGGCCTAGGTCAGGACCATCGCCATCGCTGCCTCCTTAGCGATCTCGCGGTTGGGGGGGGCGTCCGCACTTGCGAGCGAGCGTGTCCTGAGCGATATACTCCATATGAAAACCGCACGCATTAAGGCGAGCGGGAAATCTGCACCGATTTATGGGCCAGAAAGACCCGCGCGTTGACGCTTACATCGAACACTCGGCCGAGTTCGCTCGGCCCATTCTGTTTCATCTCCGGGACCTGGTGCATCGGGGGTGTCCGGGGGTTGAAGAGACCATCAAATGGAGCATGCCTTTCTTCGTGCACCGGGGATTGCTTTGTCACATGGCGGCTTTCAAGAGGCATGCGGCTTTTGGCTTTTGGAGGAGTGCACGGGTGTTGGGCAGGACGGAGGGCCGGGAGGGTATGGGCCAATTCGGACGGATCACATCCCTGGAGGATCTCCCCACGGATAAGGTCCTGTTGGCGCACATTCGGAAAGCGGCGGAAGCCAATGAAGCCGGGGTGAAGGTCCCGGCGCGCACTGGTTTCAGGAGCAGCGAGAAACCCCGGTTGATGGTGCCCGATTATTTTGCAGCCGCGCTCAAAGAGGACGAGCAGGCGCAGTCGAATTTCGAACGGTTCAGCCCCAGCCACAAGCGAGAGTATGTCGAGTGGGTAGCGGGAGCGAAGCGTGAGGAAACGCGCCAAAGGCGGCTCCGGACGGCGGTTGCCTGGATCGCCCAAGGGAAGCCGCAGAACTGGCGCTACGAGCGGTGCTAACCGGGTTCTCTTATCGCGCGTGGCTGGCTGCTTCCTCGGCGATGATCCTCAGGCCCTCGGAAACCACCTCCGCGGGTTGCGAGATATTAATGCGAAGACACTCATGACGGTGCGGCCAGTCGTCGCCCAGGCCAAAGAAGAAGTACTCGCCCGGAACCGTGAGGACTTTGCGCGTCTTGAGCCGGGCGTAGAACTCACGCGAGGTGAGCCGCAAGTTTCGCAGCCAAAGCCAGTGAAAAAAGGCGCCCTCGCTGGCATGCATAGCCCAGTCTAGTCCCGCAGCCTCGAAGTATTGCCTGGCCCGGACCGCCGCGGCGCGGCTCTTAGCCTCGTAAAACGGGCGCAGGAGGTCGGGGCCGAACCGGAGAATGCGGCCGCTCTCGACCCACGGCAGCACCATTTGCTGGCCGACCGAACCGTTGGCCAGACCGATAATGGCGGTGAGGGAGCTGAGAGCTGAGATGACCTTCTCAGGCCCAACCACGATGCCGGTGCGCGTGCCAGGCAACCCGAGCTTGGAGAGGCTGAGGGTGAGGATGACATGCGGAGCCCAATAGGGCTTGGCCGGCACAAAAATGACGCCCGGAAACGGGGCTCCGTAAGCGTTGTCCAGGATCAACGGGATGTGGTGCGCTGCGGCCAATGCCGAGAGCCGCAGGACTTCCTCATCGGTGAGGACATTGCCGGTCGGATTGGTCGGCCGGGAGGCGGCAATGGCGCCGATATCCTCATGACGCAACGCCTCCTCCACCGCGGCGAAGTCGATGCGGTACTTGAACACGCGGCCGTCGACGCCCTCGGGCCAGGTGATTTCGGGGCGGCAGGCCACGAAGAGTCCATCCGCAAGCCCTTGATCGGCATAACCGATGTATTCGGGCGCGAGCGGGAGGAGGATCTTCCGGCGGCGTCCATTTTCAAAGGTCCCAGCCAGCAGGTTGAACAGACAGAAAAAGGCGCTCTGGCCGCCGGTGGTGACCGCGATATTGTGCGGACCGACCTGCCAACCGAAGGTGCGCTGGAGCAACTCGGCGATCGCCTTAAGGAAGCGCGGGTTGCCTTGGGGCGGGTCGTAGTTGCCCAGCATCCGGTCGAAGGCCTCACCTTCCTCGAGCAGTTCGCCCATGCGATCGCGAAGCAAGGCCTGGAGCTCGGGAACCGCCGCAGGATTCCCGCCTCCCAGCATAAGCATTTGCGGCTCAATCGTCATGGCGCGACCCAGGTCATCCATGAGGTCGACAATGCCGGAATGAGCCGTGAGTTTCTGGCCGAACCGTGTGAACTCCGGGGTTGCGTCCGGCACTGGGATGCGCGATGAATCGAGAGCAGAACGGTTCATACGGTTGAGATTACGGGCAATGGCATACAGAATTCTCCCCGCGTGTTGCTGCCGGTGAGACGGGGGCTCGGGCGGCGGATGCGACTGCCGCGGCAGGCCAATTTGGCCCAGGGTTCAGATTCATGGAAGGGCGGGGGCTAGGTTCCGACCAGGCAGTCGACTAACAGAATTCGAGCGCGGGGGTTGTCGTTGGTGGAGAGGATAACAATGGCCCAACCGCCGTCTCGCCGAAGGATGCGCATGGCGCTGATATTGATCTGCGGTTCGCGAAAGCGAGCGGCGACCTTCGCGAGCGCTCCCGGTTCGTCCTTGATTCGGATGGCAATGAGTTCCTCGCTGAGGGCGTGATATCCCCCGTCAGCCAGGGCGCGGAGAGCTTCATCATAAGGCTCGGCTTCGAGGAAGGTCACACCATGGGCGTGGTCATCGCTCACATCGATCTGGAGGATATTCACTCCGCGAGCCGCGAGACATTCCGCAATGTCTGCCACGGTGCCGGGGCGGTCCGGCGGGGTAATGATCGTGATCTGTTTCATAGGCGTGACGGTTTTGGGGAACCACGCCGTAAGGAGCGGACGACATCGGCCACCACGGCGTTGACCACCTCGCGGGTGACCTGCGGCATCGTGATGATGTGGGCGATGTCGTTTCTGGGGGCGATTTGCCAGTGGGCGATAACGTCCGCGCCCGGACGCGGGAAAACGACCGTGACTGAATTCTTGTGCCGCCAAGCCGGGACGCCTGCTGCTTTAAAACGGGAGATGGCGTAGTCCGCCATGGCGATGCACGCCAGTGCCCGTTGGCGCAGCCCCGTTTCGCCCCGGCGTTGCAGGGCGCTCCATAAAATTAAGGGTGTCAGCGCGTTTCGGCTCCCGGCAATGGTCGTGTCCATGCAACCGACGTACTCCACGCTCCGGGCGACGCGATCCACATGGGACCTCCGGGCGAGCACCACGCCGCAGGGCATCGGCGAACCGATGAACTTGTGGCCGGAGACCGCTACTGAATCGACTCCGGCGTCGAAGCCAAAGGGCTGCGGCTCGGGGACCCAGGGAAGAATCATCCCGGAAAGGGCGGCGTCGGCATGGATATAATGGCGCGCGATGGCCAACTCCTTGAGCAACGCGCGGATTTTGGCCAGGTCATCCACCGCGCCATGCATGGTGCTGCCGATGTTGGCCAGGATAATGGGCGGCACATCGCGGTGCAATCGGATGGTCTCCCGCAGGTCGTCGTAATCGATCTCCCCATCCTCCCGCCCGCGAATCATGATGCTGCGGGCGCCCAGCACGCGAACAATCTTGGCCGCCGAGTAATGGGTATGTTCGGAGAAATAAACCACGCCGTCCGGATACAACTCACGCGCTAGGTAGAGGCCATAGAGATTCCCCTCGGTTCCCCCCGCAGTCACATAACCCCACGTCTCCCCATCAGGCGCGCGCAGGTGCCGCTGAAAAAAGGCCACCACCTCGCGCTCGAAGGCAAAGGTGTTCTCTCGATAGAGAGACTCGGAAAACGGATCGCCGACGTTGTTCAGCGCGAACCGTAGAAACGGCATGATCTCGGGACACTCAAAATCCTGGCTGCATGGATAGCCCACGAAGGTCCCCGACAAACGCTCAACCTCGGCCAGGAGGTGAGCGAGCCGCCGGGCGGCTTCCGCCGGCAACGGCGGCATGCCGACCGACGCTGCCGCACCCTTTTCTTTCGACGCCGGAATACCGGCGCGAGCGCCGCCCTGTCGACGTGGTACCGCCGATTTCACTTCGTCTCCACCGACCGGACCTTGATGTTACGGAAGGAAATAGAGCCGTGATCGCCTTGCAGGGCGATGAAGCCGCTGGGCGCTTTCGCAAAACCCGCCATGCGACCGAACTTGCTCTTGGCTACGCGACTGTTGAAGTCTTCGCTGCCGAGGACGTATTCGAAGTATTTCACGCCGTTGATTTCGTGTTCGCATTTCTCTTTGCTGATGAGCAAACGGACGTGATTCCATTCGCCCGCCGGCTTGGTCGCATCCAGCGGTTTGCCGGTCTTGGGGTCATCCGGGGGTTGGTAGAGGGCATAAAGCCAGCCACAGCGGATCTTGTCCGCGGCGGCTTGGTTGTCCTCGAGTTGAAACTCAGGACCGGTGGCCCACACCGCGCCGCCGGCGTCGGTGACGTGGTACATGATCCCGCTGTTGCCAGCCACGGAGATATTGTAATCGAGTTGGAGTTCAAACCAATCGAATTGGTCGGTGGTGACAATATCGCCGGCGTTATGCGGATCGACGCAAACCAGGGCGCCGTCTTTGACCTGCCAACCGGAGCGCACGCCCTGGGCCTTGAAGTTATGCCAGCCGGTAAAATCTTGCCCGTTGAAAATAAGTTTCCAGCCGGCCGCCTTTTCGGCGGCCGTTAGGGTATTGATCGCGGAGTCCGTTGCGGGGGCTGCGGGAGTCGCAGCCGGTGCCGAAGCAGCGGGGCTGCCGGCGCCAATTTCCTTTTGGAGGGCGGCCTTCCACTCGTCGTTGAGTTCGGGAAGCGTCTTGCCAGTGAGTTCCTTCCACAGATCGTCGGTGTACTTGCCCTGACGGCAGGCGGCGTTGACTACGGTGATTACCTGCTTGTCTTTCGCATAATGCTCCACCACGTAGTTCAGGAAATTTGCCGAAACGCGGTAGAGACCGTCATAGTTCAGTCGAGCATTGCGGCGCGCGCGAAAATAGGTGGCGTCCGCGCCGTGGGTCTGCGGTTCGTAAAGGAACCACCGGATATAGTCGGGAATCCCCTCGGTCAGCCAGCCGGGGGCAGGCTTGAAGTCCGGGTTTCCGCGGCGTCCGCCGCCATAACGCTGAACGACGTGGACCTCTTCGTGAACCAGGGCCCCGATGGCCTCGCCTTTGAGCTCGCGCGCGATCCAGGTGGAGTTGGCTGTGACGCGTCCGCCGCCCGTGGCGGCCACACCGTTGCCGGGGCGAATGGTGACGCTGAATTTGTTGGGCGGCGTAAACCCTTCGCTGGGGAGCATCGCCACCAGCTTGGGATACCACTCGGCGAGCACCGGCGCCAGCTTGGTGTCTGCCCATTCCTTGAGGTCCGGGGCGCCGGAAGTGTCGACGGTGATCTCGCAAGCTCCGTCCGGAGAGTGGGTGACGAACGGGCCAGTATCGGCCCCCGCGGCGGCAGCGGTGCCTCCGACAGCCGACACCGTACCGTTCTCCAGGACGTCGATCTCGCTGTAGAACGTGTTGCCAAAACCGTCGTCGCTCTCGGTCGAGGAGATCGCGAACAAAAGGTAGCGATATTTTCCAAGACTGCCGTCGGAATCGGACAGGCTGACGCCGTATTGGCCGCCGGGGACGGGGCTCGCGGTTCGCGTGTCAACCTTAGCGACGAGTTTCCATCCGCACTTTTCCGGCTCCGTCCCCTGCTTGGGTTTGGCGTCAAAACCCTCCGCCTTGCCGTCGGCCGCGTAGAGGTTATAGACCTGTGGTCCCCGGGTGCTGGGGTGCCAGGAGTAGGTGTTCACCTGCTTGACCTCGATGATGTTCCCCAAGTCCACGACTATCCGTCCTCCCGCGGTTCCAGCGTTGAAGAAGAAATTCTCCTCGGGCTGGTCCTCTTGCGCCGGCACGGCCCCATCGTGGAGCTTTTCCAACCCGCCCCCGTTGGCATCTTGCTCCCCATCGGCAAGCGAGAAAATCGCTTTCGTGGCGGCATCGGTTTTGGAGGGCGCCGGGACGGTCTTGAACTTGAAAGCAGCGCTGGCATGTTCGCCATCGTTCTGATCGACCACGACTTTGACATCGGCGAATGAAATCGCCGCGGAAATGAGCAGAGCCGAAGCGGCTGCGGTTACGAGATTGAGATATTTCATATACGGTACTGTATCGCGGAGTCATCATGGGCAAAGCCCGCCCCGGTTGCACGAACTTTTCTTGGACCCCTTTCGAGTTATGGTTCGTAGGGTACCGTGCCGTTCGCATCCACGGTGTAGGCCCATTTGCGTATATAGGCGCCGGCGGGCAGAAAATCGTCATGGGCGGCGGCGAGCTTTCGCCGGAGGACCGCGTCCAATTCTGCCTCGAGGCGGGCGCATTCCGGGTTCCCCACCAGGTTATGGAGTTGATCGGGGTCTGCTTGATTGTCAAACAGCAACCAGGGTCCGCTCAGACCGCAAACATAAGTATGGCGGAGGGTGCGGATTCCCCGGTATTCGCGTCCGCCCGCTTTTCGGGTCCATTGGCCGAAGGGGGCCGCACAACTGATGAGTGTCGCGCCATCGGAGGGGTTCTGACCGCCGCGCAGATAGCCGCTGAAGTCCAAACCCTCAACAGTCGGTGGAATAGGAACCCCACAGAGGCCCAGGAGGGTGGGCATGAGATCCTCCGAATTGATGAGCCCGTCGAGCTTCCGGCCTCGGGTTCCCAGACCGTCGGGCCAGTGGAGCAGCAACGGGACCCGGATGGACTCGTCGAAGGGTTGCTGTTTGTTGCGGCCACCGTGAGCGCCGAGCAGGTCCCCGTGGTCCGAAGTGAAGACCAGCAGGGTATGCTGGTCGAGGCGGGTCGCCGCGAGGGTGCGGCGGAGGGTATCGAGGCAATCATCCAACGCCGTGCAGTGAGCATAGTAGCCGGCCAGGAGTTGCCGCGTCGCTTCGCGCAATGCCTCGGGCACATTGCGGGGGAGTTTCAGCGTTGCCGCCGAATACAGGGCGCGGTATTTCTCCGGGGCGGTGGCGTAGGGGTCGTGGGGTGGACCCCAGGCCAGGAACAAGAAGAAAGGTCGCGCGGCTTGTGCGTGCGCGCGCAGGTATTGCACCGCGTCCTCAGTTTGGGCGATGGCGTCATACCCACTCCAGGCTAGTTTCTCGGGCCCATCCGCGTAATAGAATGAGTGGTTGTAATCGTGAGTGCATTCGAGAACCTTCCAATAATCAAAACCCTGTCGTCGTTCCGGGGGAATAAACCGCGACCGGCCATCGCCGTTAAGGTGCCACTTGCCAATGTACCCGGTTTCGTAACCCGCCTCCCGGAGCACCTTGGCCAGGCTGACCGCTTCCGGATTTAAGGCTACGTCGTTCATAAACACCCCCGTCGTCAGGGGCCGCTGGCCGGTGAGCAGGGAAGCGCGGGTGGGGCAACAAACCGGCATACCCGCGATGGCGTTGACGAAACGAACACTCTCGCGAGCCAGATGGTCCAAGTGCGGGGTCTTCACGTTGGGATCCCCGGCGAAGCCAAAGGCCTGTGCCCGCCATTGGTCGGGGAGGACAAAAAGGATGTTCGGTTTGCGCGCAGTCCCGGATCGGCTAGCGGCCTGCGCGGTTTCAGATGCGCTTGGTGCCAGGAGCAGGGCCAAGAAAGCGAACGGGAAGAGGGATGGGTGTTTCATCGAGTGTAAACGACCGTACCCACGGGAAACAACGAGGCGTGCGTTGGCCTGCGTAGCGGAATGGTCGTCATACCGGCTAATTAGCCTCTTCAACTCGCGCGGTCAAGCGGTTGCGCGTCCTTTTGGAATGGCGCCGGCCTGAGGAGGCGCATTTGGCCTCAATCGGTCCGCTTCCTCGCGTCGGTGGTCCCCTGGACCATTCCCCCGACCATGCTCGGCTCTATGGGCGGACGCGGGGACGTGCGATGGGTTCCGCGTCCTGACACCAATTTTACACCACTTGTACCCCCGCCTGACAACCGGCCGGCTCATTTGAGGTTTAGTTAAGACCTGACCACCGGCATGGCCGGCGAGTCCAAATACTGAAACAAAGCAAAAGACCTAAAATGAAAGCATCACACATAACCAGACCCGCCCTCACCACGGTGGCCCTGGTGGCGTTGGGAACCGCAACCCTCACAGTCATGACCTTCTGGGCCGGGCCGATGGAAGCTGGGGGCGAGCCGGATGCGAACGGTGCTAGCTACGCCCGGCCAAAACTCGTGGCCGCGGGCGTCGAAATCACGCTCGCCGTCAAGGACAGCACCGTGCTCAGGGCAGGGGACCAGCCGGTGTTCGAACTGACGGCCAGTAACACGGACTGCCGGCCGGCAGAACTTACGGTCGGCGTGACCATTTCCGCTCTAGCCCCGGTGGACAGGCTATCCCGCACCCCGAGCATGCCTGCAAAGCTCTGGCAATGCGACCAATCCGTCGCACTGAAAGCCAACGAAACCAAGATCTTCACCCTGTCCGCTGGCATCGCCTTGCCGACCAACCGCGTGATCCTGGTCACCCTTCAGGAAGGGAAAACCCTCGACAAGACCCTCCCGGAGGGAAGCCTTGATAACGCGACTCGCACAACCGGCAACCTCTCCCCCAAGCCGGGGGTGGTGGCCCTATCGTTTTCCACGGCAGCTTCGCCAAGGCAGGCTAAGGGCTGAAATCTGCGAGGTGCATCCGAGAGACCGGAATGAACCGTCCCCGTAGGTTCCGTTGGCAAACCAGTGTGGGCCTCGTCTTAGGGCTAGGGATAGGCTTCGCCATCCTGAGCCTGGCCAGTAGTCCCGCGCGCCGGACGGTCCCCTCGGGACCAGTGATCTCCGAGTGCGGAGGGCATTTCCGGGAACTCGTAATTCAATATGAACCCTCGGCGAAACCCATGGTGGCGCCAGTCTACCGGGACTTTCTGGGTGCGCTCGACCGCGACCTTACGGTTTATGTGCTTTGCCCCGATCGCCCGGCCTTCAACGACCTGGCGTCCGCCGTGGGGAGTGTGCGGTGCCGGCTTTCGCCGATCCTCACGGGCCACCCCATCACGACCTGGGCTCGGGACCGTTGGATCGCGCTCACACCCGCCGTTCCCGGCGGTCCCACCACCGTGTGGAGCCCGCGCGGCGAAGCAGCGGAGGAGATCTGGCCCGCCCGGGCCGGCGACGAACAGGTGGGATCCGACCTCGCTGCCGCTTTGGTCCCGGCGGTGCGAGCCCGGCGGAGCACGCTCTACTTTGACGCCGGAGATTTCCTGGCAGATGACGACCATGTCTTCATCGCGCCCCGAGTCTTGCAGCGCAACCTCCAGCGCACCGTTGGGGGGCTCGAGGCTTTTTTGACTCTCCTCACCAACGAATTCAAACGCCCGGCCATCCTCCTCGCGGAAGCGCCGGATCACCATGCAGGCATGTTTATGGCCTCGGTGGGCTCCCGGACCTTGCTGGTCGGCGATCCGCGACTGGCCCGCTCCCTGCTCCCCTCCGAGGCAGCGACCAACCACGAGGTTGAATTCATGGGCTTGCCGGGCGGTCCCGATTTCACCGCCCCAACTCAACACCTGTTCGACGCTGTCGCCCGCCAAAGCGCCGCCGCCGGCTACCGGGTCGTCCGCATCCCGGTGGTGCCGGGGGGCGATCGCCGAACGTATCTGACCTTTGTCAATGTCCTGCTGGACCGGCAGGGGACTCGTCGCATCGTCTATCTGCCTTTCTATCGCGGCGTCGAGGCGCTTAACACCGAGGCGCGCGCGGTCTGGCAGAACCTCGGTTACGAGGTGCGACCGGTGGACTGTACCACCATTTATCGCCACTTCGGTTGTCTGCATTGCCTGGTGAATGTCCTATTCCGTAGTCCTATTCCGTAGTTGACGAAGTCAGGTTTCTCCTCACAATGAGCTACCTATGACCAAACGCCCTGGCTTCAATCGTCGCGATTTTCTCAGGACCTCGCTTGCCACCGCCGCCACGTTCAGCTTGGTGCCTCGTTATGTGCTCGGGGGACCGGGACAAACCCCGCCCAGTGAAATCCTCACCAAGGCCGTCATCGGGGTAGGGGGAATGGGGCAGGGCCACCTCAAGTCCATCAACCCCACCTCGAAACTGCTGGCGATCTGTGATGTCGACGCCAAACACCTGGAGAACAGCCTTAAAGCAGCCGGCCCCGACGTCAAGGGCTACCGGGATTTTCGGGAGGTGCTCGAACGCAAGGACATTGACATTGTTCATATTCCGACGCCGCCGCATTGGCACGCGTTGATCTCCATCGCCGCCGCCAAGGCCGGCAAGGACATCTGGTGCGAGAAGCCGATGAGCCGCACCATCGCGGAAGGCGAGGCGGTCAAAGCCGCCATCGCAAAATACCAGCGCATTTTCCGCCTCAACACCTGGTTCCGCTTCGAAGGCAGCTTTTACGGCATGGGCGTCCGCGTCAAACAGATCAAGAAGGTGATCGAGAGCGGACTTCTGGGCTGGCCGCTCAAGGTCACGGTCGGGGGCACCACGGGTTTTGATTGGAAGCAGGATGCCTGGTGCGGGCGCACCGACCTGGTCGAACAACCGGTTCCCCCCGAGTTGGATTACGACCTCTGGCTGGGGCCGGCCCCGAAAAAGCCCTATCATCCCCATCGGGTTCACGCCACCTTCCGCGGGTATTGGGATTATGATGGCGGCGGGTTGGGCGATATGGGGCAGCATTACCTGGACCCCGTCCAATATTTCCTCGGCAAAGACGATGAAAGCCCGATCCGGATTGAAGCCGACACGGCCCCCCAACACCCGGACGCCGTCCTGCCCTGGCGCCGCATCACGCTGAAGTACGCCGACGGTTGCGAGATTCTGCTCGACGGGGAAAACAAGGAAACGAACGCTCCTTATATCTCCGGCCCCAAGGGCAAGCTCGGCAAGAACTTGGAGTCGGATATCGCCGGCCTCGAAGACAAGATCAGCGCCTTGCCTGACCCTGCGCCACAGCTCACCGACTTCATCCAGGCCGTGAAGACCCGGAAGAAATTCGCGCTCAACGAGATCAACGGACACCGCTCTTGCACGGTGGTCAACCTGTGCAAGATCGCTGTCCAAACCGGCCGCCCGCTGCGGTTTGACTCCTCCACGCAACGCTTCATCGACGACGAGAAGGCGAATGCCTACATCAGCCAACCCATGCGCGCACCTTGGAAGATTGAGGTCTAGGTCTGGGTTTGGGGGCTGGGTTTGGCTATTGACCTCGCCCGATTTTGCCTCATATTATCCACCGCAATGGCGAATGTCACCCATTCCGCCCGGAATGGGCGGCTGCGTAATTTAGTTGGAACTTCACCCGGTGCGCTTGGCTCGCGCGAGGGCAGGGGAGTTGTGTGTCGTGCCACGGCAATGACCCTCATCGGAGTCAAAACTCGCCATACGGCCGAAGCGGACGCCGACTGCGATGCCGCCCATCAGAATCCGTAAACTCAACCATTGCGATTCATGACCAGCCTATCGGAACTTGAACAGCAACTCGACAGTTTTGACCCGACAGTTCGTCGGCAAAGCCTCGAAAGTCTTTGCCGTCAGGCCCAGGACCACGAAGTGCTCCTGCCTGCACCCGGCCGCGAGGTGAACGTCCACGCCCACACCTTCTTTTCTTACAACGCCTACGGCTATTCCCCATCCAAATTCGCCTGGCTGGCGCGCCGGGCCGGGTTGGCCGTCGCCGGTATCGTGGATTTCGACGTGCTGGATGCCTTGGAGGAATTCCTCGAGGCCGGACGCTTAGTGGGACTCAAAACCTGTGTCAGCTTGGAATCCCGGGTCTTCGTGCCGGAGTTTTCCACACGAGTCATCAACTCGCCAGGCGAACCGGGGGTTGCCTATCACATGGGCGTCGGCTTCACTCGGGCGGTCCAACATCCCTTTCTAGCCGAGATGCGCGGCGCGGCCGCGCAACGCACACGCGACATCTTGGATCGCGTCAACGCCTTCCTGCGGCCGGTTGAACTGGATTTCGAAACCGACGTGGTGCCACTGACCCCGAAGGGTAACGCGACGGAGCGCCACCTTTGTGAGGCCTTCCAACGTAAAGCCGCCCAAGTCTTCCCCTCCCCGGAACAATCGGCCGCTTTCTGGAAAGCGAAGCTCGGTGACGCCCCGCCCCCCGGAGCCAAGCTGCAGAACCTGATCCGGGCCAAGACCATGAAAAAGGGCGGCGTCGGCTACACTCAACCCAGCGAGGGATCCTTCCCGCTCATGGCGGACATGAACCGCTTTGTGCTCAGTTGCGGCGCGATTCCGACGCTTACCTGGCTGGATGGAACCAGTGACGGGGAAAAATCAGTGGCTGAGCTCTTCGCCATCGCCCAGGCACACGGCGCGGCCGCCCTCAACCTCATCCCTGACCGCAATTACACCCCCGGCGTCAAAGACCAGAAGCTCCAGAACCTCTACGACATCGTTGAGGCCGCCCGAAAGCACGATTTTCCCATCCTGGTCGGCACGGAGATGAACGCTCCGGGAAACAAATTTGTGGATGCCTTCGGCACCGCCGAGTTGGCGCCCTTGTTGCCCGAGTTCCTCCGAGGCGCACACATTGCCTATGCCCATTCCGTCTTGCAGCAACAGGCCGGGCTCGGCTATCTCAGTCCCTGGGCCGCAAAGACTTTTCCGACGACCAGCGCCAAGAACGAGTTTTTCGAGAAACTGGGCTGTGCACTGCAGCCCGATCGGGAGAATCGGCTCCGCAGTTTGACCACCGGCGCTGACCCGGGCCAGATTCTAGCCAGCGTCCGCTAACTCCAACGCAAGACTATGACCACCATTCCACAGACCCAGCACGCGGTTCAATTGGTTGGACCCGACCAGTTGCAGTTCAATCCCTCCAAAGCCGTTTTCGAGCCCGGGCCGTTTCAGGTCCTCGGCCAGGTCGAGGTGGTCGGACTCTGCTTCTCCGACCTTAAGTTGCTCAAACAGTTTTCCGGCCATGCCCGCAAGTCCGGCGTCGCCAGCGGCGTGGACGCCCAGGCGCTGGCCCAAATGCCCAATTACGTCCCCGGCGACAAACCCACTGTACCGGGACACGAGACGGTGATCCGGATCGTCTCCGCCGGCCCGGGAGTGACCCGCCACCGTGTGGGCGCGCGTTACCTGGTCCAAACGGATTATCGCTGGCTCCCCACCGCTAGCTCCGCTTCCGCCTTCGGCTATAATTTTGAAGGCGCCTTGCAGGAGTATGTGCTCCTGGACGAACGCGTCATTACCGCGCCCGATGGCGAGTCCATGCTCATTCCCGTCCCCGAGGATCTCTCGGCCTCAGCCCTGGCCTTGTGCGAGCCTTGGGCCTGCGTCGAAGATGCCTACGTCGAGCGCCAACGCCGGACACTCAAGACCGACGGCAGCCTGCTCGTGGTGGGCGAAACCGACGTCAAACCGGCCCAACTCACCAACCTCTTCGCCCGTTATGGCAAGCCGGCCAAAATTACCTGGAAAACCTCCGCTGGTATCGAAGAACTCCCGGATGCCGCGTTTGACGACGTCGTCTATTTCGGCGCCAACGCCGACACCGTAGCCAGGCTGTTCCCCAAGGTGGGGGTCCGCGGTTTGCTGAACATCGTCCGCGGCGGAGTGAGATTTGGCAAACCAGTCCTCTCCCAAATCGGACGCGTTCACTACGGCGCCATCCGGGTGGTCGGCACCACCGGCACCGACCCCGCAGACTCGATGGGTTACATTCCGGCTACCGCCGAGATACGGCCCAACGACAAGATCAATATCATCGGGGCGGCTGGCCCGATGGGCACCATGCATGTCATCCGCGACCTTTGCCAGGGTGTGCCTGATGTTACCGTGTTCGCGGGCGACCTCAGCGAAGATCGGCTCGGGATGTTGCGGAAACTCGCGACGCCCCTCGCCCAGAAGCACCACGTGACCCTCCGAACCTACAACCCGGCCAAGGACAAACTGACCGAGCAGTTCGATTATATCGTTCTGATGGCGCCGGTGCCCGCGCTGGTGGTTCAATCCGTTGCCGCCGCGGCGACCCGCGGCATCATCAACATTTTCGCCGGCATCGCCGCGAACGTCAGCGCCGAAATCGACCTCGATTCTTATATCTCCAAGCAACTTTACTTTATCGGCACCAGCGGTTCCACTCTGGACGACATGAAGCTGGTGCTCAAGAAGGTCGTCTCGCGCCAACTGGACACGAATCTCTCGGTGGCTGCCGTTTCCGGCCTCGAGGGCGCCATCGAGGGGATCCGGGCAGTCGAGAAAAACCTCATCCCCGGAAAAATACTCGTTTATCCTTGCTGCCACGGCCTCAAACTGACGCCGCTGCCCGAACTCTCCGGCACACTGCCTCTGACCGATGGCCTGTGGAATAAGCAAGCGGAAGAAGCGTTGGTTAAATCCTCCCAATCATGAGCCAAAATCTGAAAGATAGGGTCGCCATCGTCACCGGCGGCGCCCAGGGTCTGGGCCAGGCCATTTCCCAACGCCTGGCCCGCGAGGGCTGCCGCGTAATCATCGCCGATGTCAACGAGGCCGGAGTCACCGCGACCGCTGCCGCGCTGGCTGCCGAAACCGGCAGCCCCGTGCTGGGCGTTAAGGTCGATGTGACCCAGGAGGAGGACGTAAAGTCGCTATTCGACCGCGCGACGCGCGAGTTCGGACGCGTGGACATCGTCGTCGCCAACGCCGCTATCCTCATCGCCGAGCCGATCGCCAATGCCGACGCCGAGAAATGGCGCGCCGTCATGAACGTCAACCTCTTCGGCTATTTCCTCGTCACCAAGTACGCGTGCCGCATCATGAAGGGGCAGGGGAGCGGGTCGATCATCAACATCAATTCCAAGTCCGGCAAGCGCGGTAGTTCCGCCAATTCGGCTTACGCCGCCAGCAAGTTCGGCGGCATCGGCCACACCCAGAGCGTGGCCCTCGAAATGGCCCCGTTCAACGTCCGCTGCAACGCGATCTGCCCCGGCAACCTGCTCGATTCTCCTCTCTGGACCCATCCCGAGAAGGGCCTCTTCGTTCAGTACCTCCGCGCGGGAAAGGTCCCCGGCGCCAAGACCATTGAAGACGTCCGCCAAGCCTACGTGAGCCAGGTTCCCATGAAACGGGGCTGTTCCTACCAGGATGTTTGCAACGCTGTAGTATTTCTCGCCTCCGACCAGTCCGCCTACATCACCGGCATCGCCTTGAGTGTCACCGGCGGCCAGGAGATGAGTTAAACCCTATCCCTTCAACTCCACTATCATCATGTCAAACTCCATTACCCAAGACTTGCTCAATCTCTCGCACGAAATCGGCCGGGAAGACCGCGGTCTGGCCATGCTCGGCGAGGGCAATACCTCCGTCCGGGTCTCCGATGACACCTTCCTCGTCAAAGCCAGCGGCACTTGCCTCGGCACGCTCCGGGAGGAGGATGTCGTCGAGTGCCGGTTCTCCGCCTTGCTCCCGCTGCTCGATCGCGAGAGCATGACCGATTCCGAGATCGAAGCCGCCCTCCTGGCCGCCCGGGTCGATCCCAAGGCCAAGAAGCCCTCGGTCGAGGCCATCTTCCACGCCTTCTTTCTGTCCCTCCCCGGCATCAAGTTCGTCGGGCACGGCCACGCCACCGCCGTCAACCAAATCCTTTGTTCGACTCGCGCCCGTGATTTCGCCGAGCGGCGCATGTTCCCGGACGAAATCGTGTGTTGCGGGGTCGCCTCGGTTTATGTCCCATACACCGATCCTGGTTTGAAACTGGCCCAGGTGATTCGCGCGCAGGTCGAGGCTTATGTCCGCCAATACCAGAGCCAGCCCCGGGTCGTCTTGATGCAGAATCATGGCGTCATCACCATCGGCGGCACCTGGCAAGCGGTCCTTTCGGCCCTCCTCATGGCCGAGAAAGCCGCCAAGGTCTTCGTCGGCGCTGCCGTCGTCGGCGGACCGGTATTCATGAACGACGAAAACGTCGCTCGCATCGCCGGCCGCCCGGACGAAGCCTACCGTCAGCGCGCCCTCAAGATCTGACCTCGGCAAGGGGAGGATTTATCCCGCCCGGCGGGAAATCGGAGCTACCGACTTCACCCGCAACGCAACGCTACTTTGAAGTGAATATAACAAACATTGTGCGAAGCATAGTTTGGGATGCCTTGCAAACAAAGGGTGGCCGAACCGGATGTTTAGTAGCCACCAACTCGGCGTGGCTAATCCGTTTGATGCTCACCGGCCCGAATGGGATAAACGAGGTTTCACAGCCCTCAATAAAGGATCGCTAGGACTTTTTGGTTGGGAGCGACAAGAACCACGGAGTTGCGGCGAGGCCGCCCCAACCATCCGGGTTATGGTTGGCCAGGAAGATTTTCCTTAGCGTGGGGTCGTACGGCACGAGTGCGGTCCACAGCACCCCGGGCGAGTTCTTCCATCGCGAGTCCGGTTGGCCGCCATCGATGCGCTGGAACTTGGCCCCCAACAATTGCTGGTTCCACATAAAATCGCGGTTGGTGGCGATGAGCCGATCCAGGTCCGCCTGGGTGAACACCACGTTGTGCTCGAAGGCGGTGACGATGGCCTCGACGTCGATCTGATAGTAGCCGCCATTGGGATGCACACCCACCCAGTGTTTGGGCGAGCCATCCGGCTTGAGATCCCAAGCACCAGCCGGTTCCCAGTAATCCCAAACTAGGTATTTCCCGTCCTCGCGCAGCTTCATTCGCGATTTCATGAGGGCGAACCACTTGGCGGCGCGCTCCCGGTAGATCGGTTTGCCCGTCGCCTCGTGCAGCGCCAGCATCCAGCGCGCGATATGGTTTTCCTTATTGTCCGGATTCGAGAACCCAGTGGTCTTTCGTGTTTCATAACCGGCCGACCATTGGCCGGTTTGCAAGTCGGTGCCGAACGCCGGCACGACCCACAACCCGCCCTCCTTCACCTCCCGCCAGCAATCTCGCGAATCCCATTTTTGGAACACCTGCTCGGCGAACTTCACGTAACGGTCCGCCTGGTTGCCATAACGGTCCCGCAGCGTCGCTGTCTTGCGGATCTCCACTGCCGCCAGGAGCACCGGCCGGAGCAGCATCGCCTCGCCCAGCAGACTGTCGGCCTGGTAGACCTTCGACTCACCGCCCCCACCGTCACCCTTCGGCCAGCCAGGAAAACCATCAGGTTCGGTCACCGCGCGTTTGAGACAGGCATCGGTCCAGTCAATGAGGCGCTCCAGCCACTGGGGCTCGCGAGTGGCCAGGTAGCCATAATAATACCCGGTGAGAAACGGGCTCACCATCCACCCCAATTCCTCGCCCGTTTCCTTGTCGCAATACCGGTTGCGCGAGTCGCCGAGGATGTTCTTTTCCCAGCGGGCCAGCCACTCGCGGCGCAGTGATTCCTCTGATCCCTCAACACTGCTCTTGCCGGGCACCTCGGCAGCATCGACCAGGTGCAGGGGCATAGAAGCCATCGTCGCGCCGGCGAGCGCGACCTGTTTGAAAAAAGTCCGACGTTTCATGGTAAAACCGGCCTGCACAGCACAAAAGGAAAAGGCGCAATCCGCGGCAGCCCGGATCAAGAGGATGTGGCCGACGACGTGAGGAGGCGGCTAGGATCGTCAAAAGTCACGATCAAGGTCCATCCTGGCCAGGCCCCCTGCCCTGTCTCCGATGGGCCAACGCACGCAGGATGGCATCCAAGACTTCGCTCAGATGCGACCCAACGTCGTCGGCCAGAAAGCGCAACACGAAAAACCCATTCTCCTGGAGCAGAGTGTCCTTGCGACGATCACGCCGGTAGGCATCGAGGTCGGCGAGATGCTGGGGCCCGTCCAACTCGATCGCCAGGCGGGCATCGGCACAGAGCAAATCGACCTCCAGATGTCCACACTGATCAAAAGCGATCGGCAACTCCGCGTTCAGCCGGAACCGGCCTGCGGTCTGAGGCAAGGTTTGGAGTCGACGGAACAGGAAGGCCTCCACAGCGCTCCGTGCTCGGTCCTCGCCTTGAGCTGCGGCGGGCGGCGGACGGGCGGCGCGCACAAACAGGTCTCCCAAGACCAAGTCCACTCCGTCCTGAACCAGCCGGCGAACGCTGGCGGCATAGTTCTGTTTCCATTCGACGTCGACCGGCAGCGGAATCTCCACCGGCCAGCCCGGCACGGCACTGGCGGGCACCAGGATTGTATAGCCGTTTGCCTCGTAGCCGCGGCAGCGCCGTTCGAACATCCGCGCCAGCATCGGCACGTCGAGATCGGCGTAATCATAGACCCGCACCTCCTGTTTGCCCGCGAAGAGCCGGTGCAACCGTCCCACATATTGGGCGATAGTCCCCCGCCACGACACCGGCAGGGCCAGGAACAAACTGTCGAGCCGTGGATCGTCAAATCCCTCGCCGATGAACAGGCCGGTGGCGACCAGGACTCGCGTCTGCTCCTTCGGGGCCTCCCCCAGGCGGTTCTTGACCGCCTGCCATTCTTTCTGGCCCATCCCGCCCCGCAAGGTGATCACGTCTTCAACCTCGGCGGACAAAGCCGCTGCCAAGCGCTCCAGATGCTCGGTGCGTTCGGTGAGCACCAGGGGGCAACGGCCTTCGCGCACCACCTGCACAACATCCGCGCAGATCAGCCGGTTGCGGGCTTCGTCACCGGCGAGCGCCGCATAGAGGCTGGTGAACTGGGAGCGCGCGTCCGGATCCGCCTCGAGTTGCGCCCGAAAGCCCGTGGGACGCACGAAAACGCGGTGAGCGAACGGCCGGGCGGCGGCCTGCTGCCGCGCGTCGACCCGATGACGCACCGGGCCGCATTGCATGAAAATAATGGGATGATGCCCATCCTTGCGGGTGACCGTGGCCGACAATCCGAGTATGAACCTGGCCTTGGCCCGCCGGGCCACCAACTCGAAACTGCGCGCCGAAAGGTGATGACATTCATCCACCACCAGATGGCCATAGTTGCCCACCCGATCGTCCACCACCGCTTTGCGGACGAGACTCTGAATCAACGCTACATCCAGAGTGCCGGTTAACTTCTTGCGCCCCCCGCCGAGTTGGCCGATTTCCTTGGCCGGGAGGCCCAGAAACATCGACAAGCGCTCGACCCACTGCTCCAGCAGTTGGCGCCGATGGACCAGCACCAGCGCGTTCACCCCGCGACGGGCGATCAGCCAGGCGCCGACGACGGTCTTGCCGAAGGCGGTGGTGGCTGCCAGCACGCCGATTTCGTGCGCGAGCATGGCCTGCGCGGCCGCAGCCTGCTCCGGGCGCAATTCGCCACGAAACGCGGCGGCCAGCGGCGTTCCACCGAATCGCTCGTCGCGCACCACCGGCTCAATGTTCAACGAACGCAGCAAGGCCTGCGCTTCCTCCAGGCAACCGCGAGGCAGCGCCACAAACATCGGCAGATCCTCGGCGCAGTCGACAATTCGCGGACGGCCGTAAGTGGGCAAACGCATCGCCTGGGCCTTGTAAAACTCGGGGTTGGGAAATGCGGCCAGGCGGAGCAGGCGATTTCTCAGCGGCGGCGCCAGGCCCTCTTTGGCAATATAGACTTGGTCGCCCAGGACGAGTTCCAACCGCGCCGGCAGCGGAACGGTAATTGGAGGCTCTTTGCGCCGCCGCGATGGCGGCGCGGCCCACGGCGTCTCATCCTCCTCGCTGACAACCGGGCGAACCCCGAGAATCCGCCCACGCCGGTCGGCATCCTGAACCAAGGCCTCGATCGGCCCGCGTCCGACCTTGTGCACGGCCGACAGGAACGCCCACTGGTCAGGATAGGGCGACAACTTCTCGTCGAGAAAAACGCTATTGTCCCGGACCCGGGCCTGCTTTTGGAGAGGCAGGGCGATGAGATTCCCCAAGCCGCCCTTGGGCAGGGTGTCCTGGTTGGGGAAAAACCGGTCGTAGGAACGGAAGCCAATGTCAGGCCGCTTTTCCATGGCCTCCGTCAGAACATAGGACCCAAGGTTCCGTGCCAGCCTGGCCGGGACTGCCTCCTGGAAGAAGATCCAGACGTGGCCGCCCTCTCCGGAGCGTGAGCGCTCCAGAGCGGCGGGGACCTCGAGGCGTCGGCAGGTCTCGACAAAGGCGCCCGCATCCGCCTGCCAAGTTCCGCCATCAAAATCCACCGCCAGGAAGAAGCAGGTTTCGTCCAGTAGCATCGGGTAAACCCCCATCACAAAATCCCGTCCCAAGTCGTCGAGGCCGGACAAATGCTGGAAGACCACCTCGTCAGTGGCAGGAAGAAAGCGCCGGTGGGAGCACTCGGAACACTTGATGCGCGGCTTTTCGCAGACTCCATGGGCCCACTCATTGGCGCAGGCTGGCTGATAACCGGATCGGCCTGTCTTCCGGCTTTCAAACCGACGCGGGTACACGTCCTCCCGTCCGCGGAATAGCGATCGAAACAAGGCGATCTTCGAGGCGACCGGAGAACGAGAGGTGACGACCATTCCCGCTTCGCTGATGGTCTTGATTATCTCAAGAGCAGGAAACTCGGGTCCGGAAGCATCCGCCGTCATGCTGGCAGCGTCGGACGGTTGCGCCGGAAAGTCCATCGCAAACCGGCAGTTTCCCATTTCCAGACCTCGGTTCTCCGCTAAACTCCGGCCATGCGCTATAGAGAACTTGGCCGTTCGAGGCTGCGGGTTTCGGTCATCGGGCTCGGGACCTGGCAATTCGGCGGCGAATGGGGCCACGCCTACACCCAGTCGGAGGCCGACGCCATCCTCGACCAGGCGGCAGCGTCCGGCATTAACCTCATCGACACCGCCGAATGTTACGGCGACCACCTTTCCGAGGGGTTGATCGGGGATTACCTGGCGCGGCATGATCGCTCGCGCTGGGTGGTGGCCACCAAGTTCGGTCACCATTTCCGCCGGTTCATGGACCGCGGCGATGATTTCTCGGCAGCGGACGTGCGCCAGCAATTGGAGGCCTCACTCCGCGCGCTGCGCGTGGACACGATTGATCTCTACCAATTCCATTCGGGCGCGGACGGTCTCTTTCAGAACGACGAGCTCTGGGCCATGCTCGCCGAACAAAAGCGCGCCGGCAAAATCCGTCACCTGGGAGTTTCCATTCTCGGCAAAGGCAGCGTACTCCAGGCCGGCGAGGCGTGGTCCCGCGGGGCGGAGGCCCTGCAAGTCGTCTACAACCGGTTGGACCGCCGTCCCGAGCAACTCTACTTCCCTCACGCGGAGCGCGATCGACTGGGGATCCTCGCGCGGGTCCCGATGGCCAGCGGTCTCCTCAGCGGCAAATACCGGCCCGGCGCGAAGTTTCAAGCCAATGACGTGCGCGGGACTTTCGACGCCGCCAAGTTGGAGCGCGACCTCGCCGAAGTTGAACGGCTTCGGCAGACCGAGGTGCCTCCCGGTATGCCGATGGGCGCCTGGGCGCTAGCCTGGTGCCTGAAAAACCCCCTGGTTTCGGCGGTCATCCCCGGCTGTAAAGACGCGGGGCAAGTGGTCGCGAATGCGGCGGCGGCGGACCTCTGCGGTTAGGCCGGACGCACCACCGCCACCACCATGGCCTCAGGGTTCAGATACTTGCGCGCAGCGTCGACGATCTGCTCGGCGGTGACGGCTTCGTAGATCGCGTCTTCGATCTCGGAATAGTTGTATCCCAGGCCGTAAATCTCATCCAGGGCCGCCGAAGTGGCCAACCCACCCAGGTCCTGGCGGGCGATCTTTCTTTGGCCAATGATCTTGGCCTTCGAACGGCTGAGTTCCTCTGGCGTAATTCCCTCAGCGCGCAGCAGGGCCGCCTCAGCCAGCATCTCGCTTTCCACCAAGGCCAGGTTCTCAGGGCTGGTGCCCGCGTAAAACGCGAAGAAACCGGGAACCAGGCCGATGGAGTTTTGCGCCCCCACATAATAAGCCAAGCCCAGCTTTTCCCGAATCCGGAGGAAAAGCCTGGATCCGAGGTCGCTGCACGTCTCTTGCAACAACTCCAAAGGGTAACGGTCGGGGTCAAATAGGCTGGCCCCCCGATAGCCGATCACGATCACCCCTTGCTTCTTGTCGCGCGTCTCGCTCACCCGCCTTACCTCGTCCAGTTTGGGCGAGGGCGTGAGGGTCGCGGTCCGCAAAGGCCCCTCGGATGCCTTCCAGAGTCCGAATTGCGCCTCGACTGCAGCCCGGACCGCGTCGGTTTGGACGTCGCCGTAGATGGCCAGGACGCAGTTATTGGGCGCGGCCCACCGGGCATAGAAGGCCTGGAGGTCAGCGACCCCCAGTTTTCGGATGCTCTCTTCCGTACCCTGCGCGTCCAAGCCATAGCCGGTCTCGCCGAA
>Ga0316222_1001580_pt1 | contig 27229 bp, 31 predicted proteins | sample TBH18011metaG_FD_206008 | JGI IMG/M metagenome (GOLD analysis project Ga0316222, IMG submission 206008) | Freshwater microbial communities from Trout Bog Lake, Wisconsin, USA - TBH18011 | ecosystem: Environmental > Aquatic > Freshwater > Lake > Hypolimnion/Profundal zone | place: USA: Wisconsin... | reverse complement strand
CGCGGACGAAGAATTTATCCTTGGCGCTGCGCCCGGTGTGCTTGCCGGTGGCGACCACCAGCGGGCCATCGGCGGCCAGCAACCCTTCCCCGTTACGCACCGCATGTTCAACAAGCGGCGCGGTGCCAAGGTTCGCAAAAATTTCAGCCGAGGTGGCAGTGCCGAGCGGGGTGTGAATCGAGGACGTCAATTTCGTCTCCTGAGATGGCTTTGGCCAAACCCCATAAAGGGCCGGGAATCGCCCGATCCAACGACTATAGCACCGAATTACGCATTCGTATGCAGCGATTCTGTGCGCCGCATAGTCGAGGCAAAGCGCCCCGTCAAATCAGGCGCGCGCCCCCATTGCCAGCTTGCCCTCAAAAGGCTAACCCACCGCCATCGCCCCTTTCACACGAGAGCATGGCCCGACATGGGTGAAACACCCAGAATTCAAAAGCTTGACGCGGACACCCCGGATGCGCCCCAGCCCCACACCCCCCAGCCCTACACAATCGCGCTGGTGGACGATGATCGCAACATCCTCACCGCCGTGTCAATCGGCCTCGCGGCGGAGGGGTTCGCGACGCGCGTCTATGCCGACGGCGCCAGCGCGCTGAAGGCCTTGCTGGAAAACCCGCCGGATCTGGCGATTTTCGACGTCAAAATGCCGCGCATGGACGGGCTGGAACTGCTGCAAGCCTTGCGCGCCAAATCCGCGCTGCCCGTCATCATGCTGACCAGCAAGGACGAGGAACCCGACGAGGCGCTGGGCCTTGCGCTTGGCGCCGACGATTACATCACCAAGCCGTTCAGCCAGCGCCTGTTGGTGGCGCGGATCAGGGCGATCCTGCGCCGGCAGGGGCTGGCGCGCGCCGATACCGACACCCCGCCCCAGCCCGCCCCCGACATCATCCAGCGCGGCCGCCTGTCCATGGACCCCGCCCGCCACGAGGTCAGTTGGGATGGCCGCCCCGTCAGCCTCACCGTCACCGAATTCCTGCTGCTGGAGGCCCTCGCCAGCCGCCCCGGCGTCATCCGCAGCCGCAACCAATTGATGGACGCGGCCTATTCCGACGACATCTATGTCGATGACCGCACCATCGATTCGCACATCAAGCGCCTGCGCCGAAAATTCCGCGCCGCAGACCCCGATTTCGCCGCCATCGAGACGCTCTACGGCGCCGGCTATTCGTTCACCGAGGCATGAACACACGCCGCCCTCGTAAGCGCCGTGTTTCGCTGACCACGCGCATTCTGGCGGTGAATATTCTGGCGCTGGGGCTGATGGCGGCCAGCCTGTTTTACCTCGACAGCTACCGCAAACAGCTGCTGGCCGAGCGTTTCGCCAGCGCCCGCGCGCAGGCAGAGATCACCGCCGTCGCCCTCCATCGCACCGCGCCTGACGCACGTGGCACCCTGCTGGCCGCGATCGGCACCCGCGAACATCTGCGCCTGCGCCTCTACGGCGCGAAGGGGGCGCTGCTGGCCGACAGTTTCGCGCTGGCCCCGCCCAGCTTCACGCTGGCCGACCCCACGCATGAACGCTGGCTGGACACCGCCGCCCGCGCGCTGGACCGGGGGATGGACGCCGTGCTGGGCACGCCCGCGCTGGACGAGTACCGCCCCGCCTCCGACGATAGCACCACCACCCACTGGCCCGAAATCGCCGAGGCCCGCATGCGCCGCGCCACCATCATCCGCGAACGCTACGCGCCCGACCGCACCCCCATCATCACCGCCGCCACCCCCGTAGGCGCCGGCGTGCTGCTGTCCTTGCGCAACGACCCCGACATCACGCAATATGTCCGCGACGCACGCCAGACGCTGGCGATTGTGGTGGGCGTCGCGCTGGCGATATCGGTTGCGCTGTCGCTGTTTCTGGCGCGCACCATCGTTGACCCCTTGCGCAAGCTGGTGCGCGCCGCCGTCCGCGTGCGGCTGGGGCGTGACCGGGCGGTGGTGGTGCCGCGCCTGCCCGACCGCCGCGACGAGATCGGCCTGCTCGCCCGCGCCATTTCGGACATGACCGCTGCCCTCCGCCAACGCATCGACGCGGTGGAAACCTTCGCCGCCGACGTCGCGCATGAGATCAAGAACCCGCTGGCCAGTCTGCGCAGCGCGCTGGAATCGCTGGACAAGGTCGAGGATGCGAGCCTCCGCCGCCAGCTCACCGACATCGCCGCGCATGATGTGCAGCGCATCGACCGCCTCGTCACCGAAATCGCCGACGCCAGCCGCATCGACGCCGAACTCTCGCGCACCACCTTTGAGCCGGTCGACCTGCTGGCGATGGCCACCGCCTTGGTGGGTTCGCGCGACGTGCGTGGCGCCAATGCCGGGCGGGTTTTGCGTGTCACCCACAAAGGAGAGCTGCCAGTGGTGGCGGGCGACCCGGCGCGCCTGGTACGGGTGTTCGAGAATTTGCTCGACAATGCGGTGTCCTTCTCGCCGCCAGCGGGCAAAATCGACGTCAGCTTTTCCGTGGCAGAGGGCGCCGTCACCATCGACATCACCGACCAGGGCCCCGGCATCGCCCCCGAAATCCGCGAACGGGTGTTCGAACGATTCCACTCGCTGCGCCCCTCGGCAGAGGATTTCGGCAGCCATTCGGGCCTGGGCCTCGCCATCGCGCGCACCATTATCGAGGCGCATGACGGAACGCTGACCGCCAGGGAACCCGCCGCAACCGGCGCCCGGCTGGTCATCGAGCTGCCCGCGTGGGAAGCCCCGCCCGAAGAGCCGCTATGACCAGCCTCCACCAATTCACCTGCGTCGGCATCAACGGGCGGGCCTTGCTGATTGCGGGCGCATCGGGCGTCGGCAAGACCAGCCTCGCCTGCGCGCTGATCGACCGGGGCGCCCTGTTGGTGGGCGATGATGGCGTACAGCTGACCGCGCGGGATGGCCGCCTCCACGCATCCCCCGCGCCGGCCACACGCGGGCTGCTGGAACTGCGGGGCGTGGGCATCATCACCCTGCCGGTGACAGAAAACGTGCCCGTCGCGCTGCTGATCCGCCTCAGCCCCGACGCCCCGCGATACGTCGAAACCGCGCCGCGCGAGGACATCTGCGGCATGCCCATCCCCGCCATAACGCTGTGGCCCGACAGCCCCGTGCTGGCCTTGCGCGCCGAATGGGCGCTGAAGCTTCATGGAATTGTTTAACCACTTCTTCGCATTGGCCCCCTTTTCTTTTTGCGTGGGCGCGCGCAAATGGAGCGCAGCATGACCCAGCCCACCGCCCCCCACACCAAAAAGCAGCGCGTGCTGCTGGTGACCGGCGTGCTGGGCGCGGGCAAAACCACGGCTTTGCGCGCGTTGGAGGACCTCGGCTGGGAAACCATCGACAATTTCCCGATGCGCCTGCTGGAAGGCTTGATCGACAGTCCTGACCTCGACACCGGGCTGCACGGCCCGCTGGCGATCGGCTTTGATTCGCGCACCCGCGGCTTTAACGCACAGGCGGTGATCTCCCTGGTCAAACGGCTGAGCAGCCGCGCCGATCTATCGCTGACCACGCTCTACCTCGATTGCGGCGCGGACGAGCTGCAACGCCGTTACAACGAGACCCGCCGCCCGCATCCCCTCTCCGCCGACCTGCCCGCCGAAGCCGGCATCATGGCCGAACGCGAGCTGATGGAGCCTCTGCGCCGCTGGGCCGATGTGGTGATGAACACCACGGCATTCTCCGCACATCTGCTGACCCAATCGATCCGCGAACAATTCGCGCTGGCCACCGGCCCCGCCATGACGCTCAGCCTGTGCAGCTTCGGCTTTGCCAAGGGGATGCCGCCGGTCGCCGATTTCGTCTTCGACATGCGCTTTCTGGAAAACCCCCATTGGGAGGCCGGCTTGCGCCCGCTGACCGGCAAAGACCCGCGGATCGGCGAATTTATCCGCCGCGATGCAGCGTGGGAACCCGCCTTTGCCCACATCCGCGATCTGCTGCTGACGGTGCTGCCGCGCTTTGCCGCGCAGGGTAAAGCCTATGTCACGGTTGCATTCGGTTGCACCGGCGGGCGGCATCGTTCGGTTTTCATGGCGGAACAAATCGCAGAGGCCTTGCGCGGCGCGGGATTTTCCCCCACATTGCTGCACCGCAACCTGGCCTCACGCGCCGCCGACCTGATCGAGGGAGGGCTGGCGCGATGATCGCCGGGGGGCAAATGAGTTTGGTTTTTGAACCGATGCCGCCATGCAGCGCGGGCTCGGGCGGGACATTTCGGAGCAGCCTCCTCACATGATCGGCATGATCTTGGTTACGCACGGCAAATTGGCCGAGGAATTCGTGTCGGCGATGGAACACGTCGTCGGCCGGCAGGACGCGGTCGCAACCGTTTGCATCGGCCCCAACGACGATGTCGAACGCTGCCGGCGCGATATTGCCGAAGCGATCAAGCGGGTCGATTCGGGGGCGGGGGTGGTGATCCTCACCGATCTGTTCGGGGGGACGCCGTCGAATTTGGCGATCTCGCTGATGCAGGCCGGCCGGATAGAGGTCATCGCCGGGATCAACCTGCCGATGCTGATCCGTCTGGCGGGCGCGCGCAAATCGGGCGATGTGGTCTCCGCGATCACCGCCGCGCGCGATGCGGGCCGCAATTACATCACCATCGCCTCCGAGTTTCTCGGGCACGACAATTAATTCATGAGCGAAAGGGACAGGATGGCCGAGGTTCGCGAAAGCGTTGTCATCGTCAATGCCAAGGGGCTGCACGCCCGCGCCAGCGCCAAATTCGTCAACACCGTCGCCATGCTGCCCGAAGGGCTGAGCGTGCGGGTCCACCACAATGGCGCCGAGGCGGGTGGTAATTCCATCCTCGGCCTGATGATGCTGGGCGCCGCCAAGGGCTCGACGGTGGAAATCGTCGTCAGCGGCGACGACGCCGAGGGCGCGCTGGCCAAGGTCGCAGGCCTGGTCAAAGACGGGTTCGGCGAAGATTGAGCGATTTTGTGGCCCCAAGCGCGGATTGGGCCGGCACGGCTAGCCGCCGCCAGATCACCGGCTTTTCCAACCCCACGGTCAAGGCGCTGCGATCCTTGCGCGACAAAAAGCACCGCCGGCGCGAGGGGCGTTTTCTCGCCGAGGGCCTGCGCCTGCTGACCGATGCCCGCGAAAACGGTCACACCCCCGAAATGCTGGTGATGGCCATGGGCCGCGAACCGCACCCCCTGCTGGCCCCGATCGAGGCCGAAGTTCTGGCTGCTGGCGGCGACATCATCGAAACCACCGAAGACATCCTCGCCAAGATCACCGGCAAGGACAACCCGCAAGCCGTCTGCGGCGTGTTCCGCGAATTTGACACCGCGCTGGCCGCCGTCGACCGCGCATCAGCGCCGATCTGGCTGGTGGCGCAGGCGATGCGTGACCCCGGCAACCTCGGCACCATGCTGCGCACCGGCGATGCGGTGGGCGCGGGCGGGCTGATATTGCTCGACGATTGCGTGGACCCGTTCAGCGTCGAGGCCGTCCGCGCCAGCATGGGCGCCATCTTCACCCAGCGGCTGGTGCAGGCCCGGTGGGAGGAATTCCTGCCCTGGCTGCGCGCCGGAGAGGGCCAATTGGTCGCCGCCAGTTTGCGCGAGGCCGTCCCCTATCGCGGCGCGCCCTATGCGGCCCCGTGTTTCCTGATGGTCGGCAACGAATCGCAGGGCCTGCCCCAGGATTACGAAATGGCCTGCGACCTGCGGGTGACCATGCCGATGCTGGGCCGCGCCGACAGCCTCAACGCCGCCATCGCCGGCGCCGTGCTGGCCTATGAGGCGCTGGCCAAACTGCGCCCCTAATCGGCGTCCGTCTTGGGAAGCGCCGCCCCCGGAATCCCCCCGCCATAACGCGGCGCACTCTCGATCAAGGCCATCTCCTCGATCTCGCCCTTGCCGATGTCGATGCCCATATCATGCAGCCGCCGCCCGGATGACAGCACATTCCGCTCAAAACTGCTGACAAATTTGTTGTAATGGCCAACCGCGCTTTCCAGCCCGGTGCCCATGCGTTTCAGATGCTCACCAGCGGTGCGCAACCGGCCATATAGCTCCGCCCCGGCCCGGCCAATCTCGATCGCCTCGCGCGCCAATTTGTCCTGCGTCCAGACCATCGCCACGGTCCGCGCAATCGCAACCAAATTGGTAGGTGTCGCCAGTAAGACCCTGCGTTGAAAGGCAAAATCCCACAACTCAGGGTCCTTCTCCAGCGCCGCCGCGACGAAATGTTCCCCCGGCACGAACATCACCACATAGTCAGGCGCATCCTCGAACTGGCTCTGATACGACTTGGCGGACAGCTGCTGCACATGGTTTCGCATCGATGCCACGTGCCCCGCCAAAGCCGCCTCGCGCGCCGTGTCGTCGGTCGCCTCAAATGCCTCCTGATAGGCATTCAGCGAGACCTTGGCGTCGATCACCAGCTTCTTTTGCCCTGGAATATTGACGATGGCATCGGGTCGAAGCCGGCCGTCCTCGGTGTTGACCGAATGTTCGGTGACGAAATCGGTGTGCTCGGCGAGGCCGCATTGCTCCAGCACATTGCGCAGTTGTTGCTCGCCCCAGCGCCCGCGCGCCTTGGGGGCATTGCGCAGCGAATTGCCCAGACTTTGCGCCGCCGCCCGCACCTGTTCGGCGCCGCTGCGCATCGCCTCGATCTGCCCGGTCAGCTGACCAAAGGCATCAACCCGCCGCGCCTCCAAAGAGCGCACCTGCTCCTCATACCGCCGCAATCGGTCGCCAACCGGGGCCAAAGTCGCCTTCAGTCGCTCGTCGCTGGTCTTTTCGCTTTCCTCGAACCGGGCCTGCGCGCGGGCCAGGAACGCCTCCTGAGCGCTGGCCAAAACCCGGTTTCCGGCGGCCTCGAATTCCTTTTTCAGCGCCTCTTGCGCATCCATCAGCAGGCGTTTTTGCTCCTCCTGATGCACGGCATTGGCGCGCAAAGTCGCCAATTCGCCCTGCGCCGCGCCATAAGCATCGCGCACAGAGGCCAGCGCATCGGCCAGTTCATCGCTGCGCGCCGCCCGCTCGGACGCCGCCGCCAGATCGCGGATAGCGGCGCGAAATCGCTCGTCGAGTTCACGCGCCTCGCGGTCGCGCGCGGCAAAACGCTCGCGCAATTCCGCGACGGGCCGCCCCCCAAAGAACCACCCCAACGCCAGCCCCAAGACCAGCACCACAAGATCCACCAAAACGACCACCGAACCAGAACCCAAGCCCGCCACTCCTTATAGAACGAATGGCGAACATAGACCCATCATGCCGGCTAATCAAGCCGCCTTACGTGCCTTTTCCAGCTTCTTCAGCGCCATATTGCGCTTCAGCTTGGATAGGTGGTCGATGAACAAAACGCCTTCCAGATGGTCCAACTCGTGCTGGATGCAGGTGGCCATCAGGCCTTCCATCACTTCCTCGTGATGCGCCCCGTCCAGATCCTGCCAACGCAGCCGCACGCCCGAAGGCCGCTCCACATCCGCATAAATGTCCGGCACCGAGAGGCAGCCCTCCTGATAAACCGTGTGTTCCTCGGTCGGATCGCTGATTTCGGGGTTGATGAAAACGCGGGGTTCCCGTTTTACCGGGCGGTGCTTGTGCCCGCATTCATCGTCTTCGCACGATTCGGGTTCGGCCGTCTCGTCGGGTTCTTGCAGGTCGATCACCACGACGCGCAAAGCCGCGCCCACCTGTATCGCGGCGAGGCCAATGCCCGGCGCGTCATACATCGTTTCAAACATATCCGCGACGAGCGTTTTCATCCCCTCGTCGAACTGGGTGACGGGCGCGGAGATCTGCTTGAGGCGCGGATCGGGGGCTTCAATGATAGGGAGTATGGCCATAGGGCGCAGATAGTCACACCAGAGCCGATCCGCAACACCCCTGTGTCAAACCGGCCTCCGCGCCCGCAGCGGCGTTATGATACAGGACGCCTTGCCCGCAGCGCCTGCGCCAAAGTCCCCTCGTCCAGATAATCCAGCTCGCCGCCCACGGGCAGGCCGTGCGCCAGTTGGGTGATACGCACCGGCATCCCCTCCAGCCGTTCGGCGATGTAATGCGCGGTGGTTTGGCCCTCCAGCGTGGCGTTCATCGCCAGCACCACCTCGTCAATGCCGCCCGCCGAAACCCGGCCCAACAGAGCGCCGATCGACAGATCCTCTGGCCGCACCCCGTCCAGCGCCGACAAACGCCCGCCCAGCACATGATAATGCCCGGTGAACAGCCGCGCCCGGTCCAGCGCCCACAGGTCCGCAACGTCCTCCACCACGCAGAGCAGGCGGGCATCGCGGCGCGGATCGGCGCAAATTCCGCAAGGGTTCTGCGTATCGACATTGCCGCAGATCGGGCATTCGGACAGCCCTTCCCGCAGCGCGTCCAGCGCCTCCAGCAGCACCGGCAGCGCGCTTTCGCGGCGTTTCACCAGCCACAGCACCGCGCGCCGCGCAGACCTCGGCCCCAACCCCGGCAGCCGCGCGAGGGCGCTGGCCAGCTTTTCGATCTCTTGCGATGCCATGCTCTGGCGGATAGGGCTTTGCGGCCACCGGCGAAAGCCCCAACCGAGTATCCGTCCACATGCGCATCATCTTCATGGGAACCCCCGATTTCGCTGTGGCGGCTTTGGACGCGCTGGTGGCAGCCGGCCATGACATCATCGCCGTCTACACCCAGCCCCCCCGTCCCGGTGGCCGCCGGGGCCGCGAGCTGACCCCCACCCCCGTCCACGCCCGCGCGGCGGCCTTGGGGATCGAGGTCCGCCATCCATTGACCCTGCGCACCGGCGAGGCGCAGGCCGAGTTCGCCGCGCTGAACGCCGACATCGCGGTGGTCGCCGCCTACGGCCTGATCCTGCCGCAAGCCGTTTTGGACGCGCCCACCCACGGCTGCCTCAACATCCACGCCAGCTTGCTGCCAAGGTGGCGCGGCGCCGCCCCCATCCAGCGCGCCATTCTGGCGGGCGACACGGAAACCGGCGTGTGCATCATGCAGATGGAGGCTGGGCTGGATACAGGGCCGGTGTTAGATAAGGAGTGGACCTGCGTGGCTGAAAAAACCGCAGGCCAGCTCACCGACGAACTGGCGCAAATGGGCGGCGCATTGATCGTGAAAGTGCTGTTCGACCTGCCCGCGTATACCACAACGCCCCAACCCGCCGAAGACATCACCTACGCCCACAAGATCGCCAAAACCGAAGCCCGCCTAGACTTCACCCAATCCGCTGAGCAAGTGCTGCGTCAAATCCGCGCCTTCCATCCTGCCCCCGGCGCCTATTTCGCATGGCAAGGCGAACGCTTCAAAATCCTCGCCGCCGATATTACCGAGTGCGCAGGCCAGCCGGGAACCACGCTCGATGACACGCTCACCATCGCATGCGGATCAGGCGCGATCGCTGTCGCCACTATTCAGCGCGCCGGCAAACCCGCCATGCCCGCCGCCGACATGCTGCGCGGTTTCCCCGTCCCCGCCGGAACCCAGCTTTGACCCGCTACGCCCTCACCCTGGAATATGACGGCGCGCCGTTCTTGGGGCTGCAACGCCAGCCGCAAGGCCCCACCGTGCAGTCCGCCATCGAGGCCGCCGCGCTCGCCATCACCGGCGAGCCCACCAATATGGTCGCCGCCGGGCGCACCGATGCGGGCGTCCACGCGCTGGCGATGCGCGCGCATATCGACGTCAACCGCGACATGCCCCCCTTCCGCCTGATGGAGGCACTCAACGCCCTGATGCGCCCCGCCCCCGTCGCGGTGCTGGCTTGCGAGATCGTGCCGGACAATTGGCACGCGCGGTTTTCCTGCACGGGGCGCAGTTACATCTATCGCATCATCAGCCGCCGCGCGCCCTTGACGGTGGAGGCAGGCCGGGCGTGGCACATCAAGCACCCGCTGGATGTCGCTGCCATGCACCGCGCCGCGCAAACCCTTGTCGGCACGCATGATTTCACCACCTTCCGCTCCGTCCATTGCCAGAGCGCCAGCCCGGTCAAGACGCTGGATGTGCTGAATGTGCGCAGGGATGGCGATGTGGTACTGATCGAGACCGCCGCGCGCAGCTATCTGCATCATCAGGTGCGATCGATGGTCGGCTGCCTCGCGCTGGTCGGCCTAGGCCGCTGGCCAGAATCCCGCATCGCAGAGGTCCTAGCCGCCCGCGACCGCACCGAATTGGGCATGAATGCGCCCGCCTGCGGGCTGTATTTCAGGGCGGCGGAGTATGAATAAAGATGCGAGGGGGTTACCCCCTCGCGCTCCCAGCCTTGTCATCGTGGCACAAAGGCTCGCCCTCAGCGCAATATCGCGGCGCCGCAGGCTTTAGGGCAATATCGCCACAGGCCAGAACGCGGCATTGGGTGCGCAAGGCAAACAATATTGGGAGCGCGAGGGGATAATCCCCTCGCATACTTCCTTTAACCCTCACCCCTTGCCGACAACGCTCTCCGGCAAGTCGACGCCGAACACGCGCTGGTAATATTCCGCCACCAGCATCCGCTCGGTTTCGTCGCATTTGTTGAGGAACGACAGGCGGAAGGCAAACCCTGCGTCCTTGAAAATGGCGGTGTTCTGCGCCCAGGTGATCACGGTACGCGGGCTCATCACGGTGGAGATGTCGCCATTAATGAACCCCTGCCGGGTCAATTCCGCCACCTTGACCATGTCGGCGGCGGATTTCTCGGACACGCCCTCTACCTTCTTCAACACGATCTCGGCCTCAACAGCAGCGGGCAGGTAATTCAGGCCCACCACGATGTTCCAGCGGTCCATCTGCCCTTGGTTGATCGCCTGCGTGCCGTGATACAGCCCGCTGGTGTCGCCCAGACCCACCGTATTGGCGGTGGCGAACAGGCGGAACCACTTGCTGGGGCGGATCACCCGGTTTTGATCGAGCAAAGTCAGCTTGCCCTCGGCCTCCAGCACGCGCTGGATGACGAACATCACATCGGGGCGGCCGGCGTCATATTCGTCGAACACCAGCGCGGTCGGGGTTTGCAGCGCCCAAGGCAGCAGGCCTTCGCGGAACTCGGTGACCTGCTGACCGTCCTTCAACACGATGGCGTCGCGCCCGATCAGGTCGATCCGGCTGATATGCGCATCCAGATTGATCCGGATGCAAGGCCAGTTCAGCCGCGCCGCCACCTGCTCGATATGGGTCGATTTGCCGGTGCCGTGATAGCCCTGCACCATCACCCGCCGGTTAAACGCGAACCCCGCCAGAATCGCCAGCGTCGTATCGGGATCAAACACATAGCTGCCATCGCGGTCCGGCACGCGCTCATCCGCGACCGAGAACGCCGGCACCTTCATGTCGATATCGATGCCAAAGGTCTCGCGCACATCAACACTGGTGTCGGGCGCCTGCAAGACCGTGGTGTTGCTGGAATCGGGCTGAATGTTCAGGATGTCTGTCATAATTTCCGCCTATACGGCTGGACGCGCGGCTGCAATAAGCTTTGCGAGCACCAATCGGGAGAATGCCATGATCATCTACGGAGCCCTGCTGTCGCCCTATGTCCGCAAAGTCTGCGTGGCCGCGCAGGAAAAGGGCATTGCCTATGAAATGACCCTGAAACGCCCATGGATCGAAACCCCCGGTTTCGCCGAGGCCAGCCCCTTTGGCAAGATCCCCGCGATCCGCGATGGCGATTATACGCTGGCCGATTCGTCGGCGATCTGCGCCTATTTTGACGCCAAACACCCCGCGCCCGCCCTGCTGCCCGCCGACCCACAGGCCCGTGGGCGCGCGGTATGGTTCGATGAATTCGCCGACACGGTGATATTCCCCGCCGGCGGCAAGATCCTGTTCAACCGCCTCGTCGGCCCCAAATTCATGGGGGTTCCGGGCGATGAAGCCGCCGCCAAGCAGGGCGAGGCTGATCTGGTCCCCATCTTCGCCTATCTGGAAAAGGTCGCCCCGGCGGACGGCTGGCTGGCCGGCGCGGAATTCAGCCTTGGCGACATCGCGGTGGCATCGATGATCCGCAGCCTGATGTATGTGGGGGCCCAGCCCACATCGGCCCTACACCCCGCCACCTGCGCATGGTATAACCGCGTATGCGCCCGCCCGGCATGGGCGCGCATCGCCGAAGAAGAATCCGCCAAAGTGAAAATTCCCGCTTAAAAACCCGGAGACACACCCATGAGCACCCTTCAAGGCAGCCACATCTGGTATGAACTGATCACCAGCGACGCCGCCGCCGCCACCGCATTCTACGAAGCCGTCGTGGGATGGAAGATCACCCCCGGCACCGCCGAAACCAATGGCTATGGCTTCCTCGGCCGCGCCGATGGCGGCATGACAGGCGGACTGATGCAGATCACCCCCGAAATGGCCGCCCACGGCGCGCGCCCGGCATGGCTGGGCTATATCGCGGTGGATGATGTAGACGCCACGGTCACTGCCATTCAGGCCAAAGGCGGCAAGCTGCTGATGCCCCCCGCCGACATCCCGCAAGCCGGGCGGATCGCCTTGGTCACCGATTGCTGCGGCGCGCCGTTTTATGTGATGACGCCCAACGGCACCGGCCCCAGCACCGCCTTCGATCGCACTGCTGCGGGATGCTGCCACTGGAACGAACTCTCCGCAGGCAACGCCGCCAATGCCGTGGCCTTTTACACCGATCTGTTCGGCTGGGGCCTGCCCGAACCGATGGATATGGGCGCGCACGGCAAATACCAGTTCATCAGCCACGACGGCGATGTGATCGGCGCGATCTTCCCCAAAATGCCGCAAAGCCCGGTCCCGCATTGGAGTTACTACTTCGGCGTCCCCGACATCGACGCCGCGAAAACCGCCATCGAGGCCCACGGCGGGCGCATCGTCAACGGCCCGCATGAAGTGCCCGGCGGCGAATGGATTCTGCAAGCCATGGACCCGCAAGGCGCCTTCTTCTGCCTTGCCGCGCCCAAATGACCGCCCCCGCCGCCCCTGAGAGCCACGAGCTCTCCGTCACCCGCCACATCAACGCGCCGCCGGACAAGGTCTGGGCGGCGATGGTGAACCGCATCCCCGAATGGTTCTGCCCCCGCCCTTGGCACGCCGAGATCACCCACCACGAACCCCGCGCCGGCGGCCCGCGCGAAATGGTGATGCGCGGGCCAGAGGGCGAGGAAATGCACCTGTCGGGCACCTATCTCGCGTGGGACGAGGGCCGCCGCTTTGCCGTCACCAACGCCATCACCGGAGACCTGCAACCCGCCAAACCCTTCATGATCGGCATCTGGGAAATCGCGCCAGAGGCCGGCGGCACCCGCTATACCGCCACCGCCCGCCACTGGACCGCAGAGGCCAAGGCGCAGAATGAGGCGATGGGGTTCTACAAGGGTTGGACTGCCGCCGCCGATCAGTTGGCGGAATTGTGTGAAGAAAAGGATTAACGCAGGGGTTTACCACCCCTGCACCCCGTGATGTCTCCCGACGCTAAGGCTGTGCATGGCCTCGCCCTTTACGCCACGTCGCACCGGAAGACGGTTGGGGGGTCTGGGGGCCGGAGCATTGTGCTTTACACAATGCGACCAACTTAAAGACTCCACCCCCAGTTCTTCACCTAAAAGCCCCCGCCTTTCTCAACAACTGATAAGCCTCCACCACCTCCTGCAACCGCGTCTCATAGCTGCGATCGCCGCCATTCCTGTCCGGGTGGAACCGGTGCACCAGCGCCGAGTAGCGCCCCCGCAGCCCCCGCAAATCCACCTCGTCGTCCAGCCCTAGCACATCCAATGCGCGGGCCTCCTCAGACGTGAAACGGGTGCTGGCGGCGCTGCGCATTCGGGCGGCGGCCTTGCGCGCGCGGCCAGAGATCGCATCCAGCGGATCGGCGAAATCGGCCCAGCGCGGGGCGTCATCGATGCCGGCGGTGGGGCGAAAGGCGCGGGTCTCGCTCTCCCACCCGGCGATGGGCGACTGCGCGGCCCAGATTTGCTCCGCGCTCATCCCCGCGAAGTAATCATATCCCGCATTGAACGCGCGGATATGGTCGAGGCAAAACCAGCGGTAATCGCCCGGTCCGTCGGCGCTCGGCCCGTATGCGCCGGGCGCGCGAAATTCTCCGGCCTCCGCGCATCCGGGCCAGTCGCATGCTTTGCCGGGCTGGCGCACCCGGCCGTGGAATCTATCGTGTGCCATCGCTGTCCCATTGCCGCCAGATGCTGTATAAGGGAAGCCATGACAGGACCCGCCATGCACAAAACCGTCTCATCCGAAATCCACGCCCTTCTTGCCAAGGCCTTCGCGCCGGCAAAGCTGGAGGTAATCAATGACTCAGCCAGCCACCACGGCCATGCGGGGCACGATGGCTCGGGCGAATCGCATTTCACCGTGGTGATAGAGGCGAGCGCCTTCGCCGGCATATCGCGCGTGCAGCGCCAGCGGATGGTCAACGCCGCGCTGGGTGACATCCCCGGCCAAAGGGTCCATGCCCTCGCCATCAAGGCCTCCGCACCGGGGGAATAGGAGCTGCCGATGTTTGCCCTCCCCTTTCTCGCGCCCCTAGCGTTCATCGCCCTGATTTTGGCGCTGAAGAGTTTCGGCATCAATCAGGAATATCAGCGCGGGGTGGTGTTCCGCCTCGGCCGCCTCGCCAAAACCAAGGGGCCGGGCTGGTTCTGGCTGGTCCCCATCGTTGACCGGGTGATGAAGGTCGATCTGCGCACCGTGGTCTTCGCACTCTCCACGCAGGAAACCGTCACCCGCGACGGCGTGGCGGTCAAGGTCAACGCCGTGCTGTGGTACCGCGCGGTCGATGCCGCCAAGGTGGTGACGACGGTAGTCAACTGGCAATCATCGGTGATCCAGGCCGCCGAAACCGGCATGCGCGACGCCATCGGCCAGAGCGAACTCGACCAAATCCTGAAGGACCGCAGCACCATCAACACCCGCCTGCTGGAATTGCTGCGCGAAACCTGCGCGCAATGGGGCGTCGCGGTCGATGCGGTGGAGATCAAGGACCTCGACATCCCCGAACAAATGCAACGCGCCATCGCCCGCGAAGCCGAAGCCATCCGCGAAAAACGCGCCCGCATCATCAAGGCCGAGGGCGAGCAGGAAGCCAGCCAAAAGCTGGCCATGGCCGCGCGCACCATCGGCGAGGTCCCCGGCGCGCTGGAACTGCGCCGCCTGCAAACCCTCAGCGAAATCGGGGTGGAACATAATTCCACCATCATCGCCATGTTCCCAGTCGAACTGCTGGAGGCCGCGCAGAAACTGGTCGGAAAATAGACCCAAAGGACAACTGGCTATCCCTGCCACCGCGTGGTCCTCTGCTGCCCTCTTAGGGAGAGACGCCATGCAGCTATATGATCTGGAATTATCGGGCAATTGTTACAAGGTGCGGCTGTTTTCGGCGCTGCTGGGGGTCCAGCTCGACCTCGTTCCGGTCGATTTTCTGGGCGGCGAACACAAAGGGCCGGCGCTGACCAAGCTCAACCCTTGGGGCCAGTTGCCGATCTTGATCGATGGTCCGCTGGTGCTGCGCGATTCGCACGCAATGCTGGTCTATCTGGCGGAAAAGCACGCGGCGACCGCCTGGTGGCCCACCGATGCGGCGGCGCGCGGCGAGATCACCCAGTGGCTCTCGACATCGGCGAATGAGGTGCAAAACGGCCCCTGCGCCGCGCGTCTGGTCGATAAATTCGGCTATAAACTTGATAAGCCCGCCGCATTGCAGCGTTCCGCGCATATACTGACGCTGCTGGACGCGCATTTGCAACACCATGACTGGCTGGCATTGGGCCACCCGACCATCGCCGATATCGCCGTGTTCCCCTATGTGGCGCTGGCTGGAGAGGGCGGCATCGATCTGACGGCCTACCCCGCCATCGTCCAATGGATCGCACGGATCAAGACCATCCCCGGCTATGTGTCGATGCCCGGCACAGAGGCATTGGCGCACGCGGACTGATATGGGAGTGGGGGCGGGCCTAACCGCCTCCCCCCTCGCCAAACCATTCCACCCAGGCGCCATGGGCATGCGCCGCGCCCAGCAAGTGCCATTCGCCCGATCCGGGCCAATAGCGCACCCGCAACTCGTGGCGAAAAGTGGCGCGGTTGGTCTCCAGCATGATCCACGCGAGTGGGCGTTCGGGCGTGGCGCGCGCGCCTGCTGCCTCCATCGCGGCCTCTATCCGCGCGCGGCCACCGGGCGAAATATATTGCCAGACGATGGAATGATACAGCACCCGCGCCGTGCCCTCGGCCTGCGGAGCCTGCAAGCGCGCCTCCACCCAATCCGCCGCATCGGCGCGGGTCAGGCGCGGCGGATGCGCGCGGGCCAACGCCACAACAGCATCCAACCGCGCCAGCCGGGCGGCATTCTCGGGCCAGACATAGGCCTTCAGCCGCAGCGCCGCCTCTGGGTCGGCCAGCGCGATGGGCGCCTGATCGCAGCCCTCGATGGCGACAATCTCCAGCCGCGCGTCAGGCGGCGGCGGCCCCCGCCATTCCGGCGCAATCCTCACCGGCGAGGCAGCCCCCACGCACACCCCGCCCAGATCATAGGCATAGCGCTCGATCATCGTATTGGCCCCGGCGCTGGCCCCGATCTCGTTCATTTCAAACTGATGCGCCACCCCCCGCGCCGACAACCACAGCAGCCCCGCGACAATGCTGGCCGACCGCCCCGCCTCGTTGGTCTGCGGCGGCCCGTCCAGCCAAGGCGTCAGCGCGGCGTCATGATCCCGCGCCACCGCCATCACCGCGGCATCCACCGAAGCCTGATCAGTCACCGCGCCGCTGTAAACCAGCGCCATCCGCGCATCCGCCCCCGTCAGGTGCAAATGGTGAAACCCCGCCGCCAGCCGCAACGGCAAAGCATCCGCCACCGCCAACCCCGGCCAATCGCGCAGCCGCGTGCCGCAAGCCAAGCCGCTCTCCAGCAGCGGCACCAGCCCCAGCAAAACCCGCGCGGTCACCGGCGCATCATTGCGCAGACAATGCTCCGCCTGCCAGTGGATCGCCTGCTCGCCGGTGATGCTCGTCATATGTTGCCCTTTACCGCCGCCCGGCCTATTGCGCAGCCCATTATGCAACAACAGCTCACCTTCGCAATCCCCAAGGGCCGCATTCTGGACGAGGCGCTGCCACTGATGGCGCGCGCCGGGGTGGTGCCAGACGCCGAATTCCACGACAAGAAATCCCGCGCCCTGTCCTTTGCCTGCGAGGGCAGCGACATGCGGCTGATCCGCGTGCGGGCGTTTGATGTGGCGACCTTCGTGGCCCACGGCGCGGCGCAGGTCGGCATCGTCGGCAGCGACGTGGTCGAGGAATTCGCCTACCCAGACCTCTACGCGCCGGTGGACCTCAACATCGGCCACTGCCGCCTGTCGGTGGCGGAGCCCGTCGGCGCCGGCCAGAACGGCGGCAGCGTCAGCCATTTGCGCGTCGCCAGCAAATACCCCCACCTCACCCAGCGCCACTACGAGGCGCAAGGCATTCAGGCCGAGGTGGTGAAGCTGAACGGCGCGATGGAGCTGGCGCCGGGCCTCGGTTTGGCGGGCCGCATCGTCGATCTGGTCAGCACGGGCCGCACCTTGAAGGACAACGGCCTGATCGAAACCGCGCAGATTTTGCAAATTTCCGCGCGCCTGATCGTCAACCGCGCGGCGCTCAAAACCGACCCCCGCATCGCCGAACTGGTCGAGCGTTTCCGCGCAGCGGTGGCCCTCTGATGCAGCGTCTCGACTCCCGCGAGCCCGGTTTTGCGGCAGCCTTTGCGGCGGTAGTCAGCGACCGGCGCGAGAATGACGCCGATGTCGCCAGCGCCGTCACCGCGATCATCGCCGACGTCCGCGCGCGCGGCGACGCAGCGCTGGCGGAATATACCGCGCGGTTTGACCATCACGTTCTGGGCGACGACTGGCAAATCGCCCCCGATGCCTGCAAAGCCGCCTACGAAGCCCTCACCCCCGCATTGCGCGCCGCGCTCGACACCGCCGCCGCGCGAATCCGCGCCTATCACGCATCGCAAATCCCCGCAGACCGCGACCACACCGATGCCCAAGGCGTCCGCCTCGGCGCGCGGTGGAACGCGGTGGACGCGGCGGGGCTCTATGTTCCGGGAGGCCGCGCGGCCTACCCCTCCTCGCTGCTGATGAACGCCATCCCCGCCAAGGTCGCAGGGGTAGCCCGTCTGGTCGTCGTCACCCCCACCCCCGGCGGCGTGGTCAACCCCTTGGTCCTCGCCGCAGCCCACATCGCAGGCGTCGATGAAATCTGGCGCGTCGGCGGGGCGCAGGCGGTGGCGGCATTGGCCTATGGCACAGACCGCATCGCCCCGGTGGATGTCATCACCGGCCCCGGCAACGCCTATGTCGCAGAGGCCAAGCGGCAACTCTACGGCGTCGTCGGCATCGACATGGTTGCGGGCCCCAGCGAGATTCTGGTGATCGCCGACGGCCAAAACAACCCCGCATGGATCGCCGCCGACCTGCTGTCCCAAGCCGAGCATGACCCCGTCGCGCAGTCGATCCTCATCACCGACGATGCCCACTTCGCCGACGCCGTCGCACAGGCGGTGCAGGACGCGCTGCCCAGCCTCTCCACGCAGGCCACCGCCCGCGCCAGCTGGGACGATTACGGCGTCATCATCACCGTCGCCACCCTCGCCGAGGCCCCCGCGCTCGCCAATGCCCTCGCCGCCGAACATGTCGAGATCGCCACCGACGCCCCCGAAGCCCTGTTCGCCCAGATCCGCCACGCCGGCAGCGTGTTCCTAGGCCGCCACACGCCAGAGGCCGTCGGTGATTACGTCGCCGGCCCCAACCATGTGCTGCCCACCGGCCGCCGCGCGCGTTTTGCCAGCGGGCTGTCGGTGCTGGATTTCATGAAACGCACCAGCTTCATCGCCTGCGACGCGGCGTCCCTCGCCAAAATCGGCCCCGCCGCCGTGGCGCTGGCCGATGCCGAGGGCCTGCCCGCGCATGGCCGCTCCATTTCCTGCCGATTGGGCCAATAATATGACGAATTCCAAGAACCAGTCGCGTTCTGCTGCCCGCCTCGGCGCGGTTCAGGCCCTGTATCAGCACCAAATGGAAGGCACCCACCTGCCGACCCTGCTCGACGAATTTCACCGCCACCGCCTCGGCGCGGAGATCGAGGGCCTGCAATTCAATGAGGCCGAAACCGACTTCTTCGACGATGTGGTCAAGGGCGCGCTGGCCCGCGCCGAGGAGATCGACGCCGCCATCACCGCGCGTCTGGCCGAAGGCTGGCGGATCGAGCGGCTGGATAAAACCATGCTGCAAATCCTGCGCGCCGGCGCCTACGAACTGCTGGCCCGCCCCGATGTGCCCACCCCCACGGTGATCAGCGAATATATCGACGTCGCCCACGCCTTCTTCGACGCGCGAGAGGCGAAATTCGTCAACGGCGTGCTGGACGGCGTGGCCAAGGTTGTGCGTCCATAACCAGCGAACTGACCTTCATCGCCGCCTTGCGCGGGATTGCCACGCACCCGGCGGCGCGCGGACTGAATGATGATTGCGCGGTGCTGGAACTCGGCACTGAAACGCTGATTCTCACCCATGACGCCATCGCGCAGGGGGTGCATTTCCTGCCCCACGCCGACCCTGCCGATGTGGCATGGCGCTTGGTGGCCACCAACATCTCCGACCTCGCCGCAAAGGGGGCGCAGCCGCTGGGCGTGTTGCTGGGGTATACATTAGGCGGCGATGACGCGCGTTTCCTCGAAGGTCTGGCAGAGGCCTTGGCCGCCTATGGCGCGCCGCTGCTGGGCGGCGACACGATCCGCGGCATAGGCCCCGCCACCCACGGCCTCACCGCGATAGGCCGCGCCACGCACCGACCCGTCCCCGCCCGCAGCGGCGCAGGCGTGGGCGACGGCCTGTGGATCACCGGAGCCATCGGCGCGGCGATGATCGGCTATGAGGCTCTGGTGGCGGGCAGCCAGGACGCCGCGCTCACCGAAGCCTACCGCCGCCCCCGCGCGTTGCTCAGCGAAGGACAAACCCTCGCCCCCCACGTCACTGCGATGATGGATGTATCGGACGGGCTGCTGCTCGACGCCTGCCGCATCGCGCGGGCCAGCGGCGTCACGCTGGCCATCGACAGCGCCGCAGTACCGATCTCCGCCCCAGAAACCCGCCGCCAAGACGCGCTACGTTGGGGCGATGATTACCAGCTGCTGTTCACCCTGCCCCCCGGCGCGCCGCCCCCCGTGCCCGCCGTCCAAATCGGCATCGCCCGCGCGCAAACCCCCGCGCCCATCCTCCTCGACGGCACGCCGGTGAGCGAGCAAGACGGCCTCGGCTACCACCACTAAACCCTGCAAAAAACCCGGCGCCATTTGCGCTTGCGCAAGGGTTTACCTTCCCTATACCTTATCCCCAGCACCGGCCGCCAAAAGGCCGGGCATTTGGGTTTCGTAAGCGGCCATCCGCGCTGTGCGGGTCATGGCCCGTACAATAGGGGGATTGCCAGTGAATCTCGTGTTTATTGCCATAGGCTTGGGCCTTTTGGCCGTCTTATACGGCTATGTCACCAGTCGCAGCGTGTTGGGGGCAGACGCCGGCAACGCCAAAATGCAGGAAATCGCCGCCGCCATTCAGGAAGGCGCGCAGGCTTACCTGAAACGCCAATATACCGCGATCGGCGTGGTCGGTGTCGTCGTGGCTGTAGTGGTCGCGCTGGCTCTGGGGCCGATTTCGGCGCTGGGCTTTGTGCTGGGCGCGGTGCTGTCGGGGGCTGCGGGCTTCATCGGCATGAACGTCTCGGTGCGCGCCAATGTGCGCACGGCGGCGGCGGCACAAAAGGGCTTGCAACAGGGCCTGACGCTGGCGTTCAACGCGGGCGCGATCACCGGCATGCTGGTGGCGGGCTTGGCGCTGCTGGCCATCGCGGGCTTCTTCTGGTTCCTCGTCAGCGTTGCGGGCCACGGCCCCAGCGACCGCGCGGTCGTAACGGCACTCACCGCCCTAGCTTTGGGCGCATCGCTCGTGTCGATCTTCGCGCGTCTGGGCGGCGGCATCTTCACCAAGGCGGCGGACGTCGGCGCGGACCTCGTCGGCAAGGTAGAGGCCGGCATCCCCGAGGATGACCCACGCAACCCCGCCGTCATCGCCGATAACGTAGGTGACAACGTCGGCGACTGCGCCGGCATGGCGGCTGACTTGTTTGAAACCTATGTTGTCACCGTCGGCGCCACCATGATCATGACCGCGCTCTTGGTAAAAACCTCGGCCAACCTGCTCGGCCTGATGAGCGTGCCCCTGCTGATCGGCGGCGGCTGCATCGTGACCTCGATCATCGGCACCTATTTCGTCCGGCTCGGCAAATCGCAGAACATCATGGGCGCCATGTACAAGGGCTTTCTGGTGACCGCGGTGCTGTCGGTTCCGGTGCTGTGGTTCGCCATTCAGGCAGGCGTCGGCGATATGTATGCCCCCGTCAGCTACTCGGCTTTCGGCAATAACTACGCCTTCTCGGGCGGGTCGCTGTTCCATGCCGGCGTCGTTGGCTTGGTGCTCACCGGCCTGATCATCTGGATCACCGAATATTACACCGGCACCAACTACCGCCCGGTCCGTTCCATCGCCTTCGCCTCGCAGACCGGCCACGGCACCAACGTCATTCAGGGCCTCGCCATCTCGATGGAGGCAACCGCCCTGCCCGCGCTCGCCATCGTCGCGGCGATGATCATCACCTACAAGCTGGCGGGCCCCTTGGGCATCGCCTACGGCGCGACCGCGATGCTGGCGCTGGCGGGCATGGTTGTGGCGCTGGACGCATACGGCCCGGTTACCGATAACGCCGGCGGCATCGCCGAAATGGCGGGTCTGGACGACGCCGTCCGCGCCAAAACCGACGCGCTGGACGCGGTGGGCAACACCACCAAGGCCGTCACCAAGGGCTATGCCATCGGCTCGGCGGGCCTCGCCGCGCTGGTGCTGTTCGCCGCCTATACCACCGATTTGCGCGAGTTTTTCCCCGCTCTGACGGTGAACTTCAGCCTCGAAAACCCCTATGTGATCGTCGGGTTGCTGCTGGGTGCGCTGTTGCCCTACCTGTTCGGCGCGATGGGCATGACCGCCGTGGGCCGCGCCGCCGGTGAAGTGGTCAACGATGTCCGCGACCAATTCGCCAAAAACCCCGGCATCATGACCTATGAAACCAAGCCCGACTACGCCCGCACCGTTGACCTCGTCACCAAGGCGGCGATCAAGGAGATGATCCTGCCCAGCCTGCTGCCGGTCTTCGCGCCGGTGGTGGTGTATTTCGTGATCGACGCGGTCGCCGGCCAGGCCGACGGCTTCGCGGCATTGGGCGCGCTGCTGATGGGCGTGATCGTCGGCGGATTGTTCGTCGCGCTGTCCATGACATCGGGCGGCGGCGCATGGGACAACGCCAAGAAATACATCGAGGACGGCCATTACGGCGGCAAGGGCAGCGACGCCCACAAAGCCGCCGTCACCGGCGACACCGTCGGCGACCCCTACAAGGACACCGCCGGACCGGCTGTGAACCCCATGATAAAGATCACCAATATCGTGGCGCTGCTGCTGCTGGCGGCCTTGGCTGCGCATGGGGGGTGATTGCGTAAAGGAATAAGGGTTAGGTCCGAGGGGGTTACCCCCTCGGGCTCCCCTGACTTTAGGAGGTTTGTTATGAGGCGTTGGGTTGTTTGTGTTTTAATGGCATGTCTTGTTCTGCCTGCGGCGCAAGCGGCCCCCGCCAAACCAACCAAGCTGGAGGGGATGGAATACCTTGCGGCCCGGAAAATCATTCTGGGTTACGGATGGAAGCCGGTGAAGGGAGACTGCGAAGGCGGGGGCGCAACCAGCCAAACATGCGCCAAATTCCCCGAGTTGGACAATTGCGAGTGTTGCGGGGTTGGCCATTGCGACATGCTGTTTGACAAACCAGATCAATGCCTAACCCTCAGAGTGATTACTATTGGCGGTGCACCACAACCACAACCAGCGGACACTGAAATCGACAGCCTCGATTTCCACCACGCGGCCTGCCGAACCAAACAACACCCTTGACAAAATAAACCATATAGGTTAAATGCTCCAACCATCCGCTCTGGCCCATGCGCATAGGGCAAAGCGGTGTTTCGGGCCGGCGTTGCGGGCAAGGGCGTGTGAGAAACGCGCATGGCCATGTCACCAGCGCCTGACCGGCAACGGATCTTGAACGGATAGGGCACTCTGCGACCCCGCCCCCTGTCCCGTCCGTTGCCGCAGGGGCGAGCCGGGCTTTCGCGCATGTCTATACCCGGCCGGTCGCAACGTGAAGGCAGCCAACCCCCGCGCCCATTTATGCAAACGGGCGCCCCAACGCCGGCCCGATTTTCGCGCCCGCCTCCGGCTGAACGATCCGCATTGGCCAGCGGATGCAGCGCTGTGCGCTGCGGGGGCCAGCGGATGCAGCGCTGTGCGCTGCGGGGGGCCAGCGGATACACACCCACACGCCCAAACGCCGCGCACGAAAAAGCCCGCCACCTGAACCAGGTGACGGGCCAATTCATTCAGGCCTCAGCCCAGCGTTCTCAGTCGTCAGACTTCAAAAACGCCGGCATGTGGTCAGGGTTGCCCCCCTCGCTGCGTTCACGGCGCGGGCCCCGGTCGCCACGATCAGCGCCGCCGCCGTCACGACGAGGACCACGATCCCCCCCATCACGGCGCGGACCACGGTCACCACCACCTTCGCGGCGAGGCCCACGATCCGGGCGATCACCACGCGGCTCGCGTGCGGGGCGGGTGTCTTCCAGCTCGGCGCCGGTTTCTTGGTCCACAACGCGCATCGACAGGCGAACCTTGCCGCGCGGATCGATTTCCAGAACCTTGACCTTCACTTCCTGGCCTTCCTTGACGACATCGGTGGGCTTCTCAACCCGCTCGTTGCGCATCTCGGACACGTGAACCAGACCGTCCTTGCCGCCCATAAAGTTCACGAAAGCGCCGAAATCAACGATGTTGACAACCTTGCCGTCATAGATCTTGCCGACTTCGGCTTCCTCGACGATGCCCAGGATCCACTTCTTCGCGGCCTCGATCTGGTCGAGGTCGGAGGAGGAAATCTTGACGATCCCCTCGTCGTCGATGTCAACCTTGGCGCCGGTGGTGGCGACGATCTCGCGGATCACCTTGCCGCCGGTGCCGATGATGTCGCGGATCTTCGACTTGTCGATCTTGATCGTCTCGATACGCGGAGCATGCGCCGACAATTCGGTGCGTGCCTCGCCCAGCGCCTTCATCATTTCGCCCAGGATATGCGCGCGGCCTTCCTTGGCCTGCGCCAAGGCCTGCTTCATGATCGCTTCGGTGATGCCGGCGACCTTGATGTCCATCTGCATCGTGGTGATGCCTTCGGAGGTGCCGGCCACCTTGAAGTCCATGTCGCCCAGATGATCTTCGTCACCCAGAATGTCGGACAGCACGGTGAAGTCCTTGCCTTCCAAGATCAGCCCCATCGCGATGCCGGAAACCGGGCGTACCAAGGGCACACCGGCGTCCATCATCGACAGCGAACCGCCGCAAACCGTCGCCATCGACGACGAGCCATTCGACTCGGTGATGTCCGACAACACGCGGATGGTATAGGGGAAGTCTTCCTTGGCGGGCAGCACCGGGTGCAGCGCGCGCCATGCCAGCTTGCCGTGACCAACCTCGCGGCGGCCCGGCGCGCCAAAGCGGCCAACCTCACCCACCGAATAGGGCGGGAAGTTGTAATGCAGCATGAAGCTCTGATACGACAGACCGTCGAGGCCGTCGATCATCTGCTCGGCGTCCTTGGTGCCCAGCGTGGTGGTGCAGATCGACTGCGTTTCACCGCGCGTGAACAGCGCCGAACCATGGGTGCGCGGCAGGAAGCCGACGATGCTCTCAATCGCGCGGACCTGATTGACCTTGCGGCCATCGATGCGGGTGCCGTCCTTCAGGATGGCGCCGCGAACGATTTCGGCTTCCAGCTTCTTGACCACCTTGCCGGCGACCATTTGCGTCTGGCCGTCTTCACCCGCGAAGGCTTCCTTGGCCTTGGCGCGGATGTCGTTCAGCGCATTGGCGCGGGCCGACTTGTCGGTCAGCTTGTAGGCGGCGGCGATGTCCTTGCCGACCAGCTTCTTCAGCTTGTCCTTGATGCCCGAATTGTCGCTGACGGCAACAGTCCAGGGCTCCTTGGCGGCCTTCTCGGCGAGGCTGATGATCGCGCCTACAACCTTGCGGATTTCGGCGTGGGCAAACATCACGCCGCCCAGCATCACTTCTTCGCTCAGTTCCTTGGCTTCCGATTCCACCATCATCACGGCAGAGTCGGTCGCGGCCACAACCAGATCCAGCTGGCCATTGGCGGTCTCGGCCAAGGACGGGTTCAGCTGATATTCGCCGTCCTTGAAACCAACGCGGCAACCGCCGATCGGGCCCATGAAAGGCAGACCAGCGATGGTCAGCGCGGCCGAGGCGGCGATCATCGCCACAACATCAGGCTCCGTCTCGCCGTCATAGCTCAGCACCTGAGCGATCACGTTGATCTCGTTATAGAAACCTTCGGGGAACAGCGGGCGGATCGGGCGATCGATCAGACGCGAAACCAGCGTCTCTTTCTCGGTCGCGCCGCGCTCACGCTTGAAAAAGCCACCGGGGATACGGCCGGCCGCCGAATATTTTTCCTGATAGTGAACGGTGAGCGGGAAGAAATCCTGGCCCTCCTTCACCGATTTGGCGGCGGTGACTGCGCACAGCACCACGGTTTCGCCATAGGTCGCCAAGACAGCGCCATTGGCCTGACGCGCAATGCGCCCGGTTTCGAGGGTGAGGGTCTTTCCGCCCCACTCGATGCTTACAGTTTTAACGTCGAACATAGAAATTCCTAAATACCGCCGGCCCAATTGCGCGGCGGGGTTGGCTGATCCGGGTTACCGTCCCGGTCCGGTGCGGGGCATTTTGGCCCCTTGCCCGCCCGCCGAATTGCAGGGGGGCGAAAACGAAAGGGCCCCCGAAACCGGGAGCCCTCGTGAAGTTACTTACGCAGGCCGAGCTTGGCGATGAGCGCATTATATCGCGCGACATCTTTTTTCTTCAGATAGTCGAGCAAGCTGCGACGCTTGTTCACCATCATCAGCAGGCCGCGACGTGAATGGTTGTCCTTGTGGTGCGCCTTGAAGTGCTCCGTCAGGGTAATGATGCGGCTGGTCAGAATGGCGACCTGCACCTCTGGCGAACCGGTGTCACCGGGGGCCTGAGCGTGATCGGCAATGACAGCCTGCTTTTTTTCTGCACTAATCGACATAGTCTACTCCGCGACATCTGGAAGGTTGAAACCCCGCTCGACACGTGCCGAGCCGTCTGAAACCATGACCAGCGCGATTGGCGTAATGCCGAGCCGCGCCCAGTATAGCCCGTCAGATTGGGGCAGCCCGGATAAAACCCGCCCCTGACGGAGCGCCCCTGCCTGTTCCGGGCCGAGGTTCAGAGCCGGGATGTCGTCCAGCCCTGCCTCCAGCGGCAAGAGATATGGTTCAAGCTGCGCGCCGTTACCGATTTCGTTCAGCTTGTCCAGCGAAATCGCCTGTTGCAGCGTAAACGGCCCTGCTTTCAAGCGCCGCAGCATCGTCACAGACCCCCGCGTCCCCAGCGCGCATGCGATATCGCGCGCGAGGGAGCGGATATAGGTGCCCTTGGAAACTGCCGCGCGCAAGGTCGCGCTGTCGGCATCGTTGGTCAGCACCTCCAGGCCGTGAATGGTGACATCGCGCGACTTCAGCTGAACATCCTCGCCGGCGCGCGCTAGAGTATAAGCGCGCTGGCCGTCCACCATCAGCGCCGAATAGGCCGGCGGCACCTGCGCGATAGGCCCGGTAAACTGGGGCAAAACGGCATCCAGCGCAGCGCGGCTGGGGCGCACATCGCTGGTGGCAATGACCTTGCCCTCCATATCCAGCGTATCGGTCTGGGCCCCAAAACCCACCGTGAAGTCATAGATCTTGTCGGCATCGAGCATCCGCCCGGCCAGCTTGGTCGCCTCGCCCAGCGCGATCGGCAGCACCCCGGTGGCGAGCGGATCGAGCGTGCCGCCATGCCCGACTTTGGCTTTGCCATGCCCGCCCTGGCGCAAAACCCGCTTCACCGCCGAAACGGCCTGTGTCGAGCCAAGCCCCAATGGCTTGTCGAGCACGATCCAGCCGTGAACGCTCATGCGTTGAAGAAATCGCTGAACGGTATCCCGGCGACCAGTTCCATCCGCGAAATCAGCCAGCCGACCGGCGGCATCAAAACCCGGTCAAGCAGATGCAGCCCTGGAAAGACTTGCGGCAGCACGACAAACAA
>Ga0316222_1001577_pt1 | contig 27246 bp, 29 predicted proteins | sample TBH18011metaG_FD_206008 | JGI IMG/M metagenome (GOLD analysis project Ga0316222, IMG submission 206008) | Freshwater microbial communities from Trout Bog Lake, Wisconsin, USA - TBH18011 | ecosystem: Environmental > Aquatic > Freshwater > Lake > Hypolimnion/Profundal zone | place: USA: Wisconsin... | reverse complement strand
TGATCCGGGCCGCACAGGTCGCTGATTTTCCGGCCGAGATCGTGCTCGTGCTGTCCAACGATCCCGAGGCAAAAGGCCTGGAGATCGCGCGCAGCTATGGGGTGACTGCCGAGGCCATCGATCACCGCCCGTTCAAGCGCGACCGTGATGGGCATGAGCATGCGGTGGCCGCGCGTCTGGATGCCGCAGGCGTGGAGATCGTCTGTCTCGCCGGATATATGCGCCTGCTGACGCCGTATCTGGTGGGCAAGTATGCAGGGCGGATGCTCAACATTCACCCCAGCATCCTGCCTGCCTTCCCTGGCCTCGACACCCATGCTCGCGCGATTGCAGCAGGCGCTGTCGAGCATGGTTGCACCGTCCATCTCGTCACCGAGGGGATGGATGAAGGCCCGATTCTGGCGCAGGCCCGTGTGCCGGTGCTGCCAGATGACACCGAAGACGCCCTGGCCGCGCGGGTGCTGGAGCAGGAGCATCGGCTGTATCCGCAGGCGCTGGCCGATGTGGCGCGGGGCACCACATGAAATTTATATAGCGCAAAAATTATAACCTTTTGATTCGCTATATATGCTGCGTTTGCATCCTATTTTGTTTCGTTATATCATTCGTTAAATGAGTGAAGGGTGAAACCATGTTGAAAAAAAATTATGATATGCATTCTGTAACGTCGCGCCCTTTGCGCTTTGTCGCGGCAATCGCTCTGGCGCTGATCGGCGCGGTTGCGTCGGTGCCGAGGGTGCAGGCTGCCATGCTTTTCACCGCCACGCAGAATGGCGCCGTGGTTGATTTTACCATATCCGGTGAAGTGAATACCTCAGCTTTGTCATCGGTTGATTATGGTGGCAGCTCCAGTGGCTCCGCTATGTTTGGTGAGGTTCTGGTGGCTGGCACAGGTAGCAGCGGGCAAGTGATTGCATTTTCGGTGCCCGGTGCCGATCTTTCGTCTCTGTTCAGTGATGCGAATTTATTGGTTTTCTCTGATAGCGATTCTGGCCCGGTGTTTGGGATAAATACAGGTGCCGGTAACATCTACCTGCCCAGCGGTTACGTGTCCGGCACGACGATTAATGGTTCGTCGGTGTTCTCAACCGTCGGGAGCAATACGTTGGCTGATCTCGGCCTGATCAATGGTGCCAGCTACACATACAACTACGGCACTGGCGTTAACGCCGACAGCATCACCTTCCAAATCGGCTCTCAGGTGCCTGAGCCTGCCTCGATGGCGCTGCTCGGTGCGGGCCTGTTCGGTTTGATGGCATCGCGTCGCCGCAAGGTTTGATACGGATCTGTCTTTGATTGCTGCAAACGGCAGAGGCTGCGGTGAACCCGCCCTCTGCCGTTTTCTTTTGCGCACAGCACTGCCGAGACTTGCCGAGTGGTAAATCGCCCGCCTAAAACATGGACGCGGATATATCTCTTGGGGAGAAGAACATTATGGCCACCCACGCGCCTCTGACCGAAGAAGCCTTCTACGCCGACCGTATCGGCTTCTGGAAAGGCTTCGGCACTGCTTCCGCTATCGGCGTTGTCGCCGTTGTCGGTCTGCTGGTTGGAATGTGGCTCTTCCTCGTCTGATCGATCATCTGTCCGGGGCGGGCGCTCGTTCGTCCCTGATTGATGTGGTGCATTAAAAGAGCAGACATGCCGGATTTTGGGAAAATTTACGATGTTGCCGTCATTGGCGGTGGCAACGCGGCGATGTGTGCCGCCATCATGGCGCGTCAGGCCGGGGCATCGGTGATCGTGCTCGAACATGCCCCGCGCGCCTTTCGAGGGGGCAATTCCCGCCACACGCGCAATCTGCGGGCGATGCATGATGGCCCGACTTCGGTTCTCACCGAGTCGTATCTCGAAGACGAATACTGGGACGATCTGCTGCGCGTCACCGGTGGCAACACCGATGAGAAGTTGGCGCGGATGACGATTCGCGAATCGTCGCGGGTGATGCCGTGGATGATGCAATGCGGCGTGCGTTTTCAACCCTCGCTCACCGGCACGCTCAGCCTGTCGCGCACCAATGCCTTTTTTCTCGGCGGCGGCAAGGCGCTGGTGAATGCCTATTATGCCACCGCTGAAAAACTCGGCATTGTCATCTGCTATGACGCTGAGGTGCTGTCGCTCGACCTTGATGACGGTTTTGCCAAATCGGTCACAATCAGCGCCAACGGCTTCCCGCAAACCTTGCGCGCGAAAACCTTCGTGGTCTCGTCCGGCGGATTTCAGGGCAATATCGATTGGCTGAAGAAATATTGGGGCGAGGCGGCGGAGAATTTTCTCATCCGTGGCACGCCCTATGCCCGTGGCCGGATGTTGCAGAACTTGCTCGATCAGGGCGTGCAATCGGTGGGTGACGCTACGCAATTCCATTCGGTGGCCATTGACGCCCGTTCGCCGAAATTCGATGGCGGCATCGTCACCCGACTGGACAACATCCCGTTCTCCATCGTGGTCAACCAGCAGGCGAAGCGGTTCTATGATGAAGGCGAGGACGTGTGGCCGAAGCGCTATGCCGTCTGGGGCCGCATTGTGGCGCAGCAGCCGGGGCAGATTGCGTGGTCCATCGTTGATCAGAAATCTGAGAAGCTGTTCATGCCGTCGGTGTTTCCAGCGATCACCGCCAACACCATTCGTGAACTTGCCGGCAAGATCGGGCTGGATGCGGATACGCTGGAACAGACGGTGAATGACTACAACGCCGCCGTGCAGCCGGGTGAGTTCAATTCCCAGAAACTTGATCATTGCCACACTGAAGGGCTGGAGCCGCCGAAGACCAATTGGGCCCGCAAGCTCGATACACCGCCCTTCATCTGCTACCCGCATCGGCCTGGCATTACCTTCACCTATTTGGGCGTGAAGGTGGACGAGCAGGCCCGCGTGATCATGGCGGATGACAAGCCGACGGCTAATCTATTCGCCTCGGGCGAGATCATGGCCGGCTCCATTCTGGGGCGTGGCTATCTGGCCGGATTCGGCATGACCATCGGCACGGTGTTTGGTCGCATCGCAGGCCAGGAGGCGGCGAAATATGCACGCAACTGAGGCCACACAGGCCGCTCAGCGTTCCATCGATATCTGCAACGCCTGCCGCTATTGCGAGGGCTACTGCGCCGTTTTCCCGGCGATGATGCTGCAGCGCGCCTTTACCACCGAGGATATGAGCTACCTCGCCAATCTCTGCCACAATTGCAACGGCTGCTATCACGCCTGCCAATTCTCGCCGCCGCATGCCTATGGCATCAACCTGCCGCAGCAATTCGCTGAGGTTCGGGTGGAGAGCTACGCCGAATATGCCTGGCCGAAGGTGATGGCGGTGGCCTTTGCGCGCAATGGACGCACCATGTTGGCGCTGACGGCTGCCGCATTGGCATTCGTGCTGGTAGCGGTGCTGCTGTTGGTGCCGAATGCTGCACTGTTTGGCGCGCAAAGCGGGGCAGGGGCGTTCTATCGGCTCATTCCCTGGGGGGTGATGGCGAGCTTTGCCGGGGCAACGCTGCTGTTCTCGCTGCTGGCCCTGCTGATGGCGGCGCGCAATTTTTGGCGTGACACCGCCTCGCCCCTCACCCGCACGATGTCACTGTCCGCTCTCCGCACTGCGTTGGGCGATGCCGCAACGCTGCGTTATCTCGGCGGCGGGCATGAAGGGGGTGGTTGTAACGATCTGGACTCAAGCTTCTCGCAGACACGTCGTAAGTTGCATCATTTCATGATGTACGGGTTCTTTCTTTGCTTCGCCTCAACGTCGGTGGCGACGCTGATGGATCATTTCCTTGGCTGGGAAGCGCCCTATTCCTGGTATTCGTTGCCGGTGATCTTGGGCACGTTGGGCGGAATTGGAATGCTGATCGGCTGCGTGGGGCTGATCTGGGTGAAGATTGCTACCGATCCGGCACCCGTCGCTCGCCGCGTGCTGGGGGGCGACTACGCGCTGCTGCTGATGCTGGCATTGGTGGCCAAGACCGGTTTGCTGCTGCTGTTGTTCCGCGCGACTCCGGCGATGGGTGTGCTGCTGGCGGTGCATCTGGGCAGCGTATTGGCGCTGTTCCTGGCGCTTCCTTACGGTAAATTCATCCACGGCATCTTGCGCTTCACGGCATTGCTCAAAGCCGCCGTTGAGCGCGAGGGGCGCAGCGTGGTCAGCGGCTAATTCCTGCGCTTTGCCGCTCGGTGGGGCTTGAAAATCTGCGGTTTTGCAAGCAGGTTGTCGCCACAACGCGGTCGATCCACGACTGCAGCAACTTCCAGGGGGGAAGATTGATGAAACCGACGAAATGGCTCCTCGGTGCGGCGGCTCTGCTCGCGAGTGCAGCATTTACTGTGGCCCCCGCGCGCGCCGATGGCCCGATTGTGATCAAGTTCAGCCATGTGGTGACAGACGCTGCCCCCAAGGGCAAAGCGGCTCTGAAGTTCAAAGAGCTGGCAGAGAAATACACCAATGGTAAGGTAAAGATCGAAGTCTATCCGAACTCCACCCTGTACAAGGACGGTGAAGAGTTGGAGGCTTTGCAGTTGGGTGCGGTGCAGATGCTTGCCCCCTCGACAGCGAAGTTCGCGCCGCTCGGCGTGAAGCAGTTCGAAGTGCTCGACCTGCCGTATCTGTTCCCGAGCCAGGCGATCTATGACAGCACCACCACTGGCCCGTTTGGCAAGAAGCTGCTCGGCATGCTGGAGAGCAAGGGGATCAAGGGTCTCGCCTATTGGGATAACGGCTTCTACGTGCTCTCGGCCAACAAGCCGCTGATCAAGCCAGACGACCTCAAGGGTCTGAAGCTGCGCATTTCCGGTTCGAAGGTGGATGACGAAACCCTGCGTGGCATGGGCGCGCTGCCGCAGATCATGGCGTTCTCGGAACTGTATCAGGCACTCGCCAGCGGCGTGGTGGATGGGGCGCAGAACACCGCTTCCAACTACACCACCCAGAAGCTGAACGAAGTGCAGAAATACATCACCACGACGTATCATGTGCATCTGCAATATGCGGTGATCGTCAACAAGAAGTTCTGGGACGGTCTGCCTGCCGATATCCGTGGCGAGTTGGAAAAGGCGATGGCTGAGGCGACGGAATTCAACAACTCCATCGCTCAGAAGGAAAATGCGGACGCGCTGGCAGCCATCAAGGCCACTGGCAAGACCGAAATCCATGACCCGACCCCTGAGGAGCAGAAGGTTTGGCGCGCTGCGATGATGCCGGTGTACAAATCGGCTGAAGGCCGCGTTGGTAAGCCGATCATCGACGAGGCTCTCAAGGCCACCGGTCAGGCTCAGTAATCGATTTCTTCAGCCGGTCGAGGCATTGGTCATGTTTTTGAAAATTCTCGACCGGCTGGAGGAAATCATCATTTCCGCCCTGATAGCCGGGGCGACACTGTTGATTTTCGCCGCCGTTGTGCACCGCTATGGCAGCGGCGTGCCGTTCCTGTTCCCCTATCTGCATCAGATCGACATGACCTGGGCGCAGGAATTGTGCATCTACATGTTCGTTTGGATGGCCAAGTTCGGTGCTGCCTATGGCGTGCGGCAGGGCGTGCATGTCGGCGTGGACGTTTTGGTCAACCGCCTCGGCCTTGGCCCGCGTTCGAAGGTCATTCTGTTCGGTTTGCTCGGCGGCGTGGTGTTCACCGGTGTGATCGCCTTTCTGGGCGCGAGCTTTGTGTGGGATCTGTCCGACACTGATGCGCGCTCCAACGATCTCGAAGCGCCGAAGTGGATCGTCTATCTGGCGATCCCGCTCGGTTCCGGCCTGATGTGTTTCCGGTTCATGCAAGTGGCCTGGACATTCTGGCGTACCGGTGAAGTTCCCCATGGCAGCGGACATGCATCTCAGGAAGCAAATGTTCCGGGCCTGCATCCTGAAGGAGTTGAGGCATGACCGGCGCTGTTATGTCTGCCCCGATTCCGCATGATCGCGGCAAGAACAGTGCGGCGATCATGATCATCGCCCCGCTGCTGTTGCTGGTGGTGTGCTTCTTGTCCAAATACGGCGTGATTGTGGTGCCGGGGGCGATGCGTGGCGTGATTATCGCCGCTTTGCTGATCTCGCTGTTCGTCACCGGCATGCCGATTTCCATCGCACTTGGTCTATCGGTGCTGACGTTCATGTTCACCATGACGGAAGTGCCGATTGTCACGGTGTCGATGAAGCTGTTCACCGGCATTGAGAAGTTCGAGATCATGTCGATCCCGTTCTTCATTCTGGCCGGTAATTTCCTGACGCAAGGCGGTGTGGCCAAGCGGATGATTCACTTCGCCACCACGATGATCGGCCATATGCATGGCGGTCTCGGGTTGGCGGGCGTGCTGTCCTGCGCCTTGTTTGCGGCGATTTCAGGCTCGTCTGTGGCAACTGTGGTGGCCATTGGCTCGATCTTGCTGCCGGCGATGGTCAAGCAGGGCTATCCGACGCGCTATGGCGCAGGCGTTATTGCCACCTCCGGGGCGCTGGGCATTCTGTTCCCGCCTTCGATCAATCTGGTGATCTTCTCGGTGGCAACCGCCGGCATTAACGTGATCGGCCCGGCCGGGCAGCGCGTTGATTCACCTTCGATCGGCTCGCTGTTTATCGCAGGCATTGTGCCCGGTATTTCGCTGGCGTTTCTGCTCGGTGCGATGACGTGGTATCAGGCCTACAAGAACAACTACCCGCGCATGCCCAAGGCGAGTTGGAAAGAGCGTCTGAAGGCGTTCTTTGACGCCTTTTGGGGGCTGTTCCTGATCGTGATCGTCATTGGCGGCATCTACGCTGGTCTGTTCACGCCGACGGAAGCGGCCGCGATGGCGGCAGTGTATGCGTTCTTTGTGGCGGTGTTCGTCTATAAAGATCTCCGCCTGCGCGACGTGCCGGCCGTGCTGCTCAAGAGCGCGTCGATGTCGGCAATGATCCTCTACATCGTCACCAACGCAGTGCTGTTCAGCTTCCTGATGGTCTCCGAGCAGATTCCGCAGGGCATGGCGATATGGATGTCCAATGCGGGCTTCGGCACCATTGGCTTCCTGCTGATGTGCAACGTGATCTTGTTGGCAGCGGGCAATGTGATGGACCCGTCGGCCATCGTGCTGATCTTCGCGCCGATCCTGTTCCCGGTGGCGGCCCGCCTTGGCGTGGATCCGATCCATTTCGGCATCATGATGGCGGTGAATATGGAAATCGGCTTGTGTCATCCGCCGGTGGGGCTGAACCTCTACGTTGCTTCGGGCATCGCCAAGATGGGGATATCTGAGCTGACGGTGGCAGTTCTGCCATGGCTGCTGACGATGCTAGGCTTCTTGGTGATCATCACCTATTGGCCGGGCTTGACGCTGTTCCTGCCGCATTTGCTGCATATGTAAAACATCATCACGGCGTGGAGTAAGCGTAGGGCGGGTTCACAACCCGCCCTACGCATGTGCATCACGCGCTGGTGAAACTCGGCACTTTCGCGCCATCCACCGCAGTGGACCACGCCAGTTTCACCCGCATGCCTATCTTGAGCGCATCCAAATCGATGCCGACGAAATCAGTCAGCATCGTCGGGCCGTCATCAAGGGTGACGTAGCCCATCGCATACGGCACGGCCTCGCGCCGCATCACCGTCCAACTATAGATTGTGCCGCCACCTGCATGTTCTTCCCACACTGTCTCGCCGAGGCAGAACGGGCAGATGGCGCGGGGATACCAATGGGTTTCGCCGCAGGCCGTGCAGCGACGCAGCAGGAAGCGGCCTTCGCGGGCGGCTTGCCAAAAATGTTCGGTCTCTGGCGTCATGATCGGTGCCGAGATTGTGCGCTGGGTCATGATTGGCGCTCCAGAATCAGGGTGGCCGAGCCGTGGCGGGTGCCGAGCAGGCCGCCGGTGCCGTGGGCGAGGGCAAGGCTGCAATTGGGCACCTGCACGGCCGGATGGGCCTCGCCGCGCAGTTGTCGCACCGCCTCGATGATCTTGGTGATCCCGCCGCGATTGGCCGGGTGGTTGTTGCACAAGCCGCCGCCATCGGTGTTGAAGGGTAGTTTGCCTACGCCGGAAATCAGATTGCCATCGGCGACGAACCGCCCGCCTTGGCCCTTCTCGCAAAAGCCGAGATCTTCCAGTTGCATCAGCACGGTGATGGTGAAGCTGTCATAGATTGAGGCGTATTGGATGTCCGCCTGGGTGACGCCCGCCTCAGCAAACGCAATTGGGCCGGACACACGCGCGGCTGAATAGGTGAGGTCCACGCGACCGCCCATCGTGTGCTTCACACTTTCACCGGCCCCGATCACTGAAACCAGCGGACGCTTGAGGCCGCGCGCCACTTCCGGCGAGGTGACGATCAATGCGCCACCACCATCGGAGACCACGCAGCAATCCATCCGGTGCAGCGGATCGGCCACCATCGGTGAGGCCAGCACCTCCTCCACCGTCACCACATCGCGCAGCATGGCGTGCGGGTTGTGCTGGGCATGGTGGGAGGCGGCGACTTTGATCCAGGCGAGCTGTTCGCTGGTGGTGCCGTATTCATACATATGGCGCTGCGCACACAGCGCGTATGCGTTGAGCGTGGCGATCCCGTAAGGCCATTCCCACGGCGCTTCCGGCTGCATCGGGTTGGGCACACGCGGCTTTTCACTGCGGGGGCGACCGGCGAGTGTGATCAAAGCCACCGAGCATTTGCCCGCCGCAATCGCCTGAGCAGCGTGCGAGACCAGCATCAGATAGGAGGAGCCGCCGATATCGGTGGCGTCCATGTGGCGCAGGCGGAGGTCCATATACTCCGCCATCGACAGCGGCCCCATGCCGGGCGCATCGCCCGCACAGAAATAGCCGTCCACGTCATCCTTGGTCAGCCCCGCATCCGCGAGGGCACCGCGGGCACATTCGGCGTGCAGTTGGGCGGTGGATTTGTCCGGCGCTTTGCGGGTCGGATGTTCATAAGCGCCCATGATGTAGGCGTGATTTTTAATGGTCATACAGTCATTCTCCCAGCTGAAGTAAGCCATGGGCCGCGCCAAGTGCCAACCACCTGCGCGCGCACATCTCTTGTGTTTGCAGGCGCTGTGCTTGAGTTTTGCCGATGAAAATCGAGGCGGAGGGCGAACAATGTTGGGTCATATTTCCATTCCCACACTGCTGATGCGTGGCGGCACGTCAAAGGGGCCGTATTTCAAGGCGTCCGATCTGCCGAGCGACATCGCAGCGCGTGATAAAATCCTGCTTGCGGTGATGGGGTCGCCCGATATCCGTCAGATCGACGGTCTGGGTGGGGCGGATACGCTGACCAGCAAGGTCGCCATCGTCTCGCCCTCCACGCGACCGGGTGTGGATGTGGATTACCTGTTCGCCCAGGTTGATATCGGCCGCGCCATTGTCGATACCGGGCCGTCTTGTGGCAACATGCTCTCGGGTGTGGGGCCATTTGCCATCGAGACCGGCATGGTCACGGCGCAGGACGGGCTGACCTCGGTGAAGATCTATGACGTCAACACCGACAGTCGGATGGAAGCCGTCATTCAGACGCCGGGCGGGCGAGTGAATTATCACGGGGACGCGGAGATTTCCGGCGTGCCGGGTAGTTCTGCGCCGATCATTCTCAACTTCCTCGATGCGGTGGGCGTGAAGACCGGCAAGTTGCTGCCGACCGGCCACGCTTTGGAGACGATTCAGGGCATTGAATGCACGTGCTTGGATGTCGGCATGCCGATGCTGTTGATGCGCGCCACTGATCTGGGCCTGACGGGCTATGAAGGGCGCACGGAGATCGACGGCAATAAGGAATTGCTCGCCCGCATCGAGAAAATCCGCATGGAAGCCGGCGAGCGTATGGGCTTTGGTGATGTGTCGGACAGTGTGATGCCGAAAGTGGGCCTGCTCTCGCCGCCACGTGGCACTGGCGCGATCACCTCGCGCTACCTCACTCCGCACAAGCTGCATGCGGCTCATGCGGTGACGGGTGCGGTGTGTGTGGCCACCGCCGTGCTGCTCGAAGGTTCAATCGCCTATCCACTGGCCGTGCGTCCGGGTGGCAATCCCTGCACAATCTGGATTGAGCACCCGAGCGGCATGGTGGATGTGCGGATGGAGACCTCAGGTGAGGGCGTGAACCTCGCCGTGCATAAGGCGGGAATCCTGCGCACGGCGCGGCCGATCATGCGCGGCGAGGTTTTCGTTCCGAATTGGAAGCTATAATCGGCGCCCTGCGTGGTTGTTCTGCTGCATAAGCGAACACAAAAGCGTGAGCGAATGCGCAGCAGTTTCGGTTTCGAGCTGGCACAAAGTCGCAATTCGCATCACGTTTTTGTGGTCGTAAGTTTGAAATATTCTGCTCCATAAATGTGAGTTGGGGTCTCAATTGGCAGAGATTCATTCAACTCATTGATTTTTATAAATAATTTTTTTAATTTTCGACGTTGTTATCATTTGGAATTCTGTTTGTTATCAAACAATCCGTTATATTCGTTTTGCGGGCGGCATAAAAAGGCCGTGATGTCGCCATTGCGGCGGTCCGTTCCCTATACGGAACCTCATAAATCTGTGATTAACAAATTCGGACATTCAGGTGCACACTCTATTCATCGCAGATATGCAATAGCATTGCAGGAGACGATAGAGATGCAGGGTCAATCACTTATCGCCGGTCTCCGGGCTCTGGTCGAACAAATCGATCAACTGGAACAAAAAGCAGCACATCGTCATGCTGCTCCGATGATTGGTCGGATGGATGTAAAGAATTATTCTTCTGAATCTTCTTATTCTGCCCGTATGAGTGGCCGTGAGACTTCAGGTCGGGCTGCCGGTATTGTTCAAAAGCTCGGTGTAAAAACTGCGGATTTCGCCCGTGTCGCGCATGCGAGCGGACGCAACGGCCAGTGGAGCCACTGAGCTTTCTCAACACATTTGATGAGCTACCAACGAAAAAGGGTCGCAGTTGCGACCCTTTCATGTTTCGTGGCACCGCCAAAATACGTCTGTTCAGGCGGCTTATTTGTGCTCGATGAGGGTCTTCACTTCATCCATCGCCTCGGTGAAGCGCTTGTTGAGCAGCGACACAGCCTCCTGATTGGCATGCTGGATCATGTCGGCGAGTTCTTTGGTGTTTGTCGCCGCGTGCTCGAACGCCGATTTGAGCAGTTCGGCTTGCTTGGCGGCCTTTTCAGTCGGGGTTTGGATGCTCGCCATCGCGCGTAACTGGTCGGACAACTCAGTCATCGTCTGCTGCACGATCTCCATGTGACGGCGCGCGACGGTTTGCGCGCCTTCCAGAGCGATGCGGTTGGCAGCCGACATGGCTTCAAGATTGCGCTTATGCGCGTCCATCAGCTCCGTGGCCCCCGGCGTGCCGGGCAGTTTGATGTTGGTCAGCATGCGGGTCATTTCCTCCGCTGCCTGCATGGCATGGTTGATGGCAACTGAGAATGGGTTGCTTGTCTGGGTGTCGGCCATTTCACGATCCTCTTCAGCAGAAAAAGGCTCCACCCGCAGGCTAGTCCTAATCCGCCTCGCAAGGAATCGCTTTGATGCACCGCAACCAAGGATTCACGCGCCCGTGTCGGCAGCCTCTCCGGTTGGGGCGATGACGGCTGAATCGTCCGGCCTGCTCTCCAATGTCTCAACCGCGGCGCGACGGTGGCAGAGCAGGTCGGACATTGTGTTTTCCGCCTGCCCCGCGCGGGTGAGAGCGGTGTCGAGCGCTGCCATGGTCTGGCTGAGGTCTTCGGATGTGTCGTCCTTCCACGCCCGCACGGTGGCCAGCCAGAGCAGGGCCATGCCGTGCACACGCAAATGGCCACGCAGCCCGCTGGTCTGCACACCCACGGCATCGAGCATCTGGCGCATGCTGCTGCGCAGGGCTGTGGCGAGGAACAGGGCGCTGGCGGGGTCGTTTTGCAACCCTTGCAGCAGCGCCAACATGCCTGCGCGACGGGCCTGGAGGAAGTCGATCCGCCGCATCACAATATCGAACAGCCGGTCGCGCACGGGGCCATCGGTCAAGGCACCGTCCAGGGCTGCCTGATCGGCGAGCTTGCCGAAACAGGCGAGCATCGCGCCGCGATCCGGCATCCGCGCCCGCGCTTCAGCAGGCTCAAACCCGGCATTGCGGGCGGCCTCACCGAGCGAGAGTCCGAACCAGCCGCGCTCGGCGATCAGCGCGAAGGCGGAATCGATAAGCCGTGTGTCGATGTCATGTGCGTCCATGCCCCAGATTTAAGCCCGGATGCGCCGCTTGTCAGCCCGCCAGTTCACGCGACCGGGCTGTGGCCGCCGCAATGGCGCGTGAGACGGCATCAGGCCACGCCGATGGCTCCATCAGCACGGCGAGTGCGCGCTCGGTGGTGCCTTTCGGGCTGGTGACATTGCGCCGCAGCTGGGCGGCGTCCTCAGTGCTGGCGGCGAGCAGTGCGCCGGAGCCGGAGACGGTGGCGCGCGCCATGCGGCGGGCGAGCCGGGCAGGGATGCCCTGTTCGATGGCAGCGCGTTCCAGCAATTCGGCGAGCAGGAAGACATAGGCCGGACCGCCACCTGAGACGGCGGTGACGGCATCGATCAAGCCCTCGATTTCCACCCAATCCACTTCGCTCACTGATTCCAGCAGAGCGTTGCAGAGATTGCGCTGGGCTTGCGTCACGCCAGCGCCTGCACAGGCGACGGTGAAGCCCTGGCCGATGGCAGCAGGGGTGTTCGGCATGGCGCGCACCACGGCGGCGTCGTTCAGGGCCGCACGCAACCCTGAGATGGTCTTGCCAGCCATGATGGAGAGCATCACGGCATCTTTGAACCGCGCCACGCTCGGCAATGCCTCGGCGGCCATTTGCGGCTTGACGGCGAGGACGACGGCAGCGGGGGCAAAATCGGCGGGCAGATCAGCGATGGAAGCAATCACCGTCAATTCCGGACCCGGCGAGGGCGGTAAAGCGGGGTCGATGGCGAAGGACGGTGCCAGACCGCGCGCAATCCAGCCTGCGGCCATCGCCGAGCCCATCTTGCCGAAGCCGAGGAGAAGGATGGGGGGGAGGGAGGTGGTCATGGTTTACAAAATCTCGTCAGTTTACGGTCGTAGGGCGGACCAGCGTAGCGCAGTCTGCCCACATTCTGGCACTGGCTGACTGCGCTGCGCTGGTCCGCCCTACATGTAGCGGTTCTGTCGGGAGGTCACGCCTCGCCGACGCACTCCAACATCGCGGCCTGCAACGCCTCGGCGGGGGATTTGCCGCCCCAGAGAACGAATTGGAACGCCGGATAGAAGCGCTCGCATTCGGTGATGGCGATATCGATCATGTCTTCCAGGCTCTCCGCCGACACGCCCGGCGCGCCGCGCAGCAGCACGGCATGGCGGAAGACCGGCATGCCGTCTTCCTGGTCGATGCCGAAATGGCCGATCCACAGCTTCTCATTGGCCAAAGCCAGCAATTCGTAGAGAGCCGAGCGCTGCTTCTCAGGCACCTTCATGTCGAAGGCGCAGGTGAAATGCATCGCGCTGATCTCATTGGACCAGCAGAAATACAGACCGTAATCGCACCATTTGCCCGGTGCCTCTGCGGCCATTTCCGAGTCGCTGCGACGGTCAAACGCCCAATCATAGGCGGCGACAATCTGCTCCATCACATCGAGCGGATTGGCGGCGCTTTCCTCGTGGTGGCTCAGTTGGGCGGACATGCGGGATCTCCCGTCTGGAGGAAGCCGTGACACGCGAACAATGCGGCCCGTCAGGTATTCGTGCGGACGAATCGAAACCGACCACATGAAAAGCCTAGACGGGCGCTGTCACGCTCCGCAAGTGCGCAGCGAGATATACACAGATCTTCATACATCGGTTGAAGAACTGTGCCGCAACTGCCGTCAGTTTGACTCTGCGGCGCTGGCCTCCGCGGAAAGCTTGGCTTCGAGTGCCGCAATCCGACCTTCAAGGGCGGCAATGCGGGCCTCTGCTGCTTCCTGCTGAGTGCGTGCAATGGTGGCAATTTCTGACATTGCTTCGAATTCATCTCGACGCACGAGGTCGAATTTGCGGATCATGTCCTCCACCCGCGCGCGGCCCATTGCCTCGGCTTCGTCGCGCAGGCCGGTCAATGCAGACAGTGCGCCGCCGGCCACACCGGCGATATCATCAAAAAAACGGGGACGCTCGGTCATCGTACCATCTCCGGGTTGCGGCTTTCGCCATCGTCTCCAGCACCGTATATGCGCGATGTCGCAGGAAAAGTAGGCCCGCCATGCTCCCCGTGTTGTTGTTTCCACAATTCGACCCCGTTGTGGTCGCCGTAGGGCCACTGGCGATCCGTTGGTATGCCCTGGCCTATATCGCCGGATTGCTGATTGCCTGGCGTCTGGCGCGCCGCCTGGTGCTGTGGAGTCCGGTGGTGGCGACGCCCGAGCAGGTGGATGATTTCCTCACCTGGGCCACGCTCGGCGTGGTGATCGGCGGACGGATGGGCTACGTGCTGTTCTATCAGCCAGGCTTTTTTTTCGAAAATCCGCTGAAGATTTTCGCGCTCTGGCAGGGCGGCATGTCTTTTCATGGCGGCATGCTCGGTGTGGTCGTGGGGCTGTTTGTCTTTTGCTATCAGCAGAAGATCAATGTGCTCGGCTTTGGCGACCGCGTGGCGGTTGTTGTGCCGATCGGGTTGGGACTCGGGCGCATTGCCAATTTCATCAATGGCGAGTTGTGGGGGCGTGAGGCACCGGCGGATTTGCCATGGGCGATGATCTTCCCCAATGCAGGCATGGTGCCGCGCCATCCAAGCCAGATCTATCAGGCGTTGATGGAAGGGTTGATCCTGACGATCATCATGGCCGTCGCCGTGCGGCGCGATTGCATCCGTGAGCGGGCGGGCACGTTGGCCGGAATTTTCCTCATCGGTTACGGCATTGCCCGCATCATCGGCGAATTTTTCCGCCAGCCCGACGCCTTCCTGGGCTTCCTGTTCGCCGGTGCCACGATGGGGCAGTTGCTGTCGCTGCCGATGGTGATCATCGGGCTGGGGCTGGTGTGGCGGGCGCAGCGGCGTTCGGTGTGATGGAACGCCTCGACATCTTCATGGGCCGCGCCAACGCGCTGTATTACGCCCATCACGACCCGTTCGCCGATTTCGCCACATCGCCGGAGATAAGCCAGATTTTCGGTGAGTTGCTGGGCGCATGGGCGGCGGTGGTGTGGGAGAGCATGGGGCGGCCAAACCCGGTTATTCTCGCCGAGGCTGGCCCTGGTCGTGGCACGTTGATGGCCGATGCGCTGCGGCTGATCCGCAGGATGGCACCGGATTTTGCGGCCAGCTTGCAGGTGCATCTGATCGAAACCTCGCCCCGTCTGCGTGCGGAGCAGAGCCAGCGCCTGGGCGCGGTGGTGTTTCATGATCGGCTGGAGGATCTGCCTGCAGGCGCGCTGATCCTGTTGGCCAATGAATTTCTCGACGCATTGCCAATCCGCCAATTTATCCGCCGCGCACAGTGGATGGAGCGCTTCGTGCAGGACGGCACATTCGTCGAGCAAGCCGCTGATCTGGCGCTGCCCGAGGCGGCAGAGGGGCAAATTCTGGAAATCTGCGAACCGGCACGCGAGATTGCAGCCCTTCTCGCCCGGCGCTTTCAGCAGCAGCCAGGGGCGGCGTTGTTCGTTGATTACGGCCCGGCGCGCTCGGATTTCGGCGACTCGTTGCAGGCGCTCCGGGATCGTGAAAATGCCGATCCACTGGCCGCCCCCGGTGAGGCCGATCTGACGGCGCATGTCGATTTCCAGGCGCTGGCAGAAGCGGCGATTGGGGCTGATGTGCATGGTCCCGAAGTGCAGGGGAAGTTTCTCACCCGGTTGGGACTGTTCCAGCGCATGGGCGCTCTCGCCCGCACCCAGCAGCCGCGCAAGGCGATGGAGACGATTGCCTCCGCACGGCGACTGGCGGAACCGGATGCGATGGGGCAGTTGTTCAAGATGTTGGCGATCTCCTCGCCAGGGCTTTCTCAGCCGCCAGGATTTGCCGAATGAGCGCTGAATTCGTCACCGCCGCCAATCTCGCCGCACGGCATGGCTTCTTCACCCGCAATGGCGGCGTGTCGGACGGCCCGTTCGGCAGCCTCAATGCTAGCCTGTCGAGTGCCGATCTGCGCGAGAACGTGATGGAGAACCGCGCCCGCATCGCGCATGCCATCGGCGCACAACCGGAGCATCTGCTTGGTCTGACACAGGTGCATTCCGCCGATGTTGTCATTGCCCGCTCGCCCTGGGCGGCTGGCCAAGGAGCGCGGGCGGATGCGTTGGTGACAGACGTGCCGGGGCTGGCGTTGGGTGTGATCACCGCCGATTGCGGCCCGGTGCTGTTCGCCGATCTGGACGCAGGCGTGATCGGGGCGGCGCATGCCGGCTGGCGTGGGGCGGCCTCGGGCGTGTTGGAGGCGACGATTGTCGCCATGCAGAGCCTGGGCGCAAGACGCATCACGGCCGCGGTGGGGCCGTGCATCGCGCAGGCTTCCTATGAAGTCGGGCATGACATGCGCGATGCCGTGTTGGCGCAGGATGCGGCGGCGCTGGGTTTCTTTGCCCAAGGCGTGCGCGACGGGCATTTCCAGTTCAATCTGGCCGGATATTGCGCCGCCCGGTTGCGCCTTGCGGGCTGTGTGTCTGTTGAAGCGCTGTATCTGGACACCCGCGACGACCGCGAGCGGTTTTTCAGCCATCGGCGTCGCACGCTTGAAGGCGGCGGGCCGATTGGACATCAATTGTCTGCCATTGTGTTATGACATCCGCGACGTGAGGGGCGAGGCGTGCCGTATGCATTCATGTTTCTGGCGCTCTGCCTGCTCGGCCTGCTGGCGAGTTGCATCATCTCCTAGTCTGGCCGCCTTCATGCTTCTGGCACTGCTGGCCGGGTGTGGCACATTGCCACGTCCGTTTGAGGGCAATCCGGGGGCCACGGCGCGCAAGCTCTCCCAGCCGCCAGAGACGCGGCTGTTTGTCGATATGCCCGATGCCAGCCTGCTCGCCCCGCGCCCGGCGGAGTTGTTCACCACAGCGCTGGCCGATGCGCTGGCCAGCCAGGGCGTGCCTGCGATCAGCGAGGGTGGACGGCCTGGCGACTGGCACATCACGCTGAGCGCCAAACGGCAAGGCGCTACGGTGCTTCCGCTGTTCACGGTGTTCGATGAAAAGGGCGCGCAGGCTGGCATCGCGCAGGGGCAGCCGGTCAGCGGCCCGGTTTGGAGCGGCGGGCAGGTGGAAACATTGCGCATCGTGGCCACCGATGCCGCCCCCGGAATTGCCGGCCTGCTGACGCGGATTGAGGCATCACGTCGCGCTGCAGACCCGAATTCGTTGGTCAACCGCGAAGTTCGCATGTTCGTCCCGCGTGTCACCGGCGCGCCGGGCGATGGTAACGATCAGCTTGCCCGCCAGATGCGCGCAGCCCTTGCCGCCCAATCGTTGCGGGTGGACGACGTGCCGGGGGATTTCACCGTCGCCGGTCAGGTGGTGATGGTTAAGCTGCCAGGGAATATGGAGCGTGTTGAAATTCAATGGATTATCAGCGACGCGCAGGGTGAGCGTGGGCGGATAGTGCAGTTGAACGAGATCAAGGCCGGGCTGTTAGATCGCAATTGGGGCGATGTGGCGGTGGTGGTGGCCGAAGAAGCGGCGGGTGGGGTGAAGGATCTTGTTGCAAGGCTGGTGGGAACGAGGCCGAAGTGACAGCAGGCACCGGCATTGCTAGAAGGTCGTCACAACTTCGCTGGGCCGGTTGCGCCCTTCACCCGCCAGTCCTGGACCTCGCATCATGAAAATTGTCGCCTGCAACAGCAATCGCCCGCTGGCTGAAGCCGTTGCGGCCTCGCTGAACCTGCCGCTCACGAAAGCCTCGGTGCGCCGGTTCGCTGACATGGAAGTGTTCGTGGAAATCCACGAGAACATCCGTGGCGAGGACGTGTTTGTTATCCAAAGCACCTCGTATCCGGCCAATGACAATTTGATGGAGTTGTTGATCGCCCTCGACGCCCTGCGCCGCGCCTCGGCCCGCCGCGTGACGGCGGTGATCCCATATTTCGGCTATGCCCGCCAAGATCGAAAGTCCGGCCCGCGCACGCCGATTTCGGCCAAATTGGTGGCGAATTTGATCACCGAAGCCGGTGCCAACCGCGTGCTGACGATGGATTTGCACGCGGGTCAGATCCAGGGCTTTTTCGACATTCCGGTGGACAATCTCTACGCCGCCCCGCTGTTTGTGCGTGACATTCAAGAGCGTTATGCGGGCCGCGACGTGATGATCGTCTCGCCTGACGTCGGGGGTGTGGTGCGTGCGCGTGTGATCGCCACCAAGTTGCATTGCGACCTCGCCATTATCGACAAACGCCGCGAGCGTGCGGGCGTGTCGGAAGTGATGAATGTGATCGGTGACGTCTCGGGCCGCGATTGCATCCTGGTGGACGATATCGTCGACTCCGGCGGCACGCTGTGCAACGCCGCTGAAGCGCTGATGAAGCATGGTGCAAAGTCGGTGAGCGTCTACATCACACATGGTGTGCTCTCCGGCGGCGCAGTGGCGCGTATTGCGTCCTCGCCGATTGAGATGATGACGATCACCGACTCGATTGGTGCCACTGATGCTGTGCGGCTGGCCAAGAATATTCGCCAACTCTCAACGGCGGAATTGCTGGCCGAGGCGATGCGCCGCATCAATGACGAAAGCTCGGTCAGCTCGCTGTTCGACTGATCAACGCCACATGATAGGGGACGCGCGATGAAGCTGTTCTATTTCCCAGGTGCCTGTTCGCTTGGTATTCACGTTCTGCTGGAAGAAATCGGTGCCACGTATGAGTCGGTGCTGCTTGATCTGCGCAGCGGTGCGCATAAGGCACCGGAATATATGGCGCTGAACCCAAAATCGAAGGTTCCGGCCCTGGTGCGCGACAATGGTCGCGTGTTGACCGAATGGCCGGCGATTGCGTTCTACCTCGCCCGTCTGCACCCGGAAGCCGGGTTGCTGCCCTCCGATGTGGATGCAGCAGCCGATGCGATCTCGGTGGTGGAATACATCGTCTCCAGCATGCATATGCAGGCGTTTGCCCGGATGTATCGCCCGGAGCGTTTCGCCGTCAGCGAGGCGGATTTCGACACCGTGCGCGCGCAGGGCAAGGAAATGTTCCTCGGCGGCCTGGAGATGATCGGCCAGATTTTGCAGGGGCGCGAATTCATCGCAGGTGATCGCTTCTCGATCGCTGATGCGGCGCTGCTGTTCGTCACCTTCTGGGCGGCGCGCGGTGAAATGCCCTTGCCTGCCACTGTGGCGGCGCATTTCGCCCGCATGAAGCAGCGCGCTTCGGTGCAGACGGTGTTCACCCGCGAGGGCTTGGCGCTGTGATATCTGCCCTGGTGAGAACACCGTTCTGGTTCCTGCGCCACGGCCAGACCGACTGGAATGCGAAAGATCTCAGCCAGGGCAATATCGACATCCCATTGAACGCTACCGGCATCGCCCAGGCGCATGAGGCGGCGGCGAAGCTGGTGGGGCGTGGTATCGCCTCCATCGTCGCCTCGCCGCTGTCACGCGCGCAAGATACGGCGAAGATCATCAGTGCGGCGTTGGGATTGGACGTATCGCTGATCCCAGACCTGCACGAAGTCTCGTTTGGCGTGCAGGAAGGCCAGGAAATGGGAGATTGGTTCCATTCCTGGATTGACGGGGAATTCACGCCAGAGGGCGGTGAAAGCTTCGAGCAATTGGGTGTGCGCGCTGTGAGGGCGGCCAATCAGGCGTTGAGGAGCCCGGCCCCTGTGCTGATCGTGGCGCATGGGGCGCTGTTCCGTGCCCTGCGTGTGGCGATGGGGCTGCGTCCGGATGTGCGCACACAGAACTGTGTGCCGATGTTCTGCACGCCGAAGCTGCCAAGCTGGGATTTGCTGGAAGCATAGCCACTGCACCGACTGAGTGTTGGGTGCTGTGTGAACCAATTGTAATGTTGTCTTGTGACATCAATAAAAAAGGCCGATTGGAGCGATGAAGCTTCAATCGGCCTTGTCAATTCATCTTGACAGAATTCAGCTGGCCTTTTTGCGGCCGCGCTTCATCTGAACCGCTTCGCCTTCACCTTCAGCCGGCTTACGACCGAGGCCAATGCTCTTCGCAAGTTCCGAGCGCTTGGCGGCATAGTCAGGGGCCACCATCGGATACTCTGCAGGCAAGTTCCAACGTTCGCGATACTGCTCCGGTGTCATGTTGTAAGAAGTTGCCAGATGGCGCTTGAGCATTTTCAGCTTCTTGCCGTCTTCCAGGCAGATAATATAGTCCGGGAAAACCGACTTTTTGACAGGAACAGCGGGAACCAATTTCTCAATTGGTGCTTCTTCTTCGCCGATATTTGCCAGTGTCTTGTGCACCAACTGGATCAGCGAAGCGAGAGACGAGGCATCCACCGAGTTGTTTGAAACATGGGCGGATACGATCTTTGCCGTCAGTGATAGGAGATCGGCATCGTTTTTGTTGTCGGTCATGGCATCCATACGGGTTACAATAAGCGATACTTTACCGGCATTTTTATGCAAAGCATAGCCTCAAACTTTCACACATCTGCAATTCGTTCCAGGCATCCATGTGGCGAAATTGTCAGAAATTCGTATGACAATGCCGTAAATTCGACGGCAGACTCAGCAAAACCGTAGATGATTGCTGTCGGAGTCAGGCAATTTGCCTTTGTTGCAGCGCGGTATTTTCGTATCCATCTGGATGGTTGCGACGCCAAACCAAAGCGGTCTCAACGATATAGTCAAGACTGCTGTGAGCGGGATGCCAACCTGTCTCCCGCATGATGCGTTCCGGGGAGGCGACCAGGAACGCTGAGTCGCCGGGGCGTCGGTTGGTGGTGATGATCGGAACACGGCGCCCGGCGATGCGGCTGACGGTTTCAATCACCTCACGCACCGAATGGCCGCGTCCTTTGCCGACATTGTACCGCACGCTGCCAATGGCGATGCGCTCCATCGCCAGCAGATGGGCGGCGACCAGATCGGTGACGTGCACATAGTCGCGCAGGCAGGTGCCGTCCGGCGTTGGGTAGTCGGTGCCGAACACCGCAAGCGGCGGTCGGCGACCGAGGGCGGCGTCGATGGCAAGCGGGATCAGATGGGTCTCGGGAAAATGCGCCTCACCCAGACTGCCAGCGGGATCGCAGCCCGCGGCGTTGAAGAAGCGCAGGCAGGCGGAGTGTAGGTGATGCACGCGCTCGGCCCAGAGCAGCATCCGCTCGACGGCGAATTTGCTTTCGCCGTAAGCCGAGGCAGGGGCAATCGGGGCATCCTCGCTGATCGGTGATTTATCAGCGACGCCGAACAGATTGGCGCTGGAGGAATAGACCAGACGCTGCACGCCATGGCGCAGACAGGCATCGATCAACCGCCCGGCATTGCTGGGATTGATCGTCAGATAGCGCATCGGTGCGTGCATGCTCTCACCGACTAGCGACAGATCGGCGAGGTGAAACACCCCGTCAAAGCGCTTGCCGGCAAATGCGATGTGCAGCGCCAGCGGGTCGGCGAGATCGCCGCGATGGAACTGGGCCCGCGGATCGATGGCGGCGTGGTGGCCGGTTTGCAAATTGTCGAACACCACCACCTCATCGCCGCGCGCGAGCAGGCCAGCGACAAGGTGGCTGCCGATAAACCCGGCACCACCGACGACCAGATAGCGATCGGCCATGCGAACTCTCCCGCCGATATAAGCAGCAGCCACCGATGACGCCCTTTGCGGGGGCGTATGGCGCACGGATGCAGTGGGAAGGCGGGCTTAGTCCGGCAGACCTGCGCTGCGCAGCCCGGCCCTGAAATGTTCCCAATCCGCTTGTCGCTGGAAGGGGTGGCGGGCAGCCAACGAGGAGAGCCGCTCATCGGGGGCGATGGCGAGCAGGCGGGCGAGGGTTTGCGCGCTTTCGGTGCCGGGACCGCGATGGCCTTGGGCAGCGAGCATCATCCGCGCGCCATCCGCCCAGCTGGGTTGCACCTGACCAAGCTCGCATCCGATTGCAATCGCCGCTGCATAATCGTGTTGCAGCAAGGCAATTAGCACGCGGGCGGTGGCGTTGAGGAAGCCGAGCGGGTCGTGCGGGGCCAGATGATGCGCGTGCGCGGCCCGGCTGGCGGCTTCGTCCAACTGGCCGGAATGGGCGTGGGCGAGGGCGGAGAAAGTCCAGGCGAGGGCGAGGCTGGGGTTGAGGGTCAGGGCGCGTTCATGCAACACCATCGCCTCTGGCAGTCGGTGTTGCAGCATGGCGCGGACATGGCCTGCGATGGTCAGCGCACGGGCATCCTGCGCATCTAGCATCACCGCGCGCTCGGCCAGTCGCACCGCCTGTGCCGTGTCAGCCTCTAAATCGTCAGACCAGCCTTGCGAGATGGTCGCCAGATGCAGCAGGGCGGCCCAGGAATGGGCAGAGGACAGGCCGGGGTCCAATGTCATCGCCTGAGCGAGCAGGGCGTGGGCGAGGCTGTATTGGGCGCGGTCGGGTCGGCAGAGGGCGGCAAAGGCGCGCAATGTGAGTTCCTGCGCCGTCGGCTCGGCACTCGGACGGCTGGTGGCGCGCTCGGCTTCCAGGGCGAGCATGGCCGGCTCCATCCGGGCGGCCACATTTTGCGCGATTTCGTCTTGCAGGCCGAACAGGTCCGGCGCTTCACGGTCGAATCGCTCGGCCCAGACGATTTGTGTGCCGCCCCGCAAATCGAGCAGCCGCAGCGAGACGCGCAGGCGTTCGCCACTGCGTTGCAGCGTGCCATCGAGCAGGTAATCCAGCACGAAGGCACGCCCGATCATCGCCTCATCGCGTGAGGTGATGGCTGTGCGGGCCAAAGCGGCGGAGGAGACCAGCGACAGCGTGCGGTTGCGCGCAAGCGTTGCGGTGATTTCCTCGGCGAGCATGGCGGCAAAGCCCTGCTCGTTCTGCCCAGCGCCGGGAACCTGCATCGGCAGCACGCCAAGCCGGGAGCCTTGGCGCTGTGCCGGAGCGGCTGGGGCGGTGCTGGCGCGCGGCGTCAGTTCGGCCAGACGATCAAGCACCGACTCGGCACTGGCGGGCGAGGTGGCGAGCGATGGGCGCAGTGGCAGGCGGAAGGAATCCTGCCGAGGCTCCGGGCGCAAGGCCTGCGGCGTGCCGCGCGGGGCGGGCACGGTGGCGCGGATATCGGCGGCCAGACGCTGGGTTTCGTCCGACGGATGTGCGTCGAGTTGATCGGCGAGCACGGCGCGGCAGCGTTCATAGGCCTGCAGTGCCATGCCGCGCTCGCCGCGCGATGCATAGGCGCGCATCAGCGCACGCCATGCGCCTTCATGCGAGCGGTCAATCGCAAGAAGCTGCTGAGCGGCGGGGATGGTCAATTCCGGGTCGCTCTGATCGCGCAGCAATTGCTCGGCCAGCACCCGCGCCCGATCCCGCAGCCGTTCACGCTCGGCGGCGAGCCAATTGTCGAAAGCGGGGTCTACCCCGTCGAGATCCTCCAGCAGATCGCCATCGAGCAGGCTGAGCGCTGCCGGTTTGCCGGGGGAGGCGCGCAGAACCTCCTCCACATCCACCCACACCGTGCCGGGGCGCAGCGTGAGGTGATCGCGGTGGATGGACAGGATGTGATTGCCGACCGGGCCCAAGGCGTCGAGCAGGCGGTGGATTTCCTGGCGCAGTGAGGCGCGGGCCTGCTCTTCCGGGCGGCGGCTCCACAACATTTCGGCAAGCCTGCCGCGCAGCACTGGGCGGGGCGCGGACAAGGCGAGGATGGCGAGCAGCGCGCGGGTTTTGCGGCCGGTGGGCAAGATGCTCTCGGCGGTGAGCGTCCATGCCTCCATCTGTCCGATCAGACGCAGCCGGACCACCGGCTTGTCTGCGATCAGTGCATCGGACTGATCATGGCTCAACAGCGCGGTGTCGCACATCAGAGGCGCAGCGGCGGTGCCGATGGATGAAAGTGGGGCGATGGGAGAAACCAATCTGCGAGGGGTCACGTTCATGTCACGATTCCACGCCTCTGGACGTTGCGAAAGTACGGGAAAACCACGATACGCCCGGTCTGGTGACCGAGTGCGGCGTGCGTCGTCCCGCGACTGTCGTTAAATCGCAGCTTCCCCGAAGATCCGCGTGACATCGCCACGCCAAGCGCCGTTAAAACGGTCAAGCCAATGCTCTGCTTGCGTTGGTGCACCGTGAATAATGTCAAACAGCGGGGCGAGGAACTTCGTCTCGTCCTCACCCGCACCATTCACCCGTGCCCGGTTGCGCAGCCCTTGAGCGGCAAGCTCGACCATTTCGCGCGCCACATCGCGCACCGTGCCGGTGCCGAATTTTGCCCCGAGTGCGTTGCGGGCCACGTCTGCGCGCAGACCCTGGTAGACCTCCCACGGATGCTTGCGCACCAAGGACAGGGCGGCGGCGAGAGTGGGTTCGTCATAGAGCAGACCAACCCACAGGGCGGATTGCGCCACCATCATCGCAGCCGTTCCGGCATCGGCCCCGCGCATTTCCAGGAAGCGCTTGAGGCGAACATCGGTGAACACGGTGGTGATGTGATCGGCGAAATCACCCATTGTGGCGTGCCCCACGCCCGGGTGATTGAGCCTGCCCGCGACGAAATCCCGGAACGAGGCTCCGGCCAGATCGATCATCTCGCCATCGCGCATGACGAAATACATCGGCACATCGAGCACCCAATCAATATACCGCTCAAAGCCGAAATCCTCGGCAAACAGCACGCCCGGCATGCCGGAGCGCGCATTGTCGGTGTCGGTCCAGACCTGGGCGCGGGTGGACAGGAAGCCCGATGGCTTGCCTTCCTTGAACGGCGAATTGGCGAACAACGCGGTGGCCACCGGCTGCAAGGCGAGGCTGACCTTCAGCTTGGCGGCCATATCGGCCTCGGAGCTGAAATCGAGATTGACCTGCACGGTGCAGGTGCGCGTCATCATATCCAGGCCGAGCGCGCCGACTTTGGGCATATAGCGGCGCATGATGCCGTAGCGGCTTTTCGGCATCCACGGCATCTGCGCAAAGCTCTGCGTGGGGTGAAAGCCCAGCGGTGCGAAGCCGAGACCCAAGGGGGCAGCAACCCGACGCACATCCTCATAATGTGATTGAAGTTCGGCTTCGGTGTCGTGCAGGCTCTCCAGCGGTGCACCGGAGAGTTCGAACTGACCGGCAGGCTCCAGCGACACCGATTCGTGGCCGCGCTTGAGGCCGATCGGGTTGCCGTGATCCTCAATCCAATCCCAGCCATCATTGCCGATGCCCTCAAGCATCGCGCGGATGCCGTCTGGCGCGTAGGGCGGCGAGGCGAGGTCGGTCAGTCGGAAGCCGAATTTCTCGTGCTCAGTGCCAATGCGGAATGCGGCGGACGGCTTACTGCCGACAGCCAAATACTCGGCCATCTGTTGCACCGAAGTGATCGGCGTGAGGTCGGCTTCTCCGGGGTTTGACATTTTTGTCCCTCGGCCTTTGCTGCGGCTGCGCTTCAAGAATTCCAGGTCGCCGCCTGCAACAACGCGAGTCCGACGATGGCCGCCGTCTCAGCCCGCAACACGCGCGGGCCAAGGCCGACAGGTGTTACAAAGGGAGTGCGATGCAGAAGGTCAAGCTCTGGCTTTGTGAAACCTCCCTCTGGGCCGATCAATAATGCTTTCGGACCGTGCGCAGGCACTGGGGTGGCTGCACCGCTGCGCTCAATGGCGGCGTGCAGGGTTTCGGTGGAATCCCAAGTGGATAGCAGGGAGTAGAGCGGCACCGGCTCGGCAATTTTCGGCACTGACAACCGCTCACATTGCTCAGCAGCCTCGCGTGCGATGATGGACAGGCGGTCGAGATTGAGGCGCTGGGTGTTGGTGCGCTCGGTGAACACCGGCAGCAGGCGGGTGGCTCCCAATTCGGTGGCTTTTTCCACCACCAGATGCGTGGTGTCGCGTTTGAGTGGGGCGAAAACCAACGTCAGCGGCGGTTCTGCCTGCTGCGGGCGGGTTTGGCGTTCGGGGAGGACGCGGCAGCGATCCTTGCGGATGCTGTCAATCTTCGCCCGCCATTCACCGTCCTGGCCGTTGAACAGGCAGACATGATCGCCGACGCCTTGGCGCATCACATTGCCCAAATAATGGGCCTGTTCGGGGGCGAGCATGAAGCCCGCACCCTCGGAAAGCCGGTCGGAGACGAAAAGGCGGATTGACCCGGTCATATGCCTGCGCGAAGTCGGAGGTATGAAGAATTACACCGATATCGTGGCCCATGGCTGGGTGGCAAATCTCCCTGCATCTTGGCAGCCCTATGCGCTGCTCGCCCGGTTCGACCGACCGATTGGCGCGTGGCTGCTGTTCCTGCCTGGATTGTGGTCAATCCTGCTCGCCGGTGCCCCTTGGGCACAGAGCGCGTGGCTGGTGGCGCTGTTCTTCGTCGGCGCGTTTCTGATGCGCGGTGCTGGCTGTGTGGTCAACGATATGTGGGACCGCGATCTGGATCGTCAGGTGACGCGCACGGCGGGGCGACCGCTGGCGTCTGGTGCGGTGCGGATGCGGCAGGCGGCGCTGTTTCTGGCCGTTTTGCTGCTGATCAGCCTGTTGATTTTGCTGCAACTTCGTCCCTTTGCGCAGGCGCTTGGCGTGGGCTCGCTCGGTTTGGTGGTGCTGTATCCGCTGGCCAAACGGGTGACATGGTGGCCGCAGGCGATGCTCGGGATTACCTTCGGTTGGGGCGCGCCGATGGGCTATGCGGCGGCGGCTGGACGGATGGATGCGGCGGGGCTGCTGCTCTATGCGGCGACGTTTTTCTGGATTTTGGGCTACGACACCATCTACGCGCATCAGGACCGTGAGGACGACGCGCTGGTGGGTATCAAATCGACAGCACGGCTGTTCGGGGCACATTCGGCGGCATTTCTGACGGTGTGCTATGCGCTGACGTCGGTGTTGCTGGCGCTGTCGGGTTGGATGGCGGGGTTGTCGGCCTGGGCACTGCTGGTGTTCATCCCGGCATTGTGGCTGCTGGTGCGGCAGATTCGGGTGTTGGATATTGACGATCAGGCGCTGTGTCTGCGGCTGTTCAAGGCCAATCGGGAATTCGGGCTGGCCATTGGTCTGGCGATCATTGCAGGTCGGCTGTGAGCGCCGGTGCTGCCTTCATCGCGGCGAATACCGCGCTGAGCCATCATGTGATGGTGCCGGAAATTCCGCTCTATCTGGCCACTGAAATCACCCCAATTTGGCAGGCGACCGAATCCTGGCTCGCCGAGACTGGCACTGAGCCTCCGTTCTGGGCGTTTGCATGGCCCGGCAGTGTGGCGATGGCGCGGCGGGTGTTGGACAATCCCGCATTGG
>Ga0316222_1001576_pt1 | contig 27261 bp, 23 predicted proteins | sample TBH18011metaG_FD_206008 | JGI IMG/M metagenome (GOLD analysis project Ga0316222, IMG submission 206008) | Freshwater microbial communities from Trout Bog Lake, Wisconsin, USA - TBH18011 | ecosystem: Environmental > Aquatic > Freshwater > Lake > Hypolimnion/Profundal zone | place: USA: Wisconsin... | reverse complement strand
GGAAGCTTTCTATTGAATGTTGGTAGTATTTTGGAATGATTTTAAATAATATTAAAGTGAGGAAGCTTTCTATTGAATGTTGGTAGTATTTTGATAAACCTTTAACTCATTTAATTACCTATATTTTATTATATATTTCTTATAAATTTTACCAATATTCTCAATCTCTTTAAGCGCGCGCTTGGGTTAAATATATTTAGATTTCAACTCAATATGACCACCCTAGTGTTTCCCGCATCTGGTCCGGCTTTTTTCAAGAGCCTTCCCCCTTCCGTAACAGACGTACAATGGTTAATCGGTAGTAGCACCGGCGCTTTACGCGCAGCATGTCTTTACTTCGGCGTTCCTGAGCACGATCTCGTCGACGCCTATTGCGCCATGGTGTGGCGCCCATGGTCCACGCCTCGTGACCTCACGCGCATGTTGCGTGCCAATGTTCGCCTCGTGGTGCGCAAACACGCAACGACGTCACGTGCACGACTGGCCATCATCGTGACACATACCCGTGTCCCTCCTTTTCTCGTGCTTCTCGTATGCGCTGTCGGGTGGTTATTCGGTATGTACAATCTCGTGTACGCGCTCACCGAAACACATGTTTACACGACACCAGGATCATGGACGTTCCCGTTGCAAATTCCACATCACACGCGTTTTTTTAATCTCACTCCCCAAAATATTGAGGAAGTCCTTTACGCGACGACGCGCATTCCCCTCCTTAGCACGAGCTCGCATATAGGGTGCGACGGCGGACTCGTCTTCTCGTATTGCAACGGCATTCCGCGTCACGATGCGGACGTCATCCTGATGTCGGATACCGCGCGCCCGACGCGCGCCATCCTCGACCCTCGACCTATTGCACCCAGCATTCGTGTTCGTACTGTTCTTTGCCAAAACTCAATCGTTGATTGGTTTCACCCTTATTACGTGCTTTTTCCGGATGCGCGACGCGCAGCTTGGCTCCGATGAACATGACCGTTGTGGTCCTCTTCGACTGCTTTCCTCCGACGGGTCGCCCTTGTGCCGGATGCCTTCACGTCCGAGCAAATGGTCGCGATGCGACCCACCTCCGCCGACCGGTCTCCCCCCAGCTCGTGCTTCCGACGGGCCGCAGAGCTGCTGGGTGCCGCCGAAGTCGCGCGCACGCTGCGCGAGCCGTCGGCGGCCGAGGTGGACATCCAAGGCGCGCGCGTCCTCCTCTTCATGCTGGGAAACATCCTTCGGCATTGGGGTTCCCTGCGGATGTGTCCTCACTGGATCGGCGGACACGGCATGCGTGCTCGGCCGCACGCTCCTCGTCGGCTTGCCAGCTCAGGGCTCCAACGCGCTCACCGTCGCCTACGCGCGCCCGACGGATCCAGTGGTGGCAGAGTTTCGCTTCGACCCGGCGCGCGTCCGATGCGGCGCGGCGGGGTGCACCCGCTCTGGAATAACGCGCGCGTGCAGCAGATGCTTTTGTGCGCGGTACTGCAGCCCCGGTGTGCCAAAAGGCCGACTGGCCGACCCATCGGGACGCGCGCGACGCCTCTCGACTCGATGGGGATGGTGGGCTCGTTCGCGTACCCTGACGCCGCTGCCGTCGCCGAAGGCGGGCCCATCCTGTTCAGCCGCGCCAAGCTGTTCGAAAGGCTCGGCAGCCGAGACACCCGCAAACACCGTGTCAACGGGATTGAATACAACTACGCGGTGCGCAAGCAAGCAGAGCTGCTTCAGGCCGACATTGACGCCAACTCGGCCAGCATCACCCAAGCGGGCTTCCCCCTCGTGCGGACGATCGACGTGACGGACCTCGTGCGCGGCGAACTCAAAAACAAAGCGGCAAAGACCACGTTCGAGCTGCGCGTTTTTCAGAACGCGAAGGGCGACATGCCGGATGAGCTGTTGGTGTTTCTCAGCGGCGACATTTCCCTGCGCGGACACGGCATGCTCGTCATAACGAAGGAGTGATTTCACTTCTTCACGGCCTTCTTTGCCTTTGGAGCGGAAGGCTTTTTGGGCTTCGCCGAAGGCGAACGCTTCTTCTTCCCACCGCCTTGGCTATCACCTTCCCCCTCTCCATATCCATCCTTTTCGTAGTCGTCTTCTTGCGGCGCATCTGGAGCTGGAGCTGCATCCTGTTGCGTAAGATTCTGTAACTTCTGGATTTGTGCGACGATCATCTCCTTTTGTCCATTAAGAAACTGAATCTGCGCCTCAAGATTGGCCATGTTTTATACATAACACTTACAAAAAAAATTCAACGCTGGGCCTCGGCCTTCGCCCGCGACAGCAGCTCGTGGTGGATCTCGTCCTTGAACATGGCGGTCTGTCCCTCGCCCGGGTTGCGCAGCGAACACCCGAAATCCATCACCTCGTCGTTCTCCTTGTGGCGCTCGCTGTCGTACGCGGACAGCATGTAATGGCCGCACTTCTCGATCATCTTGCTGGCGGCCTCCGGCAGCGCGATGGGCTTCCACCCGCCGCAATTGCTGATCTCGGCGGCGTGCGTCTCCAGGTTGATGCGCACCGTGTTGTTTTGGGGCATGCCGTCGTTAAAGTACACCTCCTTGAGGAGCTCGCGCAGACCCGTGAACGCGCGCTCCAGGTACTGCAGCGGCGGCTGAAGGTGCGACATGTCCTCGTGGCCGAAGTTGAGGATGATGATGTTGTTGTTGATGGTGGTCGGACGGCCCACCATGAGACGCAGCTCGTTCAGCTCTGCCGCCATGGTGGCCTGGTTCACCTCCAGCTGGTGCACGCGTTCATCGGCCGTCGGCGCGGTCTTCCTCGGGAGCTTAATCGTCGACAGATGCAGATGCTCGTGGCTCAGCCCGGCGCGCGCGAAGGCCGTGCGCATGGAACGCAACAGGTTGTTTTGACGCACGAACTTGTTGGTGTCAAACGTGCACGCGTGGTGCTCCCCTTCGACCTCCTCGCTTTGCATGCGCCCGTGGCGCAGCAGCCACTTCGAGAACGTCGTCTTGCATTCGACGGGCGTCGTCGGAACCTCCACGCGAAAGGACACGCCCGTGGGTGGCGACGGCATGGAAGAAGTGATACCTTACCTCGGTGGATGGAAATATTAACCCTCTTTTAAAAAAGGAGTCCTCTCGAAGTTCGACCCGAACCCGCGGATGGACCCGTTGGCGCTCTTCGAATGTCCCGTGTGCAAAGAGGCGCGGGTGCCATATACCGTGTGCAAATACGGCCATAGCCTGTGTCGCCATTGCTTAAACGCCACGGAATCACGAAACCGCCCGTGTCCTACATGCATGACGGACACGCTGGTTTCGACGCCGACACGAAACTTGCTCGCGCTTCATGTCCTTTCCAACTTTACCGATGCGTCGTGGTGCCCCGAGTGCGAAGCCCTCTTCGCCACCAAGGCTGAGGTCCTCGCGCACGCCGACGTGTGCCCCGACGTGCGCGTGGCGTGCGACCAATGCCATCAGCCCGTCGTGCGCCGCGACCTCCCACAGCACCACGACGTCATGTGTCCGAAGCGTGCCGTTCCATGTATGAATCGCGGTTGCACCGCGCGCGTTCCGGCGGATGCGTTCGCGAATCACAGAACGACGTGCGACTATCAACTTCGCGAATCCGCAATCCTCAGGCTCTACGATAAGGCTGTTCATGACGCTCACGCCGGATGCGTCGACCGAGCGCCCTTCGATCAGTCGGAGCGTCACCGAGATCACTTCTCTTCCGTGGTCGGTCGTTGCAGTGTGTGTCGTGAATGCGTGACATTGAACCATATCGTTGAGCATCAACGTCAATGTATTATTGACCATATGTACCAGCAGCTCTCTCTCAGCGAGCTCCCGCAGCGAAACATCATCGTAGTGAAATACTGTTTAGAAAAAGGCGCTCTTATTCCCATCTACGGATTAGTAAACATGTGAACGCCCCTTTTTTAGGCCGACGCACGGTAACGATGACGTCGTACGCGTCGCAAGCGGCCTACGCGTACGCCACCGTGGTGGGCGGACTCATCCCCGACGACCTGCTGGCCGCGTACGTGGCGCTCGGGTGGACCGCGAGCAACGTCGCCGCCGACCTCGCGGCCTCGCCCCTCGTGCTCGGCACGCAGGCCCCCTACGCGCCCAAAACGCTCCAGGTCACGGAGTACACTCCGTCGACGTACGCGGGCCTCGCCCTGGCCAACGGCACCCTGCGCCTTCCGGTGGCGTGCAATTGCGCGTCCACGGCGCCGTCGACGACCGCCTTCGGCTCCGTGTGGAACGTGGGCCCCGCCGCGTCCTTCGCGGCGGACCTTGGCACCGGCGTCCTCGCCTCCTCCAACGCCGACGGCTCCGCGGCGGCCACGCTCGTGGCGCTGCGCACGTACCCCAACCTCGTCCTCCACGCGCTCACCCTGGGCCCCTCGGACAGCCCCCTGACGGTATCGCACACGCTCGTCGCGCCGCCCGGGGCCTGCGGCGTCGCCTTCGCCGCCAACACCTTCGCGACGCCCACGTCCAACGTCGTGGTGCGCGCCGTGGCCGGGAGCGGCGCGGTGGGCACGGTCGCGTCGCGCGAGCTGACCGACGTCCGCGCCCGCGCCGCCTACGTGGGCGCGACGCCGGCCATGGAGGCGCTCTCGGCCGACGGCGCGGCGTACACGTCCACCTTCACGATCACGCCGCCCGCGACGCTGGCCGTGCTTGTCGCGCACGGCCTCGAAAAGGCGCCCGCGGTGCGCCTCCTGGGCGCCGCGGCGGACGACCTGTCGTCGGGCGTCCTCCTGCCCGCCCACGCCGCCGCCGCCACGGCGCGCACGCGCTTCGGCCTCACCCTCGCGCCCAAGCCGGCGGCGACGCCCTCCCTCGCCGCGGACGTCGCCTTCCAGCAGCTGCAGCTGGACGCGTCGGCGCTCGCCGCCGCGAACGCGGGACCCGCCTCCCTCGGCCTGGACGCCGACCTGCACGTGGTGCCTGCGCTGCTGCTGCTTCGCCCCGAGTCGGCGCGCCCCTTCCTCGACGCGCGCGTCGCCGCGCTGCCCGCGGCGCGCGAGGCGGCGCGCGAGCGCGGCTTCGCCGGCGCGCTCTTCCTCCCGCCGGAGCTCGCCAACCCGTTCGCGGACGCCCAGGCGCCGCTGCCGCTGTACCGGACGGGCCTGGTGGCGCGCGCGGCGTGGGACTACTTCCGCGCCACGCGCGACGTCGGCTGGCTCCGCGACGCGGGCTACCTCCTCCTGCGCGACGCCGCGGACCTGTTCGCCAGCGCGACGCGCTGCGCCCCGCCGCCCCTCACGGTGCCGCGCGTGCTCACGCAAAATAACGCGACGTCGGACGACGACGCCTTCACCAACGCGTGCGCCTTCGTGGCGCTGCGCAACGCGCTGGAGGCGTCGTACGAGCTGGGCTTCGCGGGGAAGCCGGCGTGGCAGGCGCTCGTGGACGCGGAAGACGGGTTCGGCACCCCGGTCCTCCTGGCCGGCGCGGCCACGACGTGGACGTGGCCGCTGCAGTGGACGCCGGCCTACTCCACGCTCACCCTCCCCGCCCCCACGCCCACGACCCCGGACATGGCGACCGCCGCCTTCTACGCGCAGCGCGCGCAAGAGCAACCGCTCGCGGCGGACCAGCTCGCCGACGTCACGCAGGCGCACGCGATCGTCACCGCGCTCCTCCAACAAGCAACCATCGCCACGCGCCCGTGGGGCGTCGTGGACGACCCCGCCCTCGCGGGGGCGCTCCAGCTGCTGCACCTCACCGTCTTCGCGGGCCTGCGCGTCGAAGGCGGCATTAACCAGATGCGCTACCAGTACGCCCCGTACGGCGTGCCGCAACCGGTCAACACCGGCGCGGTGCTGCCGCAGCACTACCAGAGCCTCGCGGTGCGCACGGGGACGGACGCCGGCGCGTTCCTCATCACGAACCAGCTGACGTACCCGTAAAAAATACCTAACTACTTTTTTTGTGTTTTTTTTATTATTAATTGTATTTTTCGGGTTGGATTCCACTGGCAAAACGATCCAGTGGCAATCCACGGGCGCGAACGCGGACGCCTACGCGCACAGCCACGGCATCATCATGCCGTAGTACGGCGGCACCACCACGGACGGCGCCCAGGTGTGCTGGACGTCCGCCAGCGCGTTCGCGTAGTACTCCGCCTCGTGCTTGCTGCTGTCCAGCTCGCACGCGGTGGCGTCCACCTCGCACGCGGCGGCATCCCGCTCGCACGCGGTGTCGTCCACCTCGAACGTGGTGTTGATCAGCTCGTTCATGGTGTCGTCGAGCTTGGCGTTGGCCTCCTCGAGCTCCATCTCGAGGGCGATGATGTCGGCCTCATGCACCGCGTCGTTCTCGACGATCGCGTGATGCGCCGCCTTCAGCTCCTCTGCGCTCTCGGCCAGCGCCGTCTCGCTCTCGGCCAGCCGCTGCTGCGTCTTCTGCAGCTCCGACCACAGCCACGCCGTGATGTCGATCGGGGGCGGCGTCACGAACTCGGCCACCACCGCGGTCACCAGCTCCTCGACCTCCGGCACAGCCTCCGGCACGGCCTCCGGCACGGCCTCCGGCACGGCCTCCGGCACGGCCTCCGGCACGGCCTCCGGCACAGCCTCCGGCACAGCCTCCGGGCCGTACTTCCAGAGCTTGACCGCGTCCAGCAGCACCGCGCGCTTCTCCGCGGGCGTCATGGTCTCGCAGAACAGCGACAGCAGGTACGCCTTGTGGCTCGGCACTTGAAGGATCGCGTTCACCGACGCCACGTCCAGCTCCGCGAGGTTGTCGAACGCCGCCGTGACCACGGCCGTGATGCTCGGCGAGCACAGGTAGTGATCGAGCATGGTGCTCCGCAGGTCCTGAAGCAGCAGGTACTCGGACGGGTTGATGAATCGCCGCATGTGCGAGTACGTCCCGTTGAAGCGGACGAAGTGCAGCGGCTTCGGCCCGGCGCCACGTCCGGCGCGCACCCACTTCCGGTAGAACTTGTTGTAGATGCGGCAGTACAGCTTCTCCTTGAACCAGTTGAACTCCTCGACCGTGAGCGCCACGGAGGTGAGGAGGAAGCCGGAGTTGAGGAAGTTGTCCACGAACGTCAGCACGACGTTGAAGAAGTAGTGAAAGTTGTTCGCGACGGCGAAATCAAACTCGGCGTTCTTGATCTCCGGCTTGAACCACGCGGACCGGTTCTTCGCGCCCGTGTCGTTGAGGTTGCGCTTCTTGGGGAAGAAGCCGAAAGGGGGGAGGAACGCCATTTGGGTTGTCGGGATGACAGCCAACAAGGGGGGATGGCGATCGGTCCCGCGCGCCACTCCAATTTTCCGTTTGGACGTGCCGAATTAAAGTTCGACGCCGAATTAGGCTAGGATGGCGTTCATGAGCGTGGAGAACTTCAAGCGCGTGCTGGACCGCGTCGACGCCGCACTCACGCGTGCGTACGGCTTTCGCGTGTACGAGTCGGACACGCCCGCGAACCTCAAGGCGCTCACCGCCGACGCGATGCGCGGCGCCCTGCGCGACATCCCGGCGGGCGGAGGCGCGGCGCTGGACGCCGCGGTCGCCGCGCTCACCGCCGCGCTCAAGTCAAAACACCACCTCGACAAGGCCAGCGTGCTGGTCGACTTCGAACGCATCACCCACGACCGCGCGCACGCCTCCCCGGCGGGCAACGCGCCGCGCCCGATCGAGTCCGTCGCGCCGCCCCCGCCGCTGTCGGAGGAAGAGATGAATGCGCGCCTGCGCCAACGCGAAGAGGCGTTCGTGACGAGCAAGCCGGAGTGCGCGGACGTTCCCCAGCCCTCCCCGCCCTCCCTCTCCCTGCCCCCGCCGATCGGCGTGCGCGACGCGGCGCGACGCGTGACGCGGACGCACCACCTCGTCATCTCGTCGCTCGACCGCGACTGGGCGGGCGCGGACCCGCTGCGCTACCAGTACCAGGTGCTGCTGGAGGGCGGGGGCACGGCGGCCACCGCCACGCTCAACGCCAAGCTGCGGAACATCGTGTCGGTGGACATCAACTACGTCATCATCCCCACGGAGATCGTCCTCAACAAGCAGGACACGTCGTCGGAGCAGCTGGCCTACCGTTATCGCAACCTGTACGAGAACAACTACTCGTTCAACTTCCCCTACGTCCTCGTCCGCGCGGACGAGCTCACCGACGTGTTCTACGGGACCAACGAAACCATCCGCCGCGCGTTCGCGGTGCTCACCTACAGCTCGTCCTTCGAAGACGTCAACGGACGCCACTACGCCGTGATGCGCCCCGTGCCGACGGACGTGCACGTGTACTCGCCGCCGCTCGCGGGGCTGTCGTCCTTCACGCTGGCGATGCAGATGCCGAGCGGCGCGCTGCTCAACCGCTCCACGGACGGCATGGCCGTGTCCGCCTTCACCTACTCCAACCTCCGCCCCTCGCTCTTGCGCGTGGCCACGCTGTACTTCGACCGCAACGAGTTCTACGTTGGCGACTACGTGCGCTTCGCCGGGTTCGCGCCGCCCGACAGCACGGGTGCGGGCGCGATCGCGGACTTCGTGAACCGCCACGAGGGCCACCAGGTGTTCGACATGGGCGACGTCAACGCCGACTCGTACTACAACTCCTTCTACATCCGCGCCCCGGGCGCCTTCGACGCCGTCGCCGGCGCGTACGTCGTGGACACGACGCTCGTCGCCACGCTGGCCGCGTGCACCGGCGTCGCAAGTACCAAGGTCATCAACATGTCGCTGCAAAACACGGTGCACATCACGGTCACGACGTCGGAGATGGCGAGCCCGCTCGACTTCGAGCTCGTGTAATCGATGAAAGAGCTTAAGGCTCTCTCCTACCCTCTGAATCAATCCATCCCCAACCCATGTCGGACGATGCGACAATCACGACACCGCCCGCGCAGAAGAGCACGCGCGTCGTGTTCTGCCTCCCGGGCAAGGAATACTCGCGGGAGTTCCTCATCTCGTGGTCCGGGCTGCTCTCCGAGTGCATCGCGCGCGGCGTGACGCCCGTCATGTCGCAGCAGTACTCGAGCGTCGTGCACTTCGCGCGCGCCAAGTGCCTGGGCGCCGACGTGACCAAGGGCGCGAACCAGAAGCCGTTCCAGGGCAAGATGCCGTACGACTACGTGATGTGGATCGACTCCGACATGGTGTTCAACCCCGCCGAGTTCTTCAAGCTGCTGGAGAGCCCGTACGACGTCACCAGCGGGCTGTACATGATGGAGGACCGCAAGAGCTACGCGGCGGTCAAGACGTGGGACGCGGAGTACTTCCAGGCCAACGGGTCGTTCCAGTTCCTGGACCAGGCCGCCGTCGACGCCGAGACGGAGCGCTACGTGCAGGTGTCCTACGCCGGCATGGGGTGGATGCTCATCAAGGCGGGCGTGCTGGAGAGCCTCAAGTACCCGTGGTTCAACTACGACCTGCAAAAGATCCCCACCAAGGACGGCGGCTTCATGGTCGACATGTGCTCGGAGGACGTGGCGCTGTGCCGGAACCTCGCCGAGGCGGGCGTGCGCGTCCACGTCGACAAGACGTGTCGCGTCGGCCACCAGAAGGCGTTCATCATTTAAAATCAAAATCGCACCGCAAGATAAATGGCACCGCAGACGTCGACGGACCGCCAGACCCTCACGCGGGTGGCCAAGTACTTCTTCGAGGGCATCGCCGTGGCCATCGTGGCCGTGCTGATGGGGGGACTCACCCCCACGAAGGTCATCGCCGTCGCGTGTGCGGCCGCCGCCGCGTTCGCCATCATCGACCTGGTCGTGCCCAGCATCTGCGTCACGCAAACGTCGCGCGACGCGTCTTGAGAAACGCGCGCGCCCGGTCGAGATCGCTCTGTTCTTTTTCTTGCTCCGCCGTCGGTTTCGCGGCCGCCGCGTGCTTGCGCTGCTCCCGCACCTTGCGCAACAGCGCCACCTGCAGCAGGAGCTGCTTGAGCGTCGTCTGGATGCTGCCCCCGTCGACGCCCAGCATCCTTTTCGCTTAACTATACACGCATATAATTTGATCGCTGCCGCACTTAAAATATTAATATGTATTAATTGGTAATGGCAATGGCAATAACGAAAGAGGGTGTAGAGTACGAGAGTGAGGAAGAAGAGCGTGAAAGATATAGACACACGTTGGAAAAAGATGAGGAAGATATATGGGTGAATAATCCAGACCTGGACTGGCACGAAAATCCAAACGCACCTCAGCTATTAGTACGTCAAAAAAAAAATTTAACACCAGAAGAAAAAAAACAGTTGGTCATGATAGAAAACCCTAAACATAAAGAAGATCCATCAAATTATCCCAAATATTATCGCATTAAGAAGCAAGAAGTGCCAGCTCCAGCTCCAGCTCCAGCTCCAGCTCCAGCTCCAGCTCCAGCTCCAGCTCCAGCGCCGTCAGCACCTACATCTCCCGTTAATGGGTCTCTGAATCCGTTTGCACCAACCGAACCGCCTCAACCAAAACAAAACGAGTTGAAAATCCAAAAAACACCCGAAACGACACAGCCAAGATGGGCATGGGCATGGGGAACGTCTGCGTCCACAACGCCACCCTCCCAAGTGCTACCCGAGTTCAAAGACACGTTTGGGATGCGTCTCACGGTTGCCGCGGGTATCGCCATCCTCGTGGTGTTCTTGCTGCAAGCCACCATGTGGCTCCTGAGCCTGTCGCGCATGACGTACTCGTCTCAGGTCAAACGCGCCAACCACTACCTCTACGTGTTTCAAACCCCGCAGTACGGGCGAGGAAACGTGCCCAACGCCAGCATCAAGCCGTCCGGCATCGCGGAACGAACACTCATTTTCCTCATCCTCGCCGTGCTGATCGCGATCGTCGTGCTCGCGATCATCTACTTCGTGAAGTCGGAACGCGAATCGCCGTTTCCCGCGATCAACGGGATCATCCTCGCGTACGCGATTTTGTGTTTCGTCGTAATCGTCCCTTGTTTCACCATCGCCTCCCTGCAAACCCGCCACCAGCTGTTCATGCGCACGCTGTTCAACAACGCTTTGTACAATTCCCTGTCGGACGATCCGTCCTTCACGTCGTCGATCACGACCTCGGGGCCCACGGCGGCCATCAACGCGCTCAACGCCGCCTACGCCGCGGCCGCCGCAGCCTCGGCCTCGGCCTCCGCGGCAGCTTCTGGATCCACACCGTTAACGTCCAACGTCGCCTCGTCGTCTTCGTCTTCGACCTCCTTCCTCCGCACCTTGGCCGCGTCCACCGCCTCGGAGACGACGGCGAGCAACGCCGTCAAGCAGGGGGCGGCGCAGGTGAGCGCCCTCGGCCAGGCGCTCCGAAACAACACCACCACTCTGCTGTCGCGCGTCAAGGCGTCCGTGTGGGCCAAGCTCGGTCCCGGCTTCCTTCGGCTCTACCACGGGCTGCGCGATTTCGCCTACGACATTCAACGGGAATCGATACTGGCGCCGCTGACGCCGGACAACCCGACGGACGGATGGGTCAGCGCGCTCATCACGGTGAACATGTACCTCCACGTGGTGCGAAACGTGCCGTCGGATTCGCCCCTCTACGCCACGGTCATGGCCGTGTTCTCGCCCGACGACTACACGCGACGCGGCGTGGACTACTTCTCCTTCTTCGCGTACGGAACGTACAACGTCGTGGACAACCGCGCCCCCGCCTACCGCAACCTCATCCCCGCGGACATTCGCGACGTCGTGCTGCACCGCGTGCAGCAGCGCATGGGCATCATCAACGGCCTCGCGGAGAAGGCGACGGGCGGGACGCAGAGCGCCAACGACGTGTACCAGCACTTCGTCAACGCCGTCTTTTGGACGACGACGACGCCGCTCGTCGTCACGTGGATCCTGTTCGTGACGATGCGTTTCCTCCTGGACGTGCCGTTGTCCGATCGCCAGTCGTGGATCCGGACCTTGAACTACTTCATGTCGCGCTTTAGAAAAAACTAAAAGGAATAGAGTAGGGAGGTGTGCCGGGGCCACCATGATGAACGGCATCAACGACGCGTTCGTCATGCTGTATTGGATCCTGGTGGGCATCATGGTCGCCGCGCTGGCGGTCACGTGCGTGCTGTCGTTCTTCGGCGTCCTCCGCTACTCGTACGTCGCGTCGGCGCAATCGGTGTCGGCGCGGATCAACCGCTCTCCCGTGATGTCGGACACCTTCGAGTACGGCAGCATCTACTCGTCGTACCTCAGCCAAGCGCGCGCCAACGACCCGTACCTGCTGTACACGCAAAACGACATCCTCAACGCCGTCTTCTACGTGCTCGCCATCGTCATCATGCTCATCGGCCTCCAGGTCGGGATCACGCTGGCCGCGTCGGTGTACACCATCTTCCACTCCGACGCGCCCATCGACGTCGAGTTCCGCCTGCCGTACGAGCTGCTGCTGCTGCTGGTCCTCGCCACGATCACGGCGATCCTCGTGACGTGGACGAGCATGACGCTCTTCACGAAGCGCGTGGGGAAAAACCTGGCGGACGCCAAGACCCGCGTGGACGCCTTCAACGCGTTCGTCTTCGACAACCTGTACAACAACCCCGTCTTCCTCGCCAAACTCGCGGGCGACGACGCGGAAGGGGCGCTGCTCGTCCTCAAGGAGACCGACCTCATGCCGGACGCGCTCATCCACGGCATCTTCACGATCAACATGTGGCAATACTTCCGCAACCGCCTGCCCGACGCCAACCCCCTGTGGGAGAGCGTCAAACAGCTGTTCACGGTGGACGCCATCAACGCGCGCACGATGGACATCACGCCCTTCGTCAGCTACTCGCTCTACAGCTCCGTGCCCAACGGCCTGTACAACGACGCGGGCCAGCTGCCGGTGTCGGCCGACGTCGTGGACACCGTCACCGACACCGTGCAGATGCTCATGTCGCGCGTCAACCGGTTGATGCACAACCTCGAGCCGTCGAGCATCTCGTCGTCCTTCCTCACCTTCCTCGTCGTGCGCACGGTCGTGCTGGGCGTGGCGCTGTGCGGGCTCACGTTCCTGTTCTGGGGGAAGGTCGCCGCGTGGAGGCAACCGGAGCAAGAACCGATGCTTGTGGTGGAAACGCCAGTCGCGCCCGCGCCCGCGCCCGCGCCCGCGCCCGCGCTTCCGACACCGCTAGCTCTGACGGGCATCGCCGAACCCGCAACGGGCATGGTCAATCTCGCACAAGCAGCGACTTCGCCAGCTGCCGCCGCAACGGCCGCAACGGGCATGGCCAATCTCGCACAAGCAGCGACTTCGCCAGCTGCCGCGTCGGCGCTTTCCGGACTCGCAAATGCTGCACCCGGCCTCGCAAAATGGGCAACCCGTTTTATGGGGAAATAAATAAATAGTGATATTTTTTAGTGAGCAAGGATAACGGGATGAGTGAGACGTTGGCGGACGTGGGGGTGTCCATGGCGCTCACCGTATTCTCGATCATTCTCGTGTCCCTGCTGGTGTTCATCATGCTGAAAAGCATGCGCGCGTACGTGGACGTTCAACAATCGGTGTCGCTGAACGCGTCGTGCGACGGTGCGGGGTTCGAACGCGAACAGCCGAGGTGGCGCATGATGTTCGACCCGCCGCCCAAACCCTTGACATGCAACAATACGCCGCACGTCATGTTCAACCGCGCCTACGACATTTTCTTCAAATGGTACGGCAAAATCGACAAGAGCATCATCGGGCTCGGGGTCATCATCGCGGTGGTGTGCTGCGTGTTGCTCATGATTTCCGTGACCATATTTCCAGATCATACGAAATATTGGACGTTTTTGCAATTACAGTGGATAAAAATATATTGGACTCGTGACCCGTTGGAAGTCATTCCAGGCATTAACAACCTATTATACGGATTTTACCCATTCGAGTATTTAAATCGACCAATTTTTACCTGGGACACGTGGAAATGGGTCATTTCCGATTTCAATGATGGCATAGGAGTTATGGGAAAATATAACAATCATTCATATTTAAGGGGGGAATTAGCTTTAGGTATTTTATTCGCAATTTCCGTTAACTTCCCATGGGCCGTCGTATCTTTGCTGTGGTTTCTCCCTCAACTCCTATTGCAGCTTCTTTGGTTGACGGCGTCGTGGCTCAAAGGCCTGCAACTATTCGACACCCATTACGCGCACATCAACTTCGTCGTCGTCGTGGTCCTCCTCCTCTTGTATTCCCTCTTCACCCGCATGTTCCTGAACGTGGACCAGGACGCGCTCGCCCAATGGCGGGCGGAACTGGACCCCAACACCTGCGGCCCGAGCCCGGCGTCGCTCGTGAAGGCGCTGGCGCCCATCTTGAACGCATCGCAACATTACCAGTCCGCCCTGTGGGCGATGGGTCAGGCGTGGCTCACGGTCGCGCAGCCGGTGTGGCAGGAGTTCACCAGCACGCTGGAGGTCGGCATGACGCCCGACGTGCTCGCGTTTCGAACGTACGTGTCGCAACGCGCAGTCACGATTCCCACGTACAACAGCTACGCGCTCATCCTGGACTGGTTGACGCGCGTGCAGACGAACTTGCAGGTGTCCGACGCCGATTTCGGACAGCTCCTCTACATTCCCCTGACGGCGTTCTTCGACGGACTCCTGGTGTCCGGGACCGACGACGGCAACCCCAACTTCGACACCACCACGCCCACGTTCGACGCGTCCGGAAACTGGGTGAGTCCCGGGAACGTCGGAAAGTGCGGCATCAACGCGGCGCTCATGGGCTACATGGTGTATGACGCTGATTTCATGCAAAACGTGAAGGGCGCGAGCCCGACGCTGTACCACGCCATGGCCGCGGTGCGGACCTCGGCGCCCGAAGTGGAATTCTCCAAGTTCTTCACGCGAAAAACGATGTGGGCCGCCGTCTTCATCGCCATCATCGCGTACCTATCGCTGCTGCGGTGGAACGACGTCGCGGTGTACTACACGCTCCTGGCGACGCTGTGCATCGCGGGGGGAAGCGCCTTCGCGTACGTGGTCTTGCACCTCGTGCGCACGCGACGCGGCTGATCCATCGAATTTTTTGGAAGCGTTGGGTAACGTGTGGGTGGTATGCCCACGGATGCGCTCCTGTTCAATCTCAAGCATTCCAAAGTCAAGCTGGCGCAAGACTTCATCGAACGTCATTACCCCGAACGAACCCTGTTTTACGAAAACATCCTGGAAAACCTGAAGGCGTTTCGCGAACGTCAGCACGCGCTCATCGCGCGCAAAAACGATTTGCTGCATACGCTCAGCGAGAAACACCGCAATCTTCGAAAGAAACACATGGATGACATTATGTCGAAAGTAACCAACAAATTAAATCCCCCTCCCGCCTCTCCCGCTTCTCCCGCCTCTCCCGCTTCTCCCGCCTCTCCCGCCTCTCCCGCCTCTCCCGACTCTCCCGACTCTCCCGCCTCTCCCGCAGCCCTCGTCAACACCAACGCCCTGGACGCCGTCCTCGCGGAAGCCGCCGAAGGCGCGGTGGGCGGAAGCCCTGAAAACGGGTTTGTGGAGGAAGAGAAGGACCTCCGCGAACAGATCAAGGAGATCACGAGCGCCATCAACGAGTCCGCCAGCGAGTACGACCTCGTCCAAGACATTTACAACCACAACATCGACAAGGAATGGAAGGAAAACGCGGGGGCCAAAGACGTCGTGCAGAACATGGTGGCGCTGTACCGGCTCCTGCAGGACCAGCACAAGAACTTGATGGGCGCGCGAAACGAGCTGGAGTACTTGAGCAAGCGGATCGGGTTCGCGGGGGAGGACGAGGACTTCAAGGTCCTGTTCACCGCCAAGGACGGCGAATCCCCCGCCCCGCCCGAATACGCGCCCTTCCGCCGATCGCAAACCGACCTGGTGGAGCTCACCGCGAAGCGAAACGTCGAAAACGCGTCCAAAGTGGCGGAGGCGTCGCACGTCATGACGCCGCCCCCCACCGTGTCGGCGCATCCCATGCTCGCGCTCGTGCGCATGGACAAAAATTGGAAAACGCTGTCGCCCGAACAGCGGGCGCAGTTCGAACGGCTGCAGCTGCTGCTGCTTCGTCGCGCCAAGTTGCCCCCGCTGCTGGGAGGCGCGCAGGACCCGTGGACGCGGGACCCCAACTGGATGCGCAACCCGGGCACGAACGCGGAGCGGGCCGAAAACGACCGCATCAAGCGGGAGTACATGCGCCGCAACCCCGACTGGAATCGCAACCCGAAGGACGGCCGCGACCACGGCCGCGACAGCGGCAAGCGCGACAGCGGCTACCGAAACCTGTCCGACCTGGCCCGCGACATGGGCGAGTCCAGCTACGCGATGCAGGTGTTCCGCGACAAGCTCACCACGATGAAGCACAAGGTCTCCACCTGGCTCCAGGCCAACGCGGCCGACTTCGAGCGCGTCAAGGACAACCCCCTCCTCCTCAAGAACCACGAGTTCCAGGAGTTCTACATGAAGCTGCTGTCGGCGAAGGAGCGGATGACGTACATGGACACGTTCTTCGACAGCGTCATCGACGAGGTGCGCGTCGACGGGCGCACGTTCGAGTACTTCCAGGACGTGGTCAAGCTCTACACGTACATCCGCGACAAGGAAAAAATGTTCGTCAACGACGCCTTCCAATTCGTCCCCGTGAGGAAGGCCCTGGAGAGCCCGAGCGGCGTCAAACTCGTCCCGGTCATCGCGCCGCCGTTGCCCGGCGCCGACCCCGAGAAGGGGTTCTACACGCGCCTGCTGGAGATGTACCGCAACGCCAAGCCCGAAAACCGGCAGAAGGCCGCGGACCGCCTCATCGACATCGTGGATGCGACGCCGTTCATCAATCCGCGCGTCGCGCTCGAGATCACGCTCATCGACCGCATCATCTTCTTCGTCCTGACGATGACCATCCGCGGCGCGGTGCTGCGCGCCGTGTCGATGCTCGTGGCCCACGACCTCGTGCGGACGTTGCGCGGCGCCATCGCCGTGTACGGCGTCATGTACACGCTGCTCATCGCGCTGCTCTTCGGCGCAGTCACGCTGGACGACGCCGTGCTCCGTATCGCGTTCAACTACCTCAACTCGCACGCCAACACGTCGCGGGTCGTCGTCCACATCGTCGTGATGTGGTTGATGCTCGCGGTGGCCCTCGTCGTCCTGACGTCCGAGATGGGCCCGCTGTCGATCACGCCGCGCTCCCTGACGAGCGCGGACCAGGCCGACATCATGCAGAACCTCACCGCCATCTCCTTCTTCACGTGGCTCGTCACGTCGGCCCAGGTCGCACTCCTATAGTAAAAAAGCCACGCCCGGGGTAATGGAGGGGCGCGCCCCGGAGGCCGCGACGATGCTCGCGCGGCCGCGCGACGACGCGACGCTCACGGCCACGCGCTCGCGCGACCTGTACCAGCGCTTGCTCGCGACGCGCGACCGCGTCGCCCGCGAGACCGCGAGCGAGAGCTCGGGGGACCGCTACCTCGTCGACGCCCTCCACCGCGACCCGCTGACGAACCCCGACATCCTCAAGGTCACCTCCCAGGACCGCGTCATCTTCGCGCTCTTCGTGCTGCTCGGCCACCTCGTTGCGCTGTGCCTCACGGAGTGGATGATCGCCACCGCCGCCGTCCGCACCTACACGTCCGCCGTCTTCGTGATGGCGTTTCTGTACTTCATCCTGCTGGGGCTCCTGGTCGCCGCCGTCAACATGAGCGACGGCGACCTCCGGATCGTGTTCAACTACGTCAACTTCATGACGGGCACCACGCGCATGTGGACGCACGTCGGCCTCCTGGCCGTGTCCATGTTCATCATCAGCGTCACGCTGTCGACCACGTCGGCCCCGGACGTCGTGGCGATCACCGACGCCGACCGCGCCGCCCTCATGCAAAAACTGGAGGCCACGTCCACGGTGGTGTGGTACACGCTCGCCTTCGTGGCGTTCCTGATTTAGTTCAGCATCTTCCGCAGAGAGTCCCAAATCGATTTGTACGAACGTTCGCCACCGCATGAGTACGAAGGCATCCCCAACATTTCCAGGATGCAATAGGGGCTAACGCTGTCGCTGCTTAAAGCGCGACCGAATGCTGCCAAGCATTTCGCGTGAACGTTGGTGAGACCGCTTGCGCATCTTTCCAAGTACACCGCAAACATACACACATTCACCAATTTTCGAACCTTCTCACCCATCGTGGGATGGTCGAGGCATGCCTTGGCGGCATTCATGCGAATGGTATGAAACGGTTTGTCGCAAATGTACACCTGTTTTTTATACGGAAACGGAGTGTAGTCGTCTCCCTTTAGGAGGGGGTATAGACGCGCTAACGTGGGCATTGAAAACGTGTTCAGAAACACGGAGTCGGTGTACTCATTCGTCGACTTGATGTGTTCAAACGACCGAGACGTGTGCATGAGTTTCACAAAGTCGTCCGGAACCGGTTCCCTTGGATGATCTGCCAGATCGAGCGCGTCTTGGACGACGCATTCGAGAATGTTGGGGCGGTCCACGTCGATGCCCATCACGGTAAACTGTAGGCTTTCCCAATCACGCTTTCGCTTGCAGCCTTTCAGAGGGAAGCCGAGGGCCAGACCGACGAGGGTCGTGTTTATCGACATGGTGCACTATGTAGGAAAGCACCACACGATGAACTCCTTTTTTATGTGAAACTAAGGGAGTGGATAACATGGAGGTGCTGGGCGAAGGCGCGACGGGGTGCGTCGTATCCCCCGCGGTGCCCTGCATCGGGGAGACGCGCAAGTACCCGGGCCGCGTGGTGAGCAAGATCTACGAGCGCGTGCGGGACAGCGACGTCGACATGCTGCACTACAACCAGTTCATCCGCCTCGTGGACCCCGACGCCGAGATGACGGTGCCCATCTTCGAGAAGTGCCGCACGCGCCACCTGCCGTCGCGCGCCAAGCGGTGCAAGTTCCTGACCCACACCGCGCACGACGAGCCGTACTACCCGCAGAACATCATGCCGTACGCGGGCGTTCCGCTGTCCGCCGCCGCGCGCGGCATCGGGTCGGGGGAGACCATGGTGCGCCTGCTGACGCCGCTCTTCCGCTTCGTCGCGCGCATGAACCGCTTCCACCTCGTCCACTTCGACCTCAAGCCGGGCAACGTGCTGTACGACGCCGACCAAAAACGCGTGCGCGTCATCGACTACGGCTTCGTGCGCTCCCAGGTCGGCGTGTACAGCCCCGGGAACGCGTGGGAGCGGTACGTCTACCACCCGCCCGAGATCTACGTGCTCACCGCCGTGCTCAACGGCGCCGGGCTGTCGTACGGCTCGGACGCGGGGCGACAGCAGCTGGCGTCGTACCCCAGCTTCTACTCCGCGTTGCGCGACCTGTACCCCTTCGACGCGGCCGAGGCCGACTTCAACGGCTTCGTGCTCGAGCTCAAGCGCAACAACCTCCTCTTCCCGCCGGACATCGTCAACCGCGTGGACGTGTTCGGAGCGGGCGCGTGCCTCCTCGAGGTGTGGCCCAAACTGCGCTGGGCGAACGCCACCCATCGCTCGGCGGCGGCGGCGTTCGTGCGCGCGCTCGTGTGCGCCAACCCGTTCAAGAGGCTTTCGCCGTCGGCGGCGTACCGCGCGCACGCGGCGCTGCTCAAGGTGCTCACGTAAAAATGGAGACGATCGCCCCGGCGACACCCATTCGCGATGGCCTCCTTGTTGGATCTTCCCACCCCGTTGCTCCGGCTCGTGCTCAACGGCGGCCTTATCTCGAACGGTGACCGCGCGTGCGCGACGCAGACGTGCCGGGCCCTCAACGAGGTCGTAGAGTACCGTCACATTGCGGTCTGCTCCGACCGGTTGGTGGAAGCGCTCAAAGCGGCGCGGGGGCGGTGCGAGACGCTGGACCGCACGTGTGACATGGCAGCGTTAGCGGTGGTCGGCATGTTGCACCCGGACCTCGTCGCGCGCCTGCGCATCGTGCACGTGCATGTACCGACGCTGCCCCTCTTTCCCCTCCCCCGCACGACCTTCCCCTCCCTCGAAACGATATACGCGACGACCGATTCCATGCGGTTCGGGGAGCATGTGCGCATCGACGACCCCCGTGTCGTGTGGGCCCATGCCTACGCGAGCACGCGCAGCACGCGCGCCTTCTTTGAGCGCGTGTTACGTTCGCCCCCGCGCTGCCTGGACGTGTCCTTCAATGCCTCCAGCGCCGAATACTCATGGTTCCTGGCGCGTGCCCGCGAGACGGGGGTCCTCGTCGACACTTTGAGTGTGAGCTGGGAAACCGACGTCGAAACCGCCGATGCTGCAGCGCTCGCCGCGCGCGCGCTGCATTGCAAATCCATCGTCCCCAGCAACGTGGTCGCCGCGCTGGTGCGCCATCTGAATCCCGATCGCGTGCGGGAGGTCGAACTGCCATGGTACGACAACCTGTTCCAGGCCATCGAGGCGCGTTTCGACGCTGCGTTCCGCCGCGGCGCGCGTCTTGCGCTCTCAGTCAATGCCCACGTGATCTACGACCTGTTCGCGCTCGAGCGCTACCTGGTCGCGCTCGAGCGCTTGGTCCGTCGCGGCGCCCTCTCCGTGCTCCAACTCAAGCAAGCCCCATTGGCCGCCGTGTCGTGGACGCGCATCTTTCGCCACGCCACGTCCGCGCTCCAACGGGTCGATGCGTGCTTGCTCCTGGACGACGACATGCTCACCGCGCTGCTGATCGCACCGCCGCTCGTCGTCGTCCTGCATCTGACCGTGGTCGTGGACGACCCGTCGGCGTTCCGACTCCTCGGCGCGCGGCTCACCGAGGCGCGCGCGCTCGAGCACTTGGAGCTGCACGTCATCCACAACATCTCTAAGACTTTAGACGCTGCGTTTTGCGCTCTCGTTCACGAGCTCGTCGTCGTCAGCCAGAGCATCCAAAGCGTCAAAGCCGTGATCGACGGGTACAGGTGGACGTGGACGCGACGCGATAAATTTCAGTTTCGTTAAAACATTTACATTTACACGCTCACGAGGTCGATGAGCGCGACGACCGAGTAGGTCACGACGCCCAGCGCGGGCAGCGCCGCGCTGAGCGCCAGCGTCGACTGCTTGGGCCCGACGCCGAACGCGCGCAACTGCCCCCTCGCGTCCGTGAACGTGCCGTCGGGGGCGCCGACCACCAGCAGGCCCGCCGCGAGCGTGTACACCAGGCCCGCCCACGCCAAGCGATTCATCCGTTACCGCACGCGCACGTATTTTTTTCATTCGCCGACCACGTAGTCGCCGTCGCTTTCCTCGCCTTCTTCGCCTTCGCCCTTCTTCTTTTTCTTCTTGCCCTTGGTCGCTCCCGCGCCCTTGCGCCGGGGCCGCTGCTTGACGTCGCCCGCGGCGACGGGCGCCGCCGCCATGCCCAGCAGCATGTGACGCACCCACTCGGCGGCGGGACGCATGAAAAAGAACAGCCGCGTCTCGCGCACCAGCGCCTGCGTGGCCCCCGACAGCGTGCGCTTCAGCGTGTCGTCGTACAGCGGCTGGTAATCCAGCGCGCAGCGCTGCAAGCGTTCCACGAGGGTCGCCGTCTCCACGCCGCGCAGCGCGCCCAGCACCGCCGCGTCCGCCAGCAGGTCGGGGAGCGCCTCCAGCACCGCCTTCACGGGGTGGCGCCGATCGTGCACCCCGACCGCCTCGCGCAGCGCGGCGATGAAGCGCTGCTTCACCTGCATGACGTCGCGGTCGGCCGCCGACATGGGCGCGCGCTTGTTGAGGTTGAGGATGATGCGCTGCTGGTCGGCGTCGTCGCGCGCGAGGTAGACGACCACCCAGAACGGGAGGTCGGCGGCGGGAAAGCGCTCGCGCAGCTTGCGCATCGCCGCCACGCGGTGCTGGCCGTCCAGGATCGTGGCCTTGAAGTTGGCCGCCACCTCAGCATCCGTCATCGCCGTGGCGACCTCCCGGAGGTCGATGCTGAGCGTGATGATGGTGCGCTCCTGCCGCTGCCCCATGTCCTCGAGCTCCGCCATGAGCGACGTCGCCCACGCGTCGCTCACGTTGCGGTTCATCTCGGCCACGCGCATGCGGTCGAGGTACGCGAACCCGGACACCCCCAGCGCCACGTTGGCCGTCGCGTCCAGCGTGCGCGACGTGACGTACTCCAGCGCCCGCTGGACGAGCGCCTCCACGGCGACCGGAGGCGCTGCCATGAAAAGTAAATGGACTCTTTCGTGCGGGCCCGCCCACGACCGAATCAAGCGCATTTATTTATTTTTTGGGCCTTCCCACGCGCATGAGGAATTAGGTGGTATCGTCTTCCCCTCCTTCGTCGCCCGTCATCGCGTAGCCGTCGTCATCCGCTCCCGCTTCCGCTTCCGCTCCCGCTCCCGCTTCCGCCTCCGCCGCCTGCTCCTGCACGAGACGTTCGAACGCGGCCTCGTCGAAGGCGCCCACGCGCCGCAGCTCCATGACCGCCTTGTAGCGCTCGGGGTCGAGCGCGTCCAGCGCGGCGTCCTTGCGCTCGTTCTCCTTGCGCCGGATGTCGCCGATGGACGCCTTGAGCGCGGTCGTCTTGGGCGCGTTGGCGCGGAGGGCGCGCACGAGCCACGGCACCAGCTCCGTCTCCTCGAAGCGGTCGTACTCGGACGTGCGCATCTTGGTCGACGGGAACGTCACGTCCTCGCCTTTGGGCGCCGGAAGCGAGTGCGCGCGCGCGAACGCGGTCGCCACGGCGGCGAGCGACATGTCGGCGCCGCCGAGCTGCATCGCGATGCGGGGGAGCGCCATGGCGCGCGCGATCGCGAACGCGCCCGCGCGCCGGGCGGCGGCGGCGTCGAAGCGCGGCACAGACGCGAGCGGCGGCCGCGACGCCGCGTCCGCGATCAGCAGGTCGCGCAGCGAGGGATCGGGCATCATGAGCGGCAGGCGGTGCCGCGCCACGTGGTCCAGGTACGCGCCGTCCTGCTCCGCGAGCAGGTCCGCCACGTCGCCGGCCTTGTGCGCGCGCAGAATCGACGCGGTGAGCGCGAAGGGGTGCGCGTGGTCGAGCGCCACGGCATGCCGCATCGATCTCGCGTCGTCGGCCGCGTCGGCGGCGGGGAGGACGACGGCGTTGGGCAGTCCCGCCGGCGTCGCGGGCGCCACCCGCTTGGCGGCGGAGGAGGGCGGCTTGGCGACCCACCACCGCACCAGCGGCACCATCGGCGTGGCCTTGGTGCCCCGCGCGGCGGCCGCGGCCGCGTTGAAGGCGGCCTTCGGCTCCGACGCCTTCGGCTCCGACGCCTTCGGCTCCGACGCCTTCGGAACCCGCCCGTGCCGCAGCTCGGGCACCTGGTCCAGCGTGTCGACGAAAGCCTTGCCGACGGCGCCGGCGGAGCCGGCCAGCGCCTCCAGGCGCCGCACGGCGTCGGGCACGCCGGCGAACTCGGCGAAGGCGGCGAGCGCGGCGAGCGTGTGCACCGCGACCTGCTTGGCCTTGATGGCGTCCACGTCCGCGCGGCTGGTGTCGGGGCGCGCCTTGACGTAGCGCGCGGCCTTGGCGGCCAGCACGCGCTCGGCGAGGGCCGCCACGGCGACGAGGTCGACGTCGAAGGGCGGCAGCGCCGCGACGCCGTCGCGCAGGATGGACAGGTGCGTCGCCCACCGCCGGCCGTCGGGGTCGCGCGCACGCTCGCGGTAGTCGCGCTCCATCGCGTCGTCCTTGGCCGCCTCGACGTCGGCGCGGTCGGGCGGCTGCGTCAGGAAGTCGGGCGCGTCGTCGAACGCCAACTCCCCCTCGCCGGTGCGCCCGCCCTCGTACTCGCTCGCGTGCGCGCGCACGATCTCGAAGGGCGTCACGAGCGCCGTGGCGACGCCGGGGGCCACCGGCGCGGTCTCTTTGGCGACGGCGACCCCGCCCGTCGCCCCCAACATCGGCTCGGCGCGCCGCGCCGTCGCGAGCCACTTTTTGTAGGCGCGGAGCGCCACCGCGGGCTGCTCCACGGCGTCCGCGACGCTCATTTCCAGCCGCCCCTCGGGCTCGCCCATCACCTCGGGCGCGTCGCGACGCAGCCCCCACTCGGTGGCGCGCAACGCCGCGACGGGCGGCGCGGCTATCCCGCCGCGCGTCCGCACCCCCGCGTCCCGCGACCGCGACCGCGACCGCGGCTTCCACGCGGCCAGTCCTTCCGAAATCCTGCCCCTCTCCTCCAGGGTGGCCACCAGGCCGTGGGCCTCCAGCAGCGCGCTCGCCGCGTCGGGCCCGTCGGCCGCGGCGACAGCGCGTACGGCCTCGACGACGTCGCTGCGCCCCGGCAGCGCGGCCAGCAGCGCCGCGCGCGTGAGCTTCGCGCCCTTCCGACGCGGCGCGGGCTTGGGCGCCGACGCCAGGAACTCGACGGCGTCCACCGCCACGCGGTCCCCGGGCGCGCAGCGAAACAGCGTGCCGTCGGCGAGGAGGACGTCGACGCCGCTCGCGTACACCGCCCTCGCGCCCCATCCCTTCTCCCCCTTCTCCCCCTCCCCGTCCTCGAGCAGCCGGGCCTCGATGTCGGCCAGCCGGCTGCGCAGCGTGGCGTAGTTCAGGCGGCTCGCCTCGGCCATGACGGCGGCGCGGTCGGTCTCGCGCGCGGCCTCGCGCTTCCCGGGAGGCGCGCGCGAAGCGCGCGACACGGGGCGCACCCACGGCGGGAAGTCGCCCGCCAGCAGGCGATCCACCATCTCGCGGACGGGCGGGCGCGAGGCGGCGGCGGCGAGCGCGCGCGCGGACACGGGGTCGGTCGCGAGCTCGACGGCGCGCACGGCCGCGTTGTCGTCGGGCAACGCCAAGGGCGCGCCGACGTCCAGCACGGGCGCGTCCAGCGCCTCGTCGACGAATTCGAGGTCATCTTCTTCTCCGAGTCCTCTCCCGCCCGGGCCCATTACTCTATGCCTCGCCGCGTTTTTTTATCCGACGCGTTATAATAACTCCGCTCGATGGACATCCTTTTGGCTGTCATCCTCTCGCTGTTTCTCATCCTGTACGGTGTCATCTTCGCTTACATTCGCCGTCTGGAGGACACCAAGTGCGAGTGCTCGGCCAGTTGGCAGCGGACCTACATCAAGTGGTTCCTCGGCCTCCTCATCGTGTACAACACCTTCCTGGTGGTGCTGGCGCTGCTGGACCTGCATGACCCGCTCACGTCGGGCATCATCGGCGCGGCGCTGTCGACGACCATCGCCCTCGGCACCGTCGTGTTCGTCGTGGCCGGCCTGCAGTACATCAACAACATCAAGGAGTCGTCGTGCAAGTGCTCGGCGGGCCTCGGCCGCAACGTGCTCTTCATCTGGGCGCTGATCCTGGGCATCACCGTCGTGGTGTCGATGGTCAACGTCGGCGCCAGCTTCCTGTCGTCCAACGACCAGCGCGTGGAGGTGTCGTCCAACCCGGTGCGCCGCCGCGGCCCCGGACGCAAGTAGATTCGCCTCTGATGACGGCGCCATAGGTGTTCCTGCCAGTGTATCATGACTTACTCGCCATCTGGCTAAAAGCAGAGCAAGCATGCCGCTCCGTGCCCTACCTTCGCCTTCAACAAAGTGGTTATTCATGTGCGTGTGTTTTTTTTCAGCGAGTATGCAGACTTGTAGCTATTGCCGCAAACGCTGCATACCTCCATGTTTATCTCGGGAACACTGGCACACGGTTTAAGCGTCCACCCGCTCAAATCCCAAAGGCGCGACCGTCGTTCAAGTAGATTCGCCTAAGAAGCCTCCTTCCTGCGTCGCAGCCGCAGAAGCCTCAGACGTCAAACGCCCTCCGATGAGGTCGTGAAACCCAGGGTAGCACGCATCGAACCACGTCCGATAAACCCAGCGTTCGGACGCTTCCTTGGCAGCGAGGTCAAACGTGTTGGGAGGCGCGAGACGGGTCAGGAGCGCGGGGACATATCCGAACCCACATCCGTCCGAGAACCGTTCTTTCTGGCGATCGAGCACACGCGCGGCGACGAGGTCTTGGTCATCGCGAAACGCGTGACGAAGTAGGGCCTTTTCGACGCCGTTTTGAAACATCCTGTGCCGCCCCGGAATCGCGAACGCGGTTCGCAGCACGTCGATGTCGAGGAACGGAACACGGAGCTCGAGGCCCCACGCCGCAAAACATCGATCCGCGCGGAGCATATCGAACATGTGCAAGTCGCGCACAATGCGCGCCGATTCGGTGTTGGCGACAGTCCCGTCCGGGGCGCGCGCGAACGCCGTGTACCCCATGAACACCTCATCGGCGCCCTCGCCGGACAAGATCACCTTGTAGTCGGTTTGCGTACGTATGAACTTGGCGAGCAGAAACGCAGGAACCGCGGTGCGCACGGAGCACGGGTCGAAGCTCTCGATCTGGCGCGTGATGCCAAACAGGTTGCGCTCCACGTCGCCCCAGTCGAAGGACACGACCGTATGTCGGACGCCTAACCGTTGGCAGAGCATCCCGGCGTACATCGCGTCGGCAGAGTCTTCGCCAAACTGGACGGAAAAGGCGTGCATGTCGCGCTCGCGGCCCACGCTCGTCAAGTGCGCGTGCGCGAGGCTGAGCACGATCGAGGAGTCCAAGCCGCCGCTGCACAAAAACGCGATCGGACGATCCGAGTTTTCCACGCGTTTGACGACGGCGGCAGTGAGGGACGCGCGCACTGCGTCGGCCGCCTCGTCGAACGTCATTTCCTTTTCCTCACCCGTTTTCTCGGTTCCGTCTTCGACCTTGCGGTAGATGTCGGTGTATCTGCGGAGCGTGCCGCTCTCCGAATCGTATACGTGACCGGGTGGGAAAACCGCAACGGCGTCGACGCCAGGGAGCCCCTGCAGCGCTTTGGCTTCGCTGGCGAAAGCAACGAGACGCCCACTCGCATTGGCGCCGTAAAACAAGGGGCGCACGCCAACGGGATCGCGTCCTACGTACACGACATCGCGACCGTGTCGGCTATCGATCAGGACGAACGCGAAGTCGCCATCGAGCGCGAGCGCGAGCGCGTCTATCGAGGCGAACGTTCCATCCACGTGCGCCCTCAATATCACGTCGACGTCCGATCGCAAGTCGTCCTTCGAATTCACCAGGCAGGACGCGTTGTAGATCTGGCCGTTACACACCAACACGCAGCCACCATGCGCCAACGGCTGGTTCCCTGTCACTCCGAGGTTGACGATCGCCAGTCGGTGGCATCCGATGAAGAAGGTCGGGGTCACCTTCTCTCCGCTGTGGTCTGGTCCGCGGTGCGCGATGCGTCGAAACCGATCGCGCACCAGACCCAGCCACACGCCGGAAGGCTCGTTCCAGCTTGCCAACGGACGACACGCAAAAATGATGCCACACATAATTTCCTCGGGAACACACGACTTAACCCTTTCGTGCCCACGACAAAATAAAGCGTTTACATCCGCTGTGGAGTGCGCTTAACCGTTTCGTGCCCAGCCGGGGACGGATCCGTCCCCAATTATTATTTTTAAGCGCACTCCACAGCGGATGTAAACGCTTTATTTTGTCGTGGG
>Ga0316222_1001573_pt1 | contig 27290 bp, 21 predicted proteins | sample TBH18011metaG_FD_206008 | JGI IMG/M metagenome (GOLD analysis project Ga0316222, IMG submission 206008) | Freshwater microbial communities from Trout Bog Lake, Wisconsin, USA - TBH18011 | ecosystem: Environmental > Aquatic > Freshwater > Lake > Hypolimnion/Profundal zone | place: USA: Wisconsin... | reverse complement strand
CGGTGCGCAGCCAGCTCAAATCATCGGCCGGTTCGGCGCAGCATTTCACGGTGGCGCGCTGGGCGGTGAAATACGAACCCGCGAAAATCGCCGCGCCCAGCGCCAGCGCGCCGAAGAGGATGATGAACGAGCGGTTCATGTTCAGCGCAGCGCGTGCGGCGCGACGGACGCGAGATAGTTCAACTGCGCATCGTGCCGGGCCGCCTGCCGGCCTTCCAGCGTGCCGGCGAAAACGCCGGCCAGCAGAACTGCGGCAGCCGTGGCCAGGGCGAAGCGTGGCCGCAAAATCAGCGCGGCCAGCGAATCAAGCCACGAGGCCGGTTGCGCGGGGGCTGCGGCGTCTTCGATGCGCCGCCAGACGTTTTGCTGGAAGCGCGGCGGCAGCGCCGGCATCACCCGCGACTCGCGCAGCAGCGCGGACAATTTGGGATCGTCGGTTTTCATTTTTTTGAACCGGCAGAGGACCGAATTAATTTTCGGCGTCCGCACCGGTTTAGTTGCGGCAACAGCGCGGCACAATCCAATTTGATTTGCCGGCCTGGTGTTGCCGCTGTAGATAATACCCCGACCGTTGAAAAATCCCGCAAAAAAAGAACTGGCCCCGGCCGGGTGGGTTGATCCGCCGGCCGGGGCTGGAAGAATGAAGCTGCAGGTAGGCTGCGGGCAGACTGCGCTGTTTCAAGACCGTTGAATCTTTGAATGCAAGTGCCATGCCAAACCGGATGGCCGCGCCGGCCCGCCGGATTCAGCGGTTTTCGCCGCCGCCCTCCGTTTTCCGGTGATGTTTTTTGCGCGGCGCGGGCAAAAGCCTTCATGAAAACCTATGCCGCCGCCGAGTCCTGTCGCGGCTGGATGCTTGTGCGTTTTACCAATTTGGATAACTTCATTGCCGGACCGGCCGGAAGCGGCGGAAATTTTTTGAGGGATTTCGTCGTCGGCGGGGTAAGCCAATGGTTCAACACGAACACCAACACGATTAACATTCAAACAACTATGAAAAAAACGAATCAATACCTGCTGCTCGCGGTCTGCGCCCTCGGCGTTGTCGCGCTTTCCACAAAACTCACGGCGTCGGACAGCACCCCGCCGGCCTGCTGCATGGGCGGCCTGGCCACGCCCATGGCGGCCGATACCAGCACCAACGCCACGCCGGATTTGCTCAAGACCTGCCCAGTTTCCGGCGAAAAACTTGGCGAAATGGGCAAACCGTTCACGTTCACCTACAAGGATCAGGAAGTGAAACTCTGCTGCAAAGGCTGCAAAAAAGATTTCGACAAGGATCCCGAAAAATATATCAAGCTGATCCGCGCGGCGGACAAAAAATAACCGGCGGCCGGTCGCAAAGTTTTGATCCGGCGCGCGGAGAATCCATTTCCGCGCGCCGCGTTTGTCCCGCCTTCGGCCTGTTGTTTTATGAAAAAAATAGTTTCCTTTTTTATTGTGCTCCTCGCGCTGGGCGGGCTGGCGGCGGAGGCGCGGAGCGAGAACGCCAAGCCGCTTTACACTTGCGGCATGCATCCGCAGGTGATTCTGGATCATCCGGGCAACTGTCCGATCTGCGGCATGAAGCTGACGCCGATCCGCAACGGCGCGGGCGTGGAAACCAACGCCGCCAGTGCGACGGCCATCGCGGTGGACGCGGCGACGCAGCAGAACATGAACCTGCGCACGGCGGAAGTCCGGCGCGGGCCGCTGCGCAAAACCCTCCGCACGGTCGGCACGATTGATTTCAACGAGACGGCGCTGGCTGACGTGACCACGCGGTTCAAAGGCTGGATTGAAAAACTGGACGTGGACGCCACCGGCCAGCTCGTGCATCGCGGCGAGCCGCTGTTCGAGGTGTCCTCGCCGGAGCTTTACCAGCCGCAGGTGGAATTTTTGCAGGCGGTCACGAATAAATTCAAAAGCTTCAAGAGCGTCATCGCGCAATACAACGCGGGGATCCGCAACTTGAAATTGCTGGGCTTTCAGGACGCGCAGATCGCCGAGATTGAGACGAACCGCCATGTGCTCAAGACATTCACGATCACCGCGCCGATCTCCGGTTTCGTCATCGAGAAAAACGCCGTGGCCGGCCAGATGGTGGACGCGGGTATCAAACTCTATCGTATCGCCGACCTTGGCATCGTGTGGGTGCTGGCGCAAATTTACGAACAGGATTTGCCGTTTGTGCAGCTCGGTCAGGAAGTCGTTGTAAAAGTAGCGTCCATGCCCGACCGCGAGTTTCGCGGTCGCGTGACTTTTGTGTATCCGACCGTGGACGAGAAAACGCGCACGGCCAAAGTGCGGCTGGAATTTGAAAATCCGGGTTACTATTTGAAGCCAGGCATGTTCGTCACCGCGCAAATTCAATCGGAACTGGAAGCTTCGGCGGTGCTGGTTCCGGAATCGGCGGTGCTGCGCAGCGGGGCAAAGAACACGGTGTTCGTCGCGCTGGCGGGCGGCAAGTTTGCGGCGCGCGACGTGACGCTGGGCTTGGAATCGGAGAACGGCATGAACCAGGTCACCAGCGGCTTGAACGTCGGCGAACGCGTCGTGACGTCGGGACAATTTCTGCTCGATTCGGAAAGCCAGTTGCGCGAGGCGATTGAAAAAATGCGCGGGCCGACCAGAGAGGGCGAGACTCCCGGCGAGCCGAATACAACAACCAATTCTCCCATCGCCGACGGCTCGCGAGGACGCTCGCCCCACCCGGCGGAATCCGAAGCGTCATTTTACGTTTGTCCAATGCCGGAGCACGTTTCGATTCTCTACGATCACGCCGGCAAATGCCCGATTTGCGGCATGACGCTGGTTTCCGTCACCCGTTCCGCGCTGCAAAAAATCCAACCCGGCGGCAAAGTGCTTTACTACACCTGCCCGATGCCAGAGCACGCCAGCGTCCATGCAGACAAGCCCGGCAAATGCCCGCTGTGCGCGATGACGCTGATTCCGGTGATGTCGCAATCGGCGATGCCAACGAATTCCGTGCCGGTGAAGCCAAAGTATTATTGTCCGATGCACCCCGAAGTGATTTCCGGTGAACCCGGCAAATGTCCGAAATGTGAAATGGATTTGGTTCCGGTGGAACCCAAATAATCCGCCATGCTCCAACGCATCATTGATTTTTCGCTGCGGAACAAGTTTCTCGTCGTGCTCGCGACGGCGATCCTGCTGTTCGGCGGGGTCTATGCGGCGCGGCATATTCCGCTGGATGCCATCCCCGATCTCTCGGACACGCAGGTCATCATCTACACGCCGTGGGAAGGCCAGGCGCCAAACATTGTCGAGGACCAGGTCACTTATCCGATCACCACAAAAATGCTCTCGGTGGCCAAGGCGAAAACGGTGCGCGGTTATTCGTTCTACGGTTTCTCGTTCGTGTATGTGATCTTCGAGGACGGCACCGATCCGTATTGGGCGCGCAGCCGCGTGCTGGAATATTTGAGCAGCATCACCGCGCAAATGCCGAAGGGCGTCACGCCATCGCTCGGGCCGGACGCCACCGGCGTCGGCTGGGCGTTCATGTATTCGCTCAACTCCACGAACCGCGACCTCGCGGAACTGCGCTCCATCCAGGACTGGTATCTGAAATATCAGCTCACCGCCGTGCCCGGCGTGTCGGAGGTCGCGTCCGTCGGCGGCTTCGTGAAACAATATCAAGTGACGGTGGACCCGACGAAACTGCGCGCCTACAACCTCGCGCTGAAAGATGTCAGCACCGCCATCGAACGCAGCAACGGCGAGGTCGGCGGACGGTCGCTCGAACTAGCGGAACGGGAATTCATCCTGCGCGTCAAAGGCTATGTCACAAATCTCGATGACTTGAAAAAAATCGCCGTCGGCATCGGCGACAAGGGTGTACCGATTTTGCTGCGCGACGTGGCGACCATCCAGTTCGGCCCCGATATGCGACGCGGCATCGCCGAGGCCAATGGTGAAGGCGAGACCGTCGGCGGCATCGTGGTGGTGCGCTACGGCGCAAACGCGCATCAGGTCATTCAAGATGTGAAAACCAAGTTGGCGGTGGCGATGAAGGCGTTGCCGGCGGACGTGAAAGTCACCGTAAATTACGACCGCTCCGAGCTGATTGACCACGCGGTGAAGACGCTCAAAGACAAACTAATCGAAGAAAGCATCGTCGTGGCACTGGTTTGCTTCCTGTTTCTACTGCACCTGCGGAGCGCGTTGGTGGCGATTATCATTTTGCCAGTCGCGGTCTTGATTGCACTGCTCGTGATGTTCGGCCAGGGCATCAGCTCGAACATTATGTCACTCGGCGGAATTGCCATTGCCATCGGCGCGATGGTGGACGCGGTGATCATCATGATCGAGAACGCGCACAAGCATCTCGAACATGACCAAGGCAAGAAGCCGCACTGGGACATCATCCGCGACGCGGCGGTGGAAGTCGGACCGACATTGTTCTACTCGCTGCTTGTCATCACGGTTTCGTTCCTGCCGGTGTTCACGCTGCAGGAGCAGGAAGGGCGCCTCTTCAAGCCATTGGCGTTCACCAAAACCTATTCCATGGCCGCCGCCGCGTTGCTGTCCATCACGCTCGCGCCGGTGCTGATGGGCTGGTTCATCCGGGGAAGAATTCCGTCGGAAGAAAAAAATCCGCTCAACCGCCTGCTCATCTGGATTTACAACCCGGTGCTGGATTTCGTGGTGAAACGCCGCTGGGCGGTGATCATAACTGCTGGCGTAATCATCGTGTGGGTTTTCCTGCCTTGGAATTGGTTAGCCTCGCGCCTTCTGCCCGAAGGGAAAGTGCGCAACGCGGCGTTCTCCGTCGGAAAATTCTTTCCATATCAGAACATCGGCTCGGAGTTCATGCCGCCGCTTTACGAAGGCGACCTGCTGTATATGCCGACGACGTTCCCCGGCATCTCGCCGACGAAGGCGAAAGAGTTGTTGCAAGTCACCGACCGGCTCATCAAATCATTTCCCGAAGTCGCCGAAGTTTTCGGCAAAGCCGGCCGCGCCGAGACCGCCACCGATCCCGCGCCGATGGACATGATTGAAACGACGATTCGTCTCAAGCCGGAGTCGGCATGGCCCGCCGTGGATATCAAGGACGACGACGGAAAAGTCATTGCGCACCGCAAACGCACGCCGGATGAACTGACCGACGCGCTGAACAACGTCGTGCAGATTCCCGGCCTGAACAACGCCTGGACCATGCCCATCCGCACGCGCATTGACATGCTGTCCACCGGCATCAAGACGCCGGTCGGCATCAAGATCGCCGGCGCGGATCTGGCCACGCTCGAACGCATCGGCACTGAGGTCGAGGCCGCTGTCCGCAAAATTCCCGGCACCACCAGCGTATTCGCCGAGCGCGTGATGGGCGGGCGCTTCATCGAATTCGAAATTGATCGCGAAGCCATCGCGCGTTACGGCCTGACCGTCGGCGACGTGCAAGACGTGTTGTCCGTGGCGCTCGGCGGCATGCCGCTCACGACGACGGTTGAAGGATTGCAACGCTACACGATCAATCTGCGCTACGACCGCGATTTTCGTTCCGATCTGCGGGCGTTGCGCGAGGACATCGTCGTGCCGACGCCGACCGGCGCGCAGATTCCGCTCGGGCAACTCGCGACCGTGAAAGTCGTGGACGGACCGATGGGCATCAAAAGCGAAGGCGCGGTGCCGAATGCGTGGGTCTATGTGGACATCCGCGGCGTGGACGTCGGGACGTATGTGCAGATGGCCATGCGCGCCGTGAACGAGGCCGTGGCGCACGGCGACATCAAGCTGCCCGGCGGCTACAACATTTTCTGGAGCGGCCAATACGAATATATGCTGCGCGCCAAGGAACGGCTGATGCTCGTTGTGCCGCTGACGCTGCTGCTCATCACGCTCATCATTTACCTGAACACGAAATCCGCCATCAAGACCGCCATTGTGATGCTGGCGGTGCCGTTCTCGCTGGTGGGCGCGTTCTGGGCGATTTATCTGTGCGGCTACAATTTGAGCGTGGCTGTATGGGTGGGCATCATCGCGCTCGCCGGCCTCGACGCCGAAACCGGCGTGGTGATGCTGCTCTACTTGGAGCTCGCGTTTGCCGATTGGAAAAAGCGCGGCGCGCTCAATTCCACCGGCGATTTGCGCGACGCGATTTATCACGGCGCGGTGAAACGCGTCCGCCCGAAAGCCATGACCGCGTGCGTGATCATCGCCGGACTCGCGCCGATTTTGTGGAGTCACGGCGCGGGTGCGGACGTGATGAAACGCATCGCCACGCCGATGGTCGGTGGCGTCATCACCTCGACGATTATGGAACTCGCGGTGTATCCGGCGATTTATTTTTTGTGGCGCTCGCACGGATTAAAATCGTCGGCTTGCCTCATAAACAATTTGCCGATAGCAGCCGTGGATGCTATGGGTAATAACAAGTTCACGGACAACCAACCTAATACCAAATAACATGAAAACAATGCTCCTATTCGCTGCGGTTTGTGCTGCCGCCATCCTGATGACCACTGGCTGCTCGACCTGCTGCAAAAAAGAAGGCGCGTGCTGCAAGCCCGCCGCTTCCGCTTGCACAGGTGCCTGTTGTAGCGACCCGGCGACTTGCGCCAAATGCTGCACGGACGCCGCTGGTTGCGCGAAGTGCTGCAAGAAGTAATCACTTGGGACTCATGCACCACGCCGGACGGATTTCCGTTCCGGCGTTGTTGTTTGGTTTCGCTGGCGGCGGAAATTTGTTTTCATTTTGCGAATGAATGAATTTCTCACCGTGTTGACGGCGGTGTTGCCGGTGTTTGGCATCATGGGCGTCGGCCTACTGCTGCGCCGGCGCGACTGGCTCTCGGCGGATGCCGACGCCAGCCTGATGCGCGTCTGCCTCAACCTCCTCCTGCCGTGCCTGATTTTTGATTCCGTGCTGGGCAACGCCGCTTTGCGCCGACCAGAAAATCTTTTACTCCCGCCGCTCGTCGGCTTCGGGATGGTCGCGGTGGGCATCGCCATTTCACGGTTGTTTGCGCGGGTGGCGGGGCTGCAAACAAAACCGGAGCAGCGCACCTTTGCCTTTCTCACCGGGCTGCAAAATTATGCCTATCTCGTCATTCCGCTGTGTGTTTCGCTTTTTGATTCCGGCACGACCGGCGTGCTGTTCGTCCACAACGTCGGCACGGAAATCGCCATGTGGACGCTCGGCGTTACGGTGCTCACCGGCAGCGGCTTAAGCGGCGGCTGGGGGAAAATCCTGAACGCGCCGCTGTCCGCGCTATTGTCGGCGCTCGGTCTAAATTTTCTCGGCATTATTTTTACGCCGCCCGGATCAGTGGCGTTCGTCGGAAAAATTATTCTGACCGCAATTCACTGGTTTGGTCAGAGTGCGATTCCATTGGCGCTGCTGCTCATCGGTGCCATCGTGGCCGACCATCTCGCCGACGCGCGCGGTGGCCGGGCGGTGCGTGTCGTGGTCGTGGCTTCGCTGGTGCGACTGGCAATTATGCCGATTTTGTTTTTGCTGCTCGCGAAATTTCTGCCGTGTTCCCTCGAGCTGAAGCGCGTCCTTGTTTTGCAGGGCGCGATGCCGTCCGCCGTGCTGCCCATCGTCATCACAAAACATTACGGCGGCGACGCGCGGACGGCGTTGCAGGTGGCGCTTGGAACTTCCGTGCTTGGCCTCGCGACGATTCCGCTGTGGATTCATTTTGGCGGACATTTCGCCGGGATTCGGTGAAATCAATTCACCAGAATTTCAGGACAACTTGCCGCCAACAAATTGCAAGCCCGCGACAGCGCGGTTTTCCGCACCTGTTAATCTCGCCGCATGATGAAAATCTTTTTTCTCGTCTGTGGATTGAGTTTGGCCGCGCTTGCGGACGAAAAAGTTTTCGCCGATGACCAAACCGCGCCGGACACGCGCTACGGTTTGTTTGACGGACTCGACCATCGCAGCAGCTACGGCCAGGGCGTCTATGCCGAACCGTTTCTGGTGGACGATTCCGATTTGGAAACCGGTGAGTTTCGGCTCGACTGGTTGCACACGGCCAGCGGCAGCGACCACACCGACATCATTCATCCGGAAATCGAATACGGCATTGGCCTGCTCACGCTCGAATTCGAAGTGCCTTACGAACGCGACGTGACCGCCGGCAAAATCACCGACGGCATTGATAACATTGATGTCGGCGCGCGTTATCCATTTTATCAATTTGTCGCGCGCAACGGATCGTTCGACACCACGGTTGGCGCGGCGGTGGAAGTCGGCATTCCCACGGGTTCGGACGTGAGTAAAAATGCCGAGCTGGTGCCGAAAATCTTTGACGACTTGAAAATCGGCAACTTCACCGCGCAATCCATTTTCGGTTATTCGATGCTGTTCGGCCCCGGCGACGACGGCGGCGTAAACACCTTTGAATATGGCTTCGTGTTCGGCTACGACATTCCGCACAAAACCTTGCCGCTGCCCGACGTGGACAAAATCATTCCCGTGCTTGAACTGTCCGGAGAAACGCAGTTGAACAAATCCGCTGCCGGTCAGAACAACCTCACCGCCGACGTCGGCCTGCGCGTGAATCTCAAGGCCATCGGCCGCATCCAGCTGCGCCCCGGCCTCGTGTTCGTTTTTCCGTTGGACAGCAATTCGCGCGCAGACCAGCATTGGGGCGTAATGACCAGCCTCGTGTTTGAATTTTGACATGCACGTCAACCGCCGCACTTTTTTGTTTTTGAGCGCGGCGTTCGCCGCCGGGTGCGCTGCGCCCGGCGGCGCTAATTTTTCTTCCGCCAATCGCGAGAAAATCATCAACGCCGGCCCCGCCGCGCAATATCTGGCCGACGGCGTTTACGCGCGCTACCGCGATCTGGGATTTTTTCTCGTGCGGCGTGGCGCGAATCTGTTTGCGCTTTCGTCCATTTGCACGCATCGCCAATGCAAGCTGGATGCCGAGTCGGACAAAACTTTTTACTGCCCCTGCCACGGCTCGACGTTCGACGCGGACGGTAAAGTGACGCAAGGCCCGGCGCGGCGCGATTTGCCGGTGTTTGAATTATCCACGGGCGAAAATGGCAGTTTGCTGGTGAAGATTTCCGCCTTGTAAAATCAGCCGTTCTTCTGCGCCGACGTTTTCAGCGGATACAAACCGGGACAGCAACCGAACGTCTCGTGAAACGCCGCGCTGAAATGGCTCAAGCTGTTGTAGCCGACTTCCATCGCTGCCTCGGTGACGTTGTATTCGCCGGACTTGAGCAGTTCCGCTGCGCGTTCCATGCGGAGCTGGCGCAGATGCTGCGTGATGGTGTGGCCGGTCTGCGCGGAAAAAATCCGGCTCAAATAAAAATGGCTGCAGCCTATTTTTTTGCCGAGCTCCTCCAGCGCCGGCGGCTCGGCCAGATTTTGCTTCAGTAAAAAAATCACCTGCTCGACGCGTTCCTGCGCGAGCCGCTGCTGGCGGGAACAAAACATCTCTTGTTCCGGCGGCGGCTGGAGCAGAAACGTCACCGCCAGTTCCAGCGCCTTGCACTGATACCACAGCGGCTGTGCCGCCGCGTAAACCGGTGGCTGGCGCAGTGTGGCAATGAGCTGCTGCTGTGCCGCCGTAAGCCGGACGGTTGCGCCGGAAACCAATTCGCACGGCTTGTTTTCGATGGCCGCGCGCACCAGCGAATGCAGCATCGGCTCCATGCCCGCAAGATGTTTCGCCAGAAACGCGCAGGAAAATTCCACGGTGAGAAATTGGTGTTGCTCGTTCGCCGCGCGTTTCGCAGTCAGCGGCTCATCCTTGCGGTGATAAAACCCGACCGTGCCGGGCGTAAAATCCGTGCGATTGCGCTGGCATTCCACGAAGCCGTGGCCGGCGAGGTTCAGACATAATTCCACGCAACCCGGATGAAAGCTGGCGGCCCAGTCAAACTCGCGCTTCGCAAAAAAATCGTGCCACTCGATGCTGTAACCCGCGCCGTGAAAACTGCCGAAGAGCGGCTGCCAGCCCTTGCCCACATCACGCCACGCGCCGACTTCGGAAAACGCTGGCGCCGACGGACGGGGATTCTGCGGTGAGGCAGGCACGCGGAAAAATCAGTTGCCGGTGAGTTTCTTTTCCCACTCGGCGATTTTTTTGAACAGGTCGGGCAGCCGTTGCATCGCGATCATGATGCGCTTGGCCTGCTTGTCCGGCTGCGCGGGAATGCCCAGCCACATTTCGCCGTCGGGAATGTTGTGCATCACGCCGGCCTTGGAGCCGACCGTGACTTTGTTGCCAATCTTCAGATGCCCAGCGATGCCGACCTGGCCGGCGAGCACGCAATAGCTGCCGAGTTTCGCGCTGCCGGCGATGCCGACCTGCGAACAGAGAATGCAATGCTCGCCAATCTCCACGTTGTGCGCGACCTGCACAAGGTTGTCAATTTTCGTGCCCTTGCCGATGACCGTCGAACCGAGCGCGCCGCGATCCACGGACGAATTGGAACCGATTTCCACGTCGTCGCCGATGACGACATTGCCGATTTGCGGCACCTTGCGGTGAAAGCTCGTGTCAAAAACGTAGCCGAAACCGTCCGAGCCGATGACCGCGCCGGAATGGATGCGGACGCGCTTGCCGATTTGCGTGCGCGAATAAATCGTGACGTTCGGAAATAGATTTGTTCCGTCGCCGAGGACGGAATCGTCGCCGACGAAATTGCCGGACTGCAAAACCGCGTTCGCGCCAATCTTCACGCGCTCGCCAATCGTGCAATGCGGCCCGATGTGCGCCGTCGGGTCAATCTGCGCGCTCGCTGCGATGGCAGCAGACGGATGGATGCCCGGTGCAAATTTCGGTTCCGGGAAAAAGATGGCGAGCGCCTTGGCAAATGCCACGCGCGGATTCGCCACGCGGATGATGATTTTCTTCGCCGAAGTCGCGTCTTTGCCCGCGATGATGGCGGTGGCGGCGCTGGCTTCGGCGGCGGCGAAGTATTCGGCGTTCTCGGCAAACGTCAGGTCGCCGGGCTTGGCGGCGTCGGCGTTGGCGAAGCCGTTGAGCGGGGTGTTCGCGTCGCCGAGGACTTCGCCGGCGAGCAGTTTTGCGATTTCAGCAGTGGTAAGTGTCATTGACTTGATATATTCGGCTCACTATAAAGCCGGATAGAATCTGTTCAATCCCAACTTTTATGGCCAAAACTTTTCGCGTCGGACTCATCGGCTACAAATTCATGGGCCGCGCGCACTCGAACGCATGGCGGCAGGCGCCGAAATTCTTCGACCTCAAGGCGAACATCGAGATGCACACGATTTGCGGGCGCGATACCGCCGCCGTGCAGTCCGCGCGGGCGAAGCTCGGCTGGCAGTTCGCCGTGACCGACTGGCGCGAGGTCGTGGAATCGCCGCTGATTGACATAGTGGACATCGGCACGCCGACGTTCACGCACGAAGAGATCGCCATCGCCGCCTTGAAAAACGGCAAGCACGTCCTCTGCGAAAAACCCATGGGCCGCGACTTGAAGGAATGCGAAGCCATCTTCGCCGCCGCGAAAAAATCCAAGGCGGTTCACATGGTCTGCCACAATTACCGGCGCATCCCGGCGATTGCGCTGGCCAAGCGGATGATGACCGAAGGCGCGCTCGGAAAAATTTATCATTTTCGTGCGCGCTACGCGCAAGACCGCTTGGCCGATGTGGAATTTCCGTTGGACTGGCGGCTGGAAAAGGAGACCAGCGGCAGCGGCGTCCACAGCGACATCAATTCGCACATCATTGACCTCGCGCGCTATCTCGTCGGCGAATTCACCAGTGTTTGCGGCGTCGTTCACACGTTCGTGCCGGAGCGGCCGCGCGCCGATTTGCTCGCGAAGGGCAAACGTCAGCTCGGCAAAGTCACCGCGCCGGATTCCGCCGCGTTCATTGGCTGGATGGAAGGCGGCGTGATGGCGAACCTCGAAGCCACGCGTTATGCGCTGGGCCGGCGCAATCACATCGAAATCGAAATCAACGGCAGCAAAGGCTCCCTCTATTTTGATTTCGAGGACATGAACAAATTGAAGTTTTACAACGGCGACGATCCGAAAGACCGGCAGGGTTTCCGCGACATCCTCGTGACGCAGCGCGACGGCATCCAGCCTTACGTCGCGAACTGGTGGCCACCCGGCCACGGCCTCGGCTATGAACACACGTTTGTCCACGCCGTCGCCGATTTCGTGAACGCTTGCGCCGAGGGCAAACCGGTGCAGCCGACATTTGAAGACGGATTGAAAAATCAGCGCGTGTTGACTGCCGTGGAAAAATCATCGGCCAGCGGCAAGTGGGTGAAAGTTTAACCCCGCGCGCCGAACACCGCGTCGAGAATTACTTCCTTGGTTTTCCAGATCAGCGCCATTGTCATCGCCAGCGGCAGCAGGATGAAAAAGATCAGCAGCAGGCTGCTCGCGCGGTTCACCCAGACAAACAGCCGGCCCGGGGGCACCAGCGAATTCGGCAGTTGCAGCAGCACGATGACCGCGATGACGAAAAACAGCAGCCCGACCAGCAGCCAGCGGTTGAGCGCGGTGAACTGGCGCGTCTCGTGGCGCAGCGTCTCGTCCGGCAGCATCGCGGCGAGGCGCTTGAGGACGAGGTTCAAGTTGAACAAAAACAGCACACCGGTGAGTTCCAGCAACCAGACGGTGTAGGTGAAGAAATTTTGTTCCGGCAGCTTGTTGTGCCAGTAGATGAACGGACACAGGCCAAACAGCACCAGCGCGAGCAGTTGCGCGCGGTCGAGCGCGTGCCGCCACGGACGTTCCTGCTTTTGAAAATCCGACATCTGCCACAGGCCATAGACGAGCAGCGCGTTGACGGCGAACGCGGGCAGAAATCCGAGCGGCTTGAGCCAGTCGGCGCGCGCGGTCTCGGCGCCGATGAGCAGCGCGGCGGGCAATCCCCAAAAAAGCGCGGACAATCCGCGCGCGAGTTTGCCGAGCGAGCGGAGCAGTTGCGGATTGGGCGCAGTCATCGCGGGAAATTATGAAGGAAGAAGGCTGAATGATGAAACAAATTTGTGCGGCAGGAAATTTTTGGCAACTGTTATTTAAGTGGCCAAGATGATTGCAACGTAAAGTTAAAAGGGCGGATTAATTTTGCCGCTTTTGATTTCTTCCTCCGAGATTTGTCTTTTGCAACTTTTGGATGTATGGCTCCAATCAAGATATTCATCAGATGCCTTTGCACCCCTTTCAAGCACTTCAGGCTTTGCAACTGGAAGTTTGTGCAGATTCCTGCCATTGGCTGGAAAGGGAAATAAATTTTGCCCGGAAAATAAAATGACGCAATCAAATGGATGTGGCTGTTCGCAAATCGAAGCTAAAGAATAAATGATTTTGGCTTTAAGGTTGGCGAAATCTTCTTCTCGACCAGGCACGATTCGTTCTCTCGCGGGAAAAATTTCACCAAATGGACCGCCACTATCAACATGTGCTAACAACCATTTTTCGGAGAAATTTTGTTTCCACTTCTTTACGTCATCGCATTTCCCTTGAAACTGTTGATTGAATGCAGCCAGAGAGTCTTTGACTGAAAAGTCACCCCACGAAAATTCTTGATAAGGCTGCGGATTTATTTTGGTTTCTTTTTCCCATTCTTTAAAAGGCTTTCGTCGAGCATAGCCGCCTTCAACAAAAACTTTTGGATTTAGCTTTGTCAATTCAACACCAATTGAATTGCCAGAAACATGAAAGACGAAATCTGGAGGCTCTAAACCATATTCAACATCGTCAATTGTCATCAATTTGCAGAGACTATTCAAAAACCACCAAATATCTTCTGCTTCCTTTTTCTGCTGCCGATTTGATGACAAATTCCGATAAATTAAAAATGAAGAATGATTTATCGGATTCATTCTAAAATCTTTAGAAACTCAAATAAGTATAGGCCTTCAACCCGCGTTCGTAATCGTCCAGCAGGCGCATGGCTTCGCTCGGTTTCATGCGGTCGGACTTGATGGCTTCGTCCATCTGCGCCTTCATCTGGCGTTTGAGTTCGTTCTCGTCGTATTGCACGGCGGTGAGCGAATGGATGACGGTGTCGCCCTCGATGACTTCCTCGATGTAATAGCCGGTCGGCTCGTCGGGTTCGAGGAAGACGTGGACTTCGTTCACGCGGCCAAAGAGATTGTGCAAGTCGCCCATGATGTCCTGATACGCGCCCATCAGGAAAAAGCCGAGGTAGTAAGGTTCCTGTTTGCCATCGCCGTTGGCGTTGAGCTGGTGCAGCGGCAACGTGTCGCGCACGTCACGCAGGTCAATGAACTTGTTCACCGCGCCGTCGGAATCGCAGGTGATGTCCACGAGCGTGCCTTCGCGCGTGGGTTTTTCATTGAGCCGCGAAACGGGCATGATGGGAAATAATTGTCCGAGCGCCCAGTGATCCAGCAGCGATTGGAACACGGAAAAATTGCAGAGATACTGGTCGGCGAGCGAATCTTCGAGCTTCTGGATTTCGTCCGGGATGTAGGCCTGGCCTTTGAAGCTCGCAACGACTTCCTGGCTGATTTCCCAATAAAGATTTTCGATGCGCGCTTTGTCCGGTAATTCCATGACGCCGAGCGTGAACATATTGTGCGCGTCTTCCTTGCGTTCCTGCGCGTCGTGAAAAGCCTCGAGCTTGTTTAGCTTTGCGAGATTTTTTTTGATGTCGAGCAGTTCCTTCACGAGCGGATGTTCGCTGTCGCCGTATTTGAAGGCATCGCCGGGACGGATTTTTTCAATCGCGCCGAAAACTTCGACAATCAAAACGCTGTGGTGCGCGACGATGGCGCGGCCGCTTTCGCTGACGATGTCGGGATGCGGCACTTTCTCGGCGTTGCAGACGTCGGCAATGTAATAAACGATGTCGTTGGTGTATTCTTGCAGAGAATAGTTTGTCGAAGAATCAAACGCACTGCGCGAGCCGTCGTAATCCACGCCGAGGCCGCCGCCGACATCCATGAACTCGATGGCAAAACCCATCTTCACAAGCTTGGCGTAAAAGCGTGCGGCTTCCTGCACGGCTTTCTTGACGGTGAGAATGTCCGGCACCTGCGAGCCGATGTGGAAATGCAGCAGCTTCAGGCAATGCGACAAATTCTCCGCCTTCAACATTTCCGTCGCCGTCAAAAGTTCCACCGTGCTCAAGCCGAACTTCGCGTTTTCGCCGCCGCTCTCCGCCCACTTGCCCGCGCCCTTGCTCAACAGCCGCGCGCGGATGCCGATGAGCGGCTCGACGCCAAGCTGTTTTGAAATACAAATGATTTGTTTCAGCTCCTCCAGCTTCTCGACGACCATGATGATGCGTTTGCCAAGCTTGATGCCGAGCAACGCCATCTTGATAAATTCCGCGTCTTTGTAGCCGTTGCAGATAATGAGGCCGCCCTGTTGGTTTTGCAGTGCGAGTCCGGCGAAGAGTTCCGGCTTGCTGCCGACTTCCAGGCCAAAATTAAACGGCTTGCCGGCGTCCAAAATTTCTTCCACGACTTCACGGAGCTGGTTCACCTTGATGGGAAACACGCCGCGATATTTTCCCTGAAAATTAAACTCTGCGATGGAAGATTGAAACGCCTTGTTGATCGCCTCGACGCGATGGCGAAGAATATCCTGGAAGCGAATGAGCAGCGGAAATTTCAGTCCGCGCCCCTTGGCCTCTTCGATGACATCGGTGATGTCCACGCTGGCGCCGGCGTCCTGCAACGGGCGGACGGCGACGTGGCCGGCGTCGTTGATGTCAAAATACTTCGCGCCCCAGCGCTGAATGTTGTAGAGGTTGCGCGCGGAATCAATATTCCACGGTTGCGCATCGTTGTTTGGGTTGCTCATCAAAATACGTTCTTGAACGAGCGAACTATAAAAATTCCGGCGCAGAAAGCAATCAGCACGTTAAAAAAATTCGGCACAACGCGACGCGCGTCAAGCCGCTGCATTTCAAAATTAAAAGCCTTCACCAAAAATCAAACCGGCATTATATTCGGTGCCTCACCGCATCATGAACCAATTTATTTTTGCCGGCATCAGCTTAGCCTTGGCTTTTTCGGTCCCGTTGACGACCGGGCGGGCGGCGGATTCCCAACCACCGGGACGGATGCGCAGCACAGCCGCGGTTTTCCTGACCAACAATATTGACCGGCCTTTGCGCTACACGCCGGATGGCACGGATTTCGTCATCACGAACGGCCCGGAATTTTTTAACCGGCCGCTTTACGGTGGCAGCAGTCCATTTCGCGTGGACGGCGGCGATGTGCCGGAATTTTCGCTCTACCTGCCGGGCCGCGGCGGCAATTTGCGGCTGGGTTTTCGCGCCGGTGGAAAATCCCTCTGGCTGCAATCGGCGAAGGAAGTGGTCGCCCGCTACCGGCCCGGAAAAATGGTTTATGAAATCCGCGACCCGCTGCTCGGTGACGGTGTTTTACAACTGGAAGCCATCGCCACCCGCGCCACGGAAGGCTTGATTGTCCGTGCCGAATGGCACGGGCAGCCGCAGTCGGTGGAACTGCTCTTTGCCTTCGGCGGCGTGAACGGCTTGAAAGGCCGACGCGACGGCGACATCGGCTGCGAGACCGAGCCGGTCAGCAAATTTTTCCAACTGCGTCCGGAACAATGCGCCGGCAATACGCTGGTGCTGGCAACCAACGCTTTCGCCGTGCGCGGACAACCCGGCGTGGTCGGCGGCATCTGCTCCAGCGAAGTTGCGCTCGCCATTGCCGCCGCCGAAAATTGGCCGGACGCCGAAAAATTATTTGCCCGACCGAACGCGGCGGCAAAACATCCGCTGGTCATCGGTAAAATAAAGCTGCTTCCCAGTGAACCGCGTTTCCTCGGCATCCAACGGCTCGCGGCGGCGGGCAATGCGGATGAGACGCTTGCCATTTACCGCGAAGTGGCTGCGTCCGCCGGTCAAAAAATTGCGCCGGAAAAATGGGCGGCCTGGCGCGCGCAATATTTGCCGCAGATTTTTTCAATGGAAGAAGCACAACGCCGCGCCATTGCGGAGCGCGTGGTGGTCGCGACGCCCGATCCGTTTGTCAACGCCGCCGCCGCCGCTTTGAACATCGCGGCGGATGCGGTGTGGGATGACCGGCAGGAGGCATATTTGCACGGCGGCGTCGCGTGGCGCGTGCGGCTGCTCGGCTGGCGCGTCGGTTACGTTGGCGATGAACTCGGCTGGCACGATCGCACGGCCAAACACTTCGCTGGCTTTGCGCAGCAGCAGAATACCGGGCCGGTTCCGAATCAAATTTCACCTGCCGACGCCAAGGCGAATCTCGCCCGCAACGAAACTTCGCTCCACACCAGCGGCGACCTGACGCAGTCGCATTACGACATGAATCTCGTCGGCGTGGATGTGTTTTTTCGGCACCTGTTGTGGACGGGCGATTTGGACTACGCCAAAAAAATGTGGCCGGTCATCGAGCGGCATCTGGCATGGGAGCGGCGGTTGTTCCGCCGTGAATTCGGCGCAGAGCGGCTGCCGCTTTACGAAGCTTATTGCTGCATCTGGGCGAGCGACGACCTTGCCTACAACGGTGGCGGCGCGACCCATTCTTCGGCCTACAATGTTTATCACAATCGCATGGCGGCGCGCGTGGCGAAGTGGATTGGCGCAGACCCGACGCCTTACGAGCGCGAGGCGGATTTGATTTTGCAAGGCATGAGCAAAAATCTTTGGCTGCCCGACTGCGGCTGGTTTGCGGAATGGAAAGATTTGCTCGGCCAGCAGCTCGTGCATCCGAACGCGGCGGCGTGGACATTTTATCACACGGTGGATTCGGAAGTGCCGACGCCGCTGGCCGCGTGGCAAATGTCGCGGTTCGTGGACACGCAAATCGCGCGCTTCCCGTTGCGCGGCGACAGCGTGCCGGAAGGAAATTACACCCTGCCGACGACGAGCTGGATGCCTTACACTTGGTCGCTGAACAATGTCGTGCTGGCCGAGACGATGCACACGGCGTTGGCTTACTGGCAGGCGAACCGCGCGGACGGCGCGTTTCCGCTGTTCAAGGGCGCGCTGCTCGACTCGATGTATCTCGGCCTCTGCCCCGGCAATGTCGGGATGTGCACTTTCTTCGACGCGACGCGGCGCGAATCGCAGCGCGATTTCGGCGATGGCAGCGGCGCGCTGTCGCGGGCGTTGGTCGAAGGCTTGTTCGGCGTGCAACCGGATTTGCTCGCCGGCGAAATCAAAATCCGCCCCGGCTTTCCGGCGACTTGGAACGACGCCAACATTCGCCACCCGGATTTTAATTTTAGTTTTCACCGTGACGGCGAGCGGGAAAATTATTTACTCGAAACCAAATTTGCGCAGCCGGTGAAATTAAGCCTACAAATTCCCGCGCTGCGTGATGATGTTGCCAGCGTCGCCGTCAACGGCCAGCCAGTAAAATGGCGCGGGCTGGAAGATTCCGTCGGCACGCCGCGCATTGAAATCGAGGCGGCGTCGGCCACGTCGCAAAACGTCGTCATCGAATGGCGCGGCCACTCGCCGGCGGCGGTTCCGGCCAGCGGGGTGGTTGTTTCCAACGCGGTTTTTCAGGCCGATTGCGGCGCGCGGATTGTGGAGTTGGCTGATCCGCAAGGCGCGCTGGGCGACGCAAAATTTGCGGGCGAACAAGTGCGCGGCATGGCGAAAGGCCGCGTCGGCCACCGGACGATTTTTGCCAAAGTGGAACAAGGCTGTTTACATTGGTGGCAGCCGGTGACGTTTGAAATTCGCGCCGGTCAGGCGACCGGCGCGCCGATGGATTGGGTCAAGCCGGTTGCTGAAAAAATGGAGACGATTGATTTGGCCACCCAGTTTAATGACAAGGTCACGCAGATTTTCCGCAACGAATATCTCGCGCCGCGCTCGCCATTTTGTTCGCTGGCGACGCCGAAGCAAGGCATCGGCAGTTGGTGCCATCCGGCGGATAATTTTGTCGTGGATGATTCCGGCCTGCGTGCGCTTGCGGCAAAGGCGGGCGGCAAAATCATTTTGCCCAACGGCATTCCGCTCGCCACGCCTGGCGTGGGGGACGCGAACAATATCGCATTCGTTTCGCAGTGGAAAAATTACCCGACCGAAATCTCCGTGCCGCTCGCCGGCAAATCGGCGCACGCTTTTTTGCTCATGGCTGGCTCCACCGGCGCGATGCAAAGCCGCTTTGACAACGGCGAGGTCATCGTCACTTATGCCGATGGCACGACCGCGCGGCTCGCGCTGGAAAATCCGACGACGTGGTGGCCGATTAACCAGGATTACTACATTGACGACTTTGCGTTTCGCCGGCCCGAGCCGCTACCGGTGCGCGTGGATTTGCAGACGGGCAAAATTCGGGTGTTGAAAATGGCAGCGTTCAAAGGTCAAGGCCGCGCGGTTTCCGGCGGCGCGGCGACGGTTCTGGATTTGCCGCTCGATGCTTCAAAGGCATTGAAATCGTTGACGGTTCGCGCCCTGGCCAACGAAGTGGTGATTGGCTTGATGAGCGTGACCTTGCAAAGGTAGTGCCGGAAATTCATCGGCCTGCCAGCCTGCTTCATCCCGCCGTGAGCGCGGCGCGGGCGTCATTCGCCATGCCGGTTTTTTCCAGAAAATATTCATAGCCGCCGACGTAGGGCGTCACCTGACCGGCGTTGACGTGCAGCACTTTCGTCGCGAGATGGCGGATGAAATGCACGTCGTGCGAAATGAAAACCAGCGTGCCTTCGTAACGTTCCAGCGCCAGCGTGAGCGACTCGACGGTGTGGATGTCAAGGTGCGTGGTCGGTTCGTCCATGAGCAGAAGGTTTGGCGGATCCACCAGAAATTTGACGAGATTCAACCGGCTTTTTTCGCCGCCGCTCAAAATTTTCGTCAGCTTGTAAATGTCGTCCTTGCGGAACATGAAAGAGCCGAGCACGGCGCGGGCCTCGTCCTCGCGCATTTCCGGCGCGCTGGCTAAAACCTCGTCGAGCACGGATTTCTCCGGGTCGAGCGTGGCGGCGCGGTGCTGGCTAAAATAACCAATCTTCGCGTTGTGGCCGAGGTCGCGTTCACCGCGCTGAAATTCCACCACGCCGGCAAGAATTTTCAGCAGCGTAGATTTGCCCGCGCCGTTCGGCCCGACGAGCACGGTGCGTTCGCCGCGTTCGATGGTCAGGTCGAGGCCGCTGTAAACTTTGTTCGTGCCGTAGGCCATATGGATGCCTTCCAAGGTGGCGGCACGCTGACCGCCGCGCGGCGGCGGCGGAATTTGAAAACGGAACGGCTTGCGCGGGGCAAGCGGTTTCTCGATGAGTTCCATGCGCTCGATCTGCTTGAGCTTGCTTTGCGCCTGCGACGCCTTGGACGGAATCGCGCGGAACCGGTCGGCGAACGCCTGCAAGTCCGCGATTTCCTTCTGCTGATTTTTGTAGCCGGCGAGCTGCTGCTCGTAGCGTTCCTCACGCTGGCGCAGGTAATCCTCGTAGTTGCCAGTGTAGGCAATAAGTTTCTTCTCCGAAATTTCATGCACCTGCGTCACGACCTCGTCCATGAACTGCCGGTCATGCGAAATCAGCAGCACCGCGCCGGAATAATTCTTGAGATAATTTTGCAGCCAGAGCAGCGCGAGCAAATCAAGGTGGTTCGTCGGCTCGTCCAGCAGCAACAAGTCCGGCTCCATGACGAGCAACCGCGCCAAGCGGGCGCGCATGATCCAGCCGCCGCTCATCTCGTTCGCCTTGCGGTCAAAGTCCGCATCGCGAAAGCCCAGCCCGCGCAGCATTTTCTTCGCCTTCGTCTCCACCTGCGCATCGTTCAAAGCATCGTGTTTCGCATGCGCTTCTAGATACTCCGGCGAGGCTACGTCGCCGGCTTTTTCCAGCTCGTGCAGCCGTTTTTCCAAGCGCGGCAATTCATCCACGCGGCCCGTGGCCACGTCGAGGATGGACTCATCGCCATTCGCCTCGGCCTCCTGCGGGAGATGGCCGACCATCGTCCATTCGTCGCGTTCCACCGTGCCGGCGTCCGGCTCCAGTTGCTTGAGAATGATGGAGAACAAAGTCGTTTTGCCCGCGCCATTCGGCCCGACCAGCGCGACGCGGTCGCCATAATTGACGGCGAACGACGCGTCCTCAAACAGCACGCGTCCGCCAAATGTCATTTTCAGTTCTCGAATTGTGAGCATGAAATTAAAATCGCCGCCGCCGGATGACCGGTGACGAGCCGGAAATGATACGTCGGTAATGTTCGCCGTCAATGGCCCATTTGGCGGGGCTGTGGGTATCATGGCTCGGCCAAACAAGAATTGTCTTAAACGCGCGGAGGTGGAAGAATCTCCGCAATGGCATCGAGCTCGGAAGAAAAAATCCACGTTGCCCGCGAGCTTTGCAAACAGGCTTTGTGGCCGGACGTGCTGGCCTTCGCCCAGCAATGGCAGGCGGAAGAGCCGGTGGCCGCGAAAGCGCTGTATTATCAGGGCATCGCGCTGGCGGCGCTGGGCCGGTTGGCGGAGGCGGAGGCGAGTTATCGCCGCGCATTGCTGATGGACGCGGCGGATTTCAAAATTTGGAACAATCTCGCAGCGCTGTTGTTCGAGACGCTGAACCGGCCCGCCGAGGCCGCGCAATGTTTGGCGCAGGCGTTGCAGATTGATCCGGGCAACCAGCTCGGCTGGGCCAACCTCGCCAGCATGAACGGCCAGCTCGATCGCCACGCGGACGCCCTCGCCTGTGCGGAGCGCGCGCTGGCGATTGATCCGGAGATGGTTGAGGCGCACTTGCATCGCGCCCGCGCGGCGCAGGCGCTGGGAAAAACGGAAATCGTCCGCGCCGCGAGCGAGGCGCTGGCACAGTTGCCGCCGGAGAAATTCCAGCGGGTTGCCTGAGCGCGGCAACGAACACGGCAGCTTGTGGCGAACATGGTTTGTGCTAATCTTCCTCCGTGATTTACGACGCATCACTCGACGACTTGCTGCAAAAAGTCTGGGACGGTCAGCGCATTGACCGCACCGAAGCCAAGCGGCTTTACGCCTTGCCGCTGGAAGAACTCGGCGCGCTCGCCGACCGCCGCCGCCAACTCGCGAAGGCCAAGGCCTACAACGGTAGCGGCAACGAAATCGTGACGTTCAACGTGGATCGCAACGTGAATTACACGAACGTCTGCAATGTGTATTGCAAGTTCTGCGCGTTTTATCGCGTGGAGAAGGATGATGGTGCTTACGTCATTTCGCTCGCCGAGATGGATCAGAAAATCGCGGAGACGCTCGCGCTCGGCGGCACGCAAATTTTGATGCAGGGCGGCCATCATCCGAAGTTGACGAAGCAGTGGTATCTGGATTTGCTCTCGCACATCAAAACCAAGTGGCCGCAGATCAACATCCACGGGTTCAGTCCGAGCGAGTTCGTGCATTTCCGCGACGTGTTCAACGAGCCGCTGGAAAAAATCATCGGTGATTTCAAGGCGGCGGGTCTCGGCTCCATTCCCGGCGGCTGCGGCGAAATTCTTGTGGACAGCGTGCGCCAGCGCGTCGCGCCGCTCAAGGCGATGAGCAACGACTGGCTCGAAGTCATGGATGTGGCGCATCGGCTCGGACTTTATTCCAGCGCCACGATGATGTTCGGTCACGTCGAGACGATTGACGACCGCATCGAGCATCTCGACCGGCTACGCCAGCAGCAGGATATTTCGTTAAAGCGGAAAGCGGAAAGCGGAAATGAGAAAATGGCGCATTTCACCGCGTTCATCGGCTGGACGTTTCAGGCCGAGCACACAAAATTGAAAGCCCCCACGGCAGGCGCACACGAGTATTTGAAGACGCAGGCGCTCGCCCGCATTTACCTCGATAATTTTGAAAACATCCAAAGCTCGTGGGTCACGCAGGGCTTGGAGATCGGGCAGGTCGCGCTCAAATTCGGCGCAAATGATTTGGGCAGCATCATGATCGAGGAAAATGTCGTCTCGCAGGCGGGCACGACCTTCCGCATGACGGTGCCGGATATGCACCGGCTCATCAAAGAACTCGGCTACGAGCCGCATCAGCGCGACAACTGGTATCGGCTGGTAAATTGATTTCTGGCAGAACAAACTTGCGCGCCACCGGCAAACGACGAACCTTATTTCATGGCCCAAATCAACCCGGTGCGGCAGATCCGCAACCGCAAGACACGCTTCAACTGGCGCGTTAGCAATGTTCTTCGCCGCACCGTGGTCAAGTGGCGCGAACTCCGCGCGAAAATTTCCGGGCGCGGCTTCTATTGTCCCACGCTCGCGGGTCTGGACGACTACAACCTCACCGTCAATTCCGACCTCACCGTTTCGTGCAACTGCCAGGACTACGACGGTTCCGGCCACCTCGGTGATTTGCGAAAAAATACTTTTGAGGAAGTGTTCTTCGGCCCGGTTGCGCAGCGTTTCCGCGACGAAATGCAGCGCGGCAAAATTCCAATTCCTACCTGTGTGCGCTGTTCCATGCTGCGGCTGGAAAAAAACGCCGCGCCGCCCGTGCCGCGTCTGCCGTATCGCGGGATGCTCATCGAAAACACCGTCGTCTGCAACGTGGACTGCGTCGGCTGCGCGCGCGAAGGGGCCGCCGCCATCCGCACGCAACGCCAGATGTCGCTCAAGGACCTCGCCGAGATTGCCGACCTCGCGGCGCGGCTGAAGATGGAGCGGATTTTTTACCTGAATCTTGGTGAGCCGTTTCTGTCGCCGACCATCTGCCAGGAGCTGCCGCTGTTGCGCGAAAAAAATCCCAACGCCTACATCCGCGTCTCGACCAACGGCGTGCTGCTCAACACCGACGCCAAACGCGAGGCGGCGCTGAATCTGACCGACATCCAGTTCTCCGTCCACGGCATCAGTGACGCCATGCTGGAAATTTACATGAAGCGCAGCAGCTTTGAAAAAGCCTACGCCGCGATGCGCGACATGGTGAAATTTCGCGACGCCCGCGGTTCCAAAATGCCGCTGCTGGAGTGGAAATATCTTTTGTTCAACTGGAACGACAATCCCAAAACCATCGAACGCGCCGTGGCGATGGCGAAGGAGATTGGCGTGGACATCATTTCGTTCTGGCCGACGCAAAATCCTTTTTACGGCGTTTCGTGGCGTTACAAGCTCGGCCTGATGAAAAACATCGGCCAACCCTGCTGGAAAGGTCACGAAATCATCCTGCGCCCCGAAAATTTGCCGCCGAATTATAAGTAAAACCGCCGCCGGACGCGTCCGGTTTTCGCTTGCGGCTTATGGCGCGTTTCAAGGATAATTCCCATTCAAATGACAAAGATTCTTTTGCTCGGTCTTGGTCGCTGGGGCGCGAATCATCTCCGCAATCTTAACAACCTGCCGGTTGAACTTTACGTCGCCGAAGTCGGCGACAAGCAGCTCGAACCCGCGCGCAAACTCGGCCTACCCGCCGAGCGGCTTACCACGAACTACAAAGAGTTCATCAACAAGATTGACGGTGTCGTAATCGTCACGCCGGCGCAATCGCATTTTCCGCTGTGCAAAGAATTTCTCGAAGCGGGCAAAGATGTCTTCGTGGAAAAGCCGCTGACGCTGCTTAACGAAGAATCAAAGCAGCTCGCGGAAATTGCGGTGAAACACAAACGCATTTTGCAAGTCGGACACATCTTGCGTTTCGATCCGGCGACGCTCTGGCTGCGCGATGCCGTGCAAGCCGGCGAGTTCGGCAAGGTAAACATGATCCGCGGTCACTTCGGCGGCTTCAAGCGTCCGCGCAACGACAGCGGCGTGATGTTCGCCGACGGCATCCATTTTGTGGACCTGTTCAATTTCATTCTCGGCGCGCTGCCGAAAAGCGTCACGGCCATCAATCATGATTTTTTTGGACGCGGCCTGGACGACGTTTCGCTGGTCTCGCTCGAATACGAAACCCAGCACGGCAAAACGTGGGCGACGGTGGAGACGGAATATTTTATTCCCGGCAAATTCCGCGAGGTCATCGTGTGCGGTGACAAGTTGAGCGCCATTTGCGATTACAACGTCGCGCAATACAAAATCAAAACCTACGCGAACACGCACACGCCTGCCGGCGGCAATGATTTCAAGGCCACCGAAGGCGTTGTGACGCAGATCGAAACGCCGCCGGAAGAGCCATTGCTGGCGGAACTGCGCGCGTTCATTGACTCGATCAAGACCCGCGCCACGCCGCGCGCCGATGCGTGGTCTGGCTATCACGCCGTTTGCGTGCTGAACGCCGCGCTGGAATCGGTGAAGACCGGCAAAGCCGTTCAGCTTTAGACAGAATTACAGAATGGTGCAGAATTGATTCTGGAAATTCTGACCATTCTGTCCAAAATATTTTATGAGCAAAATCCCGTTATCAAAATGTTTCGTGAACGCCGAAGTCGAGGAGGCCGCGCTGCGCGCCATCCGCTCCGGCCAATACATCCTCGGCAAAGAATCCACCGCGTTTGAGGCCGAGCTCGCCGCGCACACCGGCACTTCGCAATGCGTCCTCGGCAGTTCGTGGACGATGATTGTGTATTGCCTACACCAGTTGCAAGGCATCGGGCCGGGCGACGAAATCATCGTGCCCAGCCACACGGCGTTTCCGACGATGGAACCGCTAATTCATCTCGGCGCGAAGCCGGTGTTCGCCGACATTGACGACACCTTCGTCATGGACTTGAACCATGTCGAATCGCTGATCACACCGCGCACGGTCGGCATCATCGGCGTGCATCTTTACGGCCATCCGATTGACAACGACAAGCTGCTGGCCATCGCCAAGAAAAATAATCTCTGGGTCATCGAAGATTGCGCGCAGGCGCAAGGCGCGAAATACAAGGGCAAAACCGTCGGCAGCATGGGCGACTTCGGCGCGTTCAGTTTTTTCCCGTCGAAGAACCTCACCGTCCTCGGCGACGGCGGTTGCATCACGACCAACAAGGCCGATTACGCGGACCGCCTGCGGATGCTGCGCAATCACGGTCGCCAGGGAAAATATGACCACGAATTCACCGGCTACAACGTGCGGTTCAACGAAATCAACGCCGCCATCGGCCGCGTGATGTTGAAGCACCTCGACGGCTTCAATGAAAACCGCCGCAAGATCGCCGCGCGCTACAACGACCGGCTCAAGGGCATCGTGCAGACGCCGATCGTCAAAGAGTGGGCCACGCCGGTGTATCATATGTATGTCACCCGCTGCGAACGCCGCGACGATTTGCAGAAATTTCTCAAAGAGAAAAACATCGAGACCGGCGTGCATTATCCCAAGCCGAACCATCTGCAACCGGCGGTCGTTGGCCTGTTCCCTTACATTCCGAAATTACCGAACACGGAAAAAGCGGTGAAAGAAATCCTGTCGCTGCCGATTCATGGCGAAATGGGATTGGACGCGGCGGACAAGGTATGCGATGCGATTGCGGAATTTTACGGGAAGAAATAAGCGGCAAGCTGCCGCCGGCCAACCAATAGATAATTGCAAAATCCTCGCCCGGAAAACGGGCGGGGATTTTTTTTGGCTGCGCAAAAATTATCTGTGTTCATCCGCGTCCATCTGTGGTTAATTCTTGGCGATGCCGTCGAAGAATTATTCCGCCGCCCACGCCCGCTCCAAGATTCTTGCCCAGTGGCGCGGCGTGGATTACGCGCCGTTGGAAAAAGCACGCGCCACGCCCACGTGCCTGCCCGGCGACGTGCTGCCAGCGCTAATGAAGGAGTTGCGGCTCGACTCGCGTCAGGCCGAAGCCGAGATCGTCAAGGTGTGGAACAACCTGATTGACCCGGTCGTCACCGCCCACGCGCAGCCGGCCAATCTGCACAAGGGCACGCTGTTCGTGAACGTGGACAGCAGCGTGTGGCTTTCGGAGATTGTGCGCTACCGGCGCAAGGAAATCATCGAGCGGCTGCAAAACAGCTTCGGCAAATCCGTCATCCAGAAAATCTCCTTCCGCATCGGTTGAAAATTCGTCACGGCATCAGCTTCATCTGCGCGGGCGTGAGCAGCCACGCGAGCGTGGCGCATTTTCCCGCGCTGAGATTTTCAATTTCCAATTTTGCCAAGCCGGCTTTTTTCAGCGTGAATCCTGCGCCGGTTTTGCCGGTGACAAACAGTGAAATCAATTCACCTAAGTCTGGTTCGTGGCCGACGAGCAGCGCATTGACCGGAGCTTTTTTAAGCCCGATAATTTTTTTAACAAGTTTTTTCGCGTCGCCGCCGGGCTTCAATTCATCCGCAAAATCCAGCCGCTTTTTCAATTTCAAATCCGCCGCCACGATTTCCGCCGTCTGCCGCGCACGCACGAGCGGGCTGGACAAAATCACGTCAAAATTTAATTCCATTGCGCGCATGGCGGCGACGATTTTGCGCAGTTGTATTTTGCCTTTCGCCGTGAGCGGACGCAGATGGTCGCTGGCGAAATGAATTTCGTCGCGTTCCACCGCGAGGCCGTGGCGCAGGAGAAAC
>Ga0316222_1001572_pt1 | contig 27296 bp, 21 predicted proteins | sample TBH18011metaG_FD_206008 | JGI IMG/M metagenome (GOLD analysis project Ga0316222, IMG submission 206008) | Freshwater microbial communities from Trout Bog Lake, Wisconsin, USA - TBH18011 | ecosystem: Environmental > Aquatic > Freshwater > Lake > Hypolimnion/Profundal zone | place: USA: Wisconsin... | reverse complement strand
CATCGGCATCTGGATGCAGGGATGCAGGATTGCCTGCCCGGGCTGTGTGTCACAGGATACCTGGGATAAATCGATCAACCGCAGACTGTCGATTGCGCAATTGCTGGACTGGTGTCGCAAGGTAGCCGGCTCGAACGCAAACGCAGATCTGGGTGGCATCACCATTTCCGGCGGTGAGCCGTTTGATCAGCCCAATGCCCTGTCGGCCCTGCTGGATGCACTCATGGCGTGGCGCACCGAGCTCAATTCCAATCTGGACATTCTGTGCTACAGCGGCTATCCCTATGCCACGCTCAAACACAAACACGGCGCCATTCTGAGCAAACTCGATGCACTCATTCCCGAACCATATCTCGATAAACAGCCAACCACGCTGAGCTGGCGCGGTTCGGACAACCAGACACTGGAACTGCTGACTGAACGTGCGCGCAGCAAATACGCGCCATGGTCGAGCAGTCCGGCACCCCAGCAGTTGCAGGTCATGCTGGATGGACAGCAGGTATGGTATATCGGCATACCGCAGCGCGGTGACATGCAAAAACTGGAAACGCAGTGCCGCGATCAGGGTATCCTGTTCCGCCAGCCTTCCTGGCGCTCCTGAAAAAATGACGACACCAACCAATTACCGACGCTGCCCGGGCTGCGGCATGCACAATAATCCCGAGGTACTGCGCTGCGTGTGCGGCACCCTGCTGGCCGGGGTTGACCTGAGCGCCGAATCACCCGCCGAACCAGGCACAGTACAACCGCACACAACCGACGGCCTGATCTGCCCCTACCCGGATTGCGCCCAACCCAATCCACCGGGCAGCACGCACTGCCGGTATTGCGACCGGCCGATGGCAGCCGCAGCCAGCCTCGTACCCAGTCTGATCAACCTGCCGTCTGCGCTGGCCAGCCGCTACCGCATAATCGAAACCATGCCGGCCAAAGGCGCCCAGGCTGAACTGCTGGTCGTGCAGGCACTGTCTGGTGGAGAGCAACTGGTGGCCAAAATCTACCGGCACGGCATCAGGCCGAAATCCGCCGTGCAGGAACGCATTGCCCAAATCAGCAGCGCGCACCGGGTTGAGGTACTGGAATTTGGCGTCTCTGACGGCTATGCCTTCGAACTCATGGAATACTGCCGGGGCGGCTCACTGCGCGGCCTGCTGGAGCAACCCGGCTATGAGCACGGCGTGCCGGATGCCCTCGTTCAAACCATCGTCACGGAACTGGCATCAGCACTGGCAGACATCCACAGCCACGGTCTGATCCATCGCGATCTGAAACCGGAAAATATTCTGATCCGAACTGCAGAGCCGCTCGATCTGGTGCTGACCGATTTCGGTATTGCCTCATTGCTTGACATGACGCAGCGCTACACCGGCGTAGCCCATACCCTGCCCTACGCCGCTCCCGAAAGTCTGTCCGGGGTGATCGACGCCAAGGCGGATTACTGGGCACTCGGCATGATTATTCTGGAAGCCAGCACCGGCGTGCATCCTTTTAAAAACCTGTCCGACGCGGTGATTCTGCATTATCTGACCACAAAAAATATAGTCACGACCGAGGTCAACAATCCGGACATTGCCAGACTGGTGCGCAGCCTGCTGATCCGCGATCCGGCGCAACGCTGGGGTGCTGCCGAATTGCAGCGCTGGCTGAACCACGACGCCCTGCTGGCTGAACCGAAGCAGAATCAGTCCGAACAGACTTATCAGCATCCTTATCATCTGGGAGAACAGCGCTGCAATCAACCCGAACAGTTGGGTGTGGCACTGGCAAATCAGTGGGAAATGGGTATTACCGACATCATCAATGGCCAGTTGCTGACCTGGTTTCGCGACGTGCAGAAAGACCAGAATACGGTGCGACTGCTGCTGGATCTGAAGAGCCGGCCATCCACTTCGGTGGATGTGCAGCTGCTCACGCTGATCCTGCATCTGGCTCCGGGCATACCGCCGGTCTGGCAGGGGCACAGTATTGCCCTGTCAGCCATTCTGAAACAGGTCAGTGCTGCACTGCGCGGTGACGAAACAGCCGGGCAGTGGCTCAATGTACTGTATCAAAATAAAGTACTGGAAATTTATGCCGCCGCCGGCAATCAGGCCAGCGCCGATATCGTGCAACGCTGGAACAAAACCTGCGATCAGTTTGTTCCGGCCTGGGAAGCCAAAAATGAATTGCTGGTCAAAAAATCGGCCCGGCCCGATACACCTGTCAATATCGATCAGCTCATGTATGGCAACTCGCGCCTGAACCGTCCGTTTCTGGGGGCCATGCATGCCCGGATACTGGCATTCTGTTACGACAGCAACTGGGCACAACGGGTACGCCAGAGTGTGCAGACTGAACTCAGCGGTCTGGCCGTGCAATGTCCGTGGATGATGGAACTGGGTGACCCGGCCGCCATGAACCCGGTCGAACTGCTGGTGACGGAATGCCTGCTGCCGGCATTGCGCACCCTGGCGCAAAAACAGGTACAGCATGACACCGGAACCAAAGCACAGCAGATTGAAGAATGTCACAGCGCCGGCAAAAATGTCAGTGCCCTCGTCAGCCAGATTCACGCCAGCCTGCGCCGCAGCAGCCTGAACCCTGAAGACTGTGAACATCTGAAAACGCTGTGTGATGATTACTTCAGGCAGCTCGCCTCAATACGCGCTGCCGGGCGTGCTGATGTGCCGTGGATGGAAATGCGCAAGGCCGCGCTGAAACATGAGGGCAAGATGAATGATCTGATCCACAAGATCAATCAGCTCACCGTTCACAATGCCGTCAATACCGGCTGGTTTGACCGGCGCACCATCGGCTTTGGCCTGTGCGTAATGGTGCTGCCGCTACTGCCGGGACGTCGGTCGGGAGAATATCATCTCAACGGTACGCTGCTGCTGTCCGAACTTGCGATTGCCGTGCTGTTTTTTCTGTGGCGGTTTTTTCCGGTTTATCTGTGGAAGCAGCAGATTCGGGAAATCGGAGAAAAGCTGTAATCCGCTCCCGGATATCAAGCCCTGAAATAGTCAGCCAGATCTCTCGGCAGCGGATGGGTTTTCGGTGTCAGCATGAAATTTTTTATTTCGAGTTTTTTCGCCTTATCGCAGGGCAATCTGGCTAAAAACTGGGTAATCATCGATTGACTGTAAACCCCGTCCGGCGGCAAATTTCCTTTGAAAAGAGTAGAAATCATCGATGAAAGGAAACAGTATCTGTCGACCTGAACACCTAATTTTTTTCCGTCAGAAATGTTATATAAGCCTCCCCTCAAATCTTTATGCAAATAAGCCTTGGTGCCCACGATAGTGCCATCTTCAAATTGCCCCATTTCACCCATCGTGTTCAGATCAAACAGGCGGACATGTCCATCAACAATACCCATATTCCCCGGTTTAATATCTCTGTGCACGATGTTTGCATGATGTAACTGGTCAAGCTGTCCGGCCAGTCTGGCAAAAGCGGCCAATGAGAACTTGAATTCTCCGGACGTGGACTGCTTACGCAAATCAGTTGGCCCAACATTTTGTGAAATAAACTGTGTTTCATTGATTCTGTATTGAGGAATAATGCAGTCAAGTTTTTTTGTGAAGATGAAGTCCAGAATTTTCCTGCTGAAGGTATTAAAGGCAGGAGGCGGTTTGGATGGATCATGTACCCGGCCCCTGTTTGTTATCGCTGGCTTCTGGTAGGTTAAACCGACATAGTCCTTATTTTGGTGGCTTAATATTTTAGAGCCACCTTTGACCGGTGGTGCATCTTCAGGTACCGGGCCCGGCAGTGCGACCCACTTTTTTTTGCCATCGCTCTGGGGCACGATGTAGCCTTCCACCCTGCCATTCACCTTTACCGCGTTGATCATTGCACCGACCCATTCTTTCGTTCCGGTCGCCAAAAATTTGCGGGCACGACACTGAATTTTTTTCGCCGCCCTGTCAGCCGTCACCTGCTCATCTTTGCTCAATGATTCAGATTTGGGATTAAAAATAAACCGATATCCCTTGAACCTTGGATCGAGCTTCACCAGGTCATCGCAATGCCGTTCAATCTGAGCGTCAGTAACATCGGCAACAAACATGCCGGAAATTATTTTCGCTGCAGCTGCTCTGGTATCTGCCGTAAAACAATAGCCTTCCATTCTCCCTACCGCCAGCAACATTCTGGCGCTCCTGTGGGCAATCCCGGTTTCTTCCCTGCCGGCTTTCACACGTCCCCGGAATTGCATCAGCGAGATGGTGACATCCTCAACCTGACTCGTGGGGCAGCTCATCACTTCCTTACTCAAAAGCTGATCCTTAAAACTGAACAACAGGTCGGCCTGATCCAGGGATGACGTTACCTGAATGCCGAATTTTTTCTGATGTTCAGGGCGAGCCAGGCGAGTCAGTTCGGTAAAATGCCTGACCTTGTCGCAGGTATTTTTTTCATTGCAGAGTTTGTTGAGTACATAAATGGCTTCGGTGACCTGTTCAGGTGCAAATCCGTCTTTGATCTGATCCCACTGAGTCACGGCCTGTTCCGTATCGAAAAATTCAAAATACAGGGGGATTTCAATGTGGAATTCTGGATTGGTTCTGTCTAAAACAAGGAACGAAGTTTTATGAGCCGCAGTGATGATCGGAATGAATGCAAAATTTGGATAGGCCAGCTTTTGCAATTCGCCAAATGCCGCTTTTGCTTTGTTGGCGTTGTCCGCTTTTTCTGCAAAGGTGAGCTGCTCAGCCTGATTGGCTTTCTCGGCCTGGACCATATCAAACAGATGTCCCAACGCGTTACGCTTGGCACCAACACCGAAACATTCCGCGATGACGTCCATCCAATCCATGGCGCGACTGATTGCGCGGTCCTTGCCCTGAACGCTGGCTGCCTGGAATCCTTTGACGACTTCAGTACGGATTATCTGAGAGAAATAGCTGTTTTTTAACGCTATCTGCATATCGTTTTTAATTTGAGATTGTCAATTTACGTAATCAGTCAGGTGATTGGGCACATTGATTTTTCGCCACTGCTGTTTGACCTGTCCTGACTTCCCTGTACTTAATTGCCCGCGCATGGTTTCACGGCAGGCGTGCCGTTGAAAATTGCGAAATTCCCTGTTCAGGCAAACCCTGTCGGGGTAGTTCAAACAGCCATTCCGGGCATATACCTGACAAAATCAATCAAGTTTGTTATACTCGCCAAATTACGTAAGGATTAACCCTTACAAGATCAGAATTTGCTCAAATTCATAATGGACAGGGGTAAAAAATGCGACTCACTACCAAAGGACGTTTTGCCGTTACGGCAATGATCGATCTGGCAATGAACCAAAAGAAAAATCCGATTACGCTGGCTGAAATCAGTGGCCGCCAGCTGATTTCTCTTTCCTACCTGGAGCAGCTGTTTGGCAAACTGCGCCGTCATGAACTGGTTGAATCGGTACGCGGACCGGGCGGCGGCTACAATCTGGGACGCGCTGCCGACAAGGTCACGGTTGCCGACATCATCATCGCCGTAGACGAACCGATTGATGCCACCCAGTGCGGTGGCAAGCAGAATTGTCTTGGAAAACACACGCCGGGCGGATCACAGTGCATGACGCACGAGTTGTGGACGACCTTAAATGCTAAAATGATCGAGTTTTTGGATTCGGTTTCACTGCAGGATCTGGTGAATCAACAGACCGAACATCTGGATGGCGCGTCACATCTGCCTGAACAAAAAACCATCGTATTGCATAACCAACATCAGCTTAATTAAGCTTCAATTTTCATTTATGAGCATCACAATGACTAACAAACTGCTGGATACTGCTACTGCACCCCATTTTCCGATTTACATGGATTATTCCGCGACCACGCCGATTGATCCACGCGTGGCGGACAAAATGATTCCGTATCTGCGCGAACAGTTCGGCAACCCGGCTTCACGCAGCCATGTCTACGGCTGGAATGCCGAGCAGGCCGTGGAAGAAGCGCGCGGCCACGTCGCTGCCCTGATCGGTGCCGATCCGCGCGAAATCGTCTGGACTTCCGGCACCACCGAGAGCAACAACCTGGCGCTGAAAGGTGCGGCGCATTTTTACAAGACCCGCGGCAAACACATCATCACCGTCAAGACCGAACACAAGGCCGTACTCGATACTGTGCGCGAACTGGAGCGTCAGGGCTTTGAAGCCACCTATCTGCAACCGCAGGACAATGGTCTGATCACGGTCGAACAACTGGCCGCTGCAGTGCGCCCGGATACCATTCTGGTGTCAGTAATGTGGGTCAACAATGAAATCGGCGTGATTCAGCCGATTGCCGAAATCGGCGAATTCTGTCGTTCAAAAAATATTATTTTTCACGTTGATGCCGCGCAGGCCACCGGCCGGGTCGAGATCGACATGGAAAAAGTCAAAGTCGATCTGATGTCGCTGACAGCGCACAAAACCTACGGCCCCAAAGGGATCGGCGCGCTGTATGTGCGACGCAAGCCACGGGTACGGCTGGAAGCCCAGATGCACGGTGGCGGACACGAGCGCGGCATGCGTTCCGGTACGCTGGCCACCCACCAGATTGCCGGCATGGGGGAAGCATTCCGCATCGCCAGACTGGAAATGAAGGAAGAAAACCTGCGCATCCTGAAACTGCGCGAGCGTCTGGCCAAAGGCCTGTCGGAAATCGAGGAAGTGTATATCAATGGCGACATGGACCACCGTGTGCCGCACAACCTCAATGTCAGTTTCAATTATGTTGAAGGCGAGTCGCTCATCATGGCGATCAAGGATATTGCCGTGTCGTCCGGTTCGGCCTGTACCTCGGCCAGTCTGGAACCTTCCTACGTATTGCGGGCTCTGGGTCGCAGCGATGAGCTGGCGCACAGCTCGATCCGCTTTACCATCGGGCGCTTTACCACCGAAGCCGAAATCGACTACGCGATTCAGTTAATGAAGGACAAAGTCGCCAAGCTGCGCGAACTCTCGCCGCTGTGGGATATGTACAAGGACGGCATTGATATTTCATCGATTCAATGGGCCGCACATTAATCAGGTTTATCCGGCATCAAGTTGATGCCAATTAAGGAGAAGTAACATGGCATATTCAGAAAAAGTGTTGGATCACTATGAAAATCCGCGCAATGTCGGCGCTTTCGAAAAAGGCGATGAATCGGTCGGTACCGGCATGGTCGGTGCGCCGGCCTGCGGCGACGTGATGAAACTGCAGATCAAGGTCGGCGAAGACGGCATTATTCAGGACGCCAAATTCAAGACTTACGGTTGCGGCTCTGCCATCGCTTCGTCGTCACTGGTGACCGAATGGGTGAAAGGCAAAACACTGGATCAGGCGCTGGATATCAAAAACACCCAGATTGCTGAAGAACTGGCTCTGCCTCCGGTCAAAATCCACTGTTCGATTCTGGCCGAAGACGCCATCAAGGCAGCAGTACTGGATTACAAAACCAAACACGCAACCGCAGCATAAATAAAGTTCGAAAATTATGGCGATTACCCTGACAGAAAAAGCAGCACGCCACGTCACCCGTTACATGGAGCGACGCGGCAAAGGCATCGGCCTGCGCTTCGGCGTGCGCACCACCGGCTGTTCCGGCATGGCCTACAAGCTGGAATACGTTGATGAAGTCGGACCGGACGATGAAGTATTTGAATCGCACGGCGTGAAAGTCTTTGTTGACCCGAAAAGCCTGGCCTATATCGACGGTACCGAACTTGATTTTGCCCGTGAAGGATTGAATGAAGGCTTCAAATTCAACAATCCGAACGTGAAAGATGAATGTGGATGCGGCGAAAGCTTCCGCATTTAACGAGGCCTGATGCAAAATCACTTTGAGTTATTTCAGATGGAACCCGGTTTTGATATCGACTTGGCGCAGCTCGATGCTGCCTATCGACAAATTCAGGCCAGAGTTCATCCGGACCGGTTCGTCAGTGCCGGCAGCGCCGAACAGCGCGTTGCCATGCAGTGGGCCACGCGTGCCAATGAAGCCTATCAGACGTTAAAGAATCCGATGCAACGTGCCACCTATCTGTGCGAACTCCATGGTGTGGCGCTGCAGGCCGAATCGAATACCGCCATGCCGGCTGCGTTTTTGATGCAGCAGATGGAGTGGCGTGAAGAACTCGATGACGCAAAAAAGGATGCAACCGCACTTGAACGACTGGAACAGGAAGTACAGAAGGCACATGACGCTCAGCTCAGGCACATCGCCAAAAGTCTGGGGGTACCGGATTATGAGCAGGCTGCGCAATCAATACGACAGCTGATGTTTCTGGAAAAATTTCGCGAAGATCTCGACCATGCCTTCGACCACCTGACCTGACAATTAATCACACACATATCCCATGGCATTACTTCAAATTTCCGAACCCGGCATGTCCACCGCCCCGCACCAGCACCGTCTGGCCGTGGGGATTGATCTGGGCACCACCAACTCGCTGGTGGCGACCGTGCGCAACAGCGTCCCGGAAATTTTAAGCGACGATGAAGGCCGCGCCCTGTTGCCCTCGATCGTGCGCTATTTGCCCAACGGTCATGCCCATATCGGTTTCAAGGCGCAGGCCGCTCAGACCTCCGATCCGAAAAACACCATTCTGTCGGTGAAACGCTTCATGGGTCGCGGTCTTAAAGATATCGCCTACGCTGAAAACCTGCCCTACGATTTTCTGGATACGCCCGGCATGGTGCAGATCCAGACCGTGGCCGGCATTAAAAGTCCGGTGGAAACCTCGGCGCAGATTCTGGCCACGCTGCGCCAGCGCGCCGAAGATGCGCTCGGCGATGAACTGGTTGGTGCCGTCATTACGGTACCGGCCTATTTCGATGACGCACAACGTCAGGCCACCAAAGATGCTGCCAAACTGGCCGGACTGACCGTGTTGAGGTTACTCAATGAACCGACTGCCGCAGCAATTGCCTACGGCCTGGACAATGCGTCAGAAGGCATTTATGCCGTTTATGATCTGGGCGGTGGCACCTTCGACATTTCCATTTTAAAAATGAGCAAGGGCGTCTTTGAAGTCATGGCGACTGGCGGCGACTCGGCGCTTGGCGGCGATGATTTTGACCACCGGTTGCTGTGCTGGATCAGCGAACAGGCCAAACTGGCACCGCTGTCGGACCTTGACACCCGCCTGTTGATGGTCAAGTCGCGCGAAGTCAAGGAACTGCTGTCGTCCAAGGCCGAAACCCAGATCGACGCCACGCTGGGTTCTGGTGAACACATCCACCTGACCATTTCGGCGGAAGATTTTGCCGACATGACGAAACACCTGATCCAAAAAACCATCCAGCCCTGCAAAAAAGCGTTGCGCGACGCGGGTCTGCAGATTGACGACATTGACGGCGTCGTACTGGTCGGCGGTGCGACACGCATGCCGCAGGTCAGAAAAGCGGTCGGTGCCTTTTTCCAGACCACACCGCTGTCCAACCTCGATCCGGACAAGGTCGTGGCACTGGGTGCGGCGATGCAGGCCAATCTGCTGGCCGGCAACCGCGCCTCCGGTGACGACTGGCTGCTGCTGGATGTCATTCCTCTGTCACTCGGCATAGAAACCATGGGTGGTCTGGCGGAAAAAGTCATCCCGCGCAATTCCACCATTCCCTGCGCACGGGCCCAGGAATTTACCACTTTCAAAGATGGTCAGACCGCGCTGGCAATTCATATTGTGCAGGGTGAGCGTGAGCTGGTCAGTGACTGCCGTTCGCTGGCACGCTTCGAGTTACGCGGCATTCCGCCCATGGCCGCCGGTGCGGCGCGTATCCGCATCACTTATCAGGTTGACGCCGACGGCCTGCTGTCGGTGTCGGCACGCGAACTACGCTCCAACGTCGAAGCCTCGATCACCGTCAAACCGTCGTATGGTCTGGATGATGAAGCCATCACGCGCATGCTGCTGCAATCGCACGGTACCGCCGAAGCCGACATGCTGGTGCGTGCGCTCAAGGAACAGCAGGTTGAGGCGCAGCGTATTCTGCTGGCCACGGGCTCGGCGCTGGCCAGTGATGCGGCATTGCTCAGTGACAGTGAGCGCACCGACATTGCCGCGCTGATTGCTGCGCTGGACAACTGCGTCAATGGGTCGGATCGCAACGCCATTGAAGAAGCGATTAGCCAGTTGTCCAAAGGCACCGAAGAATTCGCTGCCAGACGCATGGATAAAAATGTGCGCACTGCCCTGACCGGAAAATCCCTGGAACAATTTACCTAAGAACTGCCATGCCCCAAATTATCGTACTCCCCCATCAGGAACTGTGCCCGGACGGCGCGGTACTGGAAGCCGAAAGCGGCGCCTCGTTATGCGAAACCCTGCTCAACAATGACATCGCAATTGAGCATGCCTGTGAAATGTCCTGCGCCTGCACCACCTGCCACATTGTGGTGCGCGAAGGCTTTGCCAGCCTCAATCCCTCGACCGAAGACGAGGAAGATCTGCTGGATGCGGCCTGGGGACTGGAATCGACTTCAAGACTGTCGTGTCAGGTCCGAATGAGTAATGAAAATATCGTTATTGAAATACCAAAATACACGATTAATCACGCGCGCGAAAATCACTGATTTGATTTGGGACAATCCCGCCTGACCATACTTCAGTATGATCATTCCAGATTTTCAACGTGACTGGAAGCGACGGTTGCAATACCATTGCAACATCGCTGACTCGGCCAGCGACAAATCCAAATTATTACAAGACAAGCAACATCAAAACGCACGGCGCATCCAATCAAGGGACACTAATGAACACAACCAACGACGCTTTTATCAAAGCCAGCCACATCGCTCCCCAGGAAATCACAACAATCGTCCTGCAGGAAAAATATTGCAAGGGCAAGGAAAGCACCGAACTCGACGTACAGAAACGGGTAGCCAGGGGACTGGGCCGCGATGAAAAGCAGCAGGCCGAATTTCTGCACACCCTGCAGGCCGGTTTTGTTGGTGGAGGCCGTATCATGTCGGCCGGCGGCACCGGCATCGCCGCCACGCTGATCAACTGTTTTGTTCAGGAAGTCAACGACAGCATTTCCGATCCGAATCCCCTGAAACCGGGTATTTACGACGCACTCAAGCAGGCTGCCGAAACCATGCGCCGCGGTGGTGGTGTCGGTTACGATTTCTCCAAAATCCGTCCCAAAGGCGCGTACGTCAAGGGAACGCAGTCGATTGCCAGCGGTCCGCTGTCGTATATGTATGTATTTGACCAGTCGTGTTCGACCGTTGAATCAGCCGGTTCACGGCGCGGTGCCCAGATGGGTGTGCTGCGCGTCGATCATCCCGATATTGAAGCCTTCATCCACGCCAAAGATGGCCTGCAGGTCAGCGAGCTGCCGCTCGGTGACGACATGAAAAAAAATCTGCAGGAAGCGATGATCAGCAATTACAGCTTCGCAGAAAAAATGCGCCAGGGTTTTACCAAACTGCGTAATTTCAATATCAGCGTGGCCGTCACCGATGGCTTCATGGAAGCAGTCGGCGCAGACGGTGACTGGGAACTGGTGCACAAGGCACAGCCGGACGCTGCCTCGTTTGCCGACAGTTTCCAGCGCGCCGACGGTTTATGGGTGTACCGCACCATCAAGGCCCGCCACCTGTGGAACCAGATCATGGCCAGTACCTATGACCATGCCGAACCGGGCGTCCTGTTCATCGACAAAATCAATCGCGACAACAATCTGTCGTACTGCGAAATCATTGAAACCACCAATCCCTGCGGCGAACAGCCACTGCCATCGTACGGCTGCTGCGATCTGGGCTCGACCATTCTGACCCGTTTTGTACACAATCCGTTTACCGAACAGGCCAGTTTTGACTGGGAACAGTTTGCCAAAGTGGTGCGCGGTGCCGTCCACATTCTGGACCGGGTGCTCGATGTTACGTTGTGGCCAATTCCTGAACAGCAAAACGAAGCGCAACAGAAACGCCGCATCGGTCTGGGATACACCGGACTGGGCGACACACTGGTGATGCTGGGTCTGCGTTATGACAGCGATGCCGGACGCGCCATGGCCGCAAAAATTTCCCAGGCCATGTGTCATGAAGCGTATCGCGCTTCCATCGATCTGGCCAAAGAATTCGGTCCGTTCCCCAAATTCGATGCAGACCAGTATCTGGCCAGCCCGCGTTTTGCCTCGCGCCTGCCGGACGATATCAAGGCGGATATCAAGAAGCACGGTATCCGCAATTCGCACCTGCTGTCGATCGCCCCCACCGGTACCATCAGCATGGCGTTTGCCGACAATGCATCGAACGGTATTGAACCGCCCTTCTCCTGGACTTACAACCGCAAGAAACGCGAACAGGACGGCACTGAAAAAACCATCCGCGTGGTCGATCATGCGCTGCGGGTGTATGAACATCTGTATGGTCCGGTCACCGACTACAAAAAACTGCCTGAGTGTTTTGTCAGCGCACTGGAAATTTCGGCACAGGATCACATGAAAATGTGCGCCGCCGTTGCGCCCTTTATCGATACCGCCATTTCAAAAACCGTCAACGTGCCGGCCGATTATCCGTTCAACGACTTCCTCGATCTGTACACCAGCGCCTGGAAGGCCGGTCTGAAAGGTATCGCCACCTTCCGTCCCAACTACGTACTTGGCTCAGTACTGTCACTCGAACCCAGTGCACCGGTCAATGTCGCACCGAACGATCTGGAACTCAATGATCCGGATCGCCGCATCGTGCTCAAGGAAGTGCCGCAGCCGGCACTGGCCAGTCTGCGCTGGCCCGGTCGTCCGAAAATCCCGAACGGCAATCCGAGCTGGACTTATCTGGTTGAACATCACAAGGGCGATTTTTCCATCGTCATCGGTCAGGTCGAAAATGGTTCCGGTCATCCGTTTGAAATCTGGGTGAACGGCAACGAACAGCCGCGCGTACTGGGTGCCATCGCCAAAACCCTGTCGATGGATATGAGAACGGGCGACCCGCAATGGCTGAAGATGAAACTGGAATCGCTGGCCAAAACCGGTGGTGACGATGGCTTTGAACTGATGATCGGTGAAGAAATGATTTTCGCGCCGAGTCTGGTAGCCGGTCTGGCCAAAATCATTCAGCGCCGCCTGCAGGATCTGGGCGTGTATGAAACGGACGCACCAAGTCCGATGATTGCCGCGCTGTTCTCCAAAAAAGAACCGAAATCCGGTACTGACGGCACCATGAGCTGGTCAGTGGATATCAAAAATCCCTCCACCGGTGACGATTTCCTGATGATCGTCAAGGAATGCCGACTGCCGAACGGCCGCCTGCAACCCTACTCGGTCTGGCTGGCCGGTGACTATCCGAAAGTCATGGACGGACTGACCAAGCTGCTGTCCATGGACATGCGTGTGATCGACCCGGCCTGGATCGGCGTCAAGTTGCGCAAGCTGCTGACCTTCTCCGAACACCGCGGCGATTTCCTGGCCAAGGTACCGGGCTCGGAAAAACAGCAATCCTATCCGTCCACGGTCGCCTATATGGCAACCCTGCTGTTGCACCGCTTTGAACTGCTCGGCATCCTGAACAAGGAAGGTATTCCTGTGGAGCAGATGGGCGTACTGGATAAACCGGGCAGCGACAAACCCGCCGTGGCGCCTGCCTCGGTTGCAAAAACGAATTACGTCAAGACCAACAAGAAATGCCCTGAATGTAATGTGTATGCCGTGATCAAGCGGGATGGGTGTGATTTCTGTACCAACTGTTCGGCGATTGGGTCTTGCGGGTAAGAAAACGTTCAATTATCCAAAATTATCATGGATCTGTATAATTATACAAAGCCTGTATAATTTTGGATAATGCGCATGAATCTCACTGAACTCTGGCACTTTCATCGTCCGGCACTGGCGAAAACTTATCTCGACACACTCAATGCCGGCCTGGTAACTTCAACAACCATTTTCGCCCCGCGCCGGGCCGGAAAAACCTCATTTCTTCGAAAAGATTTAACGCCAGCGGCACAGGCTGCGGGTTATACCGTTGTTTATGCCGATCTCTGGCAGACAAAATTATCGCCGGGTATTTCTCTGGTGAATGCAATGGAGCAGGCACTGGAACAGAAAACGGCGTTTCAAAGTTTGACGGCCAAACTGAAAGTGCCGGTCAAAAAACTCAAGGCAAGTGCGGAAATGGCAGGATCGAAGGTGGAGGGCGAGCTGGAATTTGGTAGCGACACCAAAACCAGGCAAACGGAAATCGCCTTGAAAATCGACGCGTTGATGGCGCTGCTGTGCAAAAAAAAGCCTGTATTGCTCCTCATCGACGAAGCCCAGGAATTGGCAAAAACGACGGAAAATGAAGCGGTGGCAGCGGCCCTCCGCACTGCCATCACCAAAAATCAGACACGTTTGCGCGTCGTATTCACCGGCTCATCCAGAACGCAACTGGCGCATGTTTTCTCCAATTCGGATGCACCACTTTATTCTACCGGGGCAGCCATCGTTGATTTTCCTCTGTTGGACCGCAACTTCGTTGAATACATTGCAGAAAAATTTGAAGCTGCAACCAATCGAACACTGCCCATTGAAAGCGCCTGGCAAGCTTTTGTTCAATTTAAACAGCAGCCAGAACCGTTCTTGATGGCAATTGTTGACATGGTGCTCAATCCCTCCAGATCGGTTGACGATGCCATGGCAACGGTCAACGACAAGCTCGCCCATTCAGACAATCATGAAGGGGCCTGGTCAGCACTGGATGCAACTCAGAAAGCGCTGGTTCGCATGCTCGCCAATGATGCTTTGCTTCAACCCTTCAGCAAAGCCACGCTGTCGGAATTGCGGCAGATAATAGGCATTGATTCATTGAAAACGACCCATATTCAACGCGCAATGTCGAATCTGGAAAATATCGTCGTTAAATCACCACGCAACACCTATGAGTTTGAAAATGAAGCTTTTGCACATTGGGTCAGGAGACTTTCTGATTAATCAGCGATAGGAAAATGTCCAAAAAACTTGCTCTGGACAACAACAAATCTGGCAAATCACAGTTTTACGGTTTACTATACAAATTCCCAACGGTAATTTTTTCACACTACCGTAACAAAAATAACAACATTTCCTTAAAAACTATTAATCCAACGATGATTATTGACGAGATGTCAAAACAGACCCGTTATCAGCATTATAAAAATCTCGTCCATTACCTGCGAGGCATGTCATTACGCACGGCAATTATTGCTGCGGTATTTTTCGGCCTGATCGGTTCCGCCGTCTTCCTCATTCCCTACAACATCAACTCGATCGATGACAGTGCCCACCAAAAGCAGATTGCCGACCACGAGCGTCTGGTGAATATTCTGGCGGTGATTCAGAGCGAACCACTGTGGCAGATCACCCCGGAAATCGCGCGCACTTCCAGTGAAGTGGTGTATTCCGACATGCGGATATCATCGATTGAAGTTTTCAGCCTGCCGGATCATAAAAAATTCCTGTCGCTGTCGCGTAAAGAGTTGCAGCAGGGGCCGTTTTCAACCCTGATCCGGCCAATCCGCCATGATGACAAAGTCATCGGCATGGTGGAACTGACCATGTCGGATGATCTGCTGATCGCCGAAGAACATACTGCCTTCATTCGCTATATCCTCACGGCGCTGTTTTCTTTCATTATTGCCGTGGTCATGATCATTTATGTGCTGCAAAAGCGCCTGGTGGAACCGATCAAAGGGCTGGTCATGGAATCCGAGCGACTGTCCAATGGCGAACTGTCCAATCCGATCCTGCTCGACCGCAGCGATGAAATCGGCCATCTGGCCGAAACCATGGAAGCCACCCGACAGGCGCTGGCGCGCACCTTTTCCGAACTGGAAATCAAAAACAACCAGCTCACCGATTATTCCAACACGCTGGAAACCAAGGTCAGGCTGCGCACCGCCGAGCTGGAAACGGCGCTCGATAACGTCAGCACCGCGCATCAGGAACTGACCCGGGTGGAACGCATGGCGTCGCTCGGTTCCATGGTGGCCGGTGTGGCGCATGAACTCAATACGCCAATCGGCAACTGCCTGCTGGTGGCCAGCACGCTGGAAGCTGAAGTCAACAAATTTGCCAGAAACTTCAGCGGTGGCGTCGGCATGCGCAAGTCCGATCTGGAAAAACTCATGACCTGTGCCACCGAATCGAGCACCCTGCTGCTGCGCGGTCTGAATCAGGCGGCCCATCTGGTGGGTGACTTCAAACAGGTCGCCGTTGACCAGTCCAGCGCCCAGCGCCGCAAATTTGATCTGCAGACCATGATGATGGAACTGACCTCGCTGCTCATGCCGGGTTTATCCAAGACACCGTACCTGCTGGTGCTGGACATTCCTGCCCATATCGAACTGGACAGCTTCCCCGGACCGCTGGGCCAGGTATTCACCAATCTGATCAACAATTCGGTCACGCATGGCTTTAATGACCGCAATTTCGGCAACATGCGCATCAGCGCCAGGCTCACCGGTGAGAGTGTCAAAATGATTTACAGCGATGACGGTTATGGCATCCCGACCGAAATACTGCATCGCATTTACGAACCGTTTTTCACCACCCGGTTCGGTAAAGGTGGCAGCGGGCTGGGACTGTCCATCACCTATAACATTGTGACCAATGTGCTCGGCGGTGAAATCATGGCCGAGAGTGAAGCCGATCAGGGCAGCATTTTCACCATTACCATTCCACTGGTCACGCCGAATATTGATGAAAGCTCTGCGCAAGGTACCGAAAACCTGATTTCATAACAAATTATCATTAGAACACCCTTCAATACACTGAAAAAAATTGGCATAGATACTGCCGTCCGGTTTCTCACCGATAACTGATGCTGTACAATCGCGCATGCTCAACGCACTGACTCACCTCAGTGCGTTCTCCATTTCAACCAGCCCAGAATTTCACATGCGCCAATATCTCGATTTAATGCGTCACGTCCAGCAGCACGGCACCACCAAAACGGACCGGACCGGTACCGGTACCGTGTCGGTGTTCGGATATCAGATGCGTTTCGACCTGTCGGAAGGCTTTCCGCTGGTAACCACCAAAAAACTGCATCTGAAATCCATCATTCATGAACTGATCTGGTTTTTAAACGGTTCGACCAATATCGCCTATCTGAAAGAAAACGGCGTATCGATCTGGGATGACTGGGCTGACGAGCAAGGCAATCTGGGACCGATATACGGCTACCAGTGGCGCAACTGGCCTACCCCCGATGGCGGGCACATTGATCAGATCAGCCAGGTCATGGAGCAGATCAACAACAATCCCGATTCGCGCCGCATGATCGTCTCGGCCTGGAACGTCGGTGACATCCCGCAGATGAAACTGCCACCCTGCCACGCTTTTTTCCAGTTTTATGTCGCCGATGGCAAGCTGTCGTGTCAGCTGTACCAGCGCAGTGCCGATATTTTCCTGGGTGTACCGTTCAATATTGCCTCGTATGCGCTGCTGACTCACATGATGGCGCAGCAGGCCAATCTGGAAGTGGGCGACTTCATCTGGACCGGCGGCGACTGCCACCTGTATTCAAACCATATGGAACAGGTCAATCTGCAACTCTCACGCGCACCACTGGCATTGCCGCAACTGGTCATCAAGCGCAAACCGGCTTCGATTTTTGAATATCGCTACGACGATTTTGAGATCGACAAATACGAGTTTTACCCCCACATCAAGGCACCGGTCGCGGTGTAGATGCAGACATGACAAATTTGAGCATCATCGTCGCGTATGACGAACACTACGGCATTGGCATCAACAACGCGTTGGCCTGGCACGTCTCCGAAGACCTGATCCGTTTCAAGCAGATCACAACCGGACACACCATCATCATGGGTCGCAAAACCTATGAATCGATCGGCCGGCCGTTGCCGAACCGGCGCAATATCGTTCTCACGCGCCAGAGCGACTGGCACCCTGAAGGTATCGAGATCGTGCATAACCTGTCTGACGCCGTGCAGCTCGCCGGTGCTGACCAGGCGTTTATCATCGGCGGTGCCCAAATTTATGCGCAGGCCCTGCCGCTGTGCAAAACACTGCTGGTCACAGAAATTCATCATGATGCGCACTGCGACGCGTTTTTCCCGGTACTGGATAAAAGCAGCTGGCGCGAAGTCGATCGCGTCACACGGCATTCCGAAAAAAACGGCTTTGACTATGCGTTTGTAACCTATCAAAAAATCCAATCTGAAGGAGTTCACCATGGCTGAAGAATTTGAGGTGCACGGCCCGCACGACCACGAACTGGAACACGCCGGCCACGGCGGTGACGACTTTTCCAGCAAGATCGCCGTGATGACGGCAATCATGGCCACCCTGGGTGCAATTTTCGGCTTTCAGGCCGGCTCAACCCAGAACGATGCTGCCATGTTTAAAAACGAAGCGGCAATCGTCAAAACCGATGCGTCGGACAAATGGAATTTTTATCAGGCCAAATCCAACAAGCAGAATCTGGCGGAGCTGGCGCTGACCCTGCCCGGCACGGACAAGGAAAAATATCAGGCGGATATAACACGCTATAAATCCGAAAAGGAAGAAATCAAAAAACAGGCCGAAGAACTCGACAAGACTTCCAAAGAATGGGAAGAAAAATCAGAACATATTCTGCATCAGCACCACCGCTGGGCCCAGGCCATGACGGCGCTGCAGATTGCCATTTCCCTGGCCGCCATCACCTTGCTGACCAGAAAAAAATGGATGCAGTTCGGTTCATACGGCGTAGCCGGTATCGGGCTGATTCTGGCGATCTGCGCCTGGATGCAGCTGTAAATTTACCCTTAACATACATTGATTTTCAAGATGAATAAACTGAATGCCTTATTGTTGTGCGCACTGTGTGGACTGACGCAAATTGTCGCGGCGCAGACTGCTGATTTTGTCGAACTGATTCCAACGCCCTATCTGCAAAAAGATTTGACCGCCACCGCCGGACTGGGCATCGTCACGCTGCCCAAATATGCCGACGGCAGCAAGCAGGAAATCTTGCCCCTGCCGGTGCTGGATCTGGAATGGAAAAGCGGTGTGTTTTTCAGTTCGGTTTCCGGTTACGGTTATAACTTTTCGCAAAACCCGAACTGGCAATATGGCGTGCGGCTAGGACTGATCATGGATCAGGAACAGTCGGCCACAAATAAGAACAGCGGCCCGGGCAATACCCGCACCAACCTGGCTCCCGGCGTGTTTGGCAATTATCTGGTTGATGGGCATTATGCGATCCTGACAGCGATCACCAGCGGCGGCGGCATCGGCAAGCAGCATGACGGCACGCTGGTCAGTATCGGTGGCCGGTATATCTACCAGCCCGATTTTGACAACCGGTACTACGCGATTGTTTCCACCACCTGGGCCAATCTGCATTACATGCAGGATTATTACGGCGTCTCCCAGGCGCAGGCGGCCGAATACAATATGCCTGAATATGAAACCAGCGCCGGCATGCTGAAAGTCAAACTGGCGTTTGGCTGGAACCACGTCATTGACAAAAAATGGTCAGTGCTGACCGGTGGTTCACTGACCCAGCCGCTCGGTGCTGCCAGTTCCAGCCCGCTGTCTTCCGACAAAATTCAGGTCGTTGCGTACACTGCGGTGTACTACAAGTTTTAATTTTTTACGCGCAGGTGCACGGCCTTATTGGAGATCAGCATGAAATTCCGTTTCCCCATCGTTATCATTGACGAAGACTTCCGCTCTGAAAATACCTCCGGCCTGGGGATCCGCGCGCTGGCGCAGGCCATGGAAGCCGAAGGCATGGAAATACTCGGTGTGACCAGCTATGTCGATCTGGCCCAGTTCGCGCAGCAGCAATCACGCGCCTCGGCGTTTATCCTGTCGATCGATGATGAAGAATTCGGCGGCGGCAGCCCGGAAGAAATTGATTTCGCGCTGGTGTCGCTGCGCGCCTTTGTCGAAGAAATCCGCTACAAGAATTCCGACATCCCGATTTATCTGTACGGTGAAACTCGCACGTCGCGCCACATCCCCAATGACATTCTGCGCGAACTGCACGGCTTCATTCACATGTTTGAAGACACGCCCGAATTCGTGGCGCGCCATATTATCCGCGAAGCCAAATCGTATCTGGATGGCCTGGCCCCGCCGTTTTTCCGCGCCCTGGTCAATTACGCCAATGATGGTTCGTACTCATGGCACTGCCCGGGCCATTCCGGCGGCGTGGCATTTTTGAAGTCACCGATCGGCCAGATGTTCCATCAGTTCTTCGGTGAAAACCTGCTGCGCGCCGACGTGTGCAATGCGGTGGAAGAACTCGGGCAACTGCTCGACCATACCGGTCCGGTGGCCGCCTCGGAACGCAATGCCGCACGCATTTTCAATGCCGACCACTGCTACTTCGTGACCAACGGCACCTCGACGTCCAACAAGATGGTATGGCATTCGACTGTGGCCGACGGCGATATCGTGGTGGTGGACCGCAACTGCCACAAATCGGTGCTGCACTCCATCATCATGACCGGTGCCATCCCGGTATTCCTGATGCCGACCCGCAATCACCTGGGCATCATCGGTCCAATTCCGCTGTCGGAATTCACGATGGAAAACATCCGCAAAAAAATTGAAGCCAACCCGTTTGCCCGCAATGCCAAAAACAAGCAGCCGCGCATTCTGACCATCACCCAGTCGACCTACGACGGCGTGATCTACAACGTGGAAACGCTCAAAAACATGCTGGATGGCCAGATCGACACGCTGCACTTTGATGAAGCCTGGCTGCCACATGCCACCTTTCATTCGTTTTATCAGGATATGCATGCCATCGGTCAGAACCGCCCCAGGCCGAAAGAATCAATCATCTTCTCGACCCAGTCTACCCACAAGCTGCTGGCCGGTCTGTCGCAGGCTTCGCAGATTCTGGTGCGCGACGCCGAGAACAACAAACTGGACCGCGACCGCTTCAATGAAGCGTACCTGATGCATACCTCCACCTCGCCGCAATATTCGATTATCGCTTCCTGTGACGTGGCAGCGGCCATGATGGAAGCACCAGGCGGCACGGCACTGGTGGAAGAATCGATACTGGAAGCACTGGATTTCCGGCGCGCCATGCGCAAGATTGACCTGGAATGGGGTCAGGACTGGTGGTTCCAGGTCTGGGGACCCAATGAACTCAGCGAAGACGGTATCGGTTCACAGGAAGACTGGATCATCCATGCCGACGATGACTGGCACGGCTTCGGCAGGCTGGCGCCGAATTTCAACATGCTCGACCCGATCAAGGCCACCATCATCACGCCCGGCCTGTCACTGGAAGGCAAGTTCGCCGAGTCCGGCATTCCCGCATCCATCGTCACCAAATATCTGGCCGAGCACGGTGTGATCATCGAAAAATGCGGGCTGTATTCGTTCTTCATCATGTTCACGATTGGTATCACCAAAGGCCGCTGGAACACGTTACTCACGGCACTGCAGCAGTTCAAGGATGATTACGACAAGAACCAGCCGATGTGGCGCGTACTGCCGGAATTTGTGGCCAACAATCCGCGCTATGAAACGGTTGGACTGTTCGACCTGTGTCAGCAGATCCATGAAACCTATCAAAACCATGACGTGGCGCGGCTGACCACGGAAATGTATTTATCCGACATGGAACCGGCCATGAAACCCTCGGACGCCTTTGCCAAAATGGCGCACCGTGAGATTGAACGTGTTTCCATTGATGATCTGGAGGGGCGTGTCACCGCGATTCTGCTGACGCCTTATCCGCCGGGCATTCCATTGCTGATTCCCGGTGAATGCTTTAACAGAACCATCGTCGATTACCTGAAATTTGCGCGCGATTTCAACCAGCAGTTTCCCGGTTTTGAAACGGATGTACATGGCCTGGTGACGCGGGTGGAGAATGGCGTTAAGAAGTACTTTGTGGATTGTGTCGTAGGCTGGGATGCAATCCCAGCATCAACGGTTGAAATGCTGGGATTGCATCCCAGCCTACGAAGCATCCCAGCCTACGAAGCATCCCAGCCTACACAGACTTGAGATAGTAAGAAGTTCTTCTGCCGGGCGCAAAATACTCGAATATCTCCGGCGAGAGCTGATTGGCGTTGATGGTCTTGGTCACACTCAGGCCGGCCTCGGCCTCAATATCAATCACAATCGCCTGATTCTTTGAATTCGCCGCATCATACACCAGCACGGTCGGCTTCAACGGCCGCTTGCTGTTCACGGCCACCACCATGCCAATAAAACCGTTGGACAGCAGCACCAGCGTGCCGGGTGGATATACGCCCATGCAATGGACCAGCGAAGTCAGCGCCTTGGCGTCAAAACAGTTTCTCTTCTGGGCATAAATAATGGACAGCGATTCGTGCGCCGAATGCGCCACAGCCATATTGAGCGGATTGCACAATTCATCAAAGGCATCGGCAACCGCAACAATATTGGCCAGTGGCGAGAGCTGCTTGTCCTTTAATTTTTCCGGATAGCCCGAACCATCGATACGTTCATGATGCTGCCACACGATCAGCAGCGATTCATAGGGCAGCTGCATTTTATTGCAGATGTCGACACCTTTTTTACAGTGCTGATGCAGCATCTCCGTTTCCTTCGTGGTCAACGGCGGGGCCTTTTCCTTAATTTTGCGCAGCACATCGGTGCAGCCCACATCATGAAAGAGGGCCCCGAGGCCCACCAGCCGGATTTCTTCCTGGGTATGCCCCATTTCCTTGGCCAGTATCATGGACAGCACGGTGACGTTCATGGCATGACTGTAAATGTCTGCACCAGCTTTATGATCAATCACCAGATGGATGCCAATATTGGATTCCATCATGGCCGACGACGCCATGCCATCGACCATTTTGGTGGCCTGCGCGGCGACCATGAGCGGATTGGCAAACAGGTTTTGCCACAGCAGTTTCAGTGCGCGCAGATTGGCAGTAAATTCGCGTTCACAGGCCATGACCTTTTCTGCCTGCAGTGCCATGCGGTCAATCAACGCCATCTTGCCCTGATAGGTCTGCTTTTCTTCAGGGGTTGGAGGAATCAGTGCCGGGGCGATCGCCTGCTCAACGACAGGTTCGGCTGCCGGCGCGGCGGCTTTGATTTCAACTGGAAAGCAATCGCTTTTTTGTGGTGAATAACGTATTTTTTCCAGACCCAGCTTCTGAATGGTGGCAATCTGGTCCGGCTTTTCAATTTTAAAACTTGAAAACGAGAAGGGGTGCTGGGTCCAGTTCAGATCCAGATGCACAAACAGCCCGACACATAATTGGTCAGGCTTAACAAATAAATCATTTTGCGGTTTGTTCAGCACAATTTTCTCACCATCAGAACATGGGTCAATCTGCAATTACTTTAATAAATTAACCAGTATTTTTCAGTGAAAATATCAAAAATGAATGCACAAGACGCATCACCCGGCACAAAATTAATACCCTCTGCTACAGCATAGATGCTGTGCAGAAAAATGATATTAAAATTATTGCGTTCGGAATGGAAGGAGTAATTATTTTTGGGGAAACGAACTCATCTATTTGTTGCGGGCGTCGATATCAGCCAGACACTCCAGACCGCGCGGGCTGACCTGAACGCTTTCGTCGCTGGAGGTGATAAAACTTTTCTTGCTCAAAAACGCAAACACTTCCGGTGTCAGCTTGGCATCCGGCTGCTGCAGCACCAGCCGCAATCCGTCGATACAGTGTTTGGTAAACAGCACTGCCCTGCCCTCATCAGTTAATTCCAGCTGACCATCCTTGCGATAGCTGGCGAACTTGATGCCGCACAACCGCTTGGCGTTGCGGTTGACGCAGATCGACGGTTTGCCACTTCTGCCCAGACGGCTGATTTGCTCCAGCGCGTCAAATTCATCGATGCTCAATACTTTATTCATGTCAGTTCGCCGAGGTGATCAGTGCAACCGGCGCATTACCCAGATTCTGGGTTGCCGAAAATATCAGAGTGCCATCCGTATTGATCGTGTATATCCAGACGGTGTTATTGTTTTGCGTAACCACATAGACATAAGCACCGCTGGCATCGACACTGACCGATACCGGCTGGTTGTTTGATCCGGCCGGCAACGCCCCCAAACTGATCAGAGCGCCGCTGGCATTGATGGAAAACGCAGCCACTGAACTGCTGCCGGAACAGGTCACATACGCGTATTTTCCATTGGGCGCAATCGCCATGGCAGCCGGAGCAGATCCGACCGGCAGAACCGTGACGCCATTGGCTGACAGCGAACCCGAATTATTCAGGTAACCGGAAATGGTGCTGTCATTCGAATTGGTCACATAGACAAACGTGCCCAGACCAGGAATGGCGGCAAGCGAAGTCGGATTGTTTCCGGTTGGTGCCGTACCGATTGCCGCCAGCGTACCATCGCTGTTAATGCTGAATTCGGATACCGTATTGTCGACTGTATTGGCTACAAACACGTACTCACTGCCTGCGGCTGATTTGGTGATTGCCAGCGCTTTGGGTGTCGTGCCGGCACTGGCGATCGACGCCGGTGGACAGACTCCGGCCGTGCCACCGGGGCAGGTTAACGCAGCGCTGGCCGAATTGATCACAAAGCCGGCCACACTGTTGGTGGCAGAGTTGGTGACGTACACAAATTTACCCAGTGGATCGACCGCAACGCCAGCCGGATTGGTCACCTGACTGGCAGAAGAACCGGTACCGATGGCACCACCGGCGCTGAGCAATAAGCCGGTCACCGTATTGCCCAGATAGGCCGAGATGGTACTGTCGGCAAAATTGACCGCGTAGGCGTAGCGGCCTGTAGAACTCAGCGCAAAGGCTGACGGGGTCGTGCCGGTTGCAACGGGCGAACCGGAACTGGCCAGACTGCCGCTGCTCAGATCGATGACATAAGGATTGATACTGTTTGCGGCCGAATTGACCAGATACGCAAAACCGACATTGGCACAGCTCAGTGTGATATTGCTGACATTGGCGCCGGCGATGGTACCTGACGGGTTGGTGAAAGTGCAATTCTGATAGGGAGACCCTGGCGGATTCAACACCGAAACCGTGTAGGTCTCGTTGGTCTGCAATTGATCCAGGAAGGTTACGACGCCGTTTGCAAGCGCCGGAATATTGCCGGCAAGGGGTTGATTCGAGCTATTCACATAGTTCATCTGCAGAACCATTCCGGTACCCTGCAGACCGCTGACCGTGACGCTGACCGTGTAGTTCGGTGTCGAACTTTTTTTACATCCTGCCAGTACCATCATGGCAACGCAGAGCAGAAATACCAGGAAATTCTTTTTGCTAATTATCATCTTCAACCTTATGGCAACTTGAGATTCGTTGTGGACTGGGATTTTAGCTGATATTTAACATGAACAAACCCTTTTCCTCGTAAAACAGTTGAATTTTCAATCATCATTCGCCAGTTCGCGTCGTTTTTTTTCATTTGCCATTCTGCTTAAACACCGAACTTCTTACATTTCTGTTCAAATCGACCTAAACTGACGCCGTTATCACTGCCAGAAAAATGCCATGGGTCTCAGGGGGAAATTGCTTGGATTATTTGTCATCAGCTTCGGTCTGATGTCTTTGGTCGCCTTGATCCTGCTGCAAAGCAGTCTGCAGGAAGGATTTTCATCCATTGAACATCAACAGGCCAGCGATCAGATGGCGCAACTGTCGCGCAATCTGGGCGGCGAACTCGACAGACTGAACCAGATGACGTTTGACTGGGCCAACTGGGACGATGCCTACAATTTCATCCAGCATCCCAGCAAGGACTTTACCGACCGGCATTTGATGCCGGCAGGCCTGAAAGAAATCGAAATCAAATTGTTTGTGATGCTCGACAATGCGGGCAATCCGGTATTTTCCGAAGCAGTCAATCTGATGACTGGCGAAACAGAAAACTCTGCAGGCTTCATCAAAACCGTCAATGACATCCGGCAGCGTATCGCCGAACCAGGCTCGGGCAAGATGTGCGGACTGGATATTTCAACTGCCGGCCCGATGCTGCTGTGCTGGCAACCGATACGGAAAAGCGACCTGACCGGCAAACCGGCAGGTACCATCGTGATGGGGAGGCTGCTCAACAGCGCCTTGATCAACAAAATCCAAACCCAGAGCAATATCCGGTTTGAGTTGAACCAGTTACCGCTGCACGACACCGAACCAGCAGATCTGACCAGATCTTCGGTCGAACCCCGACAGGTTGAATTCAGCCGCACCGAACCCAATGTGCTCAATGCACGGCTCAACAACTTCAACGGACAGCCGGTATTGGCGGTGCATCTGCACTATCCGAATGATGTGAGTCAACGCGGCGCGCGCATCACCTGGAAAGTGCTCGGGGTAGTCCTGATCGTGACCATACTGAGCGCCCTGATTCAGTTTGCCGGTTTGCAGGTACTGATCATGCGCCGCCTGCAAAAAATGGGGCGTGATCTGAACAGCATCTGGCGCAACGGCCGCTGGGCCGAACGCCTGACCATCAGCAAAAGCACCGATGAATTCAGTGAACTCTCGCACGCCATGAACCGCATGCTGGGGCTGATCAGAAAGCAGGCCATGGTGCTGGAAACCATGGCACATACCGACACCCTGACCAAAATCGCCAACCGACGCGCTTTCGATCAGCGCATCCTGATTGAAATGTCACTGCACAAGCGCAATCAGACAGCGCTGTCACTGCTGCTGATTTCGGTTGACCACTTCAAGGAATACAACGATGAATACGGCTATCCGGCCGGTGACGACATTCTGATTGAAATCAGCAAATTGCTGACTCAGGTGGCGTGCCGCCCCTCCGATCTGCCGGCCAGAATCAGTGAAGAAGAGTTTGCAGTGATCCTGCCTTCGACCAGTCTGCAGGGTGCAATGCATGTCGCGGAATTATTGAAATCGAATCTGGAAAAATTGAATCTGAGCCATCGGAATTCCCCGATATCCGGTCAGGTAACCTTAAGCATTGGCATCAGCAGCGCCGGTGACGAAACGCTGGACAGCTTCATGCAAAGAGTGTCCGATGCAAATCATGCCGCCAGACAGAATGGCAAAAACCGAATTTGCAGCGCCACCGTTTAGGTCAGCACACAGATTCTATTGCGGCCAGTCTGCTTGGCGTTGTACATGGCTTTATCGGCACGCTGAACAAAGGCAGAAATTTCCTCGTCCCCTGCCACGGCGACCCCGATGCACAGGGTAATCAATCCGGAAATCGGCGAATCTTCGTGCGGCAGTTTTAACTCGGCAAGTTTGCTGGTCAGCAGTTCGGCGACGTGCGTGGCCCCTGCCAGATCAGTCAACGGCAGAATCACGGCAAATTCTTCTCCGCCTATCCTTGCCGGCAGATCGGACGGCCGGCAGGCAATCACACTCAACAAATTACCCACGGCCTTCAAAATTTCATCGCCGGCCGGATGACCGTACTGATCATTGTAGCGTTTGAAAAAATCGACATCGATAATCAGCAGC
>Ga0316222_1001570_pt1 | contig 27312 bp, 22 predicted proteins | sample TBH18011metaG_FD_206008 | JGI IMG/M metagenome (GOLD analysis project Ga0316222, IMG submission 206008) | Freshwater microbial communities from Trout Bog Lake, Wisconsin, USA - TBH18011 | ecosystem: Environmental > Aquatic > Freshwater > Lake > Hypolimnion/Profundal zone | place: USA: Wisconsin... | reverse complement strand
CGTCGTAGGCTGGGATGAAATCCCAGCATCAACGGTTGAAATGCTGGGATTGCATCCCAGCCTACGACGCATCCCAGCCTACGCCCTCCATACTTTCAATCGAAAGATTTCAACTAGACTGACTACTAGGATGAAATCCCAGCTTTTCCACTTAAACTGGTTCAGCCCACAAATCGTGCGCATCGGAAGCGGTGACAGTGACATCGACAAACTCACCCACCAGCAGTTTTTTATGCGGTTCAAAATGCGGCTTCACATACACCACGCCGTCAATTTCCGGCGCATCAGCAGCAGACCGCCCCACCCCGCCCTGCCGACTGACTTCATCGAGCAGCACGCGCATGGTGGACCCGACTTTGGCTTTCAGCCGTTTCTGCGAAATCTGTTCCTGCAATTCCATGACCCGGCCACGACGCTCTTCACGCACTTCTTCCGGCACCGGGTTATCCAGTGCATTGGCCGTCGCACCGTCGACCGGTGAATAGGCAAAGCAACCGAGACGGTCGATTTCGGCTTCTTTCAGGAAATCGAGCAGATACGAAAATTCGGCTTCGGTCTCGCCGGGAAAGCCGGCAATCAAGGTGGAACGGATAGTCAGCTCAGGGCACATTTTGCGCCAGGCCTGGATCCGGTCCAGATTTTTTTCACCCGAAGCCGGACGCTTCATGCGCTTCAACACATCCGGGTGCGCATGCTGCAGCGGCACATCCAGATACGGCAGAATCAGACCCTGCTGCATGTGCGGGATGATCTGGTCGACATGCGGATACGGGTAGACATAATGCAGACGCACCCAGGCACCATAATTTTTGGCCAGTTCACCGAGTGCTTCAACCAGCTGCGTCATATGGGTCTTGACCGGCCTGCCATTCCAGAAGCCCATGCGGAATTTGACATCCACGCCATACGCACTGGTGTCCTGGGATATCACCAGCAATTCCTTCACGCCGGCCTTGAACAGATTTTCCGCTTCCAGCATCAGGTCGGCAATCGGACGGGAAACCAGATCACCACGCATCGAGGGAATGATGCAGAAACTGCAGCGGTGATTGCAGCCTTCGGAAATTTTCAGATAGGCATAATGCTTGGGAGTGAGCTTGACGCCCTGGGGTGGGACCAGATCCAGAAACGGATCATGCGGTTTGGGCAGATGTTTATGTACCGCGCTCATAACTTCGGTCAGCGCATGCGGCCCGGTGACTTCGAGTACCTTGGGATGAATGGCCTTGATCATGTCCTGGCCCTGGCCATCTTTTTTGGCACCCAGACAGCCGGTGACAATCACCTTGCCGTTTTCATGCAGGGCTTCGCCGATGGCATCGAGCGACTCCTGTACGGCGGCATCAATAAAACCGCAGGTATTGACGATCACCAGATCGGCACCATCGTACGACTTGGCGGTTTCATAGCCTTCGGCACGCAACTGGGTAAGGATCTGTTCGGAATCGACCAGCGCTTTGGGACAACCCAGGGAAACGAAACCGACTTTGGGAATATAGGGACTATCTGACATGGGAATGGACACGAAAAGGCAAAGTCGCCATTGTACTCCATAGGCCGCCAGATGCAGGCTGGGATGTAATCCCAGCCTGCGAAACCTGATTCATGGTCTATCAGGCAATTTTTGAATAAATGCGCAAATCCCTGAGCTCCCCTGTCAATTCATCTTTTTCAATTTTGCGCAAAATGCCTTCGAGTTCAAAGCCGGCCTTTTCCGCCACCTTCCAGCTCGGCACATTGACATCATCGGCACGTATTTCAACCCGTCGGGCTGCCAGTTTGTCAAAGGCCAGACTGGTCACGGCATTGACAGCCTGCACGACATAGCCGTTACCCTGGGCGCTGGATCTGCACCAGTAGCCGATTTCAAATTTGGGAATGGTCCAGTCGATGCGGTGCAGGCCGACCGATCCAATCAGAGTCTGATCGGATTTGAGAAAGATAAAATAAACAAGATTTTCGCGCTGAATGAAATTGCTGCGCTGAATCCGGCAGTATTTTTCCGAACCGGCCACGGAGGGTTCGTCTTTCACCCAGGGCAGATGCGACAGGTAGCGGCGCAGATCAGTCAGCGACTCCTGCACCGCTGCAAAGTGCAGCGCCCCATTGCCGGGCACAACGGCGCGCATTTCCAGCCGCTCGGATTCAAACTGCTCGGGGATATCGAGCAGGACAGGTGAAAAATTCATGGCAGTAGCCCCGTTGATTCGAATACGGCATTCTATGCGCGATCTGGTACTATTCCAACTCCCCAAAACATCAGGAACCAACCAATCCGATGACCAAGAACCCATCCAGAAAAACAACCCAGAAAGTGGAAATCGAAGGGCGACAGTTCATTACCCACGGTGTCAAAGCCCATTTTCTGCATGACAGCTATCACTACGCCATGACATCGAGCTGGCCGGTATTTTTCGCCGCCTTCGCTGCACTGTTCCTGTCCCTGAATATTATTTTTGCCATTTTGTATGCGCTGGATCTGCATGCCATTGCCAATCTGTATCCCAACAATTTCTGGGGCGCGTTTTTCTTCAGCGTGGAAACGCTGGCCACGGTCGGCTATGGCGACATGCATCCGCAAACGGTGTACGGACATATCGTTTCCACCATAGAGATTTTCACCGGCATGTCCGGTATCGCCATGATCACCGGCGTGATGTTTGCGCGCTTTTCCCGGCCACGCGCCAAAATCCTGTTTACCCGTCATCCGGTGACGTATCAACAGAATGGCGAACACGTGCTGTCAATACGAATTGCCAATGCGCGCATGAATATCATTGCCGAAGCATCGGCCAAACTGCGACTGCTGCGCATGGAAAAAACTGCAGAAAAATCCAATTTCGTACGCATTATTGACCTGCCTCTAAAGCGCGACCAGCATCCGATGTTTTCACTGGGGTGGAATCTTTTTCATGTCATTGACGAACACAGCCCGTTGTACCAGATCTCTGACCAGCAGATGGAACAGCAACAGATCCGCCTGATACTTTCCATCGACGGGGTGGATGAAACCACCAGCCAGTCGATCCGTGCGCGCCATATTTATCGCTGGGATGCATTCCGCTTCAACCATCGCTACCGGGATATCAGCAGCTTTGACGAACAGATGAACAATCATATGGATTTCAACCTGTTCGACGATGTCGTTGCCGAAACACTGCTGCATGAAACGCAGGGTTGACATGACACCTGCCCTGCCCACCCTGACGCTGGCTGCCGCACGCAATCTGCATCTGGCTGTCCAACAGCTGCTGAATGCGCCGCCCAAATCACCCACCAAACAGCAGGTTTTGCAGACCATCAGAAACATGGCCATACTGCAGATCGACACCATCAACGTGGTCGCGCGCAGTCCGTATCTGGTGCTGTGGAGCCGGCTCGGCAATTTTCAGAACCGCTGGCTCGAGGAGCTGCTGGAAGAAGGCAAACTGTTTGAATACTGGGCCCATGAAGCCAGTTTTCTGCCGATCGAGGATTACCATTTATATCGCCACAAAATGATCGCGCCACACGGCATGGGCTGGAAGTTCAACCACAACTGGCTGGCCGACAATAAAAAGCAGGTCGCGCTGGTAAAAAAACATATCAAAAATAACGGCCAGACCCGCTCGGCCGATTTTGAACGCAAAGAGGGCAAGGCCGGTGGCTGGTGGGAATGGAAGCCGGAGAAGCGCGCCCTGGAAGTCATGTTCACCATGGGCGAACTGATGGTGGCACGCCGTCACAATTTTCAGCGGGTCTATGATTTGCGCGAACGGGTCCATCCCGACTGGGATGATCAACGCGATCTGGTCGATCCCATGGAATGCCGGCGTCAGCAGGTGCTGCTCTCAGTCAAGGCACTGGGCATTGCCAAAGCCGGCTGGATACCCGATTATTTTCGCATGGGCAAACTCGAAAAAAGTATTGCGCCTGCGGTGCTGACTGAACAGGGAGCACTGCTGTGCGCCAGAGTCAAAGGCTGGGATGAGCCGGTCTATGTCCATCCCGTGCACGCTGGCCTGCTGCAACAGGCGCTGGCTGGCGAATTGAAAGCGACTGCAACCCGGCTGCTGTCGCCGTTTGATCCGGTGGTGTGGGACAGGAAACGGGCTGTTGAATTATTTGATTTTGATTACCGGCTGGAATGCTATACACCCGAAGCCAAACGACGCTATGGCTATTTCACGTTGCCGATTTTACGACGCGGCAGCATCGTAGGACGTCTGGACGCAAAGGCGCACCGATCGCAGGGTCGGTTTGAAGTAAAGAGTCTGCATCTGGAAGAACGGACAAAAATCTCCGGAGCCTTAATGAAAGATCTCCTGACCTGCATGCAGGAATTTGCGCAGTGGCATGGCACGCCTGATCTGGATTTGAGTGCATTGAAAACTACCTTTTCAGATCTTCTGTGACACCTCGCTGTGCTGACGGCCGCCAGGCTGAAAATAGTTTAAAAATCGTTTCCGCATCAACAGCGCGTGTCAACTGATCCCGAACCTCTGGATTCGACAGCATTTCGGCGGCGTGAGCCAGAATCTGCAAATGCTGCTCCCGAGCGTTCTCAGGCACGAGCAGCACAAAAAAGCAGGAAACCGGCTCACCGTCCGGCGCATCGAAGTCGATCGCGAACCGGGTTCGTACAAAAAAACCCTGGGCCAGTGCCAATCCCTTGATGCGGGCATGCGGAATTGCCAGTTCATGACCGATGGCTGTCGAGCCTTTGTCTTCCCTTGCCATCAGACTCACAACCACCTCAGCTGCAGATATGCCGTGGCTCTGCGCGCAGATCTGACCAACCGCCTGAAACAGCGCGAGTTTGTTTGACACCTCCAGATCGGGCAGAATATCGCCCGGGGTTACCAATTGCGCTATCAAATTCATATCATTCCTTTCCAGCCTTATCAAACCAGGCATCCCGTGTCTGGCCCAGCACTTTTTGAACCTGTACTTCAACATACGGAACCCGTCTGGAAAACAGCTGTATCAGCACCGGCAGCAGAATCAGAATCAACACCGGGGCCAGCATAATTCCGCCCACCACAACCAGTGCCAGCGGTTTTTGTACCTGCGAACCGATGCCGGTGGCAAAGGCAGCCGGGAGCAGTCCGACGCAGGCTGCGCAACAGGTCATCATCACCGGACGCAGACGCGTCTGGCATGACTGCTGTATGGATTGTGCGCGATCCAGTCCGGTTTCAATCAGCTGGTTGTAATAGGAGAGCACAATAATTCCTTCCATGACCGAAATGCCAAACAGTCCGATAAAGCCAATCGCTGCCGAGACACTGAACGGCGTGCCGGTCACGTACAAAGCGAAGATGCCACCTATCAGTGCCATCGGCATTACCGAGGCCGCCAGCAAAGTGTCGGTGATCGAGTTGAAATTGAAGTACAGCAGCAGCATGATGAGCGCCAGACTGAGCGGCACCACCACCTTCAGGCGTGCCATGGCGCCCTCCAGCTGACCGAACTCGCCGACCCATTCCATGCGATATCCTGCCGGCAGCCGGACCTGTTCAGCCACCTTGCGCTGGGCTTCCTGCACCGCGCCACCCAAATCCCGGCCGCGTACGCTGAACTTGACGGGAATATAGCGCTCCTGCCCTTCACGATAGATAAAGGAAGCGCCGGAGACCATCGTGACGGTGGCAACATCGGACAATGGAATCTGAACCACACCAGTGCCGTTGGGATTGGGCGCGCCGATCGTAATGCGACCGATCGACTCCAGATTGTTCCTGTATTGGGAAGCAAGACGCACCACAATCGGAAAATTGCGGTCACTGCCCTCCTCATACAGATTCCCTGCCGCCTGGCCTCCGATGGCAGCCTGCACCGTTGCATTGATATCGCCAGGTGCCAGCCCGTAGCGGGCAGCGCGTAGCCGGTCGACTTCAATTTTCACCGTCGGTTGGCCCAATGCATTGAATACTGACAGATCAGCAACGCCGGGGACTGTCGCCATGACCGCCTTGATCTGATTGGCGCTTTTTTCCAGTGTAGCCAGATCATTGCCATAGAGCTTGACTGAATTCTGTCCTTTTACGCCTGACGCAGCTTCTTCAACATTGTCCTCTATGTATTGTGAAAAATTAAACTCAACACCGGGAAACTGTTCCTGCAGAGCCGCATTCATCCGTTCAATCAGTTTCTCTTTGGTGACACCATCCGGCCACTTGCTGGCCGGCTGCATGGGAACAAAAAATTCTGCATTAAAAAAACCGCTGGCGTCAGTGCCGTCATCGGGCCTGCCATTTTGAGAAATGACAGACTCGACTTCCGGGTAGCTTTTGATCAACAGTCGCATACGGTTAACATAAGCGTTGCCTTCTTCCAGTGATATCGAATCGGGCATCGAGGCCCGTATCCAGAGATTGCCTTCTTCCAGTTTGGGTAAAAACTCCAGCCCCAGCGATTGCACCGCCAGAAAGGCAACCAATCCCAGACCGGCGGCACTGGACAGAATCAGTGTCCGGTGCACAATCGCAAATTCCATCATCGGCGTATAGATACGTCGCATCCAGCGCACGACAACAGTTTCTGTTTCTTCGACATGCTCCGGCAACAGCAAGGCACACAATGCAGGGGAAACGGTAAATGTGGCAATCAGGCCGCCAACAATGGCGTAGGCATAGGTTTTGGCCATCGGCCCAAAGATATGACCTTCCACACCGGACAGGGTAAACAAGGGCAAAAAACCGGCAATGATAATAGCCGCTGAAAAGAAGATTGACTTGTTCACTTCGGTAGCGGCGTGGGCAATGGTTAAAAATTTGCCGCGCAACGACGTGTCAGAACGGGTGTAATGCTGCATGGGCGAACCAAGCCGGCGTTGCGCCTGGGTTTCTGCCAGATGCCGGAAGACGTTTTCGACCATGATCACGGTAGCGTCGACAATCAGACCAAAATCAATCGCACCGACCGAGAGCAGATTGGCAGATTCACCGCGCAAAGTCATGATTCCAATGGCAAAAAACAGGGCAAACGGAATGGTCGCGCTGACAATGACGGCACTGCGCAAATTGCCAAGAAAAATCCATTGCACCAGAAATATCAATGCAATACCCACCACCAGGTTTTCCAGCACGGTGTGCGTGGTGACGGCGATGAGTTCACTGCGATCATAAACTTTTTCGATGTGCACCCCGGGCGGCAATATTCCGGATTGATTGATTTTTTCAACTTCATTTTCAACCCGCAAAATGGTTGGTGTACTTTGTTCGCCGCGCCGCATCAGCACGATGCCCTGCACGATATCGTTGTCTTCATTGTTCCCGGCAATACCCAGACGCGGCAGATTACCGACTGTCACAGTCGCAACATCACCAATCAGAACAGGGGAACCGGCGACGGAACTCACCATCGTATTGCGGATCGTGTCGAGCGAGTGAATCAGACCGACACCGCGCACCACGGCGGCCTGTGACCCAAAGTTCACAGTCTGGCCACCGACATTGATGTTGCTGTTGTTCAGAACCTGCAGAATTTGCGGTACGGTCAAGCCATAGTGCAGCAGTTTGGCCATATCAATGGCGACTTCATAATCCTTGGATTTTCCGCCCCAGCCGTTGACGTCGACTACGCCGGGCACCGCTTTGAAGCGTCGCTCCAGCATCCAGTCTTCAATCGTCTTCAGATCCATGACTGAATAACCGGGCGGTCCGACTACACGGTACCGGTAAATTTCCCCGGTTGGACTGGTTGGTGAAATCTGCGGTGCGGCACCATTGGGCAGCGGCGCGAGCTGCGACAGACGGTTGATGACCTGCTGCTGCGCTTGTTCGTAAGTGGTGTCAAAGGTAAACTGTACTTTGACATCAGACAGACCAAACAGTGAGATTGTTCTGACGGTGGTGACATGGGGAATGCCAGCGAGTTGCACTTCGATCGGTATCGTGACATAGCGTTCGATTTCTTCAGCCGACTGGCCTGCGCTTTGCGTAATGATTTCAACCAGCGGCGGTACCGGATCGGGGTAGGCCTCAATATTGAGTTTAATAAACCCCACCGTGCCCAAAGCAAAAAGGGCAACCAATAAAATCACCACCAACATGCGCTGTTTGAGTGAGAAGGCAACAATGCTGTTCATGGCTGTACGTGTTCTTTCAATGTTAAGTCCTGATTCCACCATCCACCGCCGAGCGCCTGAAACAGGGCCACGGTATCGGAATAGCGGCTGGCCTGGGCCTGCACCAAAAGAAGCGCAGCCTGCTGATAGCCTTGTTCAGCGCTCAACAGCGATAAATAGCTGATATCACCCAGCGTGAGCTGATGCCGGGCGATGTCCAGACTTTCCGCGCTGGCACGCTCTGCATCAAAGGCACTCTGGAGTCCATCGGCATCAAACTGCAGAGCCTGCAGCGTATCAGCGACATTCTGAAACGCGGCTATAACGGTACTGCGATACTGTGCCGCAGCCTGATCGTAAGCCGCTTCGGCCGAACGCTTTTTGTGCAACAGCGTGCCGCCGTCAAAAACCGGCTGGGTAATGCCACCCAGCAGAGTCCAGAAACCGGTACCCGGTCGAAACAGCTGACTGATTTGTGTGGTCATGCTTCCACCGCTGGCCGCCAGCGTAAATTGCGGCAGCATATTGGCACTGGCAACACCGGCCTGAGCACAGGCAGCGTGCAACTGTTCTTCGGCAGCACGCACATCGGGACGATGTTCAACCAATTGGGACGGCAGGCTGACCGGCACTGTTTGCGGTAATTGCAGCATGCTGAATTCAAATTTTTCAGGGATGTCTTCCTCAGGGAACCGGCCTGACAGAGCGGCCAGAAGATCGCGCTGTTGTGCCAGCTGTCTGTGCAGGCCCGGCAACACCGCTTTGGCCTGCGCCAGCAAGGCTGCCTGCGCAACGACGCTGGCCTGCGGTACCGCACCGGACTCAAACTGGCGCTGAATCAGGTTCAGCTGCTCCTGCACAGTCACGACCAGGTTTTCTGCAACCGCAATTTGTGCACGCAGTGAGGCTTCCTGGATCGCCGCAGCAACTACATTGGAGGTCAGACTCAGGTAGACCGCTTCGCGCTGAAAGCGCTGCGCATCGGCCTGTGCCTGCAGACTTTCCACCTGGCGCCGGTTCATTCCGAATACATCGGCGGAATAGGAAACATTGAGTTGCGCTGTATGCAGATTGAACAGCGATGCACCAGATGCGGCTGATGAAGATACCGCACCAAGTGCCTGTTTTTGACGCGAAGGGTTAAAGCCCGCGCTCAGTTCAGGAAAGTAAACGCCCTGCTGCGCATACACCAGTTCCTGCATTGAGCGCAACGCAGCTTCGGCCTGCTGCAGATCCGGGTTGTTTTTTATTGATCGCTCAATGAGCGCATTCAATTCCGGACAATGAAACAGGGTCCACCACTGCCCGGGAATCTCGCCAGCGTATTCAATGACCTGACTATCCGGGCCGGCCACCGGAATCGCTGTACCCGGATTTGCCGGGCTCGCACTGGTATAGGCGTTGATCGCGGGTGCGACGGGACGAGAGAAGTCGGGACCGGCTGCGCAGCCTGTGAGCAGCGACAGCAAAAGTAGACCAGTCAGCGCGCAACCGCCGGAACTGTCTGAAATTGAACGTAACCTGGGCATGATCAATTGCTTTCCAATGCGCGGTCGATGAACAGCGCGCCGCTTGTCACAATTTTTTCACCAGCAGCAAGCCCACCGGTGGCCTCAACCAGTTGACCGTTGATCCGGCCAGTTGAGATATTGCGCACTGCCAGACTGCCATCGGCACGGACGACGAAAACATGGGCCTGTGCACCTTCATACACAATGGCGCTGTCCGGAATGCCGGCAGCGCTTGATGCTTCGCCAGACATCAGACGAAAGGTGGCCAACATTTGTGGCTTCAATGCGCCATCCCGGTTGTCCACTTCTGCACGCACTGCCAAACGATGCGTATTGGGATCAATGGAAGGCGCTATCCAGGATATTTTTGCTTTAAAAACACGGCCCGGCCAGGCCGGGACGCTGACTTCAATGGGGGCTCCAATTTTGATATGGGGCGTATCGGATTCGCGCACGTTGGCCATCAGCCAGACTGCTGACAAATCGGAAATGGTATATACCGGATTGACCGCCCCGGCTGCAGCGCTCTGTATATTCTGGCCCACACCAACCTGACGCATAATCACGGTGCCTGCAATCGGCGCTTTGACCAACGCTTCGGGGTTCATTTTGTGCGCGGCGTAGCCGACTTCAAGCTCTGAAATGTCACTTTCTGAATTGCCTAGAATGCGCAACCGGTTACGCGCCGATAGAAGCGCGGCCTGTGCGCTTTGGGTGTTACCCTGTGCTGCGGCAAGATCTGCCACGCTTTGCATCCAGTCCTTTTGCGCACCGGCTTTGGCAGCCAGCAAATCCTGCTGGCGCTGCTCGGCTCTGGCAGCCAGTTTTTCCTGAACCAGCGCCGACCTGTAAGCTGCAGCAGCAGAGATCAAATCATTTTGTCCCTGTACAAATTCGGTGGCCTCCACCGCCAGCAGCGGTGCGCCCTTTTGCACAACATCACCCAATTTTGCAATCAGGCGGGTCACATGGCCTGAAAGCGGCGAAAACACCGGCGTGGTCCTGTCATCATTACTGGCAATCGTGCCGTCAGTAATATACTCGTCCCTGAAACTGACTGTCTGCACCGGCATTATTTTGAGCCCTTCCAGCTGAGTTTTGCTTGGCCTGAATGATCCTGGCAAAGTTGCAGACGATGGCAAATTTTTCGTTTCGGTTCGGGCACCGGAGAAATGGCTGCAGACCAGAACAACACCGACGACAGCCAGCATTGCGCCAATAATGCCCACTCTGGTTCGGGTGGTCAGAACACGGATTTTCTTCAGCCTGTCTAAAGGGGAATGTTCTGCAGGTTTGTTCATGGCATCTTTTTGTAAAATCGAAAACCACGCTGTTGAAAACGTGGCTTTGTTCCTGAATAAATCAGTAATATGCTTGCTGTGGGCCCCGTGGGTCCGCCACGGGGACAGCCAGTTACCAGTGATAAATTATGTCGCCGGAAATAATCGTTTCTGAAGTCTTGTCTGCCGCAATACCACGATTTGAATTGCCGTTGAATGCAGGCGCGCCGGCATGGTAGTACGCAATTTCAGGACGTATTTCGATCTGCGGAGACAACCAGTGCTGCCACCCTGCTGCCAGATTGTGGAAGGTGGTTGCAACACCGGTACGTTGACCCTGGCTGTCTTTGTAAATTTCTGGCCGTAACGAAAAATTATCCAGTGCATTGGGTGAATAGTTCAGATACAGCGTTGTGCCGGTTGCGCTGGCCTTGCAGGACAGACTGGTCACATCGGAACAAATCGCCATGCCCGGTGCATTGAACGGCATGATATTTGGCGAGAACGGTGTACCGGTGCCGGTTGCAACAATATGGCTCTGCACATAGGCATTGTTCAGGTTGGGAACATGGTTCTGATGCTCCTGATATAGCTCATATGAAATATGCCAGTGTTCATCAAATGCGTGATACAGAGTAAAGCCATTCCATTGCAGATTGTTATAGCCCCATTCGCCATTGTTAATGCCGTTGGCACAGAAATTGGCATTGCTTCTACCATCATCCGAGTTGTAGCGCACACATAAGGTTCCTGCAGGTCTTGCACCTGGATCGACCTTGAAGGTGCTGTTTGGGTACAGCAGATTCGGATTCACGTTGGTCGTTGTCTGCCACGCATGATTAAACGTGGCTTCAGTACCGATTTCCACACCAGCCTGCAGAATCCAGTTTTTGGTGGCCTGGTAAGAAGCAACAATGCCCTCATTGGTATAGTTATCCAGTGTGTAGGTCATCGAATGCGAATACATATAATTGTTCGGCGCAAGCTGCGCTTCAATATCCGGCACCGAGATATAACGTCCGACCCGGATATTGAGGCCGTTACCCACAAACGGGGTATACCAGTCTGCATACAGCATCGGCAAATCCCAACCATTGGCCGCATTTTTGTTCAGCAATTGATAACTGCCCAGACCGTATGACGTGGTGTAGCGATAATCGGAGCCATAAATGGCCGACAGTCTGAAACCCCAGTCATTATGGTCTTTCTGGACCATGTCAGGTACACGCTCGAAATACTGAACAATCTGGTTCAGATCAAGAGCATTCGGATTGTAATCATAGGCAGCCGGTGCGTTACCGCCATGCACCTTGCTGGTACTGACATTGGCACCCACATCGATCCAGCCATAGGTCTGAATATTATTGTCCGCCATCCATTTGCCAAAACCGGTATTGGCCAGTCCAACCATCAGTGGGCTGTCTGTAGCGCCAGGCAACGAGGCTCCCAGCGGTGAGGTACCACCATAGGGCCATTCGGTAAATGGCATCGGCGGTGCAGTTTGCGCCGCCGGGGTCTGATCATCGCGACGTGACGGTGGCGCTTTCGGATCGGCGGGTGCGGCCTCATGACCGTATTCCAGATCATAATAATTCGACATACGTTCCCATACATCGGTGCCCAGGTAGCTGTCGAGGCAACTGTAATCTTTGTAAGGATCGCAGATCGGATCGGCCTTTTTGGCAGAATCCGCATGATGTGAGGGTGGAGTAATAAGTGGATCCGGCTTCGCACAAGCCATTTGCATTCCTGCAGCACAAACAGTTGCAACCGCTATCTGCATCGCACTGTGTGCATTCAATCGTCTGTTCCAGGTTGACATACTCAATTCTCTTTCTTTATAAATGAATGATTAAAAATCATAACTACCTCAAAACCAGCGGATCTTGTAACTGCCTGTTTGCGGCTATGCTGGAAAATTTTAGTGGTTGAAGTTTAGCCAGATGGATATAAAGAATTTGCGAAAAGGTGCGGACCATATATAAAAAATGCGTAAAGGCTTTTTGTGGCGGGACGAAAAAAAACAGCCGGTCTGCACGACAGGCTGTCATTCAATCTGAACTGGCTGTGAAGTTATTTTTGAGACTTTACCACCTGCATGGCCGTCGCAATCAACCCGCCAATATCCCCCATATTGGCCGGAATAATGATGGAATTATTGGTCTTGGCCAGCTGCGCAAAAGCGTTCACATACTGTTCAGCCACCTTCAGATTGACCGCATCCGATCCACCCGGTGACTGGATCGCTGCAGCCGTCTTGCGGATCGCTTCCGCACTGGCTTCAGCAATAGAAAGAATTGCAGCAGCCTGTCCCTGGGCGCGGTTGATGGAAGCCTGTTTCTCCCCTTCCGATTTGGCAATCGAAGCGGCGCGTTCGCCGTTGGCGATATTGACCTGTTCCTGCTGGCGCCCTTCCGATGCAGCAATCAGCGCACGCTTTTCCCGTTCGGCCGTGATCTGCGCCTGCATGGCATGCAGGATTTCTTTTGGTGGCGTCAGGTCCTTGATTTCATAACGCAAGACCTTCACGCCCCAGTTGGAGGCCGATTCATCAATGGCGTTGACGATGCTGGTATTGATATGGTCGCGCTCTTCAAAGGTTTTATCGAGCTCCATTTTACCGATCACCGAACGCAGCGTAGTTTGCGCCAGTTGGGTGATGGCCGCGACGTAGTTGGAAGAACCGTAAGACGCACGCATGGCATCGGTGACCTGAAAATACAGGATACCGTCCACGGTCAGCTGGGTATTGTCGCGCGTGATGCAGACCTGCGGTGGTACGTCCAGCGGAATTTCCTTGAGTATGTGTTTGTAGGCGATGCGGTCGATAAACGGCACTACGATATTGAGGCCAGGGCCCAGCGTCGCGTGATATTTGCCCAGACGCTCGACCACCCAGGCGTGCTGCTGGGGCACGACATTAATACTGTTTACACTTGATAATAATTATTATTGTAACAATGCCTATTTTTTTGCGTACATTCCTAACAGTGTCTTAATATCGGCAGCAACCTCATCCAACTTCTTGTCGAAACCAGACAGTTTTGACTCATATACCGCCTGACGACGTTCAAGCACGTTGATACGGTCGTCTATCCCCTGTCGAATGTCGCTTGCTTGCTTCCACTTGTCGTCGTGCGACGCTTCCATCTTCTCAAACTTCTTAGTGACATTTCGGTGATACCAAGTGCTGATTGCACCGATTAGGGTACCGACACCCCCAATTAAGTATGCGTAAAATTCATAATGATCGAACATATTGTCCCTATTAGAAGTTCGTACCAACAACGCACGTCGGTGCGGCTGGTAATGTTGAGAGAACTGCACCCGCACGAAGATGTGAGAGAACAACGTTTGTTCCCAATGCAACACCAACGTTGTCAAACGCTGTGTAGTAAGTGTCGTTGAGAGTGATCGTGAAGGTAACCACGTTACCGGGACCACCATTAGAGGCAGTGCCTGAAACCTGCGCTGTGATAGTTGCTGTGTTAGTCGTGTAGGGTGATGCGAAGGAAGTAATGGCTACGATGTTTTGCGCTGTACCAGTCAGTTGATAGAAACCAACAGCGTTGCCGGTATTGCCTGTATTCCCTGTAAGAGTCGTCCCATCGGCTGCAAAATTGACTGTACCAATGTTCGATAGGAACGAGTGCCAATCAGTATCACGCGTTGTTGTTGTGTTCGGGTGTGCCAACACCAAGCGAAGCTGACCGCCTGTGTTGAAGAAATATCGTGCTGCATCAGCTGAAGCAAACGTGACAGTAAATGTACCAGTGATGCCACCACCTGACGTGCCCCATACGGTAGCACGCGTGTTGGTTGCGACTGATGCTGTAAGCGTCATATTTCCAACTTGATAGTTCAAGCGATTGGTATCAAGGTTGGTGAGCAGAGTTTGAATGTCGTAAGGTGAGCTACCGGATGGGTACGCAACGCCTACAGCGCCTTGCGACATTGCCGCGTTAGGTGGAAGCAGTGTCGCAGTTGTGTTCTGCCACGTAGCAAGATTAGACATCGTGGTTTGCAGATTCGACCAAGCAGAACCCGGATCAACGGTACCAGCGGTAAGCGCTGTAAGGTTAGGCGCTGTTTGTCCATAACCACGATCACCATAACCAACACCCCACAGATAGCCAGCGATTGCTGTAGCAGCAGCGGGAGAAGCTGCCGCCGTGCCGGTTAAACCGGCTAACGCGTTGTAATCGGCTGCGAGTGCTACTGAACCCTTTGCGTAAGTCATTCAGTAACTCCTTAAGCGAGGGAAGCGTTAAGAGTGTAGTACTTGGTCGTCGAGGTTCCCATAAACATAATCTTCGCACCAGCTGGAAGACTAAATGCAACGTTGGCAGCGTTCGCATCAATCGAACTACCAGATGGTGGATATACTGAAATACTGTATATCGACGAGTTGATCAAAACCAAGTTAAGCCCTGCTACAGTTACTGGCAAAGTGCAGGCAGAGGCAGCGGTTGCTGTAAGTACGTTGATGTCCAGAGTCAGTGGTGCTTGACCTTGTGCGATGGTCGTTGATGCAGCGACGTTTGCAACAGACTTGAGAATGTTTCCAGATACGGTGAGCGAAGTCAGAGTACCTACAGAAGTAATGGTTGGTTGCGCTGCTGCTGTAACTGTCGCCGCTGTTCCAGTGGTGTTCTGATTCCACGTAGGAACGGTACCAGTCAGCGAAGCATAAGGAACACCCGTGAAGTTAGTACCTGTCAGTGTTGGTGTTGTGGTGTATGAGGGGGTTGCACCCCCTACGAGAACACCACTCCCAGTTGCAAGCCTTGTGGCAGCACCAGCGGCAGCACCATAAATCAGATCACCAGCAGTGGTCATTGGGTTTGCGAACCCAGATGCAGGAGTTACCCAAGCAGGGGCACCACTAACCACGGTGAGAACTTGGTTAGTTGAACCAACACCAAGCATAGCTGAAGTATTGGCAGCTGTCTGGTATGAAATTGAACCAGCGACACCACCAGACATATTCATCGCGGCAGTTGCAGTTGCAGCATTTCCAGTTGTGCTCTGGTTCCACGTCGGAACCGTACCAGTTAGACCAGAGTAAGCAACGTTAGTTGCGGTGGATGCGTTACCAGTTAGAGCGCCAATGAACGATGTCGCTGTGATTGAAGTCAATCCAGAAATTACGGATGGCAACGAAATCGTGCTTGTTGTCGAGACCGTAGTTACCGTGATCTGGTTTGCTGTGCCCAACACCGTTTGAGCAACACCAGTCGCACCAGTCGCTCCAGTAGCACCCGTTAAACCAATAGGACCAGTTGGCCCAGTGGCACCTGTTGGTCCAGTAGCACCTGTTGGTCCAGTTAAACCAATAGGCCCTGTAGCACCAGTCGGTCCAGTAGCACCCGTTAAACCAATAGGACCAGTTGGCCCAGTTGCACCAGTAGCACCCGTTGGTCCAGTAGCACCAGTTGGGCCGGTTAATCCGGTTGGCCCTGTAAGACCAATTGGGCCTTGAATGCCCTGTGGCCCTTGAACGATTGAAGTTATTAACTGAGGATTTGTGGCAGTGACAGTGATTAACTGCGCTGACGGCTGAATAATTTGAATGACATCTGACATATGCTCTCCTTAACGAGATACGTCAAACGTAACGATGAATTCACCTGCGATTAAGGTGGTCACGTTGCCAGCAGAGTCAGTGTATTGAACGTCATAGAAAGCAACGTTCCACGTGTCATCTGTCGCAAGCGTTGATGCGGGAAGATTTAGAGTGAATGAACCTGAGGCAGGAACAAAGTTGGTGATCGTGAATGTCGCTAGGGTCGTAGCACCGTAATTTGTGCCATTCTTGATTTGTGCGAGAAGCGAACCACCAGTCATATTCACTGGAGTAGTGGAAATTATGTTTCCATAGGAATCTAACGTAGCAGTTGCGAACACCATTGGTTGGTTGAACGTGTCACCACGGTAGTAATTTAAATTCTGTGTGAGAGGTAGTGCCATATGTTCGCTCCTTAGATAACACCAATATTTATTGGGCTACCAAGGAAACGAACTACTAATTTGTACTTACTGCCAGACTATCGCTTCTACCGCTGAGATTGACGTGGCTGCGTCGATTTGGGTACGAAGTGCCACACCTTTACTAAACTGGGTCTGAACGAACATACCGAGCGCTAATCCGACATTGATCATATCGGTACCAGATAGGGTTGCGGTCTGATTGTTGTGCAGTGTCCAAACAATTGAAAACGGTTGTTGAGCACTTGCGGCAATCGCTGCCAACTGAACAGCGCCTTGAATTCTCTGCTGTGAAACATCGTCACTGTCAAACGTTAGACCATTCCACGTAAAACCGCCAGCAACGACAGCATCACGAGCAGCCTTTACCAGCGTCCATTGTGTTGCCTGAGCGTCAGCAAGAGTTCGAGCATCAACCCAAGCAAGTGAAGTCCAGTCCCAAGTTGAATAGGAACTTGGCTGCGCTGGGAATGTTACCAGCGCTCCACTGACAACGTAGTGTGAGGCATCGTTTTCACCATCAGTTAATTCTAAAAGTGCTTGTCCTGTTTGGACATTCATTTGCGCTGTATCAGCGTCCGCTGAAATTACTGTTTGAATTTGTCCGTTGCTATCGTAAATTGCGTATCTTCCCATCTTATCTTATCTCCTGTATTCAACCGCTGAAATCAGTCTATTAGCTACTATTGATCCTCCAATGCCATCAGTGTTAAACACCATCGTATAGGTCACCGAACCTGCTGGAGGTGATTCCATATAAAAAGCGGCAAATGGTGCTGGTTGTGATGAGGTTTGCGGTACTGGACCTTGATACAATAGAGTTCCACCACGATAGAGTGAGGTAGAATAAATTGCACTAGTTGGCATACTTGTTATGGAATGTGAGAACATTATTATTGTTGGAACACCTGTTGATGTATAAGTCAACGTCTGAATCGTAATATTGACCGTTGCTGGCAAAGTGTATGCAGCGGCAGTAAATGCCGCAACCGGAAACGTTACCGCTTGACCAGCGATCTGCAAAGTACCAACAGCAGCATTAGCGATAATCCCAGAAGCAGCAGTGATAGTTCCAGTTGCCATCTGCGCCGCAGCGATTGAGCCAGATGCGATGTTACCGCCAGTGATCGTGTTGGCTGCGATCTGACTTGCAGTGATCGTCCCAGCAAGTATGTTAGCGGCAGTGATCGTGTTCGCAGCTATCTGAGAAGACGTGATCGTGTTAGCCGCAATCTGTCCAGCGGTGATCGTGTTCGCTACTAAGTTAGAAGCAGTAATCGTGTTACCAGCGATTGTCGTACCAGTAACAGAACCGGCGGTAAGCACGGCAGATTGAATTGAACCAGCATTGATCTGACCGGCAGTAATCGTATTGGCAACAAGGTTGGCAGCAGAGATTGTGGAAGCAGCGATGTTCGAACCAGTGATCGTACCAGCAGCGATGTTCCCTGCGACGATGGTACCAGCGGCGATTGATGCGCTGACAACAGCACCAGCACTAATCAATGGTGTCGTGATGGCATTGTTTGCAATCTGGGTTGTGCCAATAGTTCCAGTAACGGTTGCAGCAGCCACAGAACTGATCTGTGCTGCTGTCAAACCAGCCCCAACAGCAGCAGCATTGACAGACGCAATCTGCGAAGCTGTAAGCGTACCAGTAACATTGACAGCAGGAACCGCTGTCGTCCAAGCACCAGCGTGATAGCGGTATAACTGACCGTCTGTCGTGTTAAACACCACCTGCCCTTCTGTACCAGAACCCGGCAGCGAACTCACACCAGCGATACCAACCGTGGATGTGACGGCAGAGGAAAATTGACCGGACAGATTGAGACCACTTCCAGTCAATGAACTGCTAAACACGTCATACGCGGCCATCTTGTAGTACCACGTTGCGTTTGGTGAAAGGTTCGGTTGAACGAAGATTGTAGCATTCCCTTGGTAGATCACGGTTGCTGAACTTGGAGTAAAACCACTGCTTTGACTACCCCAGATGATGTAGCCAGCAACAGCTGTTGCTGGCACGGATGCTGTCCAAGTGATGCCAACTGAGTTCTGCAATCCAGTCGCGGTAATCCCAGTAGGAGCTGCGGGTGCTGGATTGGTGAAGGTGGCAATATCACCAGCGGTTGTATTGTTCCAACTGTCGCGGCCTTGAACCTTAACCTCAATGGAACGGTTAGGACCGCCATCAGCAACGTTCATCGCGAAGGTATAGACGAAAGACTGTGACGAACCGCCATTTACGGCAGGAACGATGACTGTGCGTAGGATTGTAGAGGTGCTTGGGTTGATAATATTAACAACGAAGTCCTTCAACAAACCTTGGTTGGCAGTCGGATTTGCCCAAGTGAATGAACAGTCCTGTCCAGAGAAAGTGGTACCACCACCAGAGACAGAAAGACCAGTAATTTCTGAAAGCAGTGTGGACGAGCCACCACCAGTTGAAACGTAGGTGTAGCTTGCTGCCAATCCCGGCGAGGTCTGATTCGCGATGTTGGTTGCGAAGATAATGAAATCATACTGTCCATCGAGCACGTTGAACAATTCGAATGAAGTTGCGGCAGTATGGTTTGATGTTTGGTATGTGCCATTATCCTTTCTCCACTTCACCACATAACCAGAAACGGCTGTTGTCGGTGGAACCCACTGAACCAGTAGTCCGCGTTGAAGCGTACCGTCAGTAGGATTGAGGTACTGAGTCTGAGTGAAGGTTGGACTTGTTGGGTCCTTTACAGAACTTAAATCTGGTGTCGTATATGTTGGAGTAGCAAGAGTGATGCCCTCTTCTATGTACGAGTAATTTCCAGAGTTATAGACCTGCGCTGTGATAGTAACTTCCTTCGTAACACCATCAATCTTCAAATCAACGATTCTGAAGGTACGAGGCGCGATAGCTGATGCAACAACGTATGGGCAATATTGGGTGGGTAGCGCTGACCACGTTCCTGAAATGCTCAGAGTTGAATAGGTACCAGCACCGCTAGTAACAGCGTGGGTTTCGTAGGTAACGCCATCCGCAAGCAGAACTGAGATAGTAGGACTGGTTCCATCAATGATAACTGGTTGGTCCAGAGTCACGGTACTGGAGGTCGCAGAGACGACCCTGCCACTACCAGCGCGTCCGGTGTAGTCTTCATCATACAGATCGAAAACGTCATACAGATTGCTTGTAAGCCCCTCCAGACCCATCTTGAAGGTCACTTGCTCTGGAACGTACAGGTTTGAGAACAACCACCAGCGACCAGCACGAATTGCCTGACCTTCAGTGGTAGCACCAAAAGCGGCAAGATCGTAGGACTGGTAACCATAGCGTGCCAACCCAGCGGTATCAGAAACAGAAGTTGTCTTCGGTAGGTAGCGCAGATCAGCAGCGTTGGTGTATGTGACATTTACCGCTGTCGTTCTAGTTGGCAGCGCAGAGGATGCGTAGGTGAAGCACGTCTTAGTTTTGTCGTCTTGGATAACGTTTGATTTGTTAATGACGTACATCGATGTTGTTGGACGATCTTGAAACAGCGAGATCAATCCATTCTCAATGCCCAAAACAGAGTTCATCATCCCTGCCACTTCCATCAGGGTTGTCAGCATATCCTTACGGTTTTGGATTGGTGCGTTGAACGTGAAACGGCGTTCAGTACCAGCACCTACACCAGATGAAACAAGTCCATCACAGAAAACACCAGCGTTGTAGAAACTGTACTTGTCGATCATCGCTGGAGTTATACCAAGCAGACCACATCCGTAGTTTGCATTGGTTAGCATATCGTAGAGAATCCACGCTGGATTGTCTGTCACGCCGGTTGTAAAGGTACCATCCCAAAGACCAGTGTAGATCGCTGTCGCTGGATTGTAGTTTGATGGAATTTTGACCGTCACACCTTGCATCAGGAATGACATAACTGGAATCGCTGTACTCATACCACCGAGATTTTTCGCATCAAGCGCAATACCACAGTACGCAACACCGTTGTAAGGGAGAACGATCTGCTCAACCTCTTCCACCGTGTAAAGAACGGTGTTATTGTGACGTGTCGCTGAGCTATTATCCTGTGTGATTCGGCGGCAGCGAATATCCCAAAGAGCACCAGTTGCACCGGGGTCACGATTGACTTGAAACTGAACGATTGCAGCAGTGTTGGATTTGTCGTTGAACGTGTGAGCAATCACCTGCGTCCAAGTGGAACCGGAATGCGGCTTGGTATCAATGGCGATTGAGACCGTATCGCCTACAATATTTCCGTGTGAATCGACGTTTGCCAGACCATTTGGAAATTGAATCCCAATCTTACAGTAGTCGGTAAGCGCTGAGGTCACGTTGTAGATTACGGGTGCGGGAGCAACAAGAGGTGTTGTAGTACCACCCGTAAATTCCTGATTTACGTTCATAATCGCAGCACCTGATGGGAATGCTGGATTTGTCATTGGCGACTGTGTTGCGGTTCCTGATCTGAAATCCCAAGCGCAATTCACGAAGTTGTAGGACATATCCGCATTTTGCAAAGGTGTGTTGTTCAAGTAGATTGAACGTCCATCACCAGTCGCAAGGTTACATACGCCCTCACCAAGCAAGTGAAGTACCTTGATAATTTGGTCAGTGACCAAGGTATCAGACGCTTCGTGCCCACCTGAACCACCAGATTTACCACCACCTGCACCTACAATGTCATTGTAATTTTCTTTCATTGGTTTTTACGCTATGTTGAAGTAGTCGGTATCTGTAGCCATAACTGTTGAGCCAACCAGACATTGCTTGCCGTAGATAATTGGAATTGGGCCACCTTGATCGGTGCTGTTTTGAGGTCCATTGAACATCGTTGATTGAGGGCCACCGGGACCATTCGAACCAGAGTTCATATGACGTGCCAGCGATGCAGCGATGTATGACGTTGCGACTGCGACTGCGACGTAGATAGCAACGACCCAGTACCACGCCAAAGGGATGACGATTGCGCCCTCAACCTCTGGAACAACGTGAATATCAGTCTGTGCTTTACCAAAGTTGAAACCCTCAGAAACTGCCTCGTAGTTCTCAGTCGCTGGGTCAGTAGCGATGATCTTTACGAACTGTGCCTTTCTCATTGCCATCTTCAAGCTCTGTGAAAAACCATTGATCGCTGCAAACATTTGCTTCTGATCATCAAAATCAAAAGCAATAGTGCTTGTGCCAGCGGCCTTTTCTAAACTGCCGTGGAGATGAATCGTTCTAATCATTTATTAAACCTCACTACGTATCGTGTTTGATTTGCCCATCTATCCCAACGAGCAACTTCCGTGTAACGTCCTAACCACTGGTGCATCATTTCGTTATTTCCTGAAATGACTCCAAGGTGATTAACAACATCAGAACGGATAGCCATAACCGCGACATCACCGATCTGCGCTTTTTCTGTTGGGATGATTTCTGCAAATGGGATTGTTCTAATTCCGTCTTCGATAGTATTTAGACCTTCTGTCCAAAAATTGAATCTTCTGGTGAAGTTTGGAAGGATGATGCCGGTGTTGAGCTTGTGCCAGTCACGAACCAGCGCGTAGCAGTCAGCAGAGAACCAAGCGAAGCTTCTACGCTCAAATGGCTTAACCTCTTCGGTAAGCCATTCAACCTCTGAAATGCCTTCGCCATCGGTAGCAACAATGCCCCAAGGAACAGAACCATCCATAAACGCCTGTTGATCTGAGACTGAAGCCCACGCAGGGTTGTAGTAGTCCTTTGCAAATTGCATACTTTCTTCTAACTTGTATGGGTGGCTGTGCAAAATCGCTTGAACCTTTCCGTGCTTGCGTTCAAGCTCAAACACCGCCAGCCCGGTGATGCGAAAGTTTGTTTCAGGAGTATCGTGCGCGTTGATGCAAGGATGAAAAACGTCATTAATCACAACACCACACGCCTCTTTCGGATATTCTGAAAGAACGTGTTCTTTAAATGTTATTAAGTCAAAATTCGACAGCACCATCAGTTAATCCTGTATGGAGTAACACCCGGAAAATAAACTGGAATGCCGGGATTGATGCCAGCGTCTTTCAGAACTTGACGAATAGGAAACTGCGCACCCGGCTTATCGAGCGCGGTTGATAACGTCCATTGAATCATTGCGTTTGTATGGCTTGTCTTTTGGAATATGTACCAAACCTCAGGACCGATAAAGCGTGTCGTATCTGGATTAACACCACCATCCAAGTAGGATGCTTTCGTTTTCCAGTGAGTGAGTACCGCACCAGTGAAGTCACCAAGACTCACGATTTGAGAAAGCAGCACACCACCAACGTTTGAAATAGTCAGCGTAGGTTGTGGCAGAGTTGAGGTCGATGCCTTGTGCTCAATGTTGTCGATTCCGATTGGCATAAGGTTGTAGGTTGTGCCACCCCACGTGATGTTCGTACCTGTCGTGTAGCACTGAGGTGAAAAGTAATACGTCAGACCACCAAACGCTGAACAGTCGAGCTTGAACAGATCGACCATCCCATCAGCGGAATGCATTACCTCCAGTTGAGATTGAATTGTAGGTGTCGTCATTAATACACCTGCTCAACGTTAAATTGGTAAGCGCAGACACCACCCGGTTGAACTGTCTTCTGCCAACCGTCTTTCGTAATCCAGTACGTGAGGGACGAGTTGAGGGCAACACCGTCACCGTGAAAAGTTACCCAAGGTGGTACGGTTGCAAGCCACGCTTCAAGAATGGTGCAGTTTGCAGGAGTTAGGTTGTCGAAGTTAATCGTCTGCGTATCAACCAGTGGATTGATACCATCTGCCGCACGTTGTTCGTAGCCATTCCCATACTTGTAGGAAAGCATACGATATGTTTGAGTGCGTTGAGAGGTTGAGCTTGGTACAAGCCCTCCAAATACTGTCATAATTTATTCCTTAAAATGCGGCAGAGTGATTGTTGAGCGAACCACCCGGACGTTGCTGATCACTCACCGTCTTCTTAGTGATATTCACTGCCATATTGAGTTGCTGTTTAACTTGCTTCGCAATGTCGTGAGGGTCTTGGCTTGAATGGATGGTGATTGAGTGATTATTAACAATCGTTGAACCACCAGCGGAACCGGTCATCTTCACCCCAAGGGAGCCAGACGCATCACGAGTAAGTGGCATAATAGCTTCTGGTCCAGCCTCACCGAACAGCGCCATTGGTGCCATCGTAGGTTGATCAACAACGCCACCTTGAGCAAATGCTGTTACTGCCCCGCCACCGCCATTGAAAGCGCCACCTTGAGCGTGCGCTGTAACTGTTTGAGTTTGACCACCAGAGAAGGCACCACCTTGGGCAAAGCCCATACCACCCATTGCTTTTGCTATAGCAAGCTTGATGATGTATTGTTCGAAGAACTGAAGCATAGACACGAGTAACTGAGAGAATGCTTTCTTACCTTCAGAACCCATATTCGTGAATGCGGTAGTGATGCCTGAAGTCAGTTGGTTAGTAACGTCCAGACCTAACTTGTTCATATTCGTATTGTCTTCAATGAACTGCTTTGCACCTTTTGAAGCGCCCATAAAGAACTCGTCAGTGGATTGAGTTAAGTTCTGTGTCGCAGTGTTGTTATCGATAAGCGCTTGTTTTGCACGTTCGTATGCAGCGGTTATTTGATCAATTTCCGCTTGTGGTTTTCCTTCAATATCCTTGTCGTATTGATTTTTGAGTTTCAACTGGGCGTTGAATAAGGCCAATTCAGATGTAGTCAATGACATACTTGCTTTTAGTTTTTCATATCCAGAAGCAGATTGTTGGTCATAGGACAAACTGATTTTCTGAACTTCCTGTGCCTGCTTCGCAGTATCCAATGCTTTTGCTTGAGTAATTAATTGCTCAGCCAATTGTGGATTAATCGTATCCAAACTATTTTTCTGAATCTCAGCATTTGCTTTCTCTAATTCAGTGTTCTTAGATGTAAAAGCAGACAGTTGATTTTTCAAATTGATCAGTGCTGTTTGTCCCGCTACTTGTTCAGCAGTGTATTGTTTGAATGATGCTGTAGTTTCAAGATATGATTTTGCTTGAACAAGTTGCGCTTCAGTTGCACCTTGAATTTTTAACTTTGCAAGTTCTGCGGATATAGCAACTTCATCTTGCACTTTCTTGTACGCGTCCATACTTTCAGAAGCACCAACGAATGCTGCTTCTTGACCAGCCAACTTTGCAACCATTTCTGAGAGAGTGTTTGCAACTGCCTGAGTGGTTTTGCTGAAACCTTCATACTTAGGTTTTGCTTTTTCGGCTGCTTCACCAGCGCCATCGACTGCCTTAGCACCATTCCACAGACTGTCTTCAAACTTATTCATATCAGCAAGCGTGTCATCCTTGAGCTTTTGGATGTCAGCACCGAGCGAATTTATGATCTCATTTGCACCGGACAAATTTCCGTGGGCAGCAGCATTGATGGCTGCAAACACGGCGCCAATCGTCATCCCTGCTTCCTTGAACATCATCGCCACTAAGCGAATTGGCTCAACGAGCATCGTGATAATAACCTTGGACACAACTGAGATTGTTGCCCCCACAGCGTCCAGCATATCCCGCATAAAACCACCGGCTTTACCACTTTCTGCAAATTGATTTACGAGTTCTTGAAGACCCGGCACAAGCGATTTAGTGACAGAGTTTGCGACTCCATCAAACATCGTCATACCCAGTTTTAAAGTAGAACCGAAATGTTTTGACGCTACTGCGTCTGTTTCGGAAATGGCAGTGCCGTAGTCACGCTGCGCTTCTGCTGCGAGTGCTTCATACTCGGCTTCTGACTTCATCGCGGCAACTACTTGAGGACCTTGCTTACCAAACAGATCACGGATAACGGCAGTCTTTTGAGCAGAATCGGCGTACTTGTCCAATCCTTCCGCTGCCTTCTTCATAATCTCTTCAGTGTCACCGTTCTTCAGTTCTTCCTGCGAGACACCTAACTTCTTGAAAGCATCTGCTGCCTTACCCATTGGTTCAGACAATGCAGAACCAACCGACTGTGAAAGCTTTGCCATCGTGCCGCGCAGCTTTTCACCGGATATTCCTGAGAGTTCCATCGCCTGTGCGAATGGTTGTAGTTTTTCAACTGGCACGCCCATCGCTTCTGAGAGTTCAAGAAGTTGCACTTGCGCTTCAAGGGTGTGCTCAAGCATTTCCTTGAGACCAATACCAATACCCACAAATGCGGCAGCCGCAAGTCCGACAGGACCGGGTAGTTTTAGGAATGACTCTGCAAGTTGTTCAAGACCTTCACCGACTGAGGGAATGTGCTTGCCCAAATCCACCATTTTTTCTTTGGCTTCATCGAGTTCTTTGGTATCTGCGTGGAAGATTAAATCTAGAATGTTAGACGACATTTTGTTCCCTCTGTAGTTCGTTCCTTGTATTTATGAAACAAACGTCCAAAGCCCGCAGAACAATTAGGTCCATCTTCGATAATTTCTCATCGTAGAGTTGAGACCACGCGTGAATTTCTTGATGGTTGATGCCTTGCGGATAACCTTCGTGATAATGACGAGCGTGAGTAAGTTGTTGGAAGACGTGCCAAATCCACATAAACTCTGGTGCTGGCTCTGTGACCAAATCAAGCTCTTTAGGGTGAATGCCACTCATTTTCTTAACGGCTAACAAGTGCTCCCGTTCTGTGTGACCATCACCCCTTGGAGTGTCTAAGCGAATCTTGTTTCTTAATGCCTCGGTTAGACCGGCGAGGCTATCTCGAAAAAACGTTGTTTGTCCGCGACTACAGAATCAATCTGCTTGCGCAACCAACCGGCATTTTTCTGACTAACTAAAGCGAGTGCTTTTTCTGGAGTGTATGAATCATCTTCAAAACCTAACTTTTCAAATACTGCTTTGAAGTCTGCATTGGAATTTTTCCAACCTACGATGCAAGCTGCGTAAAGTGGAATTGTGAATTCAAGGGACATCGCAATTTCACTGGAATTTGTAATTCCCTTCGATGTTGCTGCCTTCGCACCTTTGAACTGTGCTTGAAAAACATCGTCGTGGTCAGTGCTAACAAGTTCCATAACAAATCCAGTTGCTTCCAACGTGATTGGATGAACGACATCGTAGAAAGTTGAACTCGGAAATAGTGAAAGGTTTGACATTTGGAATAGTCCTTAATTTGTAAGAATTAGTATTTATTCCAGATACAAAAATGGACAGTGTTACCTGTCCATTCGTGCCCACCCGCTAAGATTTTAGATTACGATTCTGTGATAACGATGTTTGAACCAGAAGTTGGGTCACGCAGTGCTTTGAATGGCAGAGTGATCGTTACAGCGCCTTGACCTTGAGTAGGCATTTTTGCACCAGTGTAAATTACGTTTGGCATATTGAAGTCAAGTGTGTTTGTACCGTCTGTCAGTTGGAATTCAATTGACGTTGCAGTTTGGTTCAAGAATTTATTCAACAGTGCTGTTGATGGGAACCAAGCGGTTACGGTACCAGTTACTTTCGACATACCAGCGGTATAACTAACTGGTGTTTGAGCGCCAAGTACATTTTGGGCA
>Ga0316222_1001566_pt1 | contig 27354 bp, 25 predicted proteins | sample TBH18011metaG_FD_206008 | JGI IMG/M metagenome (GOLD analysis project Ga0316222, IMG submission 206008) | Freshwater microbial communities from Trout Bog Lake, Wisconsin, USA - TBH18011 | ecosystem: Environmental > Aquatic > Freshwater > Lake > Hypolimnion/Profundal zone | place: USA: Wisconsin... | reverse complement strand
CGCTTGAGGTACGGTAGGTCGATACATTATGTCTAGTCGGACATTTTTCATTGGAAGCAGGCTTTTGCTGATGTAAAACCCGTAGTTCGGAAAGCGCATACAATGTGCAATCATTTGCGACCGGCAAATAACATTCCCCTATTGAATACTTTATAAACAGGAACAACCATGATTCCAGAAATTGGACATTTCGCGCTGATCCTTGCGCTGGCGCTGGCGCTGGTGCAGGGCATCGTCCCCATCGCCGGATCATTTCGCGGCAACGCCGCCTGGATGGCGGTCTCGCGCACCGCCGCTGCCGGTCAATGCACTTTCGTGACCATCGCCTTTGCCTGTCTGGTGTACTGTTTTGCCAATAATGATTTTTCGGTACTGTATGTGGCATCGAATTCGAATTCGATGCTGCCTTGGTATTACCGCATTGCGGCGACCTGGGGTGGCCATGAAGGGTCACTGTTGCTGTGGAGTGAAATGCTGGTGCTGTGGACCTTTGCCGTGGCATCGTTCAGCAATCAGTTGCCCGAAGTGACGGTCGCGCGCGTACTGGGTGTCATGGGATTGATTTCCGTCGGCTTTTTATGTTTCATGCTGTTTACCTCCGATCCGTTTGAACGGTTGATCCCTGCTGCCATGGACGGGCGCGATCTGAATCCGCTGCTGCAGGATTTTGGCATGATCGTGCATCCGCCGATGCTGTATATGGGTTACGTGGGCTTTTCGGTGGCATTTTCCTTTGCCATCGCCGCGCTCATGGGGGGCAAGCTCGATGCGGCCTGGGCACGCTGGTCACGTCCCTGGACGCTGGTGGCGTGGATGTTTCTGACGCTGGGTATCTTCATGGGCAGCTTCTGGGCCTATTACGAACTGGGTTGGGGCGGCTGGTGGTTCTGGGATGCGGTCGAAAACGCGTCGTTCATGCCGTGGCTGGTTGGCACCGCCCTGATTCATTCGCTGGCCGTGACCGAAAAGCGCGGCAGTTTTAAAAACTGGACGGTGCTGCTGGCCATCATTGCCTTTTCACTGTCGCTGCTGGGTACCTTCCTGGTGCGTTCGGGTGTGCTGACCTCGGTGCATGCGTTCGCCTCCGATCCGCGCCGCGGCCTGTTTGTGCTGGTGTTTCTGGCCATCGTGGTCGGCGGCTCATTGCTGCTGTATGCGGCCCGGGCGCCGAAAGTCGGACTGGGCGGCAGTTTCAGTCTGTTTTCGCGTGAATCCATGCTGCTGGTGAATAATGTGGTCTTGCTGGCGGCGGCCGGCACCGTGTTTCTGGGCACACTGTATCCGCTGTTTCTGGATGCGCTCAATCTGGGAAAAATATCGGTCGGGCCACCTTATTTTGAAGCGGTGTTCGTGCCGCTGATGCTGCCGGTGCTGCTGTTGATGGCCATTGCGCCGTTCGTCAACTGGAAGAACGCCAGCCTGAAACAGGTTGCCTGGCGGCTGCGCTGGCTGGCCTTGGCTGCGCTGATTTTTGCCGTGATTGCCGCCGTATCGTTTGCCCATTCGGTGATGGTGGTCGTGGGTGTGACGCTGGCGCTGTGGATAGCGCTGGCAACCGCCACCCATCTGTTTGAGCGGCTGTCGCATGCGCCGGCCGGCACGTCGTTGTGGCGCAGGATTTCCAGCCAGCCGCGCAGTTACTGGGGCATGCTCATCGCTCATGCCGGTGTGGCGGTATTTGTGGTCGGTGTGACGCTGGTCAAGGGCAATGAAGTCGCCAACGATGTCAGCATGCGGGTGGGCGAAACCACCAGCGCGGGCGATTATGCCTTCCACCTGCTTGCCATCAAGGATATCAAGGGTCCCAACTACGTTGCAGCGCAAGCCACGTTCGAAGTCACGCGCGACAATAAACTGATTGCCATCATGAGACCGGAAAAACGCCTGTTCCTGGTGCAGCAGATGCCGATGACCGAAGCGGCCATTGATCGCGGCTTTACCCGTGATCTGTATGTATCGCTTGGTGAACAGAGCAGTCCCAACGTATGGGTGGTGCGGGTTCAGCACAAACCGTTTGTCAGCTGGATCTGGAGCGGTTGCCTGATCATAGCGCTGGGTGGACTGTTTGCTGCTTCGGACCGGCGTTACCGGCTCAAACAAAGCAAGGCGGCTGCGCATGCCGCACTGGTCAACACCGGTGCCCTTCAATCTGACAAAGTAATCGTGTGACATCATGAAACGTTTTCTCATCCCGTTTGGCATTTTTGTTGCACTGGTTCTGTTTCTGGGCGTCGGCCTCAAACTCAACCCGCGCGAAATTCCCTCGCCGTTTATCGGCAAGCCGGCACCGACCTTCAAACTGACCCAGTTGAATGATGCAGACAAGACCATCGCGCCGGCTGACATGCTCGGCAAGGTCTGGATTCTGAATGTCTGGGCATCCTGGTGCGTATCCTGTCGTGAGGAACATCCGGCGTTGATGGATCTGTCCAGAATGAATGTGGTGCCCATTATCGGCCTCAATTACAAGGACACCCGCGCCGAGGGCGTCGGTACGCTGCAGCAGTTCGGCAATCCGTATGCGGTGTCCGGTTTTGATGACAAGGGCAGGGTAGGCATTGATTATGGCGTGTACGGCGTACCTGAAACCTTCGTCATCGACCGCAGTGGCGTGATCCGCATGAAATATATCGGCGCACTGACACCGCAAATCATTTCTCAACAACTGCTGCCTTTGATTAAAGAGCTCAACCGTGCGTAAATTATTGACTGCTGCCTGCCTGGTGCTGCTGATTGCCCAAACCTGTGTCCAGGCGCAAACCCAAAGCGCCGTTGCCGATGCCGCCGGCACCAACCCGGCCCTGGAAAAACATGTTCTGGCCGTGTCGGAACAATTGCGCTGCCTGGTCTGCCAGAACCAGACCATCGCCGATTCACACGCCGATCTGGCGGTGGATCTGCGCAATCAGGTGCGGGAAAAAATCCAGCAGGGCCAGACCGATCAGGAAATTTTTGATTATATGGTGGCGCGTTACGGCGACTTTGTCATGTATCGCCCGCCGCTCCATATCAGCACCGTGCTGCTGTGGTTCGGTCCTTTTCTATTGCTGTTTGGCGGCCTGTTTTTTCTGGCGAAGAAACTGCGTGGCCGGCGCAGTGAAGAACCCGAATTGAGCGAAGCCGAACTGCGGCGCTCCAAACAACTGCTCGCCACTCTTTCTGAATCTTCGTCCGACAACAAGGAAATGCCATGACCCTGTTCATGCTGGTTGCTGTTTTTATGCTGATTGCTGCACTGATGTTTGTCATGCCGGTTCTGCTGCGTACATCGGTTCGGACCATCCAGGCCGAAGCCAACAATGAGGTTAACCTGACCGTGCTGCGCGACCAGTTGCGTGAGCTCGATGTCGATCTGGGCAATGGTCTGATTGATCAGGCCGGCTATGCAGTCGCCCGAGCCGAACTGGAAAAACGCGTGGCCAGTGATGTGCACAGCGAAGCTGTCCTGTCTGTCGAGCCGAACCGCAAGCGCAGTGCAGTCTTGATTGGCCTGACAATTCCGGCCGTGGCAATTGCCCTGTACTACCTGTTGGGCGCTCCCAACAGCCTGGATCCGGCAACCGACAGACCGCCGGAACAGTCGGCAGCGGTTACCCCGCAACAGATAGACAGCATGGTCGCCGCACTGGAACAGAAACTCAAAAGCAATCCCGATGATGTGCAGGGTCTGGAAATGCTGGCGCGTTCCTATCACACCCAGGGCCGCTTTCGCGAGTCGGCCGAAACCTATGCGCATCTGGTGAAACTGGTGCCGGGCAATGCTGATCTGCTGGCCGACTACGCCGATTCGCTCGGTATGGCACAAAACAAGAGTCTGCAGGGTGAGCCGGAAAAATTAATTGATCTGGCGCTGCAGGCCGATCCCCGCAACGTCAAGGCCCTGGCCCTGTCCGGCAGCGCCGCGTTTGACCGGCGTGATTTTGTCAAGGCCATCGAACAATGGAAAAAAATTCTGACGCTGGTTGATCCACAATCGGAAACGGCAAAATCGATCGCCGGTGTCATCAATGAAGCGCAGGGTCTGGTTTCAGGTGCAACGGTCAATCCACAGCCAACCGCGAGCGCTGAACCCAGTCCGGCACCGGCAAGTTCTGCCGCCTCGGGTGCCGCACTGGAAGGTCAGGTCCGTCTGGATGCCTCGGTGGTGAAGAATGTCGATCCCGAGGCAACCGTATTCATTTTCGCCCGCGCTGAACAGGGACCGCGCTTTCCGCTGGCTGTGCTGAGAAAACAGGTGAAAGATTTGCCGGTGCGTTTCCGACTGGATGACAGTATGGGGATGATGCCGAATGTGAAGCTGTCGGATTTTCCGAAAGTGGTGGTGGGGGCGCGTATTTCAACTTCAGGCAGCGCTACGCCGGCCCCGGGAGACTGGGAAGGATTGAGCGCGCCGGTTGCCCCGGGGGCTACCGGTCTGTCGGTTGTGATCAATGCCCGGCACAATTAATAGACTTTGGAGTCTGATCTTTTTGAAATTTGAGAAGCTGTGCTGCTCGATTGTGCAACGTTGCACGTGCTGCCAGTGCGCACCATTGATCCATCATCCTTGATGGGTTCCAAATTCCTGGTTAATTTTTAATTTGTGATTGAATCGCTTATTTTTTCTAGCTATCCTGATTCGCATTTCATGATTGCTGTTTGGTACGACTGGCATTTTATGGCTTTGGCTTGCGGCATGCCGTTGATGCTGACCATATCGCCGCCATTGATAACGTAACTCGAAAGCTGATGCAGGAAGGAAAGAGACCTGTCACAGCAGGTCTCATGTTATCTTCAGCTGGCTCATATCAGTTTCGATTTACAGGTGGTGTGGACACGATGGGATTGACTTGCCAATTAGTACTGATGTCAAATGAGGAGGTAATAACGCACTCGAATTTAACGTTCAGCAGAATAAGGTTTTTCAGACTGATACACTTTTAAGGGGCATACCATGGAAGAGGCAAAAAATATAATTGCAATCGACGCACTCAATCGCATCATGGAATTTGAATTGGCGGGGGTGGTCAAATATACGCATTACTCATTGATGGTTTACGGATATAACCGGATACCTATCGTTTCGTGGTTAAAAGCAAATGCGCAAGAAGGGCTTACTCACGCGCACAAAGCGGGGGAACTCGTTACTTTGCTCGGAGGTCACCCTTCGTTGAAAATTGGTGCTCTGCTGGAAACTGAAAAACACGATATTGGCGACATTCTGCGCGAAAGTCTTGAGCATGAAAAAGCAGCGCTGACCGCCTATTATGATCTATTGAAAATTGCAGAAGGCAATTCGGTTTTGCTGGAAGAATATGCCCGGGAAATGATTGTTCAGGAGGAGCTTCACCTTGATGAGGTGAACAAAATGTTGCGCAAACCTGGTGCTACTGAGCCTTATAGAGAATAACAATGTCTTGCTGGGTAATCCGAACATATTCACCCGTGACAGGGCCAGCCTACGATTGCATCCCAGCCCATCATGGTAATGACGGAATAAAAATTGAGTTTTTAAATTTGTGACACAGCAGGTCTGGTGCCCGCACTTATTTTTATCTTGGCCTGCGCGCCGATCTGCATTAGTATCCCTGTTCACTTGAACAATATACGGAGCTGCCATTTTGCCGGTAATTTTCATCCTTGTTTTGGGTTGTTTTGTCCTCGCGATGCTCTGGTTTAGCGGGGCTTTTTCATTTGCCAGAAAACCGGGCGCAACCGATACGCTGGCTGCAATGCGCAATCTGCTGGCCGCGCGTGCAGAGGGAAGAATCGGACAGGAAGAATTTGAGCGCAGGCAGGCCGCTCTGCATCTGGCCATTCTCGAGCAGCCTGCTGCGCGCAATAAGGCAATGGTTCCGTTGATTGCCGTCATCCTTGTGCTGGCGCTGGGTTACACCGCCTGGAACAGAAAATCGAAAGACCCGGGCGCTGACAGTTCGACCGGCACGGGGGCGGTTTCGGGCAATGCTGTCATGCCCACAGCGCCCACGGCACCTGCCGTGCCTGCGCAAAATGCGGGCGATCTCGGTATGGCAGTTCAGCGCCTGGAAGCCAAACTGGAAAAAAATCCGAACAACCGGGACGGCTGGTTGTTGCTGGCCCAGTCGTACAAAGAATTGGGACGTCTCAAGGATGCTGATAATGCCAACGCCAGGGCTGCTGCACTGACGGCTGGGGGGAAATAGCATTCATGGGTAAGCCGTGACAGTCCAAAAAATGGCAAAACGGCTGTTACAGCAGGCCGGACAGGGTTGCATGATTCTTCATGCAGCCTTTTTTTTGACGAAATTTGCAGGCAGGATAGCGAAGTGACAGGGTAGAGCGGATGAATATCTGATATTTTTTTATCAGGGTGATGCCAGAATAAGGTGGTAATTGATTCAGGAATCAGCTACAACGATAGGGTGAAAAAACGCACAGTGGCGCTACTGTAGCCATTGTCTGGACCGAATCGGGATCAAATGGCCCGAATTATCAAATCAACTATGAACCTGATTTTTAAATTTATTTAACGCTGGACTATGGCTGACAACACCAAACTCATCGCAATCGATCAGGTCCGGATCGGCATGTTTATCAAGCTCGATCTGAGCTGGTTCCAGCATTCGTTTCCCATGAGTTCCTTCAAAATTACCAATGAAAGTCAGATCCGCGAATTAAAGGCGTTAAAACTCAAACACATCCGCTACGTCCCTGAAAAAACCGATCTGTCCGCATTACGTGCCGACAGTACTCCCGTGGCCCAGGCCGAGAACCAGGCACTTGAAAAGCCGTTGCAGGAGTCTGCCGCGCAGAATCTCCAGGTGTTTGAAAATATTATTGAAGCCAAGAAGGCACGCTTTGAAAAGCTGCAAAAGCAGCGCGAAGACATTGAGCGCTGCGAAGCCAAGTTTGTTGAAGCGGCAAAAGTGGTCAGAAACATCGATAAGCTGATTTTTTCCAAACCCAAAGAAACGCTGGCGGAGGCGGCCAAACTGATCGACAGCATCGCTGAGGTATTTTTGAATGGCAATGATGCGGTCATGCACCTGATTCAGCAAAAAGATGGCAGCGAAGAGCTGTATTTTCATTCGCTTAACGTCTCGGTGCTGGCCATGATGCTGGCCTTTGAAATGAAATGTACCGAAGAGCAGATAAAAATAATCGGCAAGGCGGCGTTGTTCCATGATCTGGGCAAAGTTAACGTGCCTGATCAGATCAACAAAAAGACCACGCCCCTGACCAGGGCAGAACAGAATTTTTATGAGCTGCACGGTGAGTATGGCGTGGACGTCGGCATCAAGGCCGGCATGGATAAAATAACGCTCGATGTGATTGCCAGTCATCACGAGTATCTGGATGGCAGCGGCTTTCCAAAAAAACTCAAGGGCGATGCCATACGCATGCCGACCCGCATCATTACGATCGCCAACGTGTATGACAATCTGTGCAACCACATCGACATGAATCAATCCATGACGCCGCATGAAGCCCTGTCGCTGATGTACGCGCACCGGCGCGCGCAGTTTGACCCGCTGGCCATGGCCACGCTGGTGAAAAGCCTGGGGGTGTATCCGCCCGGCACGCTGGTCAGGCTGTCCAATGATGCTGTCGGGCTGGTCATGAATGTGAATGTCGGTTTGCCGCTGCGCCCGCGCATCATGGTCTACGACGATGAAATTCCCAGGCAAGAGGCTATCATTATTGACCTGTCGGCAGAATCCAAGGAGCTGTGCATCAATGCCAGCGTGCGTCCGGGTTTGCTGCCCAGAGCGATTTATGATTATCTGAATCCGCGCAAACGCGTCAATTATTACGTCGATTCCAAAGCGAAAAAAGACAGTTCTTCAGTTGTGGCAGGACGGGGCTGACATGATAAAAAAAGCGGCCACACCCCAAAAAACCGGCCAAGGCCAACCCGCTATCCGGCTCAATGCCGGGCTGCTGCGCAACATGATCGACCACAGCCGTGAAGCCATTCTGGTGGTGCAGGCCGGTACCATGATTCTGGAGGACCTCAATCTGATTGCCAGCCAGATGCTGGGCTATCTGCCTGACGAGCTCATCGGCCGGGAATTGTCCAAAGTGGAATGTTCGCTGCTGGATGTATTTTTCTGGGATGAGCTGGCCGCGGACCCGGATCTCGAGGGAGTGCGGATTGCAGAAACGGAATGGATGAAAAGCGATGGCACGTCATTTCAGGTAGAGAAACGGGTGTCACTGTATGTGGAAGAGTCTGAACGCTACTGGATTATTTACGCTCTGGATCTGACCCATCAGAAAGAGATCGAGCAGCAGCAGCTGCATCTGGTGTCGCAGTTGCAGAGTTCACTGGAATCGACGGCCGAGGGGATACTGGCGGTCAACCTGTTTGGGCATATCGTCAATCTGAACCGGCGTTTTTCCCTGATGTGGCATATTCCGGAAGAGTTGCTGCTGGAGCGCAAGGAAATATTCATGTGGGAACATGTACTTTCCAGGCTCAATGATACCTCTGGGATGAAAGCCAGCTGGGAACGCGCCCAGGCTGAACCGCATCTGGAAACGGAAGATTTGCTGTCGCTGAAGGACGGTCGTTATTTTATCTGTGTTTCGAAACCGGAATTTTTGCGCGACAGTTTGATCGGGCGTGTGTTCAGCGTGCGCGACATCACCGACATGAAACATTTCGAAGCTGATCTGCTCAAGGCGCGTGACCTGGCCGAGCAGGCCAGCCGGGAAAAATCACATATGCTCGAGGCACTGCAGGTCAGTGAATCGCGCCTGCGCCGTCTGGTGAATTCGAATCTGATCGGTATCATGCAGGGTGATTTTTCCGGAAATATTCTGGAAGCCAATGACGTACTGCTCAATCTGCTTGGCGTGGGGCGCGAACAGATGACCCGACAGGGACTGAACTGGCTGAAACTGACTGCCTCTGCCTACCACCAGCCGTATGAAAACGCGTTAAGACAGTTGAAAAAATCCGGTCAGTCTTCGTCGTTTGAAGTCGAGCTGATTGCCCGCAATGCACAGTCCACGCCGGTCATGGTCGGATTGGCGAAACTGGAAGGATCGAGTACCGAATGGGTTGGCTTTGTGCTGGACCTGACCAGACAGCGCGAATCGGACCGCATCAAGGCCGACTTCATTTCCATGGTCAGCCATGAACTCAGAACGCCGCTGACGTCGATACACGGTTCGCTCGGTCTGCTGGACAGCGGTGTGGTGGGTGAATTGCCTGCCAACGCCAAAAATCTGGTGCAGATTGCCCTGAAAAATTCCAGACGGCTCGGCGTGCTGGTCAATGATCTGCTGGATATGGAGAAACTCGCCTCCGGAAAAATGGTGCTGCATTTTGAACGGCTTGATCTGGTGGCGCTGACCAGAATGTCGGTGGAAGCCAATACGCCCTATGGCCAGCCGCTGCAGGTCCAGTTCCGGTTCGCCGTCCATCCTGAACAGGCCTGGGTGAACGGTGACAGTAACCGCTTGTTGCAGGTCTATGCCAATCTGCTGTCCAATGCGGCCAAATTTTCCAGGGCCGGTTCAACGGTGGATATCCGGATACGGGAACAGCCTGGCGCAGCAGGGCGGGAATTCAGGGTGGAGGTTGTTGATCACGGCAGTGGCATTCCGCTGGCGTTCCGCGAGCGCATTTTCAAAAAATTTGCCCAGGCCGATGATGGCAATACCCGCACTCAGGGCGGTACCGGGCTGGGTCTGAATATCACGCAGAGTCTGATCGAACTCATGGGTGGCGATATCGGCTTTGACAGCGAAATCGGGGTTGGAACCGTATTCTGGTTCACGATTGGGGCATTTGAGTAGAGCTGTAGGCTGGGATGCGTCGTAGGCTGGGATGCGTCGTAGGCTGGGATGCAATCCCAGCAACAACGGTTGAAATGCTGGGATTGCATCCCAGCCTACGATTGCATCCCAACCTACGATTGCATCCCAGTCTACTCATTTCGGCAAATTTATTTTCAATTTCCTAACATTGCACGTGGCACATTGCGCCTGACATGCAATACAATAAGTGTCCGAATTCTCACAGGCGCTGTTAACTATGCAAAATTCCAAATTCAGACAAAATCGAATCCGGCTGGCACTGGCGCGCGGCTTTACTCTCATTGAGATCATGGTCGTCATTGCCATTCTGGGCATCATGGCTGCCATCGTCGTGCCCAAGCTGGTTGGTCATACCGACACGGCCAAAGTCGTCGCTGCCAAACAGGATATCGCCAACATCAAGCAGGCCTTGATACTGTACAAACTCGACAATCAGCGCTATCCAACCACGGAACAGGGTTTGCAGGCACTGGTGACCAAACCGACTACCGGTCCGGCTGCCAACGGCTACAAGACCGACGGCTATCTGGAAAAAATTCCCAAAGACCCGTGGGGTAATCCGTATCAATATTTATGTCCCGGCATCAAAGGTGAATACGACGTGTTTTCGTTAGGTGCGGATGGACAGCCAGGTGGTGAGGGCATCAACGCTGACATCGGGTCCTGGGATTTATAACCCGCCCCATGGCCAGTTTCGTTAATCAGCACCGCGTCCGGTCAGGATCCGGTGGCTTCACACTGCTGGAACTGCTCGTGGTTCTGGTGGTGATGGGCATATTGCTGGGTATGGTGAGCATTAACGCCATACCCAACACAAAAAAAGCGTTACTCGATGATGGTCAGCGCATTGCCTTGCTGTTGCAGCTGGCACGCGAAGAAGCGATCGTGCGCAACCGTCCGGTCGCCTTTGAAATGGACAGCGAACAGTTCCGCTTTTATGTGCGCACCGACAGCAGCTGGCAACCCCTGACCGACAATGACCTGTTTCGTGAACGCAGTTTCAAAAAGTCGCCACTGGTCATCAGCATGCAACCCGCCCCTGCCAGGGCCGGTCTGCCGCTGAAAATTATTTTCGGGCGGGAACCGGTAGACAAACCGTTTGTTTTGACACTGAGCTATGACGGTGCGTCGGTGTCGATACAGGCAGACGGGCTGGGTCATTTTGCCGTTGAATCACTTTGATTGGAATGACACCGTGAAATCAACCCAAAAGCAATGTGGTAATCCCGGCATTGCGACTGGTGAAGCCGGGATTGCATCCCAGCCTGCGGTGTTCGCAGCACCTGAAGCAGGTTTCACATTGCTGGAAGTGCTCGTGGCGCTGGTCATCGTTGGCGTGGCGCTTGGTGCCAGTCTGCGTGCAGTCGGCAGCCTGACCCAGAACAGCGACCATCTGCGTTCAGCCATGATGGCCACCTGGTCGGCCGAAAACCGGCTGGCGCAAATTCGTCTGTCCAACACCTGGCCGGATCTCGGACAAAGCAATTTTTCCTGTCCGCAGGACGACCTGGATCTGCGCTGTTATCAGGATGTGATCGCCACACCCAATCCGTCATTCCGCAGGGTGGAGGTCGGCGTATTTGATGCGCGCTTTCCGGACCGGCGCATTATTAAATTGATTCAGGTGGTGCCCAATGCGCTGTGACAAAAACAGCCCCGGCTTTACCCTGATTGAACTGCTGGTCGCCATCAGCATACTGGCCATTGTGGCGGTGTTGGGCTGGCGCGGGCTGGACAGTATCGTCAGGAGTCGTGTGGCGCTGACTGCCGAACTGGAACAGACGCGTGCCCTGCAGCTGACGTTCGCCCAGTTGCAAAGCGACTGTGCGCACATCGTCAATCCGCTCAATTATCCCAACCTGCCGGAAGGACGTTCCAGCTGGATAGAGCCACAACGGCTGATTCTGATCCGCAATGTCTATGCAGAAGATCAGGCGCCGGCCATGCAGCTGGTCACTTACCGTCAGGTCAATGACAGTCTGACCCGTTTTGAATCGATCACCACGCGTGACCTGAGTGTGCTCAGCCAGTTGCTGCAACAGGCCAGAAATCCACCTGAAGGCCAGGTGGAAATTGTCATGCAAAAAAACATGGCGAGTCTCACGTTCGAAGGGTATCCGACCACTTCACTGGGCGGCACCACCTATACCGGCGCGCAGGTTGGCGCATCTGCGCCGGCGTCTTCCCCTGCGACCCCATCCAACCTGGCCGTGCCGGTCACAGACCAGACCAAAGTCACTACCGGTTTGCAGGTGACGATGCAATTGGTCAACCGTGAACATGCCATGCAAAAAATTATCATGCTGGGTGGAATATGAACCGGCCCAAATTCCATCAGCGCGGCGTGGCCATCGTAACGGCACTGTTGCTCGCCGCGCTGGCCATTACACTGGTCATGAGCCTGTTCGGTCAGCAAAACGTGCAGGTGCGGTCGATTGAAAATCAGCGCTATCAATTGCAGAAACAGTGGGTCATGCGCGGCGCACTGGATTGGGCGCGCCTGATTCTGCGGGAAGATGCCAAAGTCAGTCAGGTCGATTATTTGGGTGAGCCGTGGTCGGTGCCGCTGGAAGAAACCCGGCTCGATCAGTATGTGGACAATGGCAGGACCAGTGAAGATGACACCGATGCGACGCTGTCCGGTTATGTCATTGATGCCCAGTCGCGTCTGAATCTGACCGGTCTGGCAGTTGCCGGCGTGATCGATCCTGCGACCCTGCAGGCATTTCAGAAATTGCTCTCTGCGCAGGGCATGAATTCCGAACTGGCTGTTGCAGCGGCCAACATGGTGGCCTCGACTCAGGCCAAGACTGCGCAGCTCAACCAGGATGGTAGCGTGCTCTCGGCAGCGGTCAGTGCCAAGATTCTGGCGTTGACGCAGGTGGATGATTTGCTGGCCATTCCCGGTTTTACACCTGATGCAGTGGCAAAGTTGCGTGACTTGGTGGTTTTTTTACCTGTAGCGACCCCGGTCAATATAAATACGGCATCAGCGCAGGTGATTTCAGCTAGAATTGCTGGAATTTCACTGTCTGATGCCCAGCAGATCGTAACCAACCGCGACCAGGCCTATTACCGGGATATGGCAGATCTGGGCGGACGCTGGGACAAGAGCAAAGGCAATGCTCCCACGAACAGCATTATCAGTACCCAGACCAACTATTTTATTGTGCATGGACATGTGCGGCTGGGACGCTCGGTGTTTGATCAGGACGCGCTGATTGAACGGACACCGATGAGCGGTATAACGCGGGTGGTCTGGGTAAGGGAAATTTAGCGCCGGTCAACATAAATCGAACAACCACTTTTAAAAAATACGCACCTTGAATACTTTGTACTTACACGTTCCTTCCAGACACAGCCAGGCCTGGCCACATGGCGCGTTTTCCTATGCGGCGTGCCGCGACGATGGCTCCATCATCCGGGAGGGCAGTGCAACGCTTTCCGAACTGGCTGCCACGGTGCTCAGAGCCAATCTGGTGTTGCTGATTGCCGCAGCCGATGTCACGCTGCTGGAACTGAAGACGCCGCCGATGTCGGAGGCCAAACTGAAAATGGCACTGCCGAATCTGGTGGAAGATCAATTAATGTGTGATGTCAGAGAGTGTGTCCTGATTCTGGCCGCAAAATCAGACAGTGGCAGCCGTACGGTCGCCGTGGCGCAGCGCGAATGGCTGCAAAAACTGCATGCGCATTTTGTTGCACTCGGAGCCAGCCAGATTCGGGCCATACCGGCGCAACTCTGTCTGCCCTGGAACAAAGATCAGTGCAGTGTCACGCTGGATGATCAGCGTTCTGAGGCCAGCCTGACACTGCGTAACGGCGCACAGTCCGGCATGGGCATTCTGCAGGAATCGGCCCAGTCCGTTGAAACCTGGCTGACTGCGATGACCATGCTCGCCGGGCCCCTGGCAATCCATCTGCTGTTGCCGGCCGGCCTGATCAGGCCGTATCAGGAGGCGCTGCAAACCAATCCCGTCTGGCTGGAGCGCATCACGATGTCAGAAAGCAGCTGGGCTGCCACGTTGGGTCCTGCACGGACTGTCAGCATCAATTTGATGGCCGCACTACAGGGCAGTCAGTCCAGTCAGATCCAGTGGCAGGTCTGGCGCTGGCCTGTCATGCTGGCTGCGCTGGTCATGCTGGTCAATATTGTGGGGTTAAATTATGACTACTGGAACCTGAAACGCGAAGCACAGGCCTTGAAGCAGAATATGCTGCAAACCTATCGGACCAGTTTTCCCAAAGAAACAGTGGTGGTGTACCCGCTGGAGCAGATGCGCAAAAATCTGGATCTGGCCCAGCGCAATTCAGGGCAGGCGTCGCCCGATGATTTCACGCTGCTGCTGTCGGAGTTTGGTGCGGTCTGGAATTCCATGAATGCCGCAGAGTTGCCCAAACTGGTTTCGGTCGAATACAAGGACAGGGCGCTGGTATTGCAGCTCAAAGCTGAAACGGGACAACAGGATATGCAAAAAAATCTGCAGGCCGCGCTGGACAGCAAGGGTCTGGTTTTAAAGAAAATCAATGCCGAAGTATGGCAGGTCAGGAACGCAAGATGACACAGAGCGACTATCAGTCAGCAGCAAGCCTGCTCGGTACCCTGACCCAGACGTTGAATCAGTTCTGGGAAGCGCGCGCCGAACGCGAACGTACCTATCTCGCTATTGCCGCCGTGTTTGCCGTGTTGACCCTGATCTATCTGATCGCAATCGACCCGGCCCAAAGTGGTCGTGAAACCTTGAGAACGACGCTGCCGGTACTGCACCAGCAGGCGGCCCAGATGCAGCAGATGGCGCAGGAACTCAGCGCGCTGCCCAGCAACGAAAATCGCCATGATGTCACGCGTGAACTGGTCGAAAACGCACTGAGCGCCAACGGTCTCAAGGCGCAGAATCTGTCAGTCAGTGACAGCACGGTGCGCGCCCAGTTCAGCAGTGCCACCATGTCCGGCCTGCAGGGCTGGTTGCTCGAGCTGCAGAAGTCGTGCGCGCTGTATGTGGAAGAAATCAAAATTACTGCGATGGAGGGCGGCCAGGTCAGCGCCACTCTGGTGTTGCGACAGGCGCAAAATAATTAAGCGGACCGGCATGAGTCTTAAACTGAAAGCGATATGGTTTTGTTCCGGGCTGTTCGGCATTTTTTTGACGATACTGGCCTTTGCCCCGGCCTCGTGGCTGGATTATGCTCTGGAATACCAGACCGCAGGCCGGGTGGCGCTCGGTGACGTGCAGGGCAGTTTATGGAATGGTTCGGCATTTATCGGTGTGGCTGAAAGCAAAAACACTGATCTCACGCCGTTGCTGCCCGGACGGTTTGTCTGGCACCTGGCACCGATGTTGTTGCTGGGGCAGATCGAGTTGACGCTGGAAAATGCTGCCTCGTTGCAGACTCCGGTGCATCTGTCCGGGAATTTTCGCCGCTTGCAGGTCAGTCCGGGTACGCTGATTCTGCCTTCGGAACGGTTGGCCGGATTGGGCGCGCCGTTAAATACACTCAAGCCCAGTGGTCAGATTACCCTGGCCTGGGATGCGCTGGATCTGACCTGGCAGAGCGGTAATGTGGCCATCGAAGGAACCATGAAACTGACGATGCATGACATGGCTTCGGCACTGTCACCGGTCAAACCGCTGGGTTCGTATCTGATGACGTTTGACTGGCAGGGGCAGAGCGCGGCCATAGAATTGAAATCCCTGCAGGGCCCGCTCCTGCTGTCCGGTTCCGGTACGCTGGTGCAGGACAGGCTGCAGTTCAGTGGACAGGCCGAGGCGCAGCAGGGGCAGGAAGACAGGTTGGTCAATTTGCTGAATTTACTGGGGCAGCGCAAACCAGGTGCTGTTAACAATGTGATTGCTTTAGAGTTTAAATGAGAAATAATCGAATGAAACTATCTATACCAACATCTACTGCCGGCCGGATGGCCCTGAAGAAACTGCCAGTCAGACTTGCCTTGTGTGCGCTGCTGGGTTGTGCTTCGGTCGCTGCGATGCAACCGGTCCATGCCCAGGACCCGGGTCTGAATCAATCCAGACTCACGTTTGTCGGTGCTGATATCGAGTCCGTGATCAAGGCTGTCGGCCATTACACCGGCATCACTTTCATCATTGATCCGCGCGTCAAGGGCACCATCAATCTGGTGTCCGAAGAGCCGGTTACCAAGGCGCAGGCCTTTCAGTTGCTCACTTCCACATTGCGCCTGCAGGGCTATGCGGTAGTAACGGCCAACGGGTTTACCAAAGTAGTGCCGGAATCTGACGGCAAGCTGCAGGCCGGTCCGACCCAGACCAGCGGCGTCAAAGGTGATCAGATCGCCACCCAGGTATTTCGGCTCAATTATGAAAGCGCGGCCAATCTGGTCATGGTGCTGCGCCCGCTGATTTCACCCAACAATACGATTAATGCCAATCCCGGTAACAACTCGCTGGTCATTACCGACTATGCCGACAATCTGAAACGTCTGGAAAAAATCATTGCCACCATGGATATGCCCGGCAGCAGCGAAGTGGAAGTGATTCCGGTCAAATACGGCATTGCCTCGGATGTTGCCACCTTGCTGGTGCGCCTGACCGAACAGAACGGTGTGGCCACTGACAGCGGCAAGGTCACCATCATCGCGGACAGCCGGACCAACTCCATTCTGCTGCACGCGCCGTCAGAGGCGCGCGCCAATCTGATTAAAACCATCATCAGCAAGCTGGACCAGCCGACCGCATTGCCCGGCAATGTGCACGTGGTGTATCTGCGCAATGCCGATGCCATGAAGCTGGCGACGACGTTAAGGGCCATTGTTGCCAGTGACAGCAGCAGTTCCGGAACCGGCACCAACAATTATGGCGCTCAAAATACCGGTGCGGCGCAAACACAGGCGAACCAGACCAAGATGGGTGGGGGAACCGGAACCAGCGGAAGTGGCGCCGGTGTGGGCAGTGCGCTCGGAACTTCAGGCACCAATTCTGCAGCCAGCACCGGCAACAATACATTGCCAAGTGGCGGGCAGGCCGGTTACATACAGGCTGACTCGGCCACCAATACGCTCATCATCACCGCCAGCGAAACGGTCTATCGCAATCTGCGTTCAGTGATCGATCAGCTCGATTCGCGCCGCGCTCAGGTCTACATCGAAGCCCTGATCATCGAAGTATCCACTTCCAAAACCGATCAGTTCGGTGTGCAGTGGGCCGCACTGTCCGGAAACAGCAGCACCCAGGTCAGAGCCGGTGCAGCGACTTCCTTTAACACGGCCGGTGCTTCAAACAATTTGTTTGCACTGGCTGCAGCCGGCAAGGCGGCCGTACCCAATCCGGGCCTGACTTTGGGGGTATTCAGTTCCTCACTGGGTCTGGGTGCAGTGGCCTCGGCCCTGCAGTCCACCGGTAACGCCAATGTCCTGTCGGTACCGACCCTGACCACGCTGGATAACGAAGAAGCCCGGATGCTGGTCGGGCAGAATGTGCCGTTCATTACCGGTCAGTATGCCAATACCACGCAGACGTCCGGTTCAACGGTCAATCCGTTTCAGACTGTCGAACGCAAGGATGTGGGCGTCAGTCTGAAAGTGCGTCCGCAGATTTCAGAGGGCGGTTCGGTCAAGATGTCGATTTATCAGGAAGTCTCGACGGTGGATTCGTCGTCGAATCCGGCCGGTATTATTACCGACGTGCGCGCGATTGAAACCAATGTGATTGTCGACGATGGTCAGGTGCTGGTGCTGGGTGGCTTGATGGCCGAGGACAGCAATGATGCCAACGATCAGGTCCCTATTCTGGGTGACATTCCCTGGGTCGGCAATTTATTCAAATACAAAAATAAAAAACATGACAAGAGCAATCTGCTGATTTTCCTGCGCCCGACCATCATCAGAAATCATGACCAGAGCAATTCGGTGTCGATGGACCGCTACGATTACATGCGCGCCAAAGTACTCTCAGACAAGCCGAACGAACCGCTGCTGAATCTCCCGAGCCTGAGCCCGGAACAGGCCGGCATGCTGATTCCGCAGAACATACTCAATCGCGAAGCGACCGGCAACCGACTGGATCAGGCAGGCAAGGTTGAACCGGCCAATCCAGCGCCAGCAGAAGCGACCAAATAGCATGAGCACCTTTTCCATTGTTCAGGCCAATCTGCTTCCCTACGGATTTGCCCGGGAAAATTCGATACTGGCAGGCTGGGGCGAGCCGGATCTGCTGACCGTGTGGGCGTCAGAAAAAACGGCGCCTGCCGCCATTGCCGAAGCAGGGCGGCGTTACGGCCGGATGAAACTCATGCCGATCAGTCACGCCGAACTGGAGCTGGCCATCGACCGGGCCTATGCCGGGTCGGGCGGCGACGCCGCGCAGGTGGTCGAAGATGTGGAATCGGATCTGGATCTGGCCAAACTCATGTCGGATCTGCCGGCCATCGAGGATCTGCTGGAGTCGGCCGATGATGCGCCGGTGATCCGCATGATCAATGCACTGCTCACGCAGGCGCTGCGCGAAACGGCCTCTGACATTCATATCGAACCGTTCGAACAGATTTCAGTGGTGCGGTTCCGGATTGACGGCACGCTGCGTGATGTCGTACGTCCCAAAAAAGCCATCCATGCCGCGCTGATTTCCCGCATTAAAATCATGGCGCAGCTCGATATTGCCGAAAAGCGTCTGCCGCAGGATGGCCGGATTGCGCTGCGCATCGGCGGCAAATCGGTCGACGTGCGGGTCTCGACGCTGCCGACCGGCCATGGCGAACGGGCGGTATTGCGCTTGCTGGACAAGGAAGCCGGCCGGCTGGATCTGGTCAATCTGGGCATGAGCCAGACCATGTCACCGCAATTTGACAAACTGATCAGCCAGCCGCATGGCATCGTACTGGTGACGGGGCCTACCGGTTCCGGTAAAACCACGACGCTGTATGCGGCACTGTCACGTCTGAACGCCAGTACGACCAATATCCTGACGGTGGAAGATCCGATCGAATATGAATTGGCCGGCATCGGTCAGACGCAAGTCAATGCCCGTATCGACATGACGTTCGCCAAAGCGCTGCGCGCCATTCTGCGCCAGGATCCGGACGTGATCATGATCGGTGAAATCCGCGATCTGGAAACGGCGCAGATTGCTGTCCAGGCTTCGCTGACCGGTCATCTGGTGCTGGCCACGCTGCATACCAACGATTCTGCTGCCGCAGTAACCCGGCTTCTGGATATGGGGATCGAACCGTTCCTGCTGTCTTCTTCGCTGCTCGGTGTGCTGGCGCAGCGGCTGGTGCGCAGACTGTGCCCGCACTGCAAGCGCGAGCAGGATGGTGAGTGGCATCCGGTCGGTTGTGAACAGTGCGCCCAGACCGGTTATGCCGGGCGGCTGGGGGTGTATGAACTGCTCACGACGACCGAACAGATTCGCGCCCAGATCCATCAGAGCGCGTCCGAAGCCGATATACGTCATGCGGCCAAACAGGACGGCATGCTGAGCATGCGTGACGATGGCGAACGCTGGGTGCGCGACGGTGTGACATCGCGCGAAGAGCTGTTACGCGTAACCAAAGAATAAAGAATAGGGATAGTCGACTGTGCCAGCATTCCGATACGAAGCCCTGTTAGCTGACGGGCAAAACAGAACCGGTGTGGTCAATGCCGACAGCGCACGTGCTGCGCGTGCCGAATTGCGTGGCATGGGCCTGACGCCGATTCAGGTTGTGCAGATCGAAGCCGAACAACAGAATCCCGGTGGGCGCAATCTGTTTGCCGACAAACTCTCCTCACTGGAACTGTCGCTGTTTACCCGGCAGCTGGCCAGTCTGCTGGAAGCCGGTTTGCCGCTGGAACAATCGTTTTCTGCGCTGCTGGAGCAGGCGGAACGGATTTATGTGCGCGATCTGATCGCCGGCATCCGTTCCGAAGTCATGGCCGGACATGCTCTGTCTGACGTGTTGAAAGAGCATCCGCGTGATTTTGCCGAGATCTATGTCGCCCTGGTCGCCTCGGGCGAGCAGATCGGTCAGCTCTCGCGGGTGCTGTCGCGTCTGGCCGATTATATTGAGCGCCGTAATGCGCTGGTGCAAAAGGTGCGTCTGGCGTTTACCTATCCGGCGATTGTGACGGTGGTTGCGTTTGCGATTGTGATTTTTTTGCTGGCCTATGTGGTGCCGCAGATTGTGTCGGTGTTTGCCAATACCAAACAAAAGCTGCCGGTGCTGACGGTGATCATGCTGGCGATCTCGGATTTTGTGCGTGCCTACGGGATCATCGTTGCGATCGTGCTGGGTCTGGCCTTTTGGGTCTGGAAACAGCTGCTGAAAAATCCGCAGGTCAAAATGCGCTGGCACAGCTGGCTGCTCACGGCGCCGCTGTACGGCAAATTCGAGCGCAGTCTGAATACCTCGCGGTTTGCCAGTACCCTGGCGATCACCATCGGTTCGGGCGTGCCGATTTTGCAGGCGCTGCAAACCAGTCGCGCCACGTTATCGAATCAGGCCATGCGTGAGCAGGTTGAAAGTGCTACGGCAGCGGTGCGCGAAGGGGTGCCGCTGGCACGTGCACTGTCGGCCCACAAGTATTTTCCACCCATGCTCATTCACATGATTCGGGCCGGCGAAGTCACCGGCAATCTGCCTGAAATGCTGGAACGCGCGGCGGATTCGCAGCAGCAGGATCTGGAACGGCGCGCCCTGACCATGGCTGGACTGCTCGAGCCGGTGCTGATTCTGGCGATGGGTGTGGTGGTCTTGCTGATCGTGCTGGCAGTGTTAATGCCGATTATCGAAATCAATCAATTGGTGCATTAAGAAAGATGGCATGAAGAGAATCTCAACAATATCGCTGGCCTGCAGTTTTGTTTTATTCATCGTGTTGTGCGCAAGCAGCAGCTACTGGGTATTGCAGTTCATGCAGTCGCAACCCAGGAAAGTGGTTGCGCCGCCTGCGCAAAAAGCAGTGGCTGATGTGGAAAGTACGGCTTCCCTGTTTGGCGGCGCTGTCGCAGTCAACGCCAATTATCAGCTCAAGGGGATTGTGCTGGCCAATCCGGAAAGCCAGAGTGGCGCGATTATTGCCGTGGATGGCAAACCCGCCCAGGCCTTCAGAGTCAATGCGGAAATCAGCCCTGGAATCAAACTCTCTGAGGTGCATGCCGGCTACATCATGATTCTGGATAACGGCGTGAGCAAACGGGTGGAATTGCCACAGGAAGTGCGATCGTCACAGCAGAGCACAGCCTTTGATAACCAGAGACGTGGTATGCCGATCCCGGCAGCTGCGCCAGTTTTATCTGGTCAGCGACCCGTCAATCCGGCTGGCGCACCCGTGCCGGAACGCCCGGATCGGTAACAGCCATGCAGCACTCTGCATTTCCGCAATGTATTGAACTCGCACTGGCGCGTGCGCATCCTGAATGGCAACCGTACCTGCGTGCCGGGCTTGGTGCCATGGCCGTTGAACGACCGGGGTACTTTTCGGATCTGTCCCTGGCACCGTTCCTGCCAACGGAACACCGGCTGTTTGCCGCATTTTCCCTGCCGCCTCACCAGACGCGCTACGTGCTGATCGGGGAGGGGCCTTACCCCAGAGCAGCCAGTGCTACCGGTGTGTGTTTTATGGATGGTGCGGTCGATGCGCTGTGGCAGCAGGGAATTGGATTATCCAGGCAGGTAAACCGCGCAACATCACTGCGCAATTTCATCAAAATGCTGTTGGTGACCGAGGGCATGCTCTGTGCCGACCACACTGCCGGAGTGGCCATGCAGCCGGTTGCGCGTGCCGTGTGCGCACCGGATTCGCCCTGGATTCAGAATGCAGCGCAACTGCAATCCAACCTGCTCAGCCAGGGATTTCTGCTGCTGAATGCCTCGCTGGTGTTCAGATCAACCGTCGCACCGGCCCAGGATGCCAGGGCCTGGCTGCCATTCCTGCGTTTCATATTGCAGGCTTTGGCTCAACAGCAAAAAACTTCCAACAATCAGGTACAACTGGTTTTATGGGGCAAGATCGCTGAAAAAATTCTGGCCCTGCCCGAAGCCGACCATTTCACCTATCTGGTTTCAGAGCATCCTTACAATCTTTCGTTTATTGAAAACGAGACGATGCAGAATTTTTTCAGGCCACTGCATTTATTGAAAAAATCGCCATAAGCAAGTCAGGTTAATCGGCAAAACGATGTCAATCGCTCCATTAAAACCTGTGCTGACGCAAAATTTCTGCATTAATTGAACTTAATTACTTCTCTTATTTTTCTCAGCTCATATAATGAACTTCACGAATATTAATCCTTTGCGGCAACAGTTGTGCAGGCAGTTCCCTCTATTGAAAAACAGGCATGTTAAAAAAAATTCCCGTCAGGCAGCTCCGAAAGGGCATGTTCATCCATGAATTCTGCGGTTCATGGATCGATCATCCTTTTTGGAAAAAATCATTTCTTGTGACCTCGCAGGAAGAATTCAACAGCATTGTTGCCAGCAAAATCGAAGAACTGATTATTGATACCGACAAAGGACTTGATGTCCTGGTCGACATTGAGCCAACGGCCCCGCCTGCAAGCGCACCTGAACCGGCCCCGGCGCAGCCGGTCGCCAAACGTGCGGCGGTGATACCGCTGACCATGGATCAGGAACTCAACAACGCGTCGCAGATTGTGGCCGACTCCAAAAAAGCGGTCTTCAACATGTTTCAGGAAGCGCGCATGGGCAATGCGGTCAATGTGGAAAGCATGCAGCCGCTGGTTGAAGAGATTTCCGCATCGGTCAATCGCAATTCTGGCGCACTGATCGGACTGGCGCGCCTGAAAACCAAGGATGACTACACCTACATGCACTCGGTTGCAGTCTGCGCCTTGATGATCGCGCTGGCCAAACAATTGCAGTTGTGCGAAGAAGAAGTCAAAGAAGCCGGCATGGCCGGGTTATTGCACGATATCGGGAAAATGATGATCCCGACCGATATCCTGAACAAGCCCGGGAAATTGACCGATGGCGAATTTGTGACGGTCAAGCAGCATCCCCAGGCCGGGTACGACATCCTGATTCGCAGTAAGGACATGAGTGCGGTGGTGCTGGATGTCGTGTTGCATCATCACGAAAAAGTCGACGGGAATGGCTACCCCAAACGATTGAAAGATCAGGAAATCAGTCTGATGGCCAAGATGGGCGCGGTATGTGATGTCTACGATGCGATTACTTCCAACCGGCCTTATAAAAATGGCTGGTGCCCGGCCGAATCGATCAAGAAAATGTCGGAATGGAGCGGATCGCATTTTGATGAGCGGGTGTTTCAGGCGTTCGTCAGAAGCATAGGCATCTATCCGGCCGGTTCACTGATCATGCTCAGGTCCGGGCGACTGGCTGTGGTGGTGGAACAAAATGATACGTCCTTGCTGTTGCCGAAAGTGCGGGCATTTTTTTCGAGCAAATCGATGAGTTACATTACGCCGGAATTGATCGACCTGACCAGGCCCGGTCACGGTGAAAAAATCATTTCCAGAGAACTGGTCAGCAAATGGGGACTGAAAAATATCGACAAGTACTGGCTCGGTGATGCCTCTGCGAGTTCAGGACGCTGAATATTATGCGCTGTGGCGCGACCTCGTGATGTCGCTGTAATAAATTTTAAACGGCGTTGTCTGGTCCGATTTTTTGGTTTGCTCAAAGAAAAACTGCAGGGTCTGTATGGTAGTTTGAAAGGCGAGCTGGTCCCAGGGAATCTGCGCTTCGGTAAACAGTGCGACTTCAAGGCTCTCCGTACCCGCGGCGTAGTCCAGATCAAGCAGGGTGGCCAGGTAAAAAAGGTGTACCTGATCCACATGAATCACATTAATCATGGAATATAACTCGTGCAGTTCAATATGCGCACCGGATTCTTCTACGGTTTCACGCATTGCCGCGGCTGAAGTACTTTCACCGTTTTCCATAAACCCGGCAGGTAAAGTCCAGTAACCGTGACGCGGTTCAATGGCGCGCCGGCACAATAAAACTTTGACTTCTCCATCTTTTTTCCAGACCGGTATCGACCCCACCACGAGTTTGGGATTTTGATAGTGGATGGTATGGCAGTGATCGCATACAAAACGGGCACGGGTATCATCGGGAGGAATTTTGAGGGTGACGGGGTGTGCGCACTCTGAACAGAATTTCATGGTGATATATAAGAAAATGAGAGGAAAATGAGAGGAAAACGAGATGATAATGAATAACTCGGTTCGCCATTTTAGGGTGGTTTTCGACTTTGAAGAAAAAATGTTGAGTGATTTAATGTGTATACAGCCATTGTTCTGCAAAGTTGCTGCGTTATTTTGCGCATAAAGGATAAATACCTTGTAAGAAAGCGGCCGATCGATTATAGTTGCACTCCTCAGACGCGGGGTGGAGCAGTCTGGCAGCTCGTCGGGCTCATAACCCGAAGGTCATAGGTTCAAATCCTGTCCCCGCAACCAATTTTTTTGAAGCATTGTTTCAGAAGCAAATACAGACGCGGGGTGGAGCAGTCTGGCAGCTCGTCGGGCTCATAACCCGAAGGTCACAGGTTCAAATCCTGTCCCCGCAACCAGATTAAAGGCCACGGTTATCGTGGCCTTTTACTTTATATTTTTGCCAGAGTATGATTGATGCGCCCGGTTTGCGTTCAATGTTGCGCTCAATCTTGTTTAATGTGAATTTGCTTGCGATCTGAATATAATCGTTTACAATTCCCCGTGAAATGTTCCCGATAGTCAGTCGAATTAAGTATAAAAATTTTCAGTACGATTTCTGTGAGCCATCCAGCCAGTCAGAACAATACTGGTTTCGGATCAGACCCGGCAGAGCCGGATCAGGACGGGCGTAGTTATAATGCCGTCCACAATACAAACTTTAAATTCATATCCCATCATTAAGTTGCTAAAGAGTTGCACATGAATACTGCTGAGGCGAAAGTAGTCCTCGAAACCGCTCTGCTATGCGCGCATGAGCCGCTGTCCCTGAATTCCACGAAAAAGCTTTTTGTGGATGATTCATCTTCTGATGATGTCATCGGCAGTGATGCCCTGAAGTTGATGTTGGCTCTGCTGAAAACCGAATGGCAGGAACGTGGCATTGAGCTGGTCAGTCTGTCGACTGGCTGGCGCTTTCAAAGCCGGCCGGCCATGCGTAAGTATCTGGATAGACTGAATCCGGAAAAGCCGCCGAAATATTCGCGTGCCGCTCTCGAAACGCTGGCCATCATTGTGTACAAGCAGCCGGTAACCCGTGGTGATATTGAAGAAATTCGCGGTGTGACCGTGAATGCCCAGACCATACGCATGCTCGAAGATCGCGGCTGGATCGAAACTGTGGGTCATCGGGATGTGCCGGGCCGGCCCGCATTGTTTGCCTCGACCAAACAGTTTTTGGATGACCTCGGGCTGGAATCGCTGATACAGCTGCCACCGCTACAGGCGGTATCGGAACAGTTGATGAATGCGGACGATGCACAGCAGATGCAGGCCATTGAGGCGCATCTGGAAGAAAATCTGAATCAGACCAGCATGGATTTTTCTGCTGAGACTGACGCCCCGGCAGTGAGCGTGACTGAAGCTGGTGCCGAAGTTGAAAGTGAGATTCAAAGTAGTACTGCAGCTGTTGAACTTATGACGAGCGGCGAAGAATTCATCGTTGAAGTGCAGACTTCGGATGAGCCATTAACAAAAGATCCTATATCAAATGACCCAGTGCCAGAATTAGTGGTTGAGGATGCACCAGGTCACCCCAACCAAGAATGAAAATGATGTCGAATAATACCCCAGAAGATACCAGTTCCCCAGACAGTGCTGCACAGAATAAAGCGCTGGGCGAATCAGAAAACAAACCGGCAAATACTGCTGGTGCTCCCCGAGAGAAAAAGCACGGTGTACGCGGCCCGCGCATGATGCGCAGAGCGCGCAGCGAACGTAATGAACGCGGCGATACGGCTGCGGAATCCGATGCGACCGAACCGGTTGTGACGTCTCTTGTGCCGAATGATTCCGTGTCGGCCGTTGCCCACCGTCCCAAGCGACAGAATGCCAAGCCGCGCAATGCCAATCCGGGCCCCGTCAATAAAGGGCACACCCCAAATGGACCGGCAGGTCGATCCCATCAAAAACAGTCGTTCAGTGCCCCGGATGATATATTTTCTTTTGTCACATCGGAAGCGTTTGATCAGGACGCTGCAGAAAGTGGTCCGAAGGGTCGCAAGCCGGCAGGCAAGCCGGTTGTGCGCACTCTGACCTCAGAGGATGACGCGCCCAAACTGCATAAGGTTCTTGCTGAAGCGGGATTGGGTTCGCGGCGTGACATGGAGGAGCTGATTGTCGCCGGACGGGTATCGGTCAATGGCGAACCGGCACATATCGGGCAGCGGATCCTGCCCACCGATTTCGTTCGTATCAACGGCAAAATAATTCAACGCAAAATCAGCAAGAAGCCGCCGCGAGTGCTGGTTTATCACAAGCCGGCCGGACAGATTGTCAGTACCAACGATCCCGAGGGACGTGAGTCGGTATTTTCTGGCTTGCCTACCATGAAAACCGGCAAGTGGCTGGCCGTCGGACGGCTGGATTTCAATACGGAAGGTTTGTTGCTGTTTACAACCTCCGGAGATCTGGCCAACCGCCTGATGCATCCCCGTTACGGTATCGAACGCGAGTATGCTGTGCGTACTTTGGGCACTCTGGAAGAGGGCATGCGCCAGAAATTATTGAGCGGTGTTGAGCTTGATGACGGTCTGGCACAATTTTCAAAAATCAGCGATGGCGGCGGCGATGGCGTCAATAAATGGTATCGCGTCGTGATTGGCGAGGGACGCAACCGTGAAGTACGACGCATGTTTGAGGCGATCGGCCTGACGGTCTCGCGACTGATTCGTACCCGGTATGGCGTGATGACATTGCCACCCAATCTGAAGCGCGGTCGCTGGGAAGAGCTGGATGAAAATGCGTCACGTGAACTGTTAAAACTCTGCGGTATGGAAAAAGAAGCAAAAATCGGACGGGATGATCGTACCGGTTCGGCACCCTATGGCAAGGGTGGCCCGAATAGTCGTGGGCCGGGCAGAAGTGGTTCAAATGGTAACGTTGTTGAAACAAATGCACGTTTTTCCAATTCGTTCGACAAGTCGCCCGGCGGCAAGCCGCAGCGCCCGCGTCAGCCGGATCCAATGCAGACCGCATTGGGATTTCCTGCAGCGCCGAGGAAGCACAGAGCCGGACCGGCGGTTGCTTCGACCCATAATTACCAGGGGATTCCGCGCAAACGGGCGCGCGGTTGAATTTATGGCATTTATGATGGAGTTGTCTCACTTTTACATTGTCAGCCTATAAGTTCTCGCTTATAATCCTGCAGTTAAAAAGCTTTCTAACTTTTGTTGGGGAGTCAAAAAAGATGGGCTGATGCCCATTTTTTTTTGGAAAATCAGATTGTGCTGATTTTGGCTGCGTATAAATGGTTGGTAATTGGCTGGCCGAATGAAGTGTTGGAGAATGCGTTGAATTTGCGTACGTTGATAGAAAAAACAGTGGCGGGACTTGGCTATGAGCTGGTCGATTTTGAGCTGGCAGCGCGTGGTCTGTTTCGCGTGTTCATTGATCATACCCCGGAGCAGGCCGA